>JADMIO010833456.1_pt1 | contig 69002 bp, 63 predicted proteins | sample 8958161 | NCBI WGS metagenome assembly JADMIO01 (sample SAMN16585339, study PRJNA669376) | soil metagenome | isolation source: Crop rotation soil | place: USA: Cullars Rotation, Alabama | collected 2011 | reverse complement strand
CTTTCCCGAAATTCGGTATCGGCCCGCCGATCGAAAATGGGTTCTATTACGATATCGACCTGGGAGGAAAAACAATTTCTCAGGAAGATTTCAAAAAGATCGAAGACAAGATGCTCGAATTGGCCCGTCAAGGCAGCGAATTCAAGCGGACGGAAGTTTCGAAAGCCGACGCCATAAAATACTTTAAAGAAAAGAACGACGAATATAAACTCGACCTGTTGGAAGGTTTGGAGGACGGACAGATCACATTCTACCAGCAGGGAAACTTCACGGATCTTTGCCGTGGTCCGCATATTCCGAACACCAGTTTCATCAAAGCAGCAAAGCTCATGAATGTTGCGGGTGCTTATTGGAGAGGAGACGAAAAGAACAAGATGCTGACCCGCGTTTATGCGATCACCTTCACCAAACAAAAAGACCTGGCGGATTACTTGGTTTTGCTGGAAGAAGCAAAGAAACGCGACCATCGTAAACTCGGAAAAGAATTGGAATTGTTCGCCTTTTCAGAAAAGGTTGGAATGGGATTGCCTTTGTGGCTGCCGAAAGGTGCCGCCCTGCGTGAGCGATTGGTTCAGTTCTTACAAAAACAGCAGTTAAAGAGCGGTTATTTGCCGGTGGTAACTCCGCATATAGGGAACAAGAACTTGTACATTACATCCGGCCATTATGAAAAATACGGAGCTGATTCGTTCCAGCCTATTCGTACACCTCACGAAGGGGAAGAGTTCTTCCTGAAGCCGATGAATTGTCCGCACCACTGCGAGATCTATAAAACCTCTCCCCGTTCATACAAGGACCTGCCGATCCGTTTTGCCGAATTCGGTACCGTTTATCGTTATGAACAAGCCGGAGAATTACATGGGTTGACCCGGGTAAGAGGATTTACACAGGACGATGCCCACCTTTTCTGCCGTCCCGATCAGGTAAAAGAAGAGTTTTGTAAGGTGATCGACCTGGTGTTATATGTATTTAAGGCTCTGGATTTTACAGACTTTACTGCACAGATCTCATTAAGAGATCCGGAAAATAAGACCAAGTACATCGGATCGGACGAGAACTGGAACCTGGCCGAAGCGGCGATCATAGAATCGGCTGCGGAAAAAGGTTTAAAAACGGTTGTAGAGCTTGGAGAAGCCGCGTTTTATGGTCCGAAACTAGACTTTATGGTGAAGGATGCCATTGGCCGTAAGTGGCAGCTGGGGACCATCCAGGTGGATTATAACCTTCCCGAGCGATTTGAGCTGGAATATACCGGATCCGATAACATGAAGCACCGTCCGGTAATGATCCACAGGGCGCCGTTCGGCTCGCTGGAGCGATTTGTGGCTGTTTTGATCGAGCATTGCGCGGGAAAATTCCCTTTGTGGTTGACTCCTGACCAGGTGGCCGTGCTTCCGATCAGCGAAAAATATAACGATTATGCGAAAAATGTATTGGAATTGCTAAAAAATTACGATATTCGCGGGCTCGTTGACGACCGGAATGAAAAGATCGGTAAGAAGATACGGGATACGGAATTGCAAAAAGTCCCGTATATGTTGATTGTAGGGGAAAAGGAAGAGGCTGAGAACAAAGTAGCGGTTCGTAAGCAAGGAGATGGGGATCTTGGAACCTTTGATCTGCAAGAGTTTGCGAAGATCATCAACACGGAGATTGAGAATAGATTTTTAAAAAGTTAATAGTTAAATAGATAAAAGGCTAATCGAAAAACGGGAAAGGACTGAGTTTTTAACAAAGATCCTGATAACAATTTTCAATTGACCATTAACCAAAAATTAGGAGGAACAAGCTATAGCAGCACCGTTTAACAATTCAGGCAACAAATTCAACAAGCCTGCACCAGGGAAATTTGTAAAACCCGGATCATCGTCAACATCAGGCACAGCTCCGGCTGGGAATATTGACAGACGTTTCGGAAGAGGCGGACAAAGAAGAAGAGAAGAACTTCACGCGATCAACGAACGCATCAGAGCGAAAGAAGTACGTGTGATCTTCGAAGGAGTTGAACCGGGAATTTATCCGATCGATAAAGCCCTGGCGTTTGCTAAAGAAGCGGGGTTAGATCTTGTAGAGATCTCTCCTACTGCAGTTCCACCGGTTTGTAAGATAGTTGACTATAAAAAGTTCTTATACGATCAGAAGAAAAAACAAAAAGAGCTGAAGTCTAAAGCTGCGAAAACAGTGATCAAAGAGATCCGTTTCGGCCCACAGACGGATGAGCACGATTTTAATTTCAAAAAGAATCACGCCATCAAGTTTCTTCAGGAAGGATCAAAAGTAAAAGCGTTCGTGTTCTTCAAGGGCCGTTCGATCTTATTTAAAGAACAAGGTGAGATCCTTTTGTTGCGTTTTGTGAACGAATTGGAGGAGTATGGAAAGCCGGAACAGATGCCGGTTTTAGAGGGAAAGAAAATGATCATGGTGATCGCTCCTAAGAAGAAATAATTTTAGAGTTTCAGAATTCTAGGATTTTAAAGTGAAATGAGTTAGTAAGTAAACAATATGAATGGAAGATTCTAAAGATCTAAAATTCAAAAAATCAAAAATTTAGAAAAGATGCCAAAAATGAAAACGCATTCCGGAGCGAAAAAGAGATTTACGATGACCGGAACAGGAAAAGTAAAAAGAAAACATGCTTTTAAGAGCCACATCCTGACCAAGAAAACAACAAAAGCTAAACGTGCCTTGACAGGTACAACTATTGTTGACGTTACGGATATGCCACGCGTAAAAGCGATGTTGACTATTGGTAAATAATTATTGCCAATTAAAAGAAAGTAAATTAAATCAATTAGTATAAACCAGGGAATCAGCAAAAAGCTCCTTTTCGAAGGACGCTGTAACCAAAAAACACAAGAACATGCCAAGATCGGTTAACTCGGTGGCCTCAAGAGCCAGAAGAAAAAAAGTATTAAAGCAGACCCGCGGATATTGGGGAGCTAGAAAGAACGTCCTTACGATCGCTAAGAACGTTTTGGAAAAAGGTTTGACGTACGCTTACCGCGACAGAAAACAAAAGAAACGTAATTTCCGTGCAATCTGGATCCAACGTATCAACGCTGGTGTTCGTCCTTACGGAATGTCTTACTCACAATTCATGGGTAAAGTACACGCTAAGAACATCGATTTGAACAGAAAAGTGCTTGCTGACTTAGCAATGAACAATCCTGAAGCATTCAAAGCGGTTGTTGAATCGGTAAAATAAGAGTTTTTAATAATTAGTTACTTAATGCTACGACAAAGAAGGTCTTTCAGAAATGAAAGGCCTTTTTTGTTACATTTACCCCATGCGGAAGCCTTATACACTCCTACTCTCTTGCATCTTAGGATTATTTGTTTGCTTGCTTTTTATGCTGAGCTATTTCAGCCGCTTGGCCACCGATGACTATTTCTTTATTTGGGATGTAAAACACCACGGCATTATTACCGGAGTAACTTCACAATACATGGAATGGTGCGGAAGATTTGCAGCGACCTATGCCATGGATTTCTTTTACGGAGCTTTTGGGTTAGATCACTCCAGTTATGCCTTTATTCCGATTCTTTCGGCGCTATTGCTTTTTTCGGGAACCTATTTCTTATTGAAGAATCTGGCGACAGGCTATGAACTATCGTTTTCCAGGCTGGAGATCGCCCTTGCAGCCGGGGCTTACACCGGCTTGTTATTCTTTCTTAGTGCCGATATCGGCGAGTCCTGGTTCTGGTTCTGTGCACAAAGTTCTTATCTCTGGAGCATCATCGCCTTTACGTGGTGTTGTGTGTTTCTGACGGGGAAACGGGGCGTTTTTCAGACCATCGCGGCAGTTCTTTGTATTGTCTATGTGGGTGCCGCCTCCGAAGTCTATTCCGTGTTCTACGGATTGTTCTTTACTATCTTGCTTTGGGGATTCTATAAAAGATCAATGAGTTTTGGGATCTTCCTGCATGGAAAAAAACAATTCCTTATTGTTTATGCTTTTTTCGCTCTTTCCTTTTTGATCTTTCTGGTCGCACCCGGGAACTACTTGCGCGACGGGCTTTTTCCGGAGCATCCTGTTTTCTATTCTTTTTTCATTACGGGTAAATCGGTTGTGAAATTTCTTGTTTTCTATCTTCCTTTGAAACTGCCTTATGTTTTCATTTTCGCAGTTCCCTTCCTATTGCTTGGTGAACGTTCAAGAACGCTGGAGATAACGATCTTCAGTTGGTCGCCCCGGAAATTCTTTGTCCGCACCGGTTCTTGGTTTGCCGGATTCCTGCTTCTGTTCTTTTACCTGGTCGCCTTTGTAATGGTAGAGACCGGTCCGCCCAGGATCTGGTTGTTTGTTTCCCAGGTATTTTCCATCTATTGCTGTTTTTGTTTCTTTTACATTGGTCATAAAGGCTTGCTGAATGAGGCCCGGGTGAAGCTTCTTAAGACCTATTCGGCAGTTCTCGGTATTTGTCTTTTACTTTTTCACCTCCTCTGCCAATATCCCGTGGTTTCAAACTATGCAAAAGCCGCTGACGAACGTGAAACCTATTTGATAAAACTAAATAAAACCGTTACCAAGGACACCTTGGTCCTGCTCGCCCCCTTGCCGGCCGCCGGAATGCTCTATTCTACGGAGATCACAGCCGACACAACTCACTTCACTAACCGGGAACTTCGTTTGGGATATGAGCTAAAGTATCATGTAGCACTGACGAAATAATGGATGACGTATGAGGTCAGAGGGAAGATGGAAAACAGGAAAATAAAATGCTTATTTTTACACTTAAATTGAAAAACAAATTATGACCAAAGTATTAGTCGCTACAGAGAAAGCTTTTGCTAAAGCTGCTACCGAAGGAATCAAGAAAACAATTACGGATGCGGGATTTGAGATCGCATTTCTGGAAAACTATACCGATCCCAACGACCTGTTGAAAGCTGTTGCCGATGCAGATGCTCTGATCATCAGAAGCGACAAGGCTACCAGACAAGTGATCGAAGCAGGAAAAAAACTGAAATTGATCGTCCGTGCCGGGGCCGGTTATGATAATATTGACCTTGCTGCTGCGACCGAAAAAGGAATTGTCGCCATGAATACACCCGGACAAAACTCCAACGCCGTTGCTGAATTGACTTTCGGCATGCTCGTGTTTATGGCAAGAGGTAATTTCAAAGGCGTTTCCGGAACCGAATTAAAAGGAAAGAAGTTAGGAATTCATGCCTACGGAAATGTGGGACGGAACGTAGCCCGCATTGCAAAAGGGTTTGATATGGAAGTTTATGCTTTTGATCCTTTTGTTCCTCGTGAAGTGATTGAAAAGGATGGTCTGAAAGGCGTTGATTCAGTCGAAGAATTGTACAGTACTTGCAACTATATATCCCTGAATATTCCCGCGACGGAAAAAACCAAGAATTCCATCAACCTGGAATTGCTTTCAAAAATGCCAAACGGTGCGACAGTCATCAATACGGCCCGTAAGGAAGTGATCAACGAGGCAGAGCTGAAACAAGTATTTGAAAAGCGTCCGGATTTCAAATATGTATCCGATATTTTACCAAGTAATCACGAGGAGCTTTTGAAGTTCGAAGGAAGATATTATTGTACGCCGAAAAAACAAGGCGCTGAAACCGCAGAAGCGAATATCAATGCCGGGTTAGCTGCAGCCAATCAGATCGTGAAATTTTTTAAGAACGGTGACAAAACTTTCCAAGTAAATAAATAAAATGGCGAATATTATTCCATTTAAAGGAATTCGTCCTGCAAAGGACAAGGTTCACTTGGTCGCATCTCGTTCTGTGGACGGCTATAATACAGCAGAGTTGCATGATAAGCTGGCAAGTAACCCCTACTCCTTCCTGCATGTGATTTCACCGGATTTCAGTGACGGAAAAAAATCCAAGCCCGGCTCTCCTGAGCGTTTACAAAAAGCAAAAGCGAAATACTTGAAGTTTGTTGAAGAGGAAGTATTTGTGACGGACGAAAAACCAACCTATTACATCTACCAGCAATTAAAAGACGGGAATGTTTATACCGGTATCATTGGTTGTTCTAGCATCGACGACTATTTCAACGGCGTTATAAAGATCCACGAACAAACTTTGACGGATCGCGAAGAAAAGTTGATGCATTACCTGGAAGTTTGTGATTTCAACGCCGAACCGGTTTTGTTCAGTTATCCGAATGACACGACCATCGACGAGATCACTGCCAAAGCCGTCACTTCCGAACCGGTGTACGATTTTACTACTACGGACCGTGTGAGACACAAGCTATGGTTGGTGAATGACCCTAAGACCGTTTCAACTATTCAGGAGCGTTTTTCGAAAATCCCGGCTGTTTATATTGCTGATGGTCACCACCGTTCTGCATCCTCCGGATTATTAGGAAAACTGCGCCGCGAAAAGAATCCAAACTATACGGGCAAGGAACCTTATAACTTTTATTTAGGAGTTTTCTTTCCCGAAACACAACTAAAGATCTTTGATTTCAATCGTGTGGTCAGGGATCTCAACAATCTTTCAGAAAAAGATTTCTTGAAGAAGTTGTCCGAAAAATTTGTGGTTGAAGAAAAGGAGGAACTCTATAAACCCTCAAAGAAGCATAACTTCAGTATGTATCTCGAAGGAAAATGGTATTCCCTGGATGCGAAAAAAGAGATCATTCATAATGAAGAACCGGTTGGAAGCCTGGATGCATCTATCTTGACAGAGCACATCCTTGCTCCTATTCTCAATATCCATGATCTGAAAACCGACAAACGAATTGGTTTTGTCTCCGGTATAAAAGGAATGAAGGAATTGAAACATCAGGTCGATAAATGGAATTTCAAAGTGGCGTTTGGCTTGTATCCGGTTGAAATGGAGCAATTAAAGCACATTGCGGATACCAATAACATCATGCCTCCGAAGACCACGTGGGTGGAACCTAAGATGAGGAGTGGGTTAGTAATATATAGTCTGAGCGAGTAACAAGCGGATACAGATAACGAATAAAAACGAAACTACGAATCCGGGTGTCAATGAAATGAGTATTAAATCTAAATTAGTCACAGACTCTATGATTGGCGAACGAAAACGTATTTAACTTATTTATATTCGTAGTTTCGTTTTTATTCGTTATCCGTACTAATGATCGCAGAAAACCTACATAAAGTTAAATCCACACTCCCACCGGGCGTAAAACTTGTAGTGGTGACCAAAACCCACCCCGTGGAAAAGCTCCAGGAAGTTTACAACGCCGGACACAAGATCTTCGGAGAAAACAAAGTGCAAGAACTGGTAGACAAGCACGAAAAGCTCCCAAAAGACATCGAATGGCATTTGATCGGTCATTTACAGAGTAATAAAGTCAAGTACATTGCTCCTTTTGTCGAGTTGATCCATTCGGTCGACAGTTTAAAGCTGCTTCAGGAAATAAACAAGCAGGCAGAAAAGAATAAGAGAGTGATCAAAGTCCTGCTCCAGGTCTATATCGCAAAAGAGGAAACGAAATTTGGTTTAAGTTTCGAAGAAGCAGAAGAATTGATTAGTTCAAGGGAACTTTCGGAACTGAAAAACATTAGGATCGTGGGTTTTATGGGAATGGCGACCAATACCGATAATACCGAGCATATTTCGGCTGAATTCCGCTCCCTTAAGGCGTTTTACGACAAATTTCAGGCTTTTGAAACTTCCAACCTCAAGCTTGAGACCCTGAGCATGGGCATGAGTTCCGACTTTAAATTAGCGATTAACGCCGGAAGCACCCTGATCCGCGTAGGAAGCTCTATTTTCGGGGCAAGGAGCTGATTCCCTTCACTAACAAGTTTCGCTTAAAAAGGGTAAATTATCGACATTTTGCCCTAAAAATTCGATATATTTCAAAAAAAGTTGACTTTTGTTTAAAACTGCCATATATTTGCATAACTAATTTTAAAAACAATACATTACAATGAAAACAGGTACAGTAAAATTCTTTAACGAAGCAAAAGGTTTTGGTTTTATTAAAGATGATTCAGGTCAAGAAATTTTTGTTCACGCAACAGGTTTGGAAGACAAAATCAAAGAAAATGACACAGTAACTTTTGATGTTGCTGAAGGCAAAAAAGGTTTAAATGCGGTAAACGTAAAAAAAGCTTAATATAGTTTTGCTTTAAGTAAAAAAGCCTCTCAGGATACTGAGAGGCTTTTTTATTTATGATAAAAAGAAGAAGTTTACCCTTCCTTGGTTGGTTCAGCTGCTGTTGAGTCCGGAGTTGCTGCCGGAGCTGGTGTTGCTTTCGGAGTCGGCTTAGCCTTTTTCTTGTTCTTATGGGTCCCTTTAAAGTTATAGGTATGAATGATCTTTCCTTTTTTGCGGATATAGATCATCCCTGTAACATTATCACCTTCAATGGTTCCTTCCCAGGAGAACCGTCCTTCATCTGCATTTTTTGACTCCACTGTAAATTTGATAGTTACAGGAGTAGCGGAAGAATCCACTTCAAATTCGTATTCAGACTGTGGGAACTGGGCCTGGGTCATGTAGTTCGACTTGAACTTGCCAACCGGCACGAAAGTCATGTCGTCGTTGATCGGCTCAGGTTTTTTCTTTCCTTCTTTTTCCTCGGTCAAAGTGATAGCGTAGATACGGCCATCGATCGGACTTTTCTTTTTAGCTTGTGCGAAGCCTGCAACAGTAAGTGTGCTTACGAACAGGAGTAGAGCGATTTTCTTCATGTGTAGTTTGGTTAATTAGTGAGCTGCGATTTTATCTGACATGTATTGTCCGGATTTCAATTTACCAACGATCTTAGAGAAGGCGTCGATCGTATAATTCACGTCGTCCATAGTATGAGCCGCAGTTGGGATCAAACGAAGGATGATCACTCCCTTAGGAACAACCGGATAAACTACCATCGAGCAGAAAATATTAAAATTCTCGCGAAGATCGAGGATCAGGTTTGTGGCTTCCGGGATGGAACCGTTCATGAATACAGGAGTTACAGGTGAATTGGTGAGCCCGATCTCGAATCCGGCTGTTTTCAACCCATTCTGAAGGGCTCTGGTGATCTCCCATAATTTATCTTTATACTCCGGGTGATTTCTCATCAATTCCAGGCGCTTCAAGGCTCCCACGACCAAAGGCAATGGCAGTGATTTGGCGAAGATCTGTGAACGCATGTTGTAGCGTAAGTATTCAACGATCTGCTCTTCGCTGGAAATGAACCCGCCGATCAAAGCAAACGATTTTGCGAAAGTTCCGAAATAGATATCGATCCCATCCTGGCAGCCTTGCTCCTGCCCTGTTCCTCCGCCGGTTTTACCGAGGGTTCCTATACCATGTGCGTCGTCGACGAACAAACGGAATTTATATTTTTTCTTTAATTCTACGATCTCTTTCAGTTTTCCCTGGCGTCCGCTCATTCCGAACACCCCCTCTGTGATCACAAGGATAGACCCGTTCTGTGCTTCAGCCAGCTTGGTAGCACGCTGCAGCTGCTTTTCGCAATCTTCCACATCGTTGTGTTTGAAAACATAGCGTTTCCCCATGTGGAGGCGCACTCCATCAAGGATACAAGCATGCGACTCGGCATCGTATACGATCACATCGTGACGGTCCACCAGGCAGTCGATGGCTGAAACCATGGCCTGGTAACCGAAATTACACAGGATGGTAGATTCTTTTTGAACGAAAGCCGACAATTCGGACTCTAATTGTTCGTGAAGGTTGGAGTTTCCGCTCATCATGCGGGCTCCCATGGGCATTGCAAATCCGTATGCTGCAGCTGCATCCGCATCTGCTTTACGTACTTCCGGGTGGTTGGCCAGGCCCAGGTAGTTATTTAAACTCCAGTTCAGGCGCTCTTTTCCGCGGAAGATCATCCTTGGTTTGATATCTCCTTCCAGCTTCGGGAATGTGAAATAGCCGTGTGATTCTTTCGCGTGCATTCCAATCGGACCGCGGTTTGCCTTTATTTTTTCAAATAAATCCTTCATAGTGTCGTTATTGTATAGTTTTTAAAATTGAGAAGCGAAATTAATGGTTTGTGCCCTATTTTCAAAGGGATTTTAATTAACAAGTCTTAACACCCAATTTAATCCGATTTTATTACATTTGTTTCATTCAAAAACCCTATATTTGCCTTCCTTTTATGCGGAATAAACATTTTTATATCACATTCTTAGCCCTTGTTGCTTTAACGCTTTTTTCGTGCAACAACAAAGAGCGGGTCTATGATACGGCAAATGGTGAAAAGAAGAAGCGTTTCGACTTCACGATCGGCAAGTTCAACAAGCTGGTCAAGAGCGACAATATGGACGAGAAATTCGCTGCCGCTGTAAAGTATTTCGACAAGGAAGAGTACAACAAAGCGTTAACGTTGTTTGAAGAATTGATGGGTTCCTACAGGGGAACGGCACATGGCGAAGAGGTTCATTACTACTACGCTTATTGCAGTTACAACCTCAACGATTACATTGTTGCCGGTTACCAGTTCCGGAATTTTGTCCGCAACTACCCTACCAGCAAGCATGCTGAGGAATGCGCCTACATGAATGCCTACTGTTTTTACCTGAACTCCCCGGAGTATAGTTTGGATCAGATCGATACAAAGCTTGCTATCAAAGAGTTTCAGCGTTTCACGACCCAGTATCCGCAAAGCGCACACATCCCGGATTGCAACGACATCCTGGATAAGCTGAGAGGAAAATTGGATCGTAAATCTTATGAGAATGCGATGCTCTATTACAATATGGGGGATTATAAAGCTTCAACGGTTGCTTTTGCAAACCACCTGAAGGATTTCCCGGGAACAAAACACGAAGAAGAATTGAATTACCTGATCATCCGTTCTTATTATTTATTGGCATTGAACAGTATCGAATCCAAGAAACAGGAACGTTTCAAGGCTGCTGCCGATCATTACATCAAGTTTTTGGACAAGTTTCCAAAGAGTGAGTACCTGAAACAAGCTGAAATGGTATACACCAGTGCATTAAAGAGTTTAGAAAAGTATAACAAACCAACATCATAAATCAAGTATAAAATGGACTACAAAAAAACAAATGCAGATTTGACCACGACAACACGTGATCTTAGAAGTTTAGATGGGAAGACCGGTAACATTTACGAAAGTATTGCTATCATCTCTAAACGTGCTAACCAGATCAGTGCTGAAATGAAAGAAGAATTGACCAACAAGTTGGCTGAATTTGCTTCTAATACTGATAACCTTGAAGAGATCTTCGAAAACCGCGAGCAGATCGAGATCTCTAAATATTACGAGCGTTTGCCAAAGCCTTCTTTGATCGCTATCCAGGAATTCTTTGACAACAAGATCTACCACCGTAACCCGGTAGTAGCCGACAAAGAGAACAAGTAATCTCATTAAATACTTCTGCAGTTCGCATTATCTGTTTCGATCACCATTGAAATATTCATAATCGCGGACTGCTTTTTTTATGCTAAAGAACAAGAACATATTGATCGGTGTAACGGCTAGCATAGCTGCTTATAAATCGGCATTTTTAGTTCGCTTGCTGGTGAAAGCCGGTGCGAATGTAAAAGTGATCATGACCGATTCGTCTGTTGAATTCATCACACCACTTACCCTTTCCACCCTTTCCAAAAATCCGGTATTGATCGATTTCACCAAGAACAAACAAGGTGAATGGAACAATCATGTGGAGCTTGGTTTATGGGCCGATGTTTTTGTGATCGCTCCCGCGTCTGCAAATACTTTGGCCAAGATGGCGGGTGGCTTATGTGATAACCTTTTGATGGCGACCTATCTTTCTGCCAAATGCCCTGTTTTCTTTGCTCCTGCAATGGATCTGGACATGTATCAGCATAAGAGTACAAAGGATAATCTGAAGCGCTTAGCTTCCTTTGGTAACAAGATCATTCATCCCGGAACCGGTGAACTGGCAAGCGGGTTACACGGTGAAGGGCGTATGGCGGAGCCGGAAGAGATCGTTGCTTTTATTGAACAAGAATTCTCCAGGAACCTTCCGCTTTCTAAAAAAAAAGTCCTCGTAACAGCAGGACCCACCTATGAAGCCATTGATCCGGTTCGTTTCATCGGGAATCATTCCTCGGGAAAAATGGGCTTTGCAATCGCCGAAGAATTAGCCGGTCAAGGTGCCGAAGTAACTTTGGTTTGCGGACCAAACAACCTTAAGACCGATCATCCGTCTATCGTTCGTGTGGATGTTACTTCTGCCGAAGAATTATACAGGGCATCTTTGAAAGCCTTTAAGACGGCTGATATTGCTGTTCTTTCTGCCGCAGTGGCTGATTATAAACCGTCGAAAACAGCCGATCAGAAGATCAAAAAATCGAATGGGACCAAGGCCATTGAACTGGTGCCAACAAAGGACACACTCGCGGAATTGGGTAAGTTAAAAACTAAAAAGCAAATTCTTGTTGGGTTTGCTTTAGAGACTGAAAACGAAACATCCAATGCAAAAGAGAAGATCAGGAAGAAGAATCTCGATCTGATCGTGTTGAATTCATTGAGGGATAAAGGAGCAGGATTTAAGACCGACACAAATAAGATCACGCTGATCGATAAAAGCAATAAAATCACTAAATTTGAGTTAAAGAGCAAAGAAGAAGTGGCGAAAGATATTGTTAATGCAATTCAAAAAATAAAGCAGAAATAAGTGCGTAAATTACTCCTCCTATTAATCCTTTTCGGAACGTTCAATAAAGCATTTTCGCAAGAATTGAATTGTCAGGTTACCGTTAACTCCAGTCAGATCGCGGGAACCGACAAGCGTGTTTTTGATGCGATGCAAACCGCCATTTACGAATTCATGCTGACCCGTAAATGGACCAACGAGAATTTTAAAGTGGAAGAGCGGATCGATTGCAGTATCCTGATCAATATCACCGAAAAGATCGGAACGGATGAATTCCGCGGAAGCCTTCAGATACAAGCCCGCCGCCCGGTCTACAAAACTTCTTACAATACCGCGTTATTAAATTTCAACGACCAGGATATTTATTTTAAATACACAGAAGCCCAGCCGCTGGAGTTCATTGAGAATACTTATTCGAACAACCTCACTTCCATTCTTGCATTTTACGCTTATCTGGTCATTGGAATGGATTACGATTCATTCGCATTGAATGGCGGAACACCTTATTTGCAAAAGGCTTTGGCGGTTGTGAATAACGCTCAGGGTTCAAGCGTTCAAGGATGGAAAGCGTTTGACAGCGACAAGAACCGCTATTGGCTGATCAACAATATGCTTGATGCAACCTATACAAGTATGCGTGAAGCCATGTACAATTATCACCGCAAAGGGTTGGATGTAATGGCTGATAACAAAGACGCCGGCCGTGCCGAGATCCTGGCCAGTCTTGTTGAACTTAAAAAGGTCCACCAGGTAAAACCACTTTCCTTCAGTCTCCAGATCTTTTTTATTGCAAAGGCCGACGAGATCGTAAACATCTTCTGCGGTGGTTTCCCGGATGAAAAAACAAAGATCGTGACTTTGCTTAACGAGATCGATCCTACCAATTCAAATAAGTATACCAAGATCCAAACCTGCCAATAGGGTCGAATAGCGAAAAGGACGAATCGATTCAAATGATTCTAAATTAGAACTGATCGGATAAATTCTTGGATCAAATTCGCAATATTCGATTTTTTCGCTATTCCTATCCTGCTAATTGTTTTAGCAATTCCGCTATTTGTTTGCTCCCTGTTAATTTCTTTTAGAACTTTCCGAAAAATCCGGGATTCAAATCCAGTAATTTAGCACCACTATGCTCAAGCACCTTTCCGTACAGAACTATGCGTTGATCGACAAACTCGAGGTTGAATTTGTGGAAGGGTTGACCATTATTACCGGTGAGACCGGTGCAGGAAAGTCGATCCTGCTTGGTGCAATGGGGCTGATCGCCGGAAACAGGGCAGATACTCAGGCTTTGCAGGACAAGACCAAGAAGTGTGTGGTAGAAGCCAGTTTTAAGATCAAAGGCGCTCATTTCAAGGAATTCTTTTCGGCAAATGAATTGGATTATGAGAGCACTACTACCATCCGCCGCGAGATAAATCCCGAAGGAAAATCACGCGCTTTCATCAACGATACACCTGTTACTTTGGTCCAGTTAAAAGAGCTGGCCGAGTTCCTCATTGATATCCATTCTCAGCACCAGACCTTAACACTCAACGGAAGTGTTTTTCAGCTTTCTGTGGTGGACGCCTTTGCCGGCCACGCTCCTGTTTTAGAAGAATACGAGACCGGATTCAGGAAATTCAAAGTATTGGAAAAGCAGTTGAATGAACTCACTGCAAAAGAAGCTCAAGCTAAAAAGGACCTGGATTATTTCCAGTTTCAGTTCAACGAATTGGAAGATGCGAACCTGAAAGGTACTGAGCAAAACGCCCTGGAGCAGGAATTGGAGACCTTGAACAATGCCGAGGAAATTAAATCGGACCTTTCAAAAGCCGCTCTTGGATTATCCGGCGGGGAACAGAATCTGATCTCTTCGCTCAATGAAATAAAGATCATCCTCGCTTCCATCGCCAAATTCAAACCCGAGATCAACGAACTGAGTACGCGCCTTTCGAGCGCATACATTGAGTTGAAAGATATTTCAAACGAGCTCGAAAGTCTTGAGCAGGACATTGTTCACGATCCCAAAAGAATAGAATTGCTGACGGAGAAACTCGACGCCATCTATCGTTTACAGCAGAAACATCAGGTAAAAACGATCGAAGAACTGATCACGATCAAAGATGACCTGAGCAATAAATTACTTGATTTCAATTCCCTCGAAGCGACCATCGAAAAAGTAAAAAAAGAACTGGAAACTCGTCAGAAAGAATTGATGGTGCTGGCTAAGAAGATGTCGGCCAGCCGCAAAAAATCGATCCCGAAGATCGAAAAAGAGATCGCTTCCCTCCTTTCATCGCTTTCCATGCCGAATGCACAGCTGAAGATCGAACATTCAGAATCGGAGGTCCTGACATCAAACGGATTGGATAAAGTGAATTTCTTGTTTTCCGCCAACAAAGGCAGCGACTTTAAAGAGTTGAACAAAGTGGCTTCCGGCGGCGAATTATCGCGTTTGATGCTGAGCATAAAATCATTGATCGCACAGCTGACAGCACTTCCAACCATCATCTTTGATGAGATCGACACCGGAGTTTCCGGCGATGTAGCTGATAAAGTAGGAATCATCATGGACCAGATGGCCGCCAAAATGCAGGTGATCACCATTACCCACTTGCCGCAAATTGCCAGCAAAGGAGAATCCCATTTATTCGTTTACAAAGAAGACAAGAACAATAAGACCTATAGTAATATCCGTCACCTCACCCCTGCCGAGCGTGTTCAGGAGATCGCGAAGATGCTTAGCACCGGCAACCCGACCGAGGCTGCTATTAGCAATGCCAAGGAACTTCTCCGGAATTAATTTTAGATTTTTTGAATTCCGGATTTTTAGAATTTGAGTAAAATCGAACCCGCCAATTTTGTTATATTTGTAACCAGCGAAATCTGCAAATCTAAAATTCTACAAATCTAAAATTGATAGTATGTCAAACAACTTATTAAAAGGTAAACGAGGAATTATAACCGGAGCACTGGATGAGAACTCCATCGCCTGGAAAGTGGCTGAAAAAGCCCACGAACAAGGAGCAACATTTGTGCTGACCAATGCACCGATCGCGATGCGTATGGGTGAGATCAAAAAACTGGCTGAAAAGACCAATTCCCAGATCATTCCTGCCGATGCTACCAACGTGGATGAGCTGACCACGCTTTTTACCCAATCTCAGGAGATCTTAGGCGGTAAGATCGATTTCGTGCTCCACTCTATCGGAATGAGCGTGAACATTCGTAAGAACATCCCTTATACCGAATCCAACTACGATTACTTTTCAAAAGGAATAGACGTTTCAGCTATGTCCCTTCATAAAATGCTGGCAGTAGCTAAAAAACTCGATGCGATCAATGAATGGGGAAGCGTTGTAGCCCTTACTTATATGGCTGCACAGCGTACTTATCCTTTTTACACCGATATGGCTGATATCAAGGCGATGTTAGAATCTATTGCCCGCAGCTTTGGATACCATTATGGACTGGAGAAGAAGGTCCGTATCAATACAGTTTCACAATCTCCTACCAAAACAACGGCAGGAACCGGTATAAAAGGTTTCGGTGATTTTTATGATTATGCCAATGCCATTGCTCCTTTGGGAAATGCAAGCGCTGAAGATTGTGCAAATTATTGCATCACCCTTTTCTCCGACTTAACGAGAATGGTGACCATGCAGAACTTATTCCACGATGGTGGGTATTCTACAACCGGTGTGAGTATGGGAGTGATGGAGAAACTGGGAATTAAGTAATAAGTCAAAAGTTTTTATGTCAAAAGTCAAAAGGAGCTCTATTCGGGCTCCTTTTTTGTATTTTTAAATAATGAAAAAGATTGTTTTCTTTTTGTTACTTGTTTCGTCTGATCTTTTCGGGCAGAAATCGGAATTTACTTTATCCGGATTTGTTTCGGATTGTGAAGAGAAGTATCCGATCTCGGATGTCGAAGTCCTGTTATTGGGCAGTGACGGGAGCGAAATGAAAACAAAGACCGATTCGACCGGATATTATTTATTCAGCGAGGGATTCACCAACAATACTCATTACGCATTAACCACCCATGCTGACCCGAATATCGGCAAGGGGCCTGCAGTAAAATATGGACTTTGTCCCTCTGTTTCCTACGATGGTGTTGCTGCATACAGGGATATACAGAACAAAAATAGTTTCCATTATGTCGACGATATTAAAAGCATTCAATATGATTTTTGTCTTGAAAAAGGAAATGTTTGTGTGTGGATCAGGTTGCCGGAATTTCATTTCAAAAAGAACAGTACAGATTTTGAATTCATCGATTGGATAGATTCCACAAGAGCGCATGATGTCGATCTGGATTGCCTCGCCGCAGCTCTGATCGCCAGAAAAAGCTGGGTCATTGAGATCGCAGGACACGCATCATCCGATGAAGAGAACAAAGAGCAATTGGCTGAAGCGCGAGCCAAAAAGATATACGATTTGCTTGTGGCCAGAACCATTCATCCCGAGCGTTTAAAATACAAAGGATACTCGGACAAACAACTTTTCGAATTTCAAGACGAGATGGGCAAAGTGGTCAAAAAAAGCAAAAAGATCACCAACGAAAAAAGTAAACGGGTTGTTCTTGGAGTAATTAGAAGAGATTACGATCCGGTTACCAGGAAGCCGAAAGTTGATCCGGGAGAAGAAAAACGCCTAAAAGAGTTGGAAGAAGAATGAAACCAAATCTACTTTACTTTTTTCTCATTATGTACTGTGGGCTTTATGGACAGGATCCCGGTCTTTCTTTGTCCGGTAAAATAACTGATTGTAAAGCAAAAAAAGGTGTTGAAGGTGTTATAATTAAAGTGTTAGGCAGCGATGGCACGAGCATCAAAACCTCTACCGATTCGGCCGGAAATTATAAACTCGAAAACTGTTTTAATAAAGGTACAGCCTATGTGGCTAGCATAATAATTGACAGTATTGTTGGCGAACACAGAGGGGTTTCATTTGGAACATGTGGTTATGGTTGGTGCGATGATTATTGTTTCTTTAATAGCAGCACTAAATTTAAATTTACATTCTCTGATAGCGTCCTAAAAAAGACATTCGATGACTGTCTCTCTCCTTATTATCAACACCCCGGTTTTCCTGAGTTTCTGTTTAAGAAAAATACCGCTGAATTCAGCTCTGTTAGCTGGTTGGGGTTAACAAATGTTGATTCTATTGTTGATTGTTTTACAGCGCTTTTATTGGCCAGACAAAATTGGGTCATCGAAGTTTCTGCTCATGCTTCTTCGGATGAAGACAATAAAGCAGAGTTATCAAAGCAAAGGGCAAAAGTGATTTACAAGATGTTTAAAGAAAGAGGGATTGAGCCGGGGAGGTTGAAATGGAGAGGATATTCGGATAAGTCCCCGTATGAATTCCATGACGATGCAGGACTCGTCATTCAGAAGTCCGCTCAGGAGGTTGCTATAAAAAGCAGACAAGTTGTTTTAACGATAATACGGAAAGACTATGTTCCGTTGGTGAATAGGCATAATTCCTTATCAGGCTTGATCACCGATTGCAAGACAAAAGTACCAATCGCCAATGCTTATGTTAAATTAGTTGGAAGCGACGGTAGTTCTACTGAAATTGCTACAGATTCAAGAGGTTGTTATTTGTTTGACAGTACAAAAATCAATGTTAACACATCCTACATTGTTATGGTAAATACTCCATCTGAAGGCCAAAGATATTTCGGCTCTTCCGACAAGAGAAAATTTACTTCAACAGGAACAGCTTATGACAAATTTACACTTGATTTTTGTTTGGATAAAAATAAAGGATGCACAGCATACATTCTTCCAACCTTCTTCTTTGAAAAGAATAGTTCAGTGAAATTCAAAGCTGATACAAATTTCATGGACCTCAATCAACTTTATCAGATCTTAATGGATAATCCAACCTATGTTATTGAAATTGGAGGCCACGCAGCGATACTCGAAAAGAAAAAGGAAAACCTTGCAAAAGAGCGGGCCGATATGATCAGAAATCTCCTGATTGCTAAGGGAATCGAATCAGAAAGGCTAGTTGTAAAAAACTACATTGACACAAAGCTCTACGAGTATGAGGATGAGAACGACACTGTCGTCAAATCTGCAAAGGAAAGCATTAAAAACGCTCGTGTTTCAATCTCTGTAATAAAGAAAGACTTTATATCAAAGGACTCGATAAGAGAGAAATAAAAAAAGGAGCCTCTCAGCTCCTTTAAAATACCTTTGCGCCTTAGCGTCTTAGCGGCTAATTTCTTCCAACATATTTGAGGTGCACCACATGCGACCTAACAGCGCTCATAACCGTAGGAAACTCCAAATAAGTCACTCCAAACTGCTCACAGGTCTCACGCACCAATTCGCTGATCTTCGGATAATGGATATGGGAAATTCTAGGGAATAAGTGATGCTCTACCTGATAGTTCAAGCCTCCTGTGAACCAGGAAACAATTTTGCTTTTTGTAGCGAAGTTAGCTGTGGTTTGGATCTGGTGTACTGCCCACTCCTCTTCTACTTTATGATTCTTGGAGGTTGGCATCTCAAAACTTGCGTCCTCAACGATATGTGCCAATTGGAAAACAACAGCTATCACGAAACCGCAGACAAAGGCAATGATGGAATAACCGATGATCAATTCAACAAGTCCCACTGTAAAGATCGGCAATACTATAAAAGCACCTATATAAGCCAGTTTACTCACCCAGAAGATGACATGCTCTTTCACATCCATCTTACGGAAAGGAAGGTCTCCGATCTTACCGGTAAAATACTTCTTAAAATCCTGAACAAAGATCCAAAGCAAGTAGGTTACTCCATAAAGGATCACCCAATACACGTGCTGGAAACGGTGGTACCAGTATTTCTTCTGGTCATCGTGAACACGGATCCAGGGCTTGATGTCGATATCATCGTCCATTCCTTCGATGTTTGTGAATGAATGGTGATTCACATTGTGCTTGTATTTCCAGAGATAGACACTTCCTCCCATCACGTTCAGGGAATAGCCCATCAATTCGTTCACCCAGGTTTTGGTTGAAAAGCTGCCGTGGGCACCATCGTGCATAACGTTGAAACCAATTCCGGCAAGGTTTATTCCCATCAAAACACATAAACCAACAGAGATCCAGGCGTTAGGCGTAAAGAAGACCAGAATGGTGTATAAAGCAATAAGGGAAAGGGAAAGTACTCCGGTCTTAATGTATAACTTGTAATTGCCGGTCTCTTTTATATTGTTCGATTTGAAATACCCGTCCACTTTTTCTTTTAAAGCGTTAAAGAAGACAGAATTTTTGTTGTTAAAGCTTACTTTTTGCATGCTATTAAATTAATGATTCCGTCAAATATAATCATTAAACAGCTTGATTCTCTGTTAAATAATCAAAAATGACTTGTTAAAAACTTTTCGATTTAGCCTTCAAGGACCAGGTAAAAGTGAATTCGGCAACCGTATCTCCTTGTTCGTCTGTCCCAATTGATTTCAGGTCGATAACGCGGCCTTCCGGGAATTTTTTAACATCCGCAACGGTTTCTGCTACAAAACCTCCTTCGGCACAGGTAAATGTGATCTTTCCTACCGCTTTTTTGAAATAGACGGCACTGTTCTTTACGATCAACATAGAGACAGCGGGTTGCGATCCATAGATCCCATTGATCAATAAAAGTCCTGTACTCATTTCAGCTGCCATGGCCTGGCAAGCGAAATACATAGAACGGAAAGGGTTCTGGGTCAACCAACCGAATTTGATGGTCGTAATAGCTCTTGAATCCGAAAGCTCTTTCACCCTGATCCCGGCGATATAAGCCATTGGCAGAGATTTCAGTAAATAGATGCGAAAAAGGAAAGAATTGTTGACTAGCTTTTGAAATTTTGTCGGCATTCACTTTATATTTAAGACGATGTTTCAATTGGACCATTGTCCCCCTGATCGCAGTCGATGGGTATGTGCTACAGCGGAAAAGTCTTTCCGGCAATGCTCATTGCTTCGTTGAAAGCTTGCTCGTCTATTCCTGTTTTGATCTTATTTTTGTTGAAATACTGCAAGAGATTCTCTGTGGGCATATTCCCTGTCAGTTTATCTGCTGCCATCGGACAACCGCCATAACCTTTGATGGCACTGTCGAACCTCCTGCAGCCGGAGGCATAGGCCGCATGTACTTTTTCTTCCCAGGTGGTCGGAGTCGTATGCAGGTGTGCACCGATCTCTACTCCGGGAAATTCCGGGATCAGCTTTGAAAAGAGTGTTTTGATATTCTCAGGATTAGAGACACCAATGGTATCACTTAAGGCAATGATCTTGATTCCCATTTTTGCCAGGCGCTTCGTCCAGTTGATGGCTACGTCTGCGCTCCATTCATCTCCATAAGGGTTCCCGAAAGCCATCGATACATAAACGACCAATTCTTTCTTGTTCCTTACACATAGGTCCTGGATCTCTTCCACCCGCGTGAGGGATTCAGCAATGGTGGAATTGGTATTCCTTTGTTGAAAGGTCTCGGAAATTGAAAACGGGAAACCTAAATAACTGATCTCTTCAAATTCAACGGCATCTTCCGCACCTCTTGTATTGGCAACAATAGCAAGCAGTTTAGAGGAGCCGGCCGAAAGATCCAATTGCTCCAGAACCTGGGCTGTATCTCTCATTTGAGGAATGGCCTTTGGAGAAACGAAACTGCCAAAATCAACGGTGTCGAAACCGCATTTCAAAATGAAATTGATGTAGGCCACTTTTTTTTCGGTCTCTATAAAATCGTGGATGCCTTGCATGGCATCTCTTGGGCATTCTACTAGTTTCATACTTACAAAGTTAAAAATTTAACCGCTGAGGCGCAGAGGTTTTATTTTAGTGAGTTGAGTAACTCTTTGTTGATCTTTTTTACAATGCCCGGGCCTTCGTAGATAAATCCTGTGTAGACCTGAACCAGGCTGGCGCCGGCATTCAGCATTTCTATTGCATCTTTGCCGGTATGGATGCCTCCTACTCCGATGATAGGAAAGGCTTTGTTCGATTTGTCACTCAGGTACTTCACCACTTCCGCAGACCTTCTAGTCAATGGTTTTCCGCTCAGTCCTCCTGCTCCGCAAGCTTCTACTTTTGATCTATCTGTTTTTAGATTGCTTCTGTCAATGGTCGTATTCGTTGCGATCACTCCGTCGATCTTTGTGTCCTTTACAATGCCCACGATATCATCCAGTTGTTCGTTTGTAAGATCCGGCGCTATTTTCAGAAGGATGGATTTCGGAATTCTCTTCTGAGCATTTAATTCTTTCATTCTCAGCAATAGCTTAGTCAGAGGTTCCTTGTCCTGCAAAGCCCTTAGGCCCGGAGTGTTCGGAGAACTAACATTCACCACAAAATAATCCACATGATCAAAAAGGGCTTCAAAACATTTTTCGTAATCGCTTACTGCATCTTCGTTGGGCGTGACTTTATTCTTACCGATGTTTCCACCGATGATGATCTTTGTTTTTCTTTTCTTGAGTCTTTCAACGGCTGCTTCCACCCCACCATTATTGAATCCCATCCGATTGATCAATCCTTCGTCTTCCGGCAACCGGAACATTCTCGGTTTATCATTCCCAGGCTGTGCTTTTGGGGTCAGTGTTCCGATCTCGATGAAGCCGAAGCCGTAGTAGCCTAACTCATCGTAAAGACGGGCATCTTTGTCAAAACCTGCCGCTAATCCAACCGGATTCGGAAAGGTCAACCCGAAGAGTTTTCGCTCCAGCCGCTTGTCGTTCACTACATAAATACTTTTGATCAGGGCGGGAACACCGGGGATCCTGCAGAAAAATTTGATGGTCTTGAAAACAATGTGATGGATGTTCTCGGGTTCAAAAAGGAAAAAGATCGGCTTGATTAAGCTTTTATACATAGAGCATTGTTGTTATTTCTTTTTTTCCGGTGGCGGTCCGCAATTGTCCGCAACCGCTTTGGCTTCATCAATTCCCAGGGATGCTGCGGTTTTTAAGTCTTTACAATGACTGAAATCTTTTGAATCCATGTTGGCTAATCCACGTTTGTAATAAGCCCAGCCGTCCTGCGGTTTGATCCGGATCGCTTGTGTATAATCATACATGGCCGAACGGTCATTCTCCATTCCTTCACAAGCTGCGCCCCTGCCCATGAAGGCATCGTAATGATTCGGACTCAATTTGATCACTGAAGAAAAATCTGCAAACGCCAGTTTCCAGTTGGAAGCCGCATTGTAAGCGGTCCCCCGCAAATAAAGAATGGTAACGGTATCCGGCTTTATCTTTAAAGCTTTGTTGTAGTCGAGGATCGCTTTATCGTATTTCTTCAGGGCCACCTGACATTCAGCTCTTTTTAAGTAAGGTTGTATGGAATCGCTGTTCAATTGAATAGCTGAAGTGTAATCCAGAATGGCTCCTGCATAATCCTTTGCACTTAATTTTTCATCTCCTTTGGTGATAAATGCCCCGCTCATTCCTGAACATGCATTGGATTCATACAAGCCTTTTGCTTTTTCGTTCTTAAGTCCTTTTGCTTTGCGAAGATCCATGCAGCCTTTGTCCTTCACACCTTTGGCGATCAGAGCAACTCCCCTTTCACAAAGAGCTTCTGCATATTTCGGATCAATGGTAATGGCTTTATCAAAATCTGCAATGGCTTCGTCCTGCTTGCCCAATGCAGCCAGACAAACTCCATGTCCGTAATAAGGCACCGCCAATTCGTGATCATAAACAAATCCATCCGGCATGTCGGAGGTCGATTTCTGATACTCGTTCATTGTCCCGTATTTTGCCAGTTTTTCCAGGTAGGTCTTTGCAACAGCATCATTCAGGCGGATCGCATTCGCAAAATCAACTTCGGCTGCGTCATACGTTCCTGCGGTGATCTTTGACAGTCCGTTTTGAATGATGACCGATAATGTCTGTGCATTAAAAATTCCGGTTATCGAGATCAAAAGAGCAGCTAAAACGTACTTTATTTTCATGGGATCGGGCATTTAATTTTGTCCTCCAAATTTACTGGCTAAAAATCAATATCAGCCTTATTTCCGGATATTATTTTAACAATTGCCGCCTAATTTTAAACAAGTGCAACTTTTTTTCAGGCTAAGGCATCAAATCCTGAATTAATCAATAACTTAGCCCGATAAATCCGTTTCCATGAAGAAAATTTTTAGCTTAATTCTGACCCTTTGCGCATGTCTTCAACTATCTGCTACCCATATCATCGGGGGCGACATCACATTAAAATATTTAGGTTCAAATAATTATGAAGTAACACTTCGTTTCTTCCGCGATTGTTCTGCCGGAACAGCAGGGTTTGACAATCCTATCACTTTGGGAGCTTACGATCAGCTGACGAATGCTGAAGCCTTTCAATTCAATCTTCCTTTGATCTCCACAAACATTCTTGCTTTGGGAGATTCTTGTTTTACACCGGTGGGATTATGTGTTGAGCAAGGGACATTCTTTGATACCATCAACCTTCCTAACAATCCGAATGGCTATTACTTAAGCTGGCAACGGTGCTGCCGGAACGGGATCATCGACAATATTGTGTCCCCCGGAGCTGCCGGAATGGTCTATTATGTGGAATTTCCTGATCCCGCCATCATCAATTCAAGTCCGGTTTTCGGATCCTATCCAAATGCCTATCTATGCGCATCCCAGCCAAACGTACAGGATTTTCACTGTACGGATGCCGACGGCGATTCCTTGGCTTATTTCCTGATCACACCGTTGAATGGGAATGCAACTTCAGGCGCACCTATACCTCCGCCTTCTTCCGGACCTTATTCCAACATTACCTGGCAGGCTCCTTATTCGGCAGCGGATATGGTGGGTGGAACGCCCGTGATGGCGATCGATCCGGTGACCGGTATCCTAACAGCCGCACCTTCTGCACTGGGTGTTTATGTGTTTGCCATTCAGGTGAAGGAGTACAGAGCAGGCGTTGAGATCGGTGAAGTGCGTTTGGATATTCAATATGCCGTGATCACTTGCAATACCAATGCAGCGCCGACATTCAGTTTACCGACCACTCATTCGTATTCAATTGTCGCCGGCGATTCACTTTGCATTCCGATCCAGGCTTCCGATCCTAATTCGGATTGGGTGGGATTAAGCGCTACTTCAGAGTTGTTCGTGAATACATCGACTCAGAACTTCACCACGTTCACTCCCGACAGTGCGATCGCAACTGTTTCCTCTAATTTCTGTTTCCAATCCACTTGTGATCACATCCGTGAGGCCGCTTATACGGCTACTCTTTATGCCCGGGATTATTCTTGTTATGGAACCAATGTTGTTCCATACAACCTGGACATCACTGTAGTTTCCCCTATCGATGGGCGATTGGATAAGATCATTCCGAACGTATTCACTCCGAATCATGATAACAAGAATGACATTTTTAAAGTAAACGCCGAGAACATCAATGATTGTTTCGATAAATTCAACATCAAGATCTATACACGGTGGGGAGAAAAAGTATTTGAATCGGACGAGTTTCACTTCAAATGGGATGGAAAGAACAGTCGTGGTAAAATGATGGTGGATGGTGTATATATGTACATTATTGAAGGAACCTTTAAAGATCAATCCTTTGAATACAAAGGAACTGTTCAGATCCTGAGATAAGTTTTAATTCAAGTGATATGAAAGCAAGACTCATTCTACTATTGACAATTGTTGCCTTCTCTTTTTCATTTTCCGTCCCTGAAAAAGTTTCTGATTGTACCGTTCAGTACAATGGGATCTATGCTTATAAACTGGATGCTGAGAACTCCGCGATCATTCGCTTTTATGAAGATGGAACTGTTTTAGCTTCTACCTCCGTAAACGATTACATGGATGTTTTTTCATGGTTCCACAAGGAGAACAAGGACATGGTGCTGAAAGGAACCTATAAGATCAAAAAATGCGGGATCAGTTTTGATGTATCCGGCATGACCGGTGAACAGAAGTATCAGGGTGTTATTTCGGGCAATACGATCGAATTTGACCTGAAAGACAAAAGCAGTAAAAAATCTGCAAAACGAACCTATACCTTTTTCGTTTTATAACCTTTTATGCTCCCAGAGCCAGGCATCTCCGATCTCTTCATCCTGAACAATTTCTGAAAATACAAAATTGTTTTTCTCCAGAATTTTTGTCGAAGCATTATGTTCCGGTGCGGTCTTCGCTGTGATCTTCAAGGATCGATCCGTCCGGATGGCTATTGAAACCAACTCTTTGCAAGCAAAAGAGGCTATTCCCTGCTTCTCAAATTCGGGAAAGGTCCAATAAGCCAGTTCTACTTTCCCATCTTTGGGCTGTCCGACAAATCCACAAGACCCCACGATCTTATCTTCTCTGATAATGAAATATCCAACCCAGGGAAGTACATATCCGGTCTTTGGATAATAGTCTTCGTAGATGCTTAATAATTGCTGGCAGTTCTCCGAAGCAAAAACTGCTTCCGACTTGTCCTCCTTTAAACCGATTGCGCGTAATTTCATACTTTCTGATCCGGATCAAAAATACGAAGAGAATCCGAATTGAAATCCTCCGGTGCGCGAAGGCGGATTTCCCAGCAGGTCTGTTTCCCAATGAAAACGATAGTTGAAGCGAATGACGGTTTGCGGTGAGGGCCGGAAGCTGATCCCGGGTACAATGGCCACGATGTGATCAGAAATATTTCCTCCTGTTTCAGCAAATTTCCCGACGTTGTAATCGGCGTACTCCGTTCTGAATGCCAGGTTTAAGGTGCTATTTTCCCATCCGAACATTTTTCTTTTCAGGATCGGCTGCACAACATCCAGGAATCCGCCTTGCTGTTTGCTTCCGAATTGCTGAGTATAGGTCTCCGGAACATCGATCATTGCCCAAACCCATTCTCCGGTGATCGCGGTCTTTAATTTCGGAACGGTCGAATTGAAATCGATCGCATAAAGATCCACTCTTCTTCGTTTGTCCAACTCCAAACCATCGTCCTGAAATTTATTGTATACCCCGCCCATCCAGGAGAAGCCGATCTCTCCTATTTTACGATGGCGGAATGCCGTTTTAGCGGTGACCAGCGGAACACCGTTAAAACTTTCTTCAAATCGTTCAGGATTGGCTTTGCTCGCACCTAACCAGGTTCTGTTCTGTTCATTGGAAATGATCTTGTCATCAAACCCATTGGTGAGGTAGAATTCGTATGCCCAAACAAAATTGTTCTTTCCATATTTGCCGAACGCTCCGAACCCCACGTTGCTCCAGGTGGATGGGATGATATTGGTGGCTGAGAACGGACGACTGATGAATTCCCATTTCGGCCCGTCGTGATTCTGGTTGAAGGCCCCGATCGGATTCATGATCACTCCTCCGCGCAAGTTAAATAACGGATGTGCTTCGATATCGATGGAAGCACATTCGATGTTGATATCCCTGCCTCCTTCTTCAAATTCCACTTCGGAGATAAATTTGATCCGTTTCTTGATCGTTGAGGAAATGAAGATGGTCAGCCTTGGGAACTGAAAGGAAAAACCTTCAGTAACCCCGTCTGTCCCAAAATAACTGGTGTTTGCTTCGACGTAGCCCCCAATGGTTGCCGGCAATTTTCCGACTTGCAGGAATGGACGGTTGTAAACGGCGTCCATGTTGAGCTTTATTTTACTTGAGTCGGGAGCAATATGCTTTACAAGTGATGAGTCGGTTTGTGCCTGGCAGCAATAGCTGGTCAGCACTGCCAATAAAGTGAATACTTTCTTCATGTCAATTGAATGTAAATGTTCTCCGCATCGGTTGTGACCGGATACTGTGTTAAATTTTGATCGGCCGGCCCTGTAATAACTGAACCTTTGTCATTGAATTCACTTCCATGCGCCGAACAGGAAAGGATGTTTCCGTTAACGGTAAGTTCTACTCCCTGGTGAGTGCATTGCATCAGCAATGCCGTGAAATCCGTATCAGAACGACGATACAGTACTATTGGCGAGCCGTAGGACGGGTTCGGGGTTCTGACTATTACATAATCCCTCACCTTCGTTTTTCCGTCTTTTACTTCGATGAATTCGGACCGCATTACTTTCAATTTTCCGTTTTCAGCACTGGTATTTACATAAACCGTTTTGCAGGAGTTCAGAAAATTGGAAAGTCCTAGTGCTCCAAGACATGTATACCCGCAGGTCTTTATGAATTCTTTTCTATCCATCATAAACTTTCTAAGAATTTAACAAGTTGATTTTTTTCTGCCGTCGATAAAGATTGAAAAGCATTTTTACTTGCACTTCCCTCGCCCCCATGCAGCAGGATAGCTTCTTCTATGCTCGAAGCCCTTCCATCATGCAATAAAAAATAATTCCCCCCCTGCGAACTTTTTGAAAGACCTAGTCCCCAAAGCGCCGGCGTTTTCCACTCAGCAGCCGTGGCCATCCCCTCGGTATAGTTATCGTTCAACCCGGCCCCCATATCATGTAGAAGGAGGTCGGTATAAGGAAAGATCTTCTTATTGGAAAGGGCGGCGATACTCACACTCGGTGTAGTGAATTCCGGGACATGGCATTTGGCACAGCCGATGGCCGTGAAGATCATTTTCCCCTGTTGTACTTCAGGATCGTTCTGGTCTCTTTGAATAGGGGCTTTCAGTGTCTCGAGATAGAACACAACGTTGAATACCGTTGATGCAGGCACTTCCGGATCCGGCGTACCATCCCCGTAAGGACCGGTAATTCCGTTGATAGCAGGTTCCGAAGGATTGAACTCAGAGGTGATTCCCATGTCCTGGTTGTAAGCATTTGCAGTTTGGTGAAGCAAATTGATCGCTGCGGCTTTCTTTCCAAACCTTCCGATATATTTTCCACCCACCGGAAGATGATGCGGCAGAGCCTGAAAATAACCTGGTGGAGTGATGTAATTCGGAACTCCCGAAATCCCATCCGCATCGACGTCAAGCGGGTCTGCATGAACCAAGAGCTGTGCATCCGACAAGGCCTCGAGAAATCCCAAACCGGTATTTGCCGGTGGTGTGAATTTACTGAACGGTGCACCCGCAGGGACGTGCTCAGGGATGTACCCCGGAATGGCTTTGTTCTGCAATTGCGGCCCCCCGAAGGCCATGTACATATTCCCGGTGGAATCATACTGGCCGAACCTGGTCAATGTCGTAAAGGGATGCCCTTTCCCGTCGCCCGCATGGCAGGACCCGCAGGAAGTGGCCACGAAATAGGGACCAAGCCCTTTTTCGGCTGTAAAGATCTCCTCGTTAAAAGCAACGTCTCCCGCTAAGAATCGGATCTTTTCTTCAGATGTTAATCCGTCCACGGGACCGTCCAACAGTTGGTCTGACTCAGGTTTTGCCGGTAGTAGTTTTTCGCAGGCGGCCAATCCTATCATCATTATCGCGAGGCCAGCGAATACCAAATTTCTTTTCTTCATGGGCAAAATATTTCGACAAATATATAATTTATTTTTAGACTAATCTAAAAATAAATTGACTACATGTTTAAAAATTTATTACCTTTGTCCCATAAAATTTCCATCAAATGACTTCTTTCACGGAAGAGAACTATCTAAAAGCCATCTACAAGCTCATTGAGCAAAGCGGATCCTCTGTTTCCACGAATGCCATTGCAGAAAAGATGAAGACCAAAGCAGCTTCGGTAACGGATATGTTAAAGAAGCTTTCCGATAAAAAACTCATTAATTACCAGAAATACCAAGGCGTTACTTTGAGTGCAAAAGGCGAAAAGGTGGCACTGAGTGTGATCAGGAAGCACCGGTTGTGGGAAATGTTCTTGCTGGAGAAGTTGAATTTCAAATGGGATGAAGTGCATGACGTGGCTGAACAGCTGGAACACATCGATTCCGATAAACTGGTGGAGCAGATCGATAAATTCCTGAACTATCCGAAATTTGATCCGCATGGTGATCCGATCCCGGATGCGAATGGAAAGATCCAGAGTCAAAAGTCCAAGGCCATTGCTTTGTACAAAAAGAACGATACCATAGTGATGACGGGCGTGGTTGACCATACTACTGCTTTCCTTCAATACCTCGATAAATCCGGTTTGGCTTTGGGTGATGAGATCAGGATCAAGGACGTTGTGTTCTTTGATCGCTCCTTACAGATCACGATCAATAAGAAGAATACCATTTTCATTAGCAATGAAGTGGCTAAAAACATTTTAGCTATCAAGAAATAAAATGACCGATCAATCGAACAGATCATTGTCTGAAGTAAACTCTTCAGTGCCGACGAATAAAACAGGGTTTTGGAAAAAGCTCTTCGCTTTTCTCGGGCCTGCATATCTTGTAAGTGTTGGTTATATGGACCCGGGCAACTGGGCCACGGACATCGCCGGAGGAAGCCAGTTTGGCTATACATTGCTCTGGGTACTCCTGATGAGCAACCTCATGGCATTGCTTTTACAGAGCCTGAGTGCAAGATTGGGGTTGGTACGCGGACTCGATCTGGCGCAGGCTTCCCGGCAGGCCTATCCGAAAGCGATCAATTTCTTCAATTGGTTCCTTGCCGAAATAGCTATTGCCGCCTGCGATCTGGCGGAAGTGATCGGTATGGCAATAGGGCTTCAATTATTGTTCGGACTTCCACTGATCGTGGGAGTATCCATTAGTGTGGCTGATACTTTATTGATCCTTGTTTTGCAGCGGTATGGAATGAGAAAGATGGAAGCCTTTATTTTGGCTTTGGTGGCTACGGTCGGGCTTTCCTTCGTGGCTGAACTGATCTACGCGAAACCCGACGGCGTGGAGCTGATGAAAGGCTTTATTCCTTCCATGCCGAACAATACGGCACTTTACATTGCAATCGGTATCATTGGTGCTACGGTCATGCCGCATAACTTATACTTGCATTCCTCTTTGGTGCAAACCCGAAAGATCGATCGCTCTTTGAAAGGGATCCGGGAAGCCATCAAATTTAACTTTATAGACACTTTCATAGCCCTGAACATGGCTTTGTTCGTTAACGCTGCTATTTTGATCTTAGCTGCCGCAGCTTTTTATACGAACGGAAATACCCAGGTGTCCGAAATTCAGGATGCCCATGGATTGCTTAAGGACATTTTCGGGAACGTTGCTCCTGCCCTGTTTGCCATTGCTTTGATCGCTGCCGGACAAAGTTCAACTTTGACGGGAACTTTATCCGGACAAATTGTAATGGAAGGTTATTTGAATTTAAGGATCCAACCTTGGTTAAGGCGATTGATCACCCGTTTGATCGCGATCATTCCGGCTTTCCTTGTGATCTGGCTGATGGGAGAAGGTGCCACCGGTGAACTTTTGATATTGAGTCAGGTTGTTTTGAGTCTGCAATTAGGATTCGCAGTGATCCCATTGATCCACTTGACCAGTGACAAACGTCAGATGGGGGAATTTGCTAACAAAGTCTGGGTGCAGATCTTAGCCTGGCTGATCGCTTTGACCATCGTGATCCTAAATGGAAAATTGGTTGTTGAAACCGTGGGCGAATGGATCTCAGAAGCCGAAAACCCGACTGTTTATTATTTTACACTTGTCCCTTTGGTTATTGGAGCCGGAGTTTTGCTCTTGTACATTACCTTTGCCCCTATCATTAAGAATGTAAAGATCAAGGCAACCGTGGCACCCGACGGACTTCCCAGAGAACTCGAGATCACCGATTCGAAAAAATACAACCGGATCGCCGTTACAGTGGACTTTAGCACCAGCGACAGCAAAGCCATCAGCAGTGCTTTTGCCCAAGGTGGAAAAACGGCTTCTTATGTCCTGATCCATATTGTTGAAACGGCTGGTGCGCGCATGATGGGACATGAAATAGATGACCTGGAGACACTGTCCGACCAGGCCAGCTTAGATCGTTACAAGGCTGACTTGGAAGCAAAAGGATTTACCATCGAATTAAAACTTGGTTTCGGAAATCCTAAAAAGAGCATTCCTGAAATAGTGAATGGTTGTGAAGTCGACTTACTGGTAATGGGTGCACACGGACACCGAGGCTTTAAAGACTTGTTGTTCGGAACGACTTTGGATGAAGTTCGTCACAATGTTTCCGTTCCGGTTTTGATTGTGAAGTAAGTAACGTTTGATGTCGCCCGCATAAGTTTTAGGTGCTGTTATAGCTTAGTTGCCGCCACCTAGTTTAGTACTTTTGCCTATGTCCTTTTACTCGTGGCCAATTTTTCTTTAACGTGTCTGCCAAATAAAAGGATTCACCATTAATACTTTTGTCAATATAAAGAAATGCGTCTTTTGTAATCAAATACTTATTTATTGTACAGCATTGCAATTCATTAACGGGATAAAATTTCTTTTCGCCACCTTTTGTCTTTTCTCTTAATGTGGAAATTGCTATTAATGTGTCTGCTTGAATTTTCCATTTCCCTTTGTCATTTGTTTCACCAAGACAACCAGATTCATTTCTTATAAACGTACTGTCCCTAAATAACGTAATTTCTTGGTAAGTGTGGGTTGGAATATGTACTTTATATTTTCCTAATTCTAGTTTAGTCTGAGCAAATACACTTGTCAAACAGATGAAAAAAGTCAGAAATGTGATTTTATAGACTATCATTAAGTAATTTGTTTTTCAGTATGTCTGTCCGCGGCAATTAGCTATAACGTTTTCAGGCTACACGCAGTGCGGAATAAATACCCACAAAACTGTCTTAACCGAAAAAATTTATTAAATGTACTGAACTAAATTGCAAATACAAAAACAATTTGCGCGGAGCGCACCTTTAAAATTGTATTTGCATCTTGCACTAACTCCGCATTGCGTGTAACCTGTGTTATAGCCAGTGCTTATTTCTTTTCTGGCAAGCGTCCATTGATAAAAGTCAAAAGTTGTGAAAAGTCATTTTCTTTAAAAAGTCTTTTGTCTAAGGTTATAGAAATTTGGTCAATGGAATATAAAAACAACATGCCGTTATATAGTTTGTAATTTGAAAGTAAAACCCATTTTATTTCTTGTTTCATGGAAGCTGTTGTTCGTTTGATAGTATCTTCTGTTATTATAATTGTCATTTCATTTAAACCATAGGTCTGACGTTGAGCACTTTCTTCAGCATTTTTAAAAAACTTTTTCTTGTTTCCAATTGATCTATAAATTGCGACTATAACAAATAAATAGTAAACAATTCCAATGGAAAGAAAAATATTTAAATTGAAATAGGTTGCCTTGTCGTTGATGGTCGTTTTGCCATAACCATTAAAATCAAGAATTCCGGGAATGATAAAAAGTAGTCCGTACAAAAATTGAATAAGACTTGATTTTTTAAGCTTTTGACTATGCATTTTCCAAATAACAGCATTAGATTCAAGAATGGTCTGTCTGGCGTTAGTGCTTATAATTTCAATGTGCATATATTATAAATTCTAAAGTTTCTTGTAGGCCAAGTATTGGCCGTAACGTTTCGCGGCTTGGCGATCGTGCGGGTTTTAACTAAAATCACAATTGCGAAGCCGAATTTCAAATGTACTCAAATTTGTCTTGCGGAAAAAGATGCCCGCATGGCGCCAGACCGCTGTTAGCGGTAGTTATTTTGCTACTCAAACATGTCTTTGAATCGTTGTCTAAAAAAAGAGTCTTGTTCTTCGCTTAATTCAAATTTTGTTTGGAAGTCATTTTGAGCTTTTAAAAAGCTGTTTTCTGCTTTGTCGTTTTTAACGACTTTACTAAGAATAGAGTATATTTTCGTTCGATTCTTTTCTCGCAGTCCTTTTTTTATTAAAGAAATAATTTCTAAAAATTCATTTTTTAATAGTGATTGATGAGAAGTCATAATTTCTGAAGCAGCCTCCCTAAATTCAGACATTTCGTTTAACGGTTGTATTTTATTCAGTTTGGTCAATGATTTCTGAGCTAATTGATTTGCGTCAATATACAGTGAATCAATTTGGCTGATTTTTATTGCGGAAACTGTAGAGTCAGCTGTTTCAGATGATTCAATAAGTGCTTCTTTTATCTTTGCTCCCAATTTTGTAAATGTCAGTTTTGCAGGTGCGATTGCGTCAAACACTTGAACAAAATGCCCAAATGGTCCGTGCCATTTCACATCCGTCAATTGATGGTTTGTTACAATTCCCTCTTCTGTTATTTCGCCTTTCGGTGAGTATTCTTTATATGCTCCGTCATTCAAATAGTAATGAGTTAAGCTGTCGGAACCTAATACAGTATATTTTATTAATTTTTCACCTAGGTCGTAAAAATAAATTGTGTCTACATGTTGGGCTTCCACAATCTTTCCCTTCTCTCTGATTTTTCCTTTATAATAAAATGCTGTGTAATTTCCATTCTCCAAAGTCGTTTTATTACCAATCGGAACCCAAATACCTTGTCCGCTCTTTTTGTCTACAAACCAAACCCAGTTTTCGTTCCTTTTACTTAAGTCGTTTATTCCATTGTCTCCGCAACCCAAAAACATGGTCGTCAAAAGTGTCAAAACTATAGTGATGTTTCTCATTGTCGTATAATTACCGCTAACTTGTTTATACCCGCCATAACATAGCGGCAATCTCTCCACAAATGGGTAGATTGCCGAAACGTGATGGCGCCGATTTCCCTTCCAAATTTAATTTATTTCAATCAAATCCGTCTATTTATTCCACCCAAAAACTCATAAATTCCCCTACCTTTGCATCCTCAATGAGCACAGAGAACACTATAAATATTAAGAACAGACAGGCCTCTTACGAATATGCTTTTCTGGATAAGTACGTGGCGGGCATGCAACTGACCGGGACGGAGATAAAATCCATCCGGGAAGGTAAAGCGAACATTACGGATGCTTTCTGCGTGTTCATGAAAAAAGAATTGTTCATCAGAAACATGAACGTTTCTCCCTATTTCAACGGAACCTACAACAATGTTCCTGAAAAGCGTGATAGAAAGTTGCTGCTCAACAGACAAGAACTAAACAAACTTCAGAATAAATTAAAGGATCAGGGGTTGACGATCATTCCATTGAGATTGTTCATCAACGAAAAAGGGTTTGCGAAACTGGAAATAGCCTTGGCCAAAGGAAAGAAGCTATTCGATAAGCGTGCAGATATCAAAAAGAAGGACGTAGAAAGAGAGACCAATCGGAGGTTGAAGTAATTGTTGATTAATAATTAATAATTAATAATTAATAATTAATAATTAATAATTAATTGATCTGTTAAACGACACCTCAAAAATCAACAATCAAAAATTATTTCTTGGTTTTTTCTTGCCCCGAAAATTCAAACTTTTTCTTCTCAATTCCCGACTTCATCTGAACAACCGTTCCTTCAATGTCGTAATTGATAAGCGTTACGTCCCAATGGTAATCATTTTTCTCTTCAGAGTGATCCGCCTCGAAATGAACCATGTGCATCTCCACTTCATCTTCGGTATAGGTTGAGTCCAGGATCACACGCATCGGAACCGGTGGTAAGCTCAGTTTTTCATACATCAGGTCGGCTTCGATCTTGCCGCCTTTCAACAAAAGGATGGTTGGCTGGGATTTTCCTCTGCCGGCTGCTTTTACTTCGTAGAATTGAACATTGAATTTTTTGTTGTCGAGGAATTTATTAGCTCCTTTTTTCTGTGCCAACGCATCAGCGGTGAATAAAAGAGAAGCAACGAAGGATAAACAAGCTATTTTAATCGTATTTTTCATGATCAGTCGAATTATTCTGTTTTTTATTGATTCCGACGCCTTGTTGACAATTATTTTGCCAAAAATGGAATCACTGGTGTAAAACTAACGTTTATCTTTACGTAACAAAAATTTTTGGTATGAATTTAATGAACAGGATCTTGTATTACGGAGTGATCATCCCGATTTCCCTGCTACCATTTTCTTTATTATACGGCCTTTCCAACTTTACGTATCTGGTGTTATACAAAATGATAGGCTACAGGAAGAAGGTGGTCCTTGGCAATATCCAGAGGTCCTTCCCTACCATGACCGCCAAAGAGCATATGGAGATCTGTGATAAATTCTACAGCCATTTCTGCGATCTGATCCTGGAAAGCCTGAAAACCTTCACGATTTCTGAGAAAGAAGTCAGAAAAAGAGTGATCTGTAAAAATCCGGAATTGATAGATAAGTATTTTGACCAAGGCAGAAGTGTGATCATTGCCGGCGGGCATTTAGCCAACTGGGAGATCTTTGCAGTGGGTGTTGACGCATTGATCAAGCACAAGACCATTGGGATCTATAAGCCGCTTTCGAATAAATATTTTGATGAGAAGATGCGGAAGACCCGCAGCAAATACGGTTTATACATGATCTCTACGAAGATCGTAAAGCAGGTTTACGAAGAGGAGAAGAACAACCTTACGGCAACCATTTTTGCGATTGATCAGTCGCCTTCCAATCCACGGACGTGTTATTGGATGACTTTTCTGAATCAGGAGACAGGTGTATTATTCGGCACCGAAAAGTTTGCCAAAGAATACAATCAACCTGTTCTTTACGGAAGGATCAATAAAGAAAAGAGAGGATACTATAGTTTCGAGTTCTTCGAAACATTCGATCAGCCAAAGGATACAAAGGAAGGTGAGATCACAGAACTTGTCACCCGCATGCTGGAGAAGGATATCATTGCTGCTCCTCAATATTGGTTGTGGAGCCATAAAAGGTGGAAACATAAACGTCCGGTTCAGATCGCGAACAAAAACGAAACTGCGAATTTGGCCAGTGCGCACAATTAATTAATAAAGTACTTATAGCTATCGGGACGACGGATAGCGGGTAAAAAAGATCATGAAAAAAATAATTCTATTAGTGACCATTGCTTTAGCTGCGGCGGCAGCGTGTAAAACAAAAAAGGAAACTGCGGCGGTACCTCCGGCGCCTCCTTTGGACTGTACGGTTGTACCGGTGACCTTTCAGGCAGTAAGTGATATCTTGAAAGAAAACTGTTCCAGGTGTCACAGTTACGGAAGCACCCCGGGAGGGTATGACCTTACAAAGAAAGAAGACATCAAGCGTGCGGGCTCGAACGGCGCGCTGGTCGGAAGCATAAAGCACGACCGGCAATATTTCAGTATGCCCGCAAAAGCTGCGAAACTTCCACAAGCCACCATTGACAAGATCGATTGCTGGGTAAAGAACGGAATGAAAGATTAATGAACGGAATACCGCTGGCAGAGAGAATGCGTCCAACAAGTTTGGACAACTACATTGGGCAGAAGCACATTGTGGGTGAAGGAGCGATTTTGCGGAATGCGATCAATTCGAATTTATTACCGTCAATAATTCTATGGGGGCCGCCGGGAGTTGGAAAGACAACGCTGGCCAACATCATAGCGCATCAGTTAAAACGTCCGTTCTATGCGTTGAGCGCCATCAATTCCGGTGTAAAAGACATCCGCGATGTGATCGATAAATCGAAGTCGAGCGGTCTATTCAGTCAAAGTAATCCGATCTTATTCATCGACGAGATCCACCGGTTCAGTAAATCGCAGCAGGATTCATTGCTGGGAGCTGTCGAAAAAGGAACGATCACGTTGATCGGTGCAACCACTGAAAACCCGTCTTTTGAGGTCATCTCTGCGCTTTTATCAAGATGTCAGGTTTATATCTTAAAACACCTGGAGAAAGAAGATCTTCTGGAGATGCTGGATCTGGCCATGCGGACCGACGTTGTTTTAAAGACAAAAAAGATCAAGCTGGCGGAAACAGAAGCATTATTAAGGCTTTCGGGAGGTGATGGAAGAAAACTCCTCAACGTTTTTGAACTGGTGGTGAATTCTATCGGTGGAAATGACCTGGAAATAACGAATGAGAAGGTCAACAACATTGTTCAGCAGAACATTGCCATTTACGATAAGGCGGGAGAGAATCATTACGATATCATTTCAGCTTTTATAAAATCCATCCGCGGAAGCGACCCGAATGCTGCTGTGTATTGGTTAGCACGTATGATCGAAGGCGGTGAAGATCCCTCCTTCATTGCAAGAAGGCTGTTAATACTGGCTTCGGAAGACATCGGCAACGCGAATCCTACGGCTTTGATCATGGCAAACAATTGTTTTCAGGCCGTGAATGTGATCGGCTATCCCGAGTCCAGGATCATTTTATCACAGACCGTCACTTACCTGGCGGCTTCTGCAAAAAGTAATGCTGCCTATGAGGCTATCGGAAAAGCTCAGGATCTGGTCCGGAGAACCGGTGATCTGCCTGTACCACTCCATTTGCGGAATGCACCTACCAAATTGATGAAGGACATTGGTTATGGCGAGAACTATGAATACTCTCACGGTTACAAAAATAATTTTTCGGCGCAGGAATATCTGCCTGCTGAGATCAGCGGAAATAAACTTTACGACCCGGGGAAGAATGCAAGGGAAAATGAACTGAGGGAATACCTTAAAAAACTTTGGGGAGAAAAATACAACTACTAGTCTTCCGGAATAGCATTCTCATCAAAAACAAAGATGTGAGCAATTCCAACTACCATACCGCCTATTGCCTGCTCAACTGTTTGCCAGCTGACATCGAGCAACAGGCTCTCTAATTTCGAACCTGTACTGAAGCTGACGCCGATCACCGTACTCATGATGATCAAACAAAAACCAAGGCAGGCACCGGAGACCAAACCTTTGACAAGGGGTTTTCTTTTGAATTTCGTCTCGAGGTACTTGATATCGATCGCTTTTGCCGAAATGAATCCAATGACCAGGTATACAAATACAGCAAAGATCAAAAAGATCTGTTTGGGATAGGTCAGGCGGGAAAGATCAGTGAGAAAAAGCCCATGCCATAGGTACGACAATGAAAACATCGTGATCGAAGAAGCTAACCAGGATATTAAAAAGCGTTTATTAAGCATAGACAAAGAGAGTTTCTATAGTACAAAGGTAGGCTATTATTCATTTTCCGCAAGTATATCGGCTTCTTTTCACCTACAACGTTACGGTTTTTACCTTTTTTTGAATATTTTTTAGTATTTTTATGCAGATATAATCCGCCTGCAATAGCCAAAAAATATGAGAAGATACGTCCTTTTGCTTGCAATGGTTGCTCCCCTCTTCTTTTCTTCCTGCCGGAAGGAAATGGAGAAGCCTTATTGGGATACCGAACTGCTTGCACCGCTTATTGATGCGAGCATGAACATCAACAACCTGCTTCCGGATTCAGTTTTGATGGCCAATCCCGATAGTTCCATGAAGATCGTATTCAACAATGATCTTTATAAGATCGATATGGATACGCTGTTCGATATAGGAGATACCACTATCCATAACGGGTATGCAGTAGGACCGATCACATTGGCGCCCGGCTTTGCTATTCCCTTCCCCTCCACTACTCTTACCACTTATGCTTTACCCGGCATTGAGCTCAAAAAAGTGATCATAAAATCGGGTTCGGTCACATTTGCAGTGAAAAGTAAAGTGCAGGAAGCTACCGTCTATACCTACGGGATCCCTTGTGCAACCGATCCTTCAGGGACCGCTTTTTCGAGGACATTTACCGTACCCGGCCGTGTAGGCTCCACCCCGGGCACCTACAACCTGGTCGTCGATCTTGCAGGGTATACAGTGGATCTGACGGGCCCCGGGCACAATCTGGTCAATACCATCTACACGACCCTGTTGGCCAATGTCAACCCTTCCGCTTCGGCTTCGGTGCTGGTCAATCCTGCCGATAGTCTGATCATCGACAATACATTTTCTCATATCGTGCCCTATTATGCAAAAGGGTATTTCGGAAACACTACTTATAATGTTGGTCCGACCACCAGCGATTTTACGCTCTTCGACCGGATCGTTGATGGAACCATCGCTTTGGAAGATGTCGACTTCGACTTTAAGATCGAGAATCCGATCGGAATGGATGCACGGCTTTATGTGAATCAGATCTCTTCGATCAATACCCGCACAGGAACAACGATCGACCTAACCAATACTTTGATCGGGAGCACTATCAACATCAACCGGGCTGCAGAAAGCGGCGGTGTAGTTTATTCTACTTACGCGAATTTCCCATTGAACACTACGAACTCTAACATCAAACCGATGATAGAGAACCTGCCGAATAAATTCGGATACAACATGCAGATCATCACCAATCCACTGGGGAATATTTCCGGTTCGAATGATTTCATTTATTCCGATAAGTTGTTGAAAGCGACATTGAACATGGAGATCCCTTTGTCCTTGGTGGCTGACGACCTGACCTTGGCGGATACACTTGCTATGAATATCGCTCACACAGATGGAAGCGATAATATTCACGATGGTACTTTGACTTTGTTTGCCAACAATGGCTTTCCCTTCGATGCACAATTACAGATCTATCTTTTGAATGATGCCAATGTTGCGGTCGACTCCATTTTCGGATATGCCAACACTATTGTGGAAGCCCCTATCAATGCGAGCTTACGAGCCGTGGGGAAGAAACTGACCAAGATCGATGTTCCGATCAGCGAGAGCAGAATGAATTTACTTTACGACACAAAGAAAGTGGTAATGAAGGTTAAGTTCAATACCAGCGCTCAGCCATCCTATATCAAGATCTACAGCGAATACTCGATCGATATCAAATTGGTGGGCGATTTTAATTACACGATACACCTGAAATAGTTTATGCAAGGAAAAAGGATCTTATTAGTAATTGCATGGGTGGTTTCATCGGCTTTGTCTAAAGCCCAGATCTCTGCTATCTTTTCGGATGAGTTTCCGGATTCTACCAAGACCAGGATAGGATTGACAGGCGACGCAGGGATCAATGCTACTGCCTTCACTTCCGAATTCACTTCTAAATTCTATAAAGGCGGATACATTGATGCCGACATGAAAGAGACCGTTCTGAAAAGAACCCGCAATCTGAATAATGTGGGGGGCGACATGAACTACGGTGTTTATGTAGGAATCAAACTGGACTCGTTATTTCACAAAGAGAATGTGAGTTTGTTCTTTAGCCTGCGTGACCGTGCACATTTTGACGCTCGTTATTCAAAGGATTTTTACAAAGTAGGTTTTTACGGGAATGCCGATTACGCCGGAGAGACCGCCAATTTTGATGATTTTAACCTGACCTTTTTGCGTTACCAGCAGTTACAAGTAGGATTGTTCTCGACAAAATATGACAGTGCTGCGCGCTGGGGAATTGCACTCTCCTTCCTGAAAGGGGAACAATATTCTTCGATCTTTGCTCAAAAGGCTCAGCTTTTTACAAGCGATGACGGGCAATACATCGATTTTGCGACCAATATGCAGGTGGCGAAATCGGATACATCTAAAAAAGGAATCGGGGCATTCAACGGAATGGGTGCTGCAATTGACATTTATTTTGAAGCTCCCTTCAAAACTCGTTTTGGGAATTCAAAATTGCGGGTGTCGGTGGCTGATATCGGTGCCATTAGGTTCAATGACAATTCCCTTTTCCTGAATCAGGATTCTACTTTCCATTATTCAGGTTTTCATGTAAACAGTATTTATGATCTCCAGGATTCAACGTTTGCCGACAATACACAGGATTGCATCACAGCCAGGATCGCTCCTTTTAAGAAACAATCTTTTTCAGTGACACTTCCTTCTGTCTTGAATTTGACTTATGAAACCCGGTTCCATAAGCATTTTGAAATGACTGAAGGGATTCGTTATGTGTTCAATGGGAATTATCATTTACTGTTCTATGTAAAGCCCAATTTCATCATCAATTCCAGGTTCGAAGTTTCTGCGACAGTCGGTTATGGCGGATATGGTAAGCTGAATTGCGGTCTAGGAGCTTTTGCCAACCTCGGAAAAGGATTTATCATTTATATCGGAAGCAATAACCTGGAAGGTTTTGTTGCACCTAAAAAGACTTGCGGGCAGTCCGCATACATTTCAATAGCTAAAAATTTCAGATAAGTATGTCGTTGAACAACATTAAAAATATCAAACATTTAGATTCAGGGAATTTCTTTTTGATTGCCGGTCCTTGTGCCGTAGAAACCGAAGAGATCTGTTTTGAGATCGCCGAAAAAGTCAAATCAGTTACTGATAAATTAGGTATCCCCTATATTTTCAAAGCATCCTTCAAAAAAGCAAATCGTTCACGCCTGGATTCATTTACCGGCATTGGAGATGAAAAAGGATTGGACATCATTGCTAAGGTGGGGAAACAGTTGAATCTGCCAACACTTACCGATATTCATACAAACGAAGATGCGGCCATGGCTGCAAAGTACGTAGATGTACTGCAGATCCCTGCATTCCTTTGTCGTCAGACCGACCTGCTGGTAGCCGCCGCGAAAACCGGCAAACATGTGAACATCAAAAAAGGACAATTCCTTTCGCCCGAGTCGATGAAATTTGCTGTTGACAAAGTAAGAGAGTCAGGAAATCCTAATATCATGCTGACCGAAAGAGGAACGTTCTTAGGGTATCAGGACCTGGTGGTGGATTTCAGAGGGATCCCTGAAATGCAGAAGAACAATGTGCCGGTAGTTATGGACATCACACATTCATTGCAGCAGCCCAATCAAACGAGCGGAGTTACCGGCGGAAGGCCTGACTTGATCGGGACCATTGCAAAAGCCGCTATTGCTGTCGGTGCCGACGGGATCTTTTTAGAGACCCATCCGAATCCGGCCAAGGCAAAATCCGATGGTGCGAACATGCTGCATTTGGATCATTTTGAAAAATTGATGAATGATCTTATTAAGATCCGAAAAGCAATAAAATAAATCTCGCCAAATGAAGACTCTAAAATCCAAGTTACTGTTTGCGTTTTTCATTTTTTTTGTCGGCGCAACTTATTCCCAAGTAAAATTTGAAAGAATTTTGGGAGGCCCCGGTTATGATTTTGGTTATTCTGTAGTTCAAACCTTTGACAAAGGCTACGTGGTTGCCGGCTCCAGTTCTAGCTTTACCGGGACCAGTGATATGTACTTGGTAAAAGTAGATTCAATGGGTGTACCGTTATGGCAGCAATTGTTTGGTGGAATTAGTGTAGAACAAGGATTCTCCCTGGCCCAAACGGCCGACTCCGGACTTGTAATCTCGGGTTATACAAATAGTTTCGGAGCAGGTGGATATGATATGTATCTTGTAAAGACGGATAAGGCTGGTAATTTTGTTTGGTCAAAAACTTATGGAGGAACGAATTGGGATTTTGCCTACTCCGTTCAGCAAACATCCGATGGAGGTTACGTGATTGCCGGAGGAACTTTTAGTTTTGGCGGTGGAGATGAAGATATGTATTTGGTAAAAACAGACCAGAATGGCGACACACTTTGGACAAGGACTTTTGGCGGCAATGGTGAGGACAGAGTGGCGAGTGTCATTCAAACTTCAGACGGCGGGTATGCATTAGCAGGATATACAAAGAGTTTTGGGGATACTTCGGGCGATATTTATACTGTGAAAACCGATGCAAATGGCGATACGCTTTGGACGAAAAAACTTGGCTTCACGGGATATGACGAAGCAACACAGATCATCCAAACTTTAGATGGAGGGTACATGACCACTGCAATTTCAAGAGCAACTACTGGAACGAGAAACGACGCATTGCTAGTGAAGACAGATATGAATGGTGATACAACTTTCACCAAGAGATACGGTTCACCCAATGATGCTGGTGCCTATTCGATTTGCGAGTCCTCTTTTGGTGGCTATGTTTGGGTAGGTAAATTAAAAATAGGAAGCAAATACAATGTTTATTTCTATAAAATAGACGCAATGGGCAACTGGAATTACGCCTATACATTCGGAGGACTATCAGATGAAGATGGGCGTTATGTTAGACAAACAACTGACAAAGGATATATCGTTACAGCTAACTCAAATAGCTATAATAACGGGCTAGGTGACATTTATTTGTTTAAGACGGATTCACTTGGAAGTTCGTCCGGAGTGGTGATGAATCTCGCTACAGGTATTGCGTCAATTTCAAGCATTGCAACAGAAGCTTTGACTGTTTATCCAAATCCGGTAACTAACGGTGATTTTAAAGTAATGATCCAGCCAAATCAAAAAGGGCAAATAAATCTTTATAGTCTGACAGGGCAGTTGATCTTCTCGAAGCCTTTTGAACAAGAGAATCAAATTCATGAATTTGAAATCAATACTTCTGGCATTGACAATGGTATGTACTTCATTGAAATGCAAACTGAAGACCAAAAGTATACTGCGAAACTTTCAATTTTAAATCACTAATTTTTGATCTGTGAACATCGAAGGAAACAAGTTTGGAAAGTATGCTATTCCATGTGCCATCCTCCTGTTAAACCTTATTCTTAAATCAATTTTCCTGACCAGCAGGGATATTGCATTAGACGAGCCTTTCAGCATTTTTTACGGACAAATGAATCTTCATTCAATTGTTGATATGCTCTACAATGAGAACAATCCCCCACTCCATTTTTTTATTCTTCATTTTTTCATCAAATTCGGAGGGATAGATGCGTTGACGGTGCGCTTACCTTCGCTCATCTTTAGCGCTCTTACTTCAGTTTTTATTTTCAGGATTGGAGAGCGGTTCTTTAAGAGAACGATCGCGGTTGGAGCATCTTTGGTGTATACATTTTCAACAATGCATATTTTCTTTTCCCACGAAGCAAGAGTCTATCCACTTTTTGTTTTGTTGACTGTCTGTTCTTTGTACTATTTTATGCGTATTGTCGAAACACCATCCGACAAAAAGAATTACGCATATTTATTCTTATGCAACTTGCTGTTGATTTACGCTCATTATTTTGGATTTTTTGTGCTTTTCGTTGAAGTAGTCTCCTTATCGGTGATCTCTAATAGGTCGTTAGTATGGAAAAAGCTTTTTATTGTGATGATTGCAGTCGGTTTTTGCTACCTCCCAATCCTTTTGATCTTTTTTCATCGTTTAGGTCTATCTACCGGACAAGGAACTTGGGTAAGCCCACCCGGTGTAACTGAGCTATATGGCAACTTGAACCGATTTTTGAATAACAGATACAACACAGCGGTTTTAGGTCTCCTCTTTGTTCTCGCTTTTTTTCTGCTGAATCAAACTAAGATCGTAAAGGAAAAAGTGCGTTCTCTTTTTCATAACACCTATTTCAATCTTACATTTATTTGGTTTGCAATCCCCTATTTTATAATGTTCCTGGTTTCTTTCAAGTACCCTATGTTCATTGACAGGTATATTTTGTATACCTCCATCCCGTTCTACTTGACGGTCGTCATTGCACTCGACCACTTTTTTGTAGTTCCTACTTTTTCAAAATACGCTATCATGTTCATGCTGATCAGTCAGCTTTTTACCATTAATTTGAATCCTGATAACAACAGAAGGTTAAAGGAACTAGTGAATGTCACGAAGTCGATGAAAGGGCCTGATACTAGAACGATAATCGCTCCTGATTATGCTTATATGGGATTTTGCTACCATTATGACCCCGAAGTATTCAAGATGGGACACGAAGCATTAAACGCTTTGAAAAGAGATAACATCTTTGCGGTTTCATCTCCTGTTGCGCTCGCTGAAGTGCTCAATGATGCACCCTCGATAATATATATTCAGGCAGGAACCGAGTTTGTAGATCCACAAAATGTAATGCTTCAGACAATACAAAAGCTTTACAAAAACCATAAGATCGTTCATGTATTTGAAATATATGATGTTCACTATTTCACTAATTAGGAAAGATGTTTAAATCAAAAGGACTAATATTTCTAAGTCTGTGGGTTATTTGCATCTTCCTAACCTTCAACAAACACAGCAAGGATAAGCAAAATTCCTATCACGGTGTGATCTGGTCCGATGCCGCCGGGTATTATGTTTACAATCCGGTTTGGTTCATTTATGGTAACAATGCGGCTGCTTTTCCGGATAGTATAGAAGCAAGAACCGGCAATGGGTTTCAGCTGGATGCAGTCAAAAACAAGGTCATCACCAAATATCCCAGCGGAGTAGCCCTGATGCAGGCACCTTTCTTTCTGCTGAGTCACGCTCTCGCAAAACCGTTGGGGTATGAAGCCGATGGATTCTCCAGGATCTATGCTTTCGGACTTTTCTTCGCAGGCATTCTTTATTGTTGTCTCGGATTGTTTTTCATAAGCAAATTTCTATCCCGCTATTTTAGCGACCTCATTTCAATAGGCGCTCCCCTGCTCTTCCTTGCGGGCACAAATCTCTATTACTACAGCATCGATGCTCCTGGAATGTCGCATGTTTACTCATTTTTCTTATTCAGTGTGATCATTTATTTATCTCCGAAGATCACAAAGGAATCGACCTTCAAGTATTTTTTTATTTTTTTTCTTGCTTTGTTCCTGGCCGTTTTAGCCAGGCCGACCAATGCTTTTATCGCTTTGTTTCCGGTCTTTTTTCATCTTGATCACAAGAAGCAGATCCTCGAAAGGATCAGGTTTTTTGTTTCACAGAAAAAGGTGTTATTGATCGGCCTGCCTGTTTCGTTATTGGTATTCATTCCACAGTTCCTTTATTGGAAAAGCATTTCCGGCAATTTTCTTTTTTACTCTTATCAGAAAGAAGGCTTTGACTTTTGGTCCGCTCCCAAGCTGCTGGAGGTTTGGTTCAGCGCAAACAACGGCCTGTTTCCATACACACCGTTGATTGCCTTATCCCTTCTCGGTGTCCTCCTGATGATCAAAAATAAAAGGATCTCCGGCTATTTTTATGCGGTCCTGTTTCTGCTGATCAGCTATGTTTTTGCAAGCTGGTGGAACTGGTGGTTCGGCTGTTCATTCGGAGCAAGAAGTTTCGTAGAATACTATGCACTTTTGACTATTCCTTTTGCCTATTCTTTAAAAGTAACAGAATCGAGAGCCGGCAAGATCGTTTTAGGGATCCTGATCATCTTCTGTGTTTACTTGAATTTGGACATGGAATACTACTACGATGGCTGTTTCTATGGAGATACTTGGGATTTCAACGCATACTTTAAGTTGCTCAATTCTTAAACTTTACTTAATTTTACAGCCTACGAACACGAAAATATCGAATTGCAAAAACTAAAAATATCTCAATCAATAATCAGTAATTTTTAATCAATATGGGACGCGTATTTGAAAAACGGAAGTATAAAATGTTTGCCCGCTATGATAAAATGGCGAAAGGCTTTACAAGGATCGGAAAAGAGATCGCGATAGCGATCAAATTGGGCGGCGGCGATCCGGCCGGGAACTCCCGTTTGCGTGTAGCAATCCAGAACGCGAAAGGGTTGAACATGCCGAAAGCTAACATTGATGCAGCCATCAAGCGGGCCACATCAAAGGATGCAACCAACCTGGAAGAAGTAGTTTACGAAGGCAAAGGCCCATTCGGGATCGGAATTTTGATAGAGTGCGCTACGGATAATCCAACCAGAACGGTTGCGAACGTGAGAATGAACTTCAACAGATATGGCGGAGAATTGGGGAAAACAGGGTCTCTGGACTACTTGTTCGAACGCAAAGGAGTATTCCGTATCAAAAAAGGAAATTTGAATGTGGAGGAGCTTGAATTGGAATTGATCGACTACGGTGCGGATGAGATCGAAAGCGATGACGAAGAAATTGTGATCTATACGGCTTTCACTGATTTTGGTAATATGCAAAAAGCATTGGAAGCTAAAAAACTGGAGGTCATCAGCTCTGAATTGGAGCGGATCCCTACTTCTACTGTGGAGTTAACAGATGCTCAAGTGGAGGAAGTGATGATCCTCGTTGGGAAATTAGAAGAGGACGACGATGTTCAGACGGTTTATCATAATATGAAATAAGCTCTGGAATTTTTGCCGCTGAGGCGCTAAGACGCGAAGGATATTTTCTTCGCGTTTTTTGTTTTCAGAAAGGGACACGAAAATCTATTAAAGGCTTTGAGCCTTCGCGGCTATTCTTCTAAATGATAAAGCGTAAGCCCTGCGATCGGTGTTTCTGTGATCGTTCCTATGGCAACTCCTTTGTCCACCGCTACTGCCCGTAAGATATTGCTGTAATAAAAGGCTACAGAACCTGTACAGCTCAGCTGGAGTTCCTTATGATTTTTGTATTTGCAGATGTACCTATCGAAGAACTGCCCGAAACACGCTGCCGTAATATCGATCAGGTATTGCTCTTTCAGGTTCTGGTAGATGAACTTACTGAACGATGCCAAGAACCTGTTTGGCATTGGCTGACGGTAAACCGCATCGATGATCTTGTCCTTATTCAGATCGAACTTCGTGGTAAATCTTTCCGAAAGTTCCTTTGGCAGTTCATCCCGCAAGAAGGCTTCAATGAAGGTCTTCCCGATATGAGCCCCGCTTCCTTCATCTCCGAGAATGAATCCGGAAGAGGTCTTGTTCTCAGCTATCTTGGTCCCATCATAATAGCAAGTGTTAGCACCCGTACCTAAAATAGCCGCTAGTCCCGGAGTTCGTCCGCAAAGGGAACGGGCGGCACCCAGCATATCGGTATTGACTTGAATGGCTGATTCGGGGAAAAGAGCAGCGATGGACTCAGCTACCAATTTTTTCTTGTCCTCTACCCTGCAGCCGGCACCGTAAAAAAACACATCCGGTTTTCCTTTCAGGGCCGGAATACTCATCTTAGAGACCAATTCGGAGCATAAGATGCTTTTGATCTGATCGGCTCCCTGAAAATAGGGGTTGATCCCCTGGGTGGCGAATTGATGGATCTGTTGGTTCTCATCAATTAACCTCCAGTCCGTTTTTGTAGAGCCGCTGTCTGCTATCAGGATCATTTATAGGGATTTATGGGCCCTAAAGTACACAAACTTTCCCTAAAAATACCCACTACCCTTTTTTAGGTATTTTGGTCATAACGGGTCGAATACCATCAATTAGGTATTGCCAATTCCTCAATGAATCAGCACTTTTGTGTCGTTATTTAAAATGAATCTAAATAGAATTTTATGAATAGGATTACCGTATTACTTGTACTCTCAGGATTATCGCAAGTAATTTTTGCCCAGGACACGTTAAAAGGGAATCTGACTGAAATAGAAGTATCCGCCTCCAAAACCAAGAACGAAGAACCTGTCACTTTCGGAAAAGCAGGGATCAAGCCCATTGACCTTCCGCAAGCGGTTGCGTCCATCGACCGTACAGTGATCGATCAGCAGCAGCAAACCAGGTTGAGCGATGCCATGAAAAATTTCAATGGTGTTTATATCATGGGATCAACAGGAGGTTATCAGGAAGAGATCGCCGGAAGAGGTTTTGCTTTTTCCAACAGCAATACATTCAAGAACGGAATTCGATTCAACAACTCTGCGATGCCTGAAATGAGTGCACTGGAACGGATCGAAGTGATGAAAGGAAGCGCTGCTATCCTTTTCGGAAACGTAGCGGCCGGCGGGGTTTTGAACCTGGTCACCAAAAAACCTAAATCCGGAAAAGGCGGTGAAGTGACTTTCCAGACCGGAAGTTTCGACTTTTACAAACCATCCATTGACGTTTTTGGATCCGTCGATAAAAAAGAAAAGATATCCTACCGGGTGAATACGACTTACGAAAAGACCCGGAGTTTCCGCGAAGTGGTGAAAGGCGAACGGTTTTACATCAACCCTTCCTTCCTTTTTAAATTGGGGAAGAGCACATCTTTATTGGTTGAAGGAGATTATCTGAAGGACGATCGCACGGCTGATTTCGGAGTTGGTGCGATCAACTATGAGTTGAGCGGAGTGCCGAGAGAACGCTTCATTGGTGTTGATTGGTCTTATATCAGGACAGAACAAAAAGGTGCCACTGCAACTCTAACTCATAGTTTGACAAAAAACTGGAAGATCAGCAGCATCACTTCTTACCAGGCATTCAGCAACGACCTGTTCGCAAATCAGCGTCCCAATGGGAACAGTCAGTTCATCCGCACCGATGGCCGTTGGATCAGGGGATTGCAAAGGACAAAGATCGAAGAGGAATATTCCATCACTCAATTGGATCTTACCGGAAAATTCAGAACCTGGATCTTAAACCACAACCTCCTGTTCGGTGCTGATGCAGATCAGTATTTTACCGACAATGATGCTTATAATCCATTGAATACTTACGACACGATCAATGTGTTCGAGCCCGGCAAATACAAGGAACGGAAGGATATTCCGGACCTGACGAAAAAAACGACAACAAATTCACCGAACCGCCGGTTAGGAGTTTATGTCCAGGATCTGATCGAGATCACCAAATATGTGAAATTGCTTGCAGGAGTTCGTTTCTCTTACATTGAGACTTTCAGCCGTACTTACACACATAGCAATGGCGTGGAACTAAGAACTAATTTATTTGATCATGCTTTCACACCGCGGTTGGGGCTGGTTGTTCAGCCCAAAGAGAATCTTTCTTTCTTTGCGAGTTATGCCAACTCATTTACTCAGAATACAGGTGTTGACATTAACAATAAGCCGCTTGCGCCGTCATTTATCGATCAGTACGAAGCCGGATTCAAGAGCGACCTTTTTAAAGGCGCCCTTTCTGCAAACGTTACGGCTTATCAGATCGTGAACAGCAATCTTGCTCAAACGAGTCTGGAAAATGGGAACACCAACACCAACATTAAGGAATTGGCAGGCGAAGTGACCAGTAAAGGAGTTGAAGTGGACGTAAACGCAAAACCTGTCAAAGGCCTTAATATCATTGCCGGTTATAGTTTCAATGAAACAAAGTACACGAAAAGCAATACTTATATTGTTGGAAGTTTGCTGCGGTACAATCCAAATCACACTGCCAACCTAAGTGTTCACTATACCTACGAAAAACCGAATTTACTGAACGGATTAAACGGGGGGATCAGCTGCTTGTATTTCGGGGAACGGTATGCCGGCAGATCCACACGAGTTCAGGTGGTTAATGATACTTACAAGATCTTCAAATTGCCTGCATATCTGCAGATAGATGCCAGTCTTGGTTATTCAATGGATAAGTGCTCTATCCGATTTAAAGTTTCAAACATTCTGGACGAACTGAGTTACAACGTTCACGATGACAACAGTGTGAACCCGATAGCCCCTCGCACATTCACCACCACTTTAGGATTCAAATTTTAAGTTCAGTAAGTAAGAACAAGCCGGCTGTTGCTCCGGCCTGTTTTTTTATCTTTCGAGTATGTTAAAACGTTTATTCCGACAACTTCATCTTTTCCTGGGTCTGCTCAGCGGTCTCATAGTTTTTACTGTTGCAACCACAGGTGCTATCTATTGCTGGGAAGAAGAATTCCGCAATGTGATGTATAAGGACCTGCTGCAGGTGGAAGCCAAAGGAGAGCAGCTTCCTTTGAGTGAATTGATGGGCAATGCAAAAAAAGAAATTCCCAAACCCGGTGTGAAGAATATCCGGATCCGTCCCGGTGAATCCAGCACTGTAGAGATCATTCTAAAGAACAAACAAGCCGTGATGATGGACCCGTACACCGGAAAAGTGCTGGGCGTGATGGATAAGGAGAATGATTTTTTTGGTGTGGTCCTCCGTATACATCGTTCCCTCCTCCTCGATGATGTGGGAAAGGTCATAACAGGAACATCAGCGACCATTTTTGTTTTTATGCTGATCAGTGGAATTGTGCTGTGGTGGCCGAAGAACAAAGCATTCCTTAAGGATCGTTTATGGATCAGAAAGAAAGGCGGAGCAAGAAGAACTTACGACGTCCACAGCGTTCTGGGGTTCTATGCTTCGTGGATCATTATTTTCGTGGGATTAACGGGAATGGTGTTCGCCTTCAAGTGGGCAGAAGCATCGATGTACTGGATGGCGGGGTCCAAAAAAGTTGAGAAAAGGTATCATTCGGAATATGCCGAAACAAAAAAGCGGATGAAGGTGGATGAGATCACCGAACGTGCGGGTTCATTGTTCACCCACTGCGACGAGTGCTTCCTGAGTCTTCCGGAAGATTCGGCCGGGGTCTTCCGCATGACCTTGCGCTATGACGATGGTGGCTTTTACAAAAAATCAGATCAATTATTCTTTGATCAATATTCAGGGGAATTACTTCAGGCAAATCTTTTTGAAACCGCTTCCAAAGGAGAAAAGCTGAGAGCTACCAATTACAATATTCATACTGGGAAAGTATTCGGACTTACAGGACAGCTATTAGTTTTCTTTGCTGCATTGATAAGCGCGAGTTTGCCGGTCACCGGTTTTGTAATGTGGTGGAGGAAATGGAGAAGTAGATGATCCTCTTCGCGAAAAGGATGGCACACGGATCCGCCGGGCGGGCGCGGATTGAGCGGGTCCCCCTGAGCGCAGTCGAAGGGTACAATAGTCGGAGCAGTATTCACCTGTTAACCGAATAGTCCCAAGAAGGCTAGGATCCCCCTGAGCGCAGTCGAAGGGCACAATATTCGGAGCAATATTCACTGTTAATTGAAGAGTCCTAAGAAGGCTATGGTCCCCCTGAGCGCAGTCGAAGGGCACAATAGTCGGAGCAGTATTCACCTGTTAACTGAAGAGTCCTAAGAAGGCTATGGTCCCCTGAGCGCAGTCGAAGGGCACAATATTCGGAGCAATATTCACTGTTAATTGAAGAGTCCTAAGAAGGCTATGGTCCCCCTGAGCGCAGTCGAAGGGCACAATAGTCGGAGCAGTATTCACCTGTTAACTGAAGAGTCCTAAGAAGGCTATGGTCCCCTGAGCGCAGTCGAAGGGCACAATATTCGGAGCAATATTCACTGTTAATTGAAGAGTCCTAAGAAGGCTATGGTCCCCCTGAGCGCAGTCGAAGGGCACAATATTCGGAGCAGTATTCACCTGTTAACCGAATAGTCCCAAGAAGGCTATGGTCCCCCTGAGCGCAGTCGAAGGGTACAGTATTCGGAGCAATATTCACCTGTTAACCAAATAGTCCCAAAAAGGCTATGGTCCCCCTGAGCGCAGTCGAAGGGTACAATAGTCGGAGCAGTATTCACCTGTTAACCGAATAGTCCCAAGAAGGCTAGGGTCCCCCTGAGCGCAGTCGAAGGGCACTCTCTACGAAGACAACAATCTCTTATGCGTACTTTCGTTCTTACACGAAGCAAGCTCTTGCAACCTCGACCAATTCTTTTCAATCAAAGCCTGCTTCTTTTTTCGGCTCCATTTTTTTAGTTTTTTCTCAAATGCAATAGCACTTGTCAGATCATTGAATAGTTCATAGAACACCAATTCTAATGGTCTTTTATCATGGGTATAACAGCTTAAGTTGATCCCTGCGTGGTGCTGCCGTACGCGTGTTTCTAAATTGTTGGTGACTCCGACGTAGTAAGAGTTGTCGGAACATTGCAAGATATATACGTACATTGTTTTAATCATCCGTATCAAATTAATGTATAGATCTATTTTGTCTACCCTTCGACTGCGCTCAGGGGGACTTTAGTCTCATCTAACTTTAATGTTCTGGTCATCTACCCTTCGACTGCGCTCAGGGGGACTTCAGATTCATTTAACTTTAATACTACAGTCATCTACCCTTCGACTGCGCTCAGGGGGACTTTAGTCTCATTTTTAACTTTAATGTTCTGGTCATCTACCCTTCGACTGCGCTCAGGGGGACTTTAGTCTCATTTTTACTTTAATGTTATGGTCATCTACCCTTCGACTGCGCTCAGGGGGACTTTAGTCTCATTTAACTTTAATGTTATGGTCATCTACCCTTCGACTGCGCTCAGGGGGACTTCGGACTCATTTTACTTTAATGTTATGGTCATCTACCCTTCGACTGCGCTCAGGGGGACTTTAGTCTCATTTAACTTTAATGTTATGGTCATCTACCCTTCGACTGCGCTCAGGGGGACTTCGGACTCATTTTACTTTAATGTTATGGTCATCTACCCTTCGACTGCGCTCAGGGGGACTTTAGTCTCATTTAACTTTAATGTTATGGTCATCTACCCTTCGACTGCGCTCAGGGGGACATTAGACTCATTTAAGTTTAATACTACAGTCATCTACCCTTCGACTACACTCTGGGGACTAGAAAAAAAATTAAAAATGGGAGTGAATTTTGGAATTAATTCCCTGCAAACAGGAAATGATTCGGAGAAATAATATTCTCTCTTACTGCAAAAAGAACCAATCCTGCAGTATTATTAACACCAAGCTTGTTCATGATGTTCTTACGGTGAGTGGTAACAGTATGCGTACTTAAAAATAGTTTGTCTGCAACTTCTTTGTTCGATAATCCTTCCGCTATCAACTTAATGATCTCCATTTCACGGTCGCTGATGTTCAATCCTTCGCAGGTATATTCATTAACAGAGGTCTTGTCGATCAAAACAGCACTTGCGATCTTACCGCACATGAAAGTTTCCCCTTTTGCAGTTTTGTAAACCGCTTCCACGATCTCGTCCTCATCACAGTCCTTCAATAAGTGACTGGTCACACCCAGATTTAAAGCTTTAGCAATGGAAATATTGCTTTGAAGGTCAGTAATGGCCAGAAGCTTAGCATTAGGGTATTTCTTAACGATCTGAGGAAGGTTATCAATGCTGAAATTTGAAGAAGTATAATCGATGATGATCAGATCCGGGTGGTAGAACTTCGATTGATTGATCAGGTCCGAAGCGCTCAATGCTTCTGAAACCAATGCAAAATCAACATTTTCCTGCAAAGTAATAGCCAGGCCTTTGCGGCTCAGAAAGTGACTATCGGCGATTATGATCTTGATCTTTTGCAAGTTCTTTATTTAGATTGATTTTAAATAATGCTCAAAAGTACAAATAGAATCCGTTCCTGCAAACTTTTGGGGCCTATTTTTACTACCGTTTTTAAGCTTGGATTTCGACTCCGATGACCAATATATCGTCGATCTGCTCCAATTTTCGACGGTAATCACTAATAAAATTCCCCATTACGCTCCCCTGGTTATCCAATTCCATGAATTCCAGAGATAAAAGGAGGTCCTTAAAGCCCTTTCGGGTCAGTTTTTTCTCTTTTTCGCCCCCGAATTGGTCAGCAAACCCGTCGGTAAAGACATAGATCCTGTCCCCTTTCTCGAGCTGGAACCTATGCTCTGTAAAGGGTTTTTTATGGTCGGATTTTCCGATCGGTTGTTTGTCGGCTTTTGTTTCAGTTAAGCTTCCTTTTTTCAGGAGCCACAGTGGATTGTTTGCGCCTGCCCATCTTAATTCGTTCGTTCTCTTATTCAATACACAAAGGGAAATATCCATTCCATCCTTGATCTCATTTTCACTCATCGCAAAATTCTCGATGACTATCTCTGCTGTTTTATCCAGGATGGCAGCAGGACCCGTCAATCCGAATTCTCTGACAGAACGGTTCAAGGCATTGTGACAGATCACCGAAACCATTGCCCCGGGCACTCCATGGCCCGTACAATCGCACGCTGCGAACAGGATCTCATCTCCAACGGATTCCATCCAGTAGAAATCTCCGGCAACAATATCCTTTGGAAGATACAGGATAAAGGATTTCGGAAGATATTGTTTTACTAACCTGGCAGGTGGAAGAATAGCGGTTTGTATTCGCAATGCGTATTCGATCGACTGTGTGATCTCTCGGTTCTTTTCTTCTACTTGTTCCTTCTGTTTTGATATGGTTTCGTTATCCTGCTTTTTCCGTTTGTAGTTCCGATAAGCAAGGCCCGCGATCCCTATCATTAAAAGAAAACCTATTACAAATGCATTTCTGACCCATCTTTGTTTTGTTTGTTCATCAGCTGCAGCCTGGTCTTTCCTCTCTTGCTGTGATTTTGCATATGCCTCCCGCTTGTCAAACTCAAATTGCATTTGCGCCTGGACCATCTTCTTGGTGTTTTCTTCGTTACTGACGCTATCCCTATAGATCAGGTATTTTTTTTGGTGCTCAAATGCTTTTTCAAAATTTCCGGAAGCACTGTCCAGCTCAATGTAATAATGATACGCATCCCTTATCATTTCCTTCCGGTTTAATTCATAACAAATTCCCAGTCCCTGATCAAAGTATTTTTTCGCCGCATCGTATTTTTTTAAGCCCGTATAGATACTGCCCAACGTAAGCAAGAGTGTGGCCTTCCCGCCGGGAAGATCAAGCCCGTCGTATATGGTCATTGCTTTTTCGGCAAATTTTATGGCATTGGCCATGTCGTGATTTTGCCGGTAAGCTTCCGACATATTTGCATAGCTGTTAGCAACCCCGGCCCTGTCATTTATTTCATTTCGTATTCTTACGGTCTCTTCAAAATATGGCAAGGAAGGCAAAGGATCGTTCTCATATAAATAAGTTGTGCCGAGATTAAACAATGCATTTCCCTCTCCCAGCCGATCGTCGGCTTTTTTTGCGATCGCTAATGCTTTTTGGTGATATTCCCGCGCTTCTTTATAATCTCCTTGTTCCGCGTAAATTGTACCGATAACCGCATAAGTGTCGCCCATTCCAACCATGTCATTCTCTGCTTCACGAATCGGAAGGATCTTGAATAGGGATTCCAGCGCTTCTGCATTCAATCCCTGAGCTGCGTTGACCATTGCAATAAAATAATAGGTATCGGCCATTTGAAGCTTGTTCCCCAGTTTTTTCCGGATCACCAGGGCCGTGTCAAAATACCTGAGTGCGGTAGGATAATTATCTTCCGCCATATAAACACTCCCAAGATTGTTCGCGGCCAGGCCTAGCCCTTCTTCATTCCCGATTGTCCTGCACAACTCTATTGATTGATTGTATTTTTTCTTGGCCTCCTCAAAATTCTGAAATCCTTTGTATACACTGCCGAGATTATTGTAGACACGACATAAATTCGACCGGTCGTTCAGCTTCTTAAAAATGTTCAAAGCATTATTCAAGTGAATGACCGCCTCGTTAAAATTGCCTTGTGAACTAAGAGCTGTGCCGGATGCGATCTCGGACAATCCAACGCCCCTCTGAAAATTAATTTTGCTTGAAAACTGAAAGGCTTTTTCGGCTAAAGCAATGCATTTTTTAGGATCATTGTTCCTGAATTCATATGCGAACTGCGCCATTGCTTTGGCTTTCGCAGTATCATTCGTTGCCGTCTGAATAAAATTCTCAAGCGAATCGGCACGGCCGTTTTGGGCCCATCCAAGACGGTGCCCCCCAATAAGAATCAGAAAAATAAAAAGAGTCCTATTCATAAAACTTAAGAGTGACCAATTATAGTATGTTCTCCCTCAATGGCAGCTATGGTGTTTTCAAACTGAGTCTTCGCTTCATCCAACAATGGAGTTATATCCTTGTAACGTGCCGAATAATGCCCTATCATCAGCTGTTTCACATTTGCTTTTTTGGCGATCAGGCCCGCCTGCAATGCGGTGGTATGAAAGGTTTCTTTTGCCCGGTCCTGCATTTCATGAAGAAAAGTGGCTTCATGGTATAGCAGATTCGCGCCTTTGATCAGATCGATCAACCGTTCGTCGTAGCATGTATCGGAACAATAGGCATAGGTCCTTGGCGGAATCAGTTTGGTGATCAGCTCACTGTTCGGGATCACCGTTCCGTCGGGCAACATGATATCCTTGCCCGCTTTGGCGGCCACGATCTGGTCTACTTTTAACTTGTACTTTTCAATGACCTCTTTCGATACATTTCCCTGAACCTGCTTTTCCCTAAACAAAAAGCCGCAACAAGGGATCCTGTGATTCAATACGATGGTCCTCACTTCCACTTTTTGATCTTCAAATATCAATTCATTGTCGGTATATGAATGCGGATGATAAATGATCGGAAATTTCAAAAAAGACTGTGAGTGCTTCAATTGAATGTCCACGATCTCCTGCAGTTCACCGGGGCAATAGATATGAAGCTCGTCCGTACGCCCCAAAAGGTGCATGCTCGATACCAAGCCCATTAGTCCCAGATAATGATCCCCATGCAGGTGGCTTATAAAAATGTGATTGATGCGCTGAAATTTGAGTTTAAATCTCCTCAACTGGATCTGAGTAGCTTCTCCGCAGTCGATCAAAAAAAACCGCTCAGCTACGTTAAGTAACTGAGCGGTTGGATTTCTTTTAGATGTTGGAGTTGCACTGCTGCAACCTAGTACGGTCAATTCAAAATTCTGCATTCTTATTTTGCCGAAACGATCATTCTTCTCGTTATGGTTTTATCTCCGTTGGTCAAAGAATAAACATAAACACCAGGTGCAAAAGAATTTCCTTCGATCTTGATCATATTAACTCCTTTAGATGTCTTGAAGTTCTTTGAATAAATCACAGCCCCTAACATATTATAAACTTTAAAGTCCACGTTAGAAGCATTCGGCGTAGAGAAACGGATCTCTGAACTCTCTGCAAACGGGTTAGGGATATTCTGATTCACATCAAACTTTGTAAGGTCAAGTGTTTCAACACTAGCAGGAGCATTAACGACGCTTCTGTATTGTGTGTTGTCAATTCCCTGAGAAAAAGGCACGATCAGGGTCAAATGGCCAATGGCATGTACGATCACCTTCTTGTTCCAAACCATGGTAGGCGTTCCTGTGATCAAAACACAACCGTTGGTATTGGCAGGAAAATCGCAGGATGAAGGGGTACAAGTATAAGTTAGACCGGGAGCAAGGCTATCCACGCTTCCGATCTCGATCGAATTCAATGTGGTTCCTGATGGAGCTCCGAATTCAGATGCATCCGGTGGAACTTTGATACTCATTACACAAGAATAAGGAACACCAACTGTTCCAACAGGCAATCCTGCAGCACTGTCCGGACAAAGTCCATAGTTCGTTCCCACCGGCACACAAGAAACATCAGGCGTACACTGTGCAAAAGATCTTGTTGATCCGAATAAAGCAGCAACTGTTAAAATGAAGAGTAATTTTTTGATCATGAGAGTATAGTTTAGGTTTTGTTAGCAGATTAAGCTGTTACAGTAAGCATATCCTTGGCTTCTGAAACAGACGGTGTTATGTTCAGGATGGTATCCAGTTGGGAAATGGAGATCAACTTCTTAACGGACTCCTGCAAGCCGGTCAGGACAAATACCCCCTGATTGTTCTTACACAAGCGGTTGGCCACCAGAATGGCGCTCAATCCCGATGAATCGCAATAGCGGGTATCGGAAAGGTCGATGATGATGTTCTTTGCGCCATCCGTGCTGATCACGACCAGCTCCGACTTCAATGACGGCGCTAAATTACTATCCAACTTCTCAGCCAACAGCTTGATAACGGTATATTTCTCTGTTTTATCGATTTGAAAACTCATAACATTGCTTATTTCCAACAAATGTAGTGAAAATTCGAGAAATTACACAATAGGTTTTCGAAGATTTTTTCAACGGGATAAGGGTGCCTCAATCGGCCTTCCCCAAAGAACTCTGTGCTCATTTGCGACACTTTTCTGCTGCAATCTGCGAGAAACTATTCGGAGCTCGGAACTCAGACCCTTCCCGCCAGTAAAAACAGAACCGCCATTCTTACGGCCACTCCGTTCTCTACCTGTTCCAGGATGATGCTTTGTTCGCTGTCGGCCACGTCACTGGTGATCTCCACTCCCCGGTTGATCGGCCCCGGATGCATCACCACTATCTTTTTAGAGAGGGAATCCAAGAGTTCTTTGTTAAGACCGAACAGCATGGTGTATTCGCGTAAGGATGGGAAATATTTGATGTCCTGTCTTTCCAATTGGATCCTCAGCATGTTGGCTACGTCGCACCATTCAAGGGCTTTCCGGAGGTCGTGCTCCACTTTTACTCCCAGGCTGTGGATGTACTTCGGCATTAAGGTGGTCGGACCGCAAACCATTACTTCCGCTCCCAATTTCTGCAGACAGAAAATGTTCGACAATGCAACTCTCGAATGCAGGATATCCCCTATGATCGCTATCTTTTTTCCTTGGATGGTTCCCAGTTTTTCTTTTATGGAAAAAGCATCCAGCAAGGCCTGTGTAGGATGTTCGTGGGCCCCGTCGCCTGCATTTATGATCTTTGCATCAATGTGTTTCGACAAAAAAACGGCGGCTCCCGGGTTCGGATGTCTCATCACCACCATGTCCACCTTCATGGCCAGAATGTTATTCACCGTATCGATCAGGGTCTCTCCTTTTTTTACGGAGGAGGAGGCAGATGCAAAATTCACCACATCGGCACTCAGTCTTTTTTCAGCAAGTTCAAAGGATAATTTGGTACGGGTGGAGTTTTCGAAGAATAAATTGGCAATGGTAATGTCTCGGAGTGAAGGAACTTTCTTGATCGGGCGGTTAATGACTTCTTTGAAATTCTCTGCCGTATGCAATATCAAATGAATATCGTCTGCCGTAAGCTCTTTTATTCCCAGAAGGTGTTTTGTACTCAGTTTGGTCATTAGATAATTTTAGAATTTTTGATTTTTTGATTTTTAGAATTTTACATATTCTAAATTTCTAAAGTCAGTATGCTAAACATGTTCAACTTCTATTCTAAAATTCTAGAATTCTAAGATTCTAAAATTCGCTAACTCGATAACAACGTTACCCTATCCGCTCCATCTGTCTCCTTCCACTCTACTTTCACTTTCTCCGATGCTATGGAATCGATTGTTTTTCCTACATATTTGGCTTGTATCGGCAAATGCCGGCTCAGCCTTCTGTCGATCAGTACGAGCAGCTCCACATCCTTTGGCCGCCCGAAAGCAAGCATGGCATCCAGTCCTGCACGGATCGTTCTTCCCGTGAACAACACGTCATCCACCATGATCACATTCAAGCCTTCAATGATAAAATCGATGCTGGTTGCATTCGGAACCAATTCTTTCTGACGGAAATCGTCGCGGTAAAAAGTGATATCCAGACTTCCGTATTTGATGTCCTTGCGTTTCAGGATCTCCTGAAGTTTCTTATGGATACGGGAAGCCAAAAAAGTACCACGAGGCTGAAGGCCTATGATCACAGTATTCGAGAAGTCGTTGTGGATTTCAATTAATTGATAACAAAGCCGGGTGATCGTAATCTCTAAATGCTTGCTGTCTAAAATGATTTTGGGCTTCATCATATCTAGAGCACAAATTTAGCAAAATATTCGGAATCGCAATGCGGACGTTTAGGATAAATATCGGGAGCACCGACCTCTAAGGTTGAAACGGGCTGCAGTCCCGCTTTCCCTTCCAATCTTTTCAGCGAAAATGCCGAAAAGGATTTCCAGTGCAATCGGGGCTATGTGTTGAGTAAGCCGCTCCGTAGCGGAGTCTTTTGAACTCCCGCTACTGCTTCAGCAATTTCTTTGAAAAGGTCTTCCTGCCGTCGGTGATTTGGATGAAATATACTCCGTTAGCCAGCTCTTTCATTCCGATCGATGTTTTTCCTTTTGTCAACTCCTGTGAAAAGGTCGTTTCTCCAAGTACATTGTAAATGTTGAGCACTGCTCCTTCGATCTCTGATTCGATCTGGAACTCATCTTTGAAAGGATTCGGATAAATGGAGAAATTTGTTTCATCAAACTCTTCGATTCCTTCACAAATGTCTACCGTTATGGAATCCATTATCGATGTTGAGCAACCCACAGAATCGGTATAAGTATAGGTGATCGCAAAAGTACCTACGGCGCCGGGGTTAAATACTCCTGCCGTGACACCAAATCCGGAATAAACGCCTCCCGCCGGTGTTCCTTCAACCAAAGTATACGGCATATCCCAGTCGCAATAAAATGGGAATGGCGGCGGCGGCGATGAGAAATCAAGGGATACAATAGGAATCGGATTGATCGATAAAGTAGTCACGGTAACACTATCACAGCCATAGGCGGATGTCAAACTATCTGTATATACGCCCGGTGTATTCTGCCATGCGCCGGCAAGGAAAATACTATCGTTCGAGCAAATACTGATGTTTTTCACGTCGTAATATTCCGGATGCACCACTAAAGTAGTTTGAACTGTACTGTCGCAGCCATACATCGATGAATAGGCATAATAAAAACTTCCGGCAACGGATTCATAAGTTCCTCCGATCAGAATGCTGTCGCCCTGACAGATATTAGCAACCAGCGTATCGTGGTAATTCGGCATCACGATCAGATCGTGAGTATAGATACTGTCGCAACCCTTGAATGTGGTGAAATTCTGAGTATACAAGGAATCCATAGTTTCATACTGACCAAATACCATAGCGCTATCACCCTCACAGATAATGGTTGTAGAATTATACAAATAAGAAGGATTCAAAGATAAGGTATACTCGATCGTACTGTCGCAACCGTTGATCGTTGGGAGAACATAAGAATAGGTGCCCGGTGCTGACTGATACATTGTTCCCAGTAAAATACTGTCCCCACTGCAAATGCTGCCGGCCATCGTATTGAAATAAGCAGGATTCACATTTAACGAAAGGTATACAGTGGAGTCGCAGGAATTCACTGTATTAAAAACATTGGAATAGAAACCGGGTGAAGTTAAATTACTGGAACCGAATACAAGGGTGTCGCCCTGACAAATGGAAGCGTTCGTGAACTGAAAATAAGTTTGATAAACCACCAGTGGGATCTCATAGCTGGTATCGGCAGGAGAACAGGTGCCGTTCACCAAACAACGATAAAGATAACCGTTCATGGAATAAGAAGCAGGCAGGATATCAAGCATGTCGGTATTCACACCGGAATAAATCCCCCCATTGGTCAAGTTACTATAACCGCTTCCTGTATTCAATTGCCATTGATAATTCAAACCGTTACCGGTTGCCGTGATCATGATCATGGCCATATCGCCGTCACAAGCAGTGACAAAACTCGGTTGAGCCGTGATGGTTGGAACAGAATCAAGTGAAAGTGTAACGGGATTAGTGGTCAAGGTGGGAGAGCAAGCTGCATTAATGATACACTGATAAGTATATCCATCCAGCATCATCGGAGCATTGGTAATGGTCAAGTTTGCAAGGGTATCTCCCGAATAGGGAGCGGCTGCAGGCACATTCACAAATCCCGACCCGTCGTTCACTTGCCATTGATAAGAAAGTCCAGTGCCGGCAGCTAACACCGTGAAAGTGGTGGTTCCGCCTTCGCAACCGGTTGTATTCACAGGTTGGGCAAGGATCGACGACGCAGAGGAAATCTTAAGCAATGCATTAGAACTTGTATCGTTGGGAGTACAACCGTTCATTACAATACAACGATAAACACTATTATCCAATGAAAGAGGAACTGCAGTAATGATCAATGAATCGGTAGTTGCACCTGAAAATGGAGCCACATTCAACACATTAGTGAATCCGGAACCCTGGTTGATCTGCCATTGATAGGTCAGCGACGGTCCGGTAGCGATCACGCGGAAATAAGTATTGTCGTTCTCGCAAACCGCTTTGTGCGACGGATTGGAAGTGATCGTCGGCGGTGTACAACCTCCGGCGATTGCCAGCGAAGTCATGCAAAGGAATAGAAAAGTGTAAAGTGTTTTCATTGCACTAAAATAGCCATTTTTCAGGAACTAATCGACTTTAATTCCGATCAAAAGCACATCGTCCACCTGCTCCATTTTTCCCTTCCAGCTTTCGAATTTTTCAGTCAGGATCTCTTTTTGTTCCTCAGCAGATCTGCCGCTGTTTTCAACCAGCAGGTCTTTTAATTGCCTGTATTTGAATTTTTTTCCATGCGGCCCGCCGAACTGATCGGCAAACCCATCTGTGAAGAGGTAAACAGAATCCCCGGTCTTCAGATCGATCTCGTGGTTGGTGAATGGCTGACGGTGATCGAATTTTCCGATCGGCTGTTTATCGGCCGTCACTTCCATCATCTGCCCTTCCCGGCAGATCCAAAGCGGATTGTTGGCCCCTGCCCATTGCATTTTTTTATTTTTCAGGTCCACACAGGCAAACGACATGTCCATTCCGTCCTTCACTTCATCCCCGTTCAGTTCAGCCTGGATATTCTTTTGTGCAAAAGTCTCTTCTACAAGCACCGTCAGCTTATTCAATACATCCGAAGGTTTGGTAAGACCGTAAGCATGCACGGTCCTGTTCAAAGCGTTATACCCCAACATGCTGACCATCGCCCCGGGAACGCCGTGTCCGGTGCAATCTACCGCGGCTATCAGTACTTTGTCCTCGATCGTGTTCATCCAATAAAAATCTCCTGAAACAATATCCTTGGGCATGAACAAAACAAATGAATCCTTAAAAGCCTGTTTTATCAAGCCGTCCGGAGGTAAGATCGCGGTTTGGATCCTTTTTGCATACCTGAAACTTTCTGTGATCTCATTCAGCGCCGCCTTTAGCTCCACATTTCTCAAACGGAAGATCTCTTTTTCCTGCTGCGCCGACTCTATCTTATGCTGTCCCTTTATCTGCTCGATCTTGCGCATCACGTCCTGGCTGTGTACTTCGTCCTTTATCCGGTGATGCATCTTGAAATGCTCAAATGCTTTTTCAACGTTGCCCAATTTTTCATAACAATGGGAAACGATCAAATGCGCTTCGTAAAGTTTAATATTGAGGTTGATCCGCTTGGCCTCCTCTATGGCAATTTCTCCATATCCAAGGGCTTCCAGGACCTTTTCACTGGCCAAACAAAGTTCAGCAAGACGGATATAGTTGGTGATCGCGGGACTGTACATCTTATTGGCCTGCCGCATCTTCAAACTCTTCTCCTGGTATTCAAAAGAGCGATCGTATTCTTTCTGATGGTAATAGAACATCCCGGTGTCGGCGAGGATCTTGGATTCCAGAACAATGTTCTCTTCTCCTTTTAAAGCTTCCAGTGCTTCATTCAGGTGTGCCCGTGCATCCTCCCACTTTTCGAGGTTCATGTAAACCACTCCAATGCCGCTTAGCAAGCGTCCCCGGTGAACAATGTTTCCATCCGTGATCGACAGTCCAATATGGAAGAACTCCAATGAACTTTCATAGTTCTTTAATTCTGCATTCACTTCAGCAGCCTGGTAATAAGCTATAGCCTTGAAATGCCCGTAAATGTCTTCGATCTGGTCCGTTACCTGTTCCATGAATTGCAATGCCTGGTGAACATTCTCCTGGGCTTTGTCCAGATGTCCGATCGAGCGGTAACAAGTACACAACATGATCGCGCAGGCCATTTGTCCCCCTTTATGATCCATTTTCACGAACAAATCGTTCGACTGAAACAAACAATCGAATGCTTTGGAATAATCTGATGCATAAATGGAGACCATTCCCTCGGCAAAGAAGTGACAAGCGGCATTCAGTTCAGAGGAGTCCTTGAACTTCGCGGAATAGCCTAAGATATCACTTCGCTCCTGGGTATTCAAAGTGACCATGCGCCTGCCCCAGGCATAATAGAACCGCTGAGGCTCCCGGGCCGGATCGATTTTCTTCAATTCTTCAACAGACACTACCATTGCTCAAATTTACTGAAAACAATGGTAAATCTATCAAAAACCGATCGGAGAATTCACAAGGATTTTTTTACACGCTTCCAGTATCGACCAAGGATAATTCATTTTTAAAGATCAGGTCTCGCACGGTTGAAAGGCGTTCTGTGAACGCACGGAGGTTCTCAAAAAAGCGCTCATCATAAATCGAAGTTTTTTCCAGCTCTCTCGTCAGTTCCATTAATCCGTTAATGGCAAGAATATCGACCGACGGTTTGATCTTGTGAGCATATTCTTTTATCCTGTCATATTGCTTTTGTGCAAGATCATCGTTCATGTTATGGATCGTCGCTGCTGCCAGTTCGCAAAACAACTCAAGCATTGACTTAACAAAGGACTCGTCGCCTTCCGTTTCTTCCTTCAGCTTAGCAAGGTCATAGGCCAAAGTCAACGCCTTAGGAGTACTTATAGCTTTCATCAGTTTCACCGCCAATTCATTCTTATCGAAAGGCTTGCTGATATAATCGTTCATCCCTGCCTCCAGGCATTTCTCTTTGTCTCCGGATATGGCATTTGCAGTGAGCGCAATGATCGGAACATTCTTGAGAAGTTTATTCCTGATCACGTAGGTTGCCCCAAATCCATCGACCCCCGGCATGTGCAGATCCATGAGCACAACATCGTATTCATTTTTCTGCATCAACTCCAGGCATTGGTATCCATTTTCGGCGATGGTGACTTTTGTTCCGAATTTCTCGAGGTGAATGGCTGCCAGCTTTTGATTCATTTTATTGTCTTCCACCAGAAGCACCCTTACATTCCGCAACGCGGAAATATCGTTTGGGACCTGTGAGTGTGTTTCCAATGCAGGCTTAGAGGCCTTAACCAAAGTGATCTGAAAACTAAAAATACTTCCTTTGCCTTTATTGCTTTCCACTTTCAGGTCTCCTTTGAACATCTTCACCAGTTCTTTGGAGATCGAGAGCCCAAGGCCCGTACCGCCATATTTTCTGCTGATGGATGAATTTTCCTGAACAAAACTTTCAAAAACGGCATCAAGTTTATCTTTATCAATTCCAATACCTGTGTCAGCAACTCTAAATTCAACAACTTGTTTGTCAGGAGCATCTTCTATCAGTTTGCAAACAAGGCTTACTTCGCCTTCATCGGTGAATTTTATAGCGTTCCCCAGCAAGTTGGTCAGTATTTGTGTCAACCTTCCGCTGTCGGCCTTAAAAAAATCGTGCACTTTCGGATCAACGGATTTTGAAAATTTGATCTTTTTCTCCTGAGCCTTTATGCTGAGCTGCAGCATAATATTTGCCAGCATGGAATGAAATGGGAAAACAGCGTCTTGCAAGGTGAGCTTTCCAAAGTCGATCTTTGAAAAATCCAGGATATCATTGATGATGACCAAGAGATTCTCAGAAGAGATCCTGATCGAATCTATATATTGTTTTTGATCCGCCGGCGCATCCATTTCGGAAAGGAGCCTCGACATCCCAACGATGGCGTTCATGGGCGTTCTGATCTCATGGCTCATGTTCGCGAGGAACATTTCTTTCGACCGCACGGACTCCTCTGCTTTTTGTCGGGCTTTAGTAAGCTCGGCAACCTGTTGTTTTCGGTCGGTGATATCGAGATGGATACCGATGGATCCGATGATCTTATTTTGTGTGTCGTAAACCGGTGAACCGCTGATCAGCATCCATTTATCCTGGCCCTTTTTATTATTAACAAGGAGTTCATATACATTCGATTCTCCCTTTTTCCTCCTGTCGATGACCTCAGCAAGGAGTTCTTTTTTTTCCTTGGGGGCCAGTATGGTCGTTGCATGTTTGCCAATGAGCTCCGATCTGGTATACCCCATCATTTCCAGAAAGCTGGGATTTACGTCCACCACTACTTCCCTATTGTCAACAACCAATAACCCTAAGTTCATGTTTTGTATGATGGACCGGTATTTCTCCTCATTTTGCTCCAATTGTTTCTGAGCAATGATCTTCTCAGTGATGTCCCTTGCGATCGCATTGAATCCTACAATATTTCCGTCTACAAAAATGGGCTGCACATTTTGTCCCACCCAAAAGACCGAGCCATCCTTCTTCACTACGGGAAATTCTGTATAAGAAGTTTTTAAACTTGTATCCCGCTGGTTGGCATAGAAGTCAACCATCCTTTCCTGATAATCCTCCCGAATAATAACGGCATAATTCATCCCGATCAACTCATCCTTTTCATACCCTACACTCGCTTCTGCAGCGGGATTAACATAAGTAAAGTTCCCCTGGATATCGGTCTTGAAAATAATATCCTTGGCCGATTCAATTACGGTCCTGTAGGTTTCATAAGCACTATTTGAAAGCATATCCTCGATCTCGAGGTTCTTCGCTTTCAGTTCTTTGTTAAGAAGAGCATTCTTTCGTTTTTCTTCTTCCAGCAGCTTCTTGAGTGCATCCACTTCATTCATTGGTTTACCATTTAGTTTTTTGCACTTTTCAAAAGCCTGTAAATAGTGGATTTTCCGATATTCAGTTTCTGAGCTACCATGAGAACATTGTGATCATATTTCTCAAGGTATTCGTTGATGATCATTTGGTTGTACTCGTCGAGCGTCATGGTCCTCGAAAGAGCAGCCGGCGCTGAGATTTTGCTGAATTTAATATGTTCCGGTCCGATCACTCCATCGTCCGACATCACACAGGCTAATTCTATGATCGAACGCAGCTCCCTCACGTTCCCCGGATAATGATAGTCCATTAGTTTCTTCTGCGCTTCGGTGGTCATTTTGATCTCACCTGTTCGTATTGATCTGGAGAATCCTTTAAGGAAATTCTTTGCCAGAAGAATAATGTCGGCTCCCCGGTCACGCAATGGCGGCAGCTCAATTGAAAGCCCCAACAATCGATAATACAGATCCTCCCGGAAATTCCCTAGCTTGACCTCTTCAGCCAGATTTTTATGTGTTGCAATGATCACCCGTGTATCAAACTTGATGAGTTCATTCCCTCCTACCCTGCACAGTTCCCTTTCCTGCAAAACCCTAAGCAGTTTTGCCTGCATGGGAAGATCCAGTTCTCCAATTTCGTCAAGGAAGAGTGTTCCTTTGTCGGCCTCCTCAAAACGCCCTATTCTCCTTGCTAACGCACCGGTAAACGCTCCTTTTTCATGACCAAAAAGTTCACTTTCTATGAGTTCGCGTGGAATGGAAGCTACATTCACGGCCACGAATCTTCCTTTTTTCCGCCCGGAATGATAATGAATGCTCTTGGCCACCACTTCTTTTCCTGTTCCCGTTTCGCCATAAAGCGAAACCGAAATATTCGACCCGCACGCTTTTTCCACCAGGGCATAAACATTTTGCATGGCCCTGCTCTTTCCGATGATGGTTTCAGAAAAATCGTATTGATGCTCCAATTCGCTTTTGAGTTCCGAAATTTCTTCTTTCAGGGCTATCTGCTCCCTTATCTTCTGGACCGACGACCACAACCGCTCTTTGGTCTCGCTGTTTTTTACGAGGTAGTCGCAAGCGCCCTCCTGAAGTAATTTTATGGCAGTTGAAATGTCTTCCTGGCCCGACACGATGATCACGAAAATTTCAGGGTTTGAAGCTTTGATCTTGGCAAGTAATGCTGCTCCGTTGAAATCCGGAAGGGAATAATCGAGGATGGCGATCTGAGGATTCTTATATAGATTTTTTAAAAAATCACGTCCGTTGGTGAAGCTTTCTAATACATTATCGGTGTTCAGTGACAAATGATGTTGCAGCAATTTGTTATAAAACGGGTCATCCTCCACAACGTGGATCAATAATTCATTTTTGTTCTTTTTGACGGTCATATTCGAGAGCAGGTAAAGATGAAAAAACCAGCAAATCCGGCTTTTAAATTTATACCTCTCCCATGAATCATTGGTTTCAGAGAATGCGAAAATAGCGACCAAGGGCCGCTATTTCCACCTGTTTGCATCCTCTGTTTGTTTTCTTATTGAATGACCAGCTTCATTACCTCATGAATTGCGTTCGATTCGTCGTTCAACTCGAGAAAATACAGTCCCTTTTCTAGTTCATTTTCTAAGAAGGAGAAGGAGTTTTCACCCTCGGTAACCGCCAGGATCCCGCCTCCAACTTTTCCACCTTTGATATCAACGATGCTGTAGTTCAGCTGTGAACTCCTTGCACTTGAAAAGACCACTGAAAAAGCTCCGCTTGAAGGATTCGGATAAACAAGCACTTTCGGATCCCTGGAGGGTATTGTGTCTTCCGCAATCGACTCAGTACTGCTGTGGCAGCCTGACAAGGCCACTGTTCTCGCCGCACTGGCTGCGCAGGCGTTGTTAGCCTTTATTCCGATCGAGCCGGTTGAAAAGGTCGGGAGGATATTAACCGTCAAATTGCTTGAAGTAGTTGTAACAACCGATGCACCTGTTGATGAAGTGATACCCGTTGGCAATGTCCACGTATAACTGGTAGCACCCGCAACGGCTGTGGGAAAG
>JADMIO012757365.1_pt1 | contig 69003 bp, 60 predicted proteins | sample 8958161 | NCBI WGS metagenome assembly JADMIO01 (sample SAMN16585339, study PRJNA669376) | soil metagenome | isolation source: Crop rotation soil | place: USA: Cullars Rotation, Alabama | collected 2011 | reverse complement strand
CGACCCCGACGCCGACGCCGACGCCGACGCCGACCCCGACGCCGACGCCAACCCCGACTCCGACGCCGACGCCGACCCCGACGCCGACGCCGACGCCGACGCCGACCCCGACGCCGGTCACCACGATCCGGAACGCGACGTTCGACAGCCTGCCGGTCGGTCCGATCACTCCGGACAACTTCATCAGCCAGCTCGGCGGCACGAACAGGACCACCACGGCGTACGACGACACCTCGGTCGTCAGCGCCGCGGGTCACGGCAACGTCCTTCGCACCAAGTTCGACGCCGGCTCGTACCACACCTACCCGGCCGGCAACAACGGCGCGACGTTCTTCATCGCGCTGCCGAAGGTCGTCGACAACGCGTGCATCCAGTACGACATCCGCTTCGACGACAACTTCGACTGGTCGTACGGCGGCAAGCTGCCCGGTCTCGAGGGCGTCGCTCCTGGTGTCGCACCGTCGGTGCCCACAGGTGGCACCTACGCCGGCGACCAGGGTTGGTCGGGTCGTCAGATGTGGCTCGGTCCTGGTGCCTACTCGTGGGCAGGTCCGATCAACCAGATCGTCACCTACATGTACAACCCGTCGCAGGCGGGCACCTACGGCGACAACGTCCGGTGGAACAAGCCCTTCGGCGCAGGTCAGTGGGCCAACCTCAAGATCTGCTACACGATGAACACGGTCGGCAAGGCCGACGGCAAGCTGCAGACGTGGCTCGACGGCGTCCAGATCGTCAACGACACGGCCTACACGTACCGCAGCCGTACCGACGTGGGCATCAGTCACCTGATCTGGCACCTGTTCCGCGGCGGCAACAACATGAACTGGGCCGGCTCGCGTGACAGCTACATCGACATCGACAACGTGAAGATCACGACCAGTTGACCGTCACCCAGGTGAGCCGGCTCGGCCCGTACCCCTCACGGGCTGAGCCGGCTCCCGCCGCAAAGCGGCCCTGGGCTTCTCACCCTCGGAGAGTCATGCTTCGCAACCATGCAGCCCGAAACCGTTCCGCCGCCGCGGCGCTGGCCGTCGCTGCCGGAGCCACTGTCCTCGCGGTGGGCCTCAGTGCCACCGGCTCCACCTCCGCCGCCTCCGCGGCGACCACGAGCTCGACCCGCACGACGCTGGTCAAGGCGACCTTCGACGGCCTGCGGACCGGCCGGATCACACCAAGGCGGTTCATCAACCAGCTGGGCGGCAGCAACTGGTCCACCGCGGCGTACGACGACATGTCGATCGTGAGAGCCGCAGGACACGGCAAGGTGCTTCGCACGAAGCTGGATGCCGGCTCGTACCACACCTATCCGGCCGGCAACAACGGCGCGACCTTCTTCATCCCCCTGCCGCGGACCGTCCAGAACGCGTGCATCAAGTACAAGATCCGCTTCGAGTCCGGCTTCGACTGGTCCCTGGGCGGCAAGCTCCCCGGTCTCGAGGGCGTCGCGCCGGGGGTTGCCCCATCGGCGCCCTCGGGCGGGAAGATCGCCGGTAGCGAGGGCTGGTCCGGCCGGCTGATGTGGCTCGGCCCCGAGGCCTACAGCTGGGCGGGGCCCGTCAACCAGGCGGTGAGCTACATGTACAACCCGTCGCAGGCGGGCACGTACGGCGACAACGTCCGCTGGAACAAGCCCTTCGTCGCGGGTCGATGGCACGCGCTCAAGGTCTGCTACCGGATGAACGCGGTCGGCTACTCCAACGGCAAGCTGCGGGCCTGGATGGACGGCAAGCGCGTCGTCAACAACACGGCGTACACGTACCGCAGTCGGCGCGACGTCGGCATCAGCCACATCATGTGGCACATCTTCCGCGGCGGCGACGGCTCGAACTGGGCCGGGTCGCGCACCAGCTACGTCGACATCGACAACGTGCGGGTCACCACGACCAGCTGAGGCTCCACGGCTCCTCGGTCCAGACAGCACGTATGACCCAGGTCATGCGCAGGCGTACCTGCTTGCTCGTGCAAACGTGAGGATCGCCACTCTCCGGCGCTCAAACCACCCATTCTTTACATTCCCCGCCGGTCGCCTGCTTGCAATTCGTTAGCGTTCTCCGCGCCAGCCGGGAGCGGTTGCTCGGGCGAATCGGCCGCTTCCAGCGCCCTTTCGCGCTGCGGCCCGGGGAGCTCGAACATCGGAGAAGAATGCCCCGCCCCCTCGCACCCTCTGCTCGTCGCGCCCTGGCGCTGCTCGCCTTCGGAGCCGCCGCGCTCACCCTCGGCACCGTGTCGACACAGGCGGCGATCGCCGCCACCACGACGCCGGTCACCTCGACGATGGTGAGCGCGACCTTCGACGCCCTCGCCAACGGCCCCGTCACCCCGGACGGCTTCAACCAACAGCTCGGCACCACCAGCCGTGCCACCTCGTCGTACGAGGACATGTCGGTGATCACCGTCGCCGGTCACGGCCAGGTGGTGCGCACGAAGTTGGACGCCGGCTCGTACCACACCTATCCGGCGGGCAACAACGGCGCAGCGATGTTCGTAACTCTCAAGAGCGTGGTGAACAACGCCTGCCTTTCCTACGACATCCGCTTCGACAGCAGCTTCGACTGGTCGATGGGCGGCAAGCTCCCGGGCCTCGAGGGCGTGGCGCCCGGCGTCTCCCCGTCGGTGCCCACCGGCGGGAACTTCGCCGGCTCCCAAGGCTGGTCGGGCCGGCTGATGTGGCTCGGCCCCAAGGCCTACAGCTGGGCCGGACCGGTCGACCAGGCGGTGACCTACATGTACAACCCCTCGCAGGCCGGGACCTACGGCGACAACGTCCGATGGAACAAGGCCTTCGTCGCGGGGCAGTGGCAGAACGTCAAGGTCTGCTACACGATGAACACGGTCGGCGTCGCGAACGGGAAGCTGCAGGCGTGGATGGACGGCGTGCAGGTCGTCAACAACACGGCGTACAAGTTCCGCACGGCGTCCAACGTGGGCATCAGCCACATCGCCTGGCACCTGTTCCGCGGTGGCAGCAATGCCAACTGGGAGGGCTCGCGGACCGGCTACGTCGACATCGACAACGTGAAGGTGACCACCGTCGGCTGACGGTGGTCGCCCGCGTGCTCAGTCGTGGGTGATGCGCTCCTCGTACGCCGCGCGGGCGTCCTGGTCGACGTCGGCGAGGAACGCCTGGTCGGCGCCGAACGCCTTGGTGGTCCTACCCGCGACGCCACGCGGGATGAGCTTGCCGATGACCACCATGGCGCCGGCCACCTTGGTCACGCGGCGGATCGGCACCGGCTTCTCGATCACCTTGACGATCGCCTCCGCGATCTCGCGCGGCTCCGCGTTGCGGAAGCCCTTCACGCCGGTGGTGCCGGCGACGAGCTCGGTGTTGGTGAAGGTGGGGGAGACGGCCGAGACGTCCACACCCGAGTCGAGGTTCTCGAGCCGGATGGCCTCGGTGAAGCCGACGACTGCGAACTTGGTCCCGCAGTAGGCCGCAGCTCCAGGGAAGGCGCCCTCGCCGGCGAGCGATGCGATGTTGATGATGTGGCCCGACTTGCGGGGCAGCATCCGCTTCAGCGCCTGACGCGTCCCACACATGACGCCGAGCACGTTGATCTCGACCATGCGCCTGACGATGCTCTCCGGCTGCTCGTCGAAGCGACCGATCGGCATGATGCCCGCGTTGTTGATGAGCACGTCGACAGGACCCAGGGCTTCCTCGACCAGGTCGAGGAACGCCGAGAACGAGTCGGTGTCGGTGACGTCGAGCCGGCTGAAGGCGGTGATGCCGAGCTCGTCGGCGGCCTCCTTCAAGCGGGCCTCGTCGATGTCGCCGATCGCGACCTTCGCACCATGACGCAGCAGCATCGCTGCGGTCTCGTAGCCGATGCCGCGTGCGCCACCGGTGATCGCGACGACCTTGCCCGCGATGCCGCTCACTTGGCGCGTCCCAGCCGCTGCTTCAGGCCCCTGCCGAAGATGAAGGTCATGATCGCGTTGTTCAGCCTCGTGCGCTTGGTGGTGTAGGGGAACCACACCAGCTCGTTCTTCATGGTGGGGATGCGCGGCGCGGTCTGCGCCTGCACCTTGCAGTACTTGCGGACGCCGTACGCACCGCCGGCGCGGGCGCCGACGCCCGACTCCTTCCAGCCGTTGTGCGGCAGGGGAGGGGCGAACAGGTTGGAGAAGACGTCGTTGACGTTGACCGCGCCGGACTCGAGACGGCGGGCGAGCTGTTCGCCACGAGCGACGTCCTTGGTCCACACGGATGCGGACAGGCCGTAGACCGAGTCGTTGGCCATCCGCACCGCCTCGTCGGCGTCGGCAACCTTCATCACGGGAATCGTCGGGCCGAACGTCTCTTCCTTGATGCACGACATGGAGTGGTCGACGTCGACCAGGACGGTCGGCTCGAAGAAGTTGCCCTTCACGCCACGCTTGCCGCCGGTCGTCACCCGGGCGCCTGCCTTGACGGCGTCGTTGACGTGGCGCTCCACGATGTCGACCTGGGCAGGCGTCACCATCGCGCCCACGTCCTTGCCCTCGGACACGCCCTGCGTCAGCGACTTCACCTTGTCGGTCAGCTTGGCGACGAACTCGTCGTACACCGGCGCCTCGACGTACACCCGCTCGACGGAGATGCAGACCTGGCCGGAGTTGAACAGGCCGCCCCAGGCGATGCCGTTGGCCGCGCGTTCGAGGTCGGCATCGGCGAGCACGATCGCCGGGTCCTTGCCGCCGAGCTCGAGGCTGTAGGGCTTGAGCTGGCCGGCCGCGGCCACCGCGATCTTCTTGCCGGTCGCAGTGGAGCCGGTGAACTGCACGTAGTCGGACGCGTCGACGACAGCAGCGCCCGTTGCTCCGCCGCCGGTCACGCAGGCGAGCACCGGCGGTGCACCGATCGACTTCCAGCCCTCGACGATCAGCTGCGCCGACAGGGGCGTCTCCTCGGACGGCTTCTCGATCACAGCGCATCCGGCAGCCAGGGCGGGGACGGCATCCATCAGGAACAGCGTGACCGGGAAGTTCCACGGCGTGATCACGCCGACCAGCGGGTAGGGCTGGTAGACCTTGGTCAGCTTCTTCGGCATCGTCATCGCGCCCGGGGGCTTCTCGCGCTCGTCCTCGAGGAACTTCGGCGCGTTGTCGGCCCAGTAGCGGATCAGGTCGCACGTCGCCTTCGCCTCCAGCACCGCGTCGGGGCGGACCTTGCCGGTCTCCGACACCAGTACGTCGACGACGCGGTCGTTGTTGACCATCAGCCAGTCGGCGAACTTGTTCAGCCAGGGCTTGCGGCCCTTCGGGCCGAGGGCCTCCCACGCGATCTGGTGCATCCGGAGCTCGGCGGCGATGCGGTAGACCTCCTCGGCGGAGGTGTCGGGAACCGTGCCGACCACCGACCCGTCGGCGGGGTTGGTGACGACGAGCTCACTCGCACGGGCGTCGACGGTCATGGGTGTCTCCTCGACGTACAGGGGTATGTGAGAACAGACGTTATCAGATTGGATCGGATCAGATCCAGTGCCGGAACCAGATCCGTTCGAGCCACTCGCGGTAGGTGAGCAGCTGGTCGGTGTAGACGGGGTAGAACCACGCGAAGTTGGCCACCACCAGCACCACGAAGGCGCCGCAGACGGCCGTCCCCCACGCCCTCCGCGTGTACGTCGCGCGGGGGCCGCCGATCAGCCTGCCCATCGCGAGCGTGATGGCGAGGATCGTGAACGGGATCATCGCGACCGCGTAGTAGTAGAAGATCGGCCGGTCGCTCGACGGGATCCACACGAGCCAGTTGGACGTGAAGCCCAGCACGGCGACGCCGTACCTCCAGTCGCGTCTGGCGGCCCAGCCGTAGAGCGCGTACAGCAACGCCAGGACGCCTCCCCACCAGAGCACCGGTGTGCCGAGGAGGCTGATCTGGCGCAGGCAGGTCGAGCCCTTCTTCGCCTCGCAGCCCTGCTGGCCGGGCTCGATGTCGAGGACCGCGTCGACACCGACCGGCCGGTTGATCAGGGGCCATCCTTCGGGCGTCGACTGGTAGAAGTGCGTCTTGCCGTCCAGACCCTTCGTGTGGAAGGCCCAGACCGCACCGTGGTAGTGGTACAGCGACCTGAGCCCCTGCGTCAGGTGCTCCTCGAACCCCTTGGGATCGTGCTTGGTGTAGTCGCCCCAGTAGGCGCCGTACCCGCTGTTCGACAGGGTCTTGTCGTACTCGTGCGCGTGCACCAGCCAGCCGGTCCAGCTGGCGACGTAGACCACCGAGGCGACGACGACGAGGTAGAAGAAGGCGGGGATGCCGTCGACCACTGCGGACTTGAGGATCGCCCAGCGGACCCCGATCATCCGGCGGGCCCCCGCGTCCTGGAGGACCACCCAGACACCGAAGACCGCAAGTGGTGCGAGCGAGGTCCACTTGGTCGAGATGGCCAGCCCGAACAGGAGTCCTGCCGCGAGTCGCCACGGCCGGAAACGAAGTCCCCGGACGGGACCCCAGCCGCTCGGGGCGACGCGCTCGTTGGGACCGACCAAGGAAGCCATGCGCTGGCGACCCCAGTCGCGGTCGGCGACCAGGCACGACACGGCGCTGAGCAGGAACGTCGCCATGAAGATGTCGAGCAAGGCCATCCGCGACAGCACGAACTGCAGCCCGTCGAAGCAGAGCAGCAGGCCTGCTGTGCAGCCGAGCAGGGTCGAGCCCGTCATCCGGCGTACGAGCCGGATCAGGACCAGGATCATCAGCGAGCCGGCGACCGCACTGGCCACCCGCCAGCCGAACGGGTCCATCCCGAAGAGCTGCTCGCCGAGCCCGATCAGCCACTTCCCGGTCTCGGGATGCACCACCATGCTCGGGGTGTCCTTGGTCAGACCGGTGAGCTGCCCCGCCAGGATCTTGTCGTCGGCGCCGTTGACATAGTTGAGGACGTAGCCGTGGTGGACCAGGGACCAGGCGTCCTTGGCGTAGTACGTCTCGTCGAAGAGGAACTTGTGCGCGTCGCCGAGCTTCCAGAACCGCATGAACCCGGCAAGGGCCGTGACGCCCAACGTGCCCAGCCAGCCGACGGCCCGGTCGCTTCCGGCGATCGCCGGCACGAGCCTTCGTCGGGCGGAAGGTACGACGCGCCCGTCGGCCGTCCACGAAAGCCCCTGTGTGCGGCGCGGGCTCTCCGTCACGGTCACAGGGCAAACCCTACGGCCCGGCCGAATGGTTAGATCGAGCGCGTGGACGGTGTCTTGGTGCTGGCGGGTACGCCGATCGGTCGGCCCGAGGACGCCTCGCCACGACTCAGGTCGGAGCTTGCCGACGCGGACGTCGTCGCAGCGGAGGACACCCGGCGACTACGACGCCTGGCCGCGGATCTCGGGGTCTCGATCGGTGGTCGCGTCGTCTCCTACTTCGACGGCAACGAGCAGTCGCGGGTGCCCCAGCTCCTCGAGTCCTTGCACAACGGCGAGCGGGTGCTGGTGGTGACCGACGCGGGCATGCCGTCGGTGAGCGACCCGGGCTACCGGCTGGTGGCGGCAGCGGTCGCGGAGGGCATCGCCGTGACGTCGGTTCCTGGACCGTCGGCCGTGCTGACCGCTCTGGCGGTCTCCGGCCTTCCGGTCGACCGGTTCTGCTTCGAAGGATTCCTGCCGCGCAAGGCGGGCGAACGACGGCGCCGGCTCGAGTCGCTGGCGGGTGAGCCGCGCACGATGGTCTTCTTCGAGGCTCCGCACCGCACCGAGGTGGCGCTCGCGGCGATGGCCGAGGTGCTCGGTGCCGACCGGTCCGCTGCTGTGTGCCGTGAGCTGACCAAGACCCATGAGGAGGTACGCCGTGGTGGGCTCGCCACCCTGGCCGCCTGGGCGGCCGAAGGAGTTCGCGGGGAGGTGACCATCGTGGTGGCCGGCGCGGTGGCGACCGTGCCCGACGACGTCGACCTCGCTGCATTGGTCGCAGCCGAGGCCCTTCCCAAGAAGGAGGCCATCGGCGTGGTCGCGAAGCGGCTCGGCCTGCCGAAGCGCGAGGTCTACGACGCAGTGCACCGGGGACCGGCATGAACAGGCCGCCGGCTCCCCAGCCGCTTCCGCTCGCGGTGGTCGACAACCACTGCCATCTGGACATGGGGATCGACGGCGACCGGCTCGACGTCGACGACGCACTGACGCGGGCGGCCGCCGTCGGGGTGCCGCGCATCGTGCAGATCGGGTGCCACCTCGAGGGCGCGCGCTGGGCCGTCCAGGCAGCACACACGCACGACGGCATCGTGGCCGGCGTCGCGCTCCACCCGAACGAGGCTCCGCGGGTCGAGCTCGACCCCGCCTTCGCCGAGATCGAGCGGCTTGCGGCCGACCCCTCTGTCCGGGCGGTGGGGGAGACCGGCCTCGACTACTACCGGACCGGTGAGGACGGGCGTGCGGCTCAGCACGAGTCCTTCCGGCGGCACATCGACCTCGCGAAGCGGCTGGACAAGACGCTGGTGATCCACGACCGCGACGCCCACGCTGACGTGCTCCGCGTCGTCGACGACGAAGGGGCACCGACCCGAGTGGTCATGCACTGCTTCTCCGGCGACGCGGACTTCGCCAGACAGTGCCTCGACCGCGGGTTCTACCTGTCCTTCGCTGGGACGGTGACGTTCAAGAACGCCCAGGATCTGCGCGACGCGCTCGAGCTGGCACCGCTGGATCGCATCCTCGTCGAGACCGATGCGCCGTACCTCACGCCGATGCCGCATCGGGGTCGCCCCAACGCGTCGTACCTCGTCCCGGTGACCGTTCGTGCCATGGCGCAGACCCGGGCCGACGACCTCTCCGAGCTGTGCGCAGCGCTCGAGACGAACACGTTCGCGGCCTTCGGAGGGACCTGGTAGCCACCCGCGATCGGTCTGGACCGACGGTGTGAGCCGGCCCACAGCAAGCAGCGAGCGAGCGCGGCTGGCCGTGACATAGACCACGAGAAACCTCTCAAACTAGGGCAATCTTCTTGAATCCAACTTGCAGTTTGCTTGCTGTCAGCTAGCGTTTTCGGATCAGCCGGGAGCGGTGACCGGGGGACTGCAACACACGCCGCGGCCCGGAGAGCTCGAACATCGGAGATCTGTGCAGCACTCGATCGCGCAACAAATGACCAGCAAGAAGGCCATCCTCGTCCTCGCGACCGCAGTCATCATCAGCGTTCTCCTCACCGGCGTCGGCTATGCCGCGCTCACCAAGCCGGTGACCCTCTCGCTCGACGGCAGGACCGAGTCCGTGCGCACGTTCGGTGACACGGTCGGCGACGTCCTCGAGGGCGAGGGCATCAAGGTCGGTGAGCACGACGTGTTCGCCCCGGGCCTCGACACTCCCATCAGCGACGGCATGCGCATCGCGGTGAAGTTCGGCCGGCCCCTCGACGTGACGCTCGACGGAAAGACCACGCGCTACTGGGTCACCGCGACCGACGTCGACTCGGCGCTCGACCAGATCGGCGTCCGGTTCGGCCAGGCCAAGCTCTCCGCCAGCCGCAGCGACGCGATCGGCCGTGGTGGCCTCGACCTCTCGGTCATCACGCCCAAGAAGCTGACCGTCGTCAACGGCGCCAAGGCGCCGAAGACCAAGGTCGTGAAGGCGCTGACCGTATCGCAGGCGCTGGACGCGTTCGGCGTGAAGGTCGACGGCAACGACAAGGTCGAGCCCGGCCTCGGCAAGCTGCTCAAGCCCGGCGACACGGTCAAGGTCACCCACGTCCGGGTCGAGAAGAAGAGGGTCAAGAACGCCGTCTGGGACTTCCCGACGATCAAGCGCTACGACGCCTCGATGTACACCGACGAGTCGGTCACGGTTCGTGCCGGCGTCGACGGTCGCCGCAACGCGATCGTCAAGACCATCTTCGAGAACGGTGACTACGCCCGCACCAAGGTCGTCACCACCAAGGCGCTCCGGAAGCCTGTTGCCGCGATCGTCACGGTGGGCACCAAGCAGCGACCGGCCACCAACTTCTCCGGGGGTGGCACCGTCTGGGACGCGCTGGCTGGATGCGAGGCCGGCGGCAACTGGGCGGCCAACACGGGCAACGGCTACTACGGCGGTCTCCAGTTCAGCCTCGGCACCTGGCAGGCGTACGGCGGCTCGGGCCTGCCGAGCAACGCCAGCCGGGAGACCCAGATCGCCATCGCGACCAAGATCCGCGACGCCTCCGGGGGCTACGGCGCCTGGCCGGCCTGCTCGGCGAAGCTCGGCTTGCCTCGCTGACGTACTACTAGGCTCGTGGCCACCATGAGCACTGACGACGCCTCCGCCGGATCGAGCCTACTCGGTCCGGCGGAAGTGCGTTCGCTCGCCGCCGAGCTGGGCCTTCGGCCGACCAAGCAGCGCGGCCAGAACTTCGTCATCGACCCCAACACCGTGCGTCGGATCGTGCGCGCCTCGGGGATCAGCGGTGACGACGTCGTGCTCGAGGTCGGCCCGGGCCTCGGCTCGCTGAGCCTCGCACTGCTCGACGTCGCCAAGCGCGTCATCGCGATCGAGGTCGACGACGTGCTCGCCTCGGCACTGCCCGGGACGATCGCGTCGCGTGCCCCGCGGCGTGCGGACCGGTTCGAGGTCCTGCACGCCGACGCCCTGCGCGTGACCGACGTACCCGGGGAGCCGACGGCGCTGGTCGCCAACCTTCCCTACAACGTGTCGGTCCCGGTCCTGCTCCACCTGATGGCTCTGCTGCCGAGCCTGCGGCACGGGCTGGTCATGGTTCAGTCCGAGGTGGCCGACCGGCTCGCGGCGGCGCCCGGCTCGAAGACCTACGGCATCCCGTCGGCGAAGGCCGCCTGGTACGCCGACGTACGACGGGCGGGTGCGATCGGCCGCAACGTCTTCTGGCCGGCACCCAACGTCGACTCGGGCCTGGTGGCTTGGGAGCATCGCGAAACGCCCACGACGGCTGCGAGCCGGGAGCAGGTGTTCGCCGTCGTCGATGCGGCGTTCGCGCAGCGGCGCAAGACGATCCGGTCGGCGCTTAGGGCGGTCGCTCCCGTCGAGGCGGTCGATGCAGCCCTGGAGAAGGCCGGCATCGACCCCGTCGTGCGCGGTGAGCAGCTCGACATCCACCAGTTCGCCACGATCGCCGAGGGCCTTTTCCGGTGAGCAGCCAGGTCACGGTCAGCGCGCCGGCGAAGATCAACCTCTGCCTGGGCGTCGGCCCGGTACGTCCCGACGGCTTCCACCCGCTGGCCACGGTCTACCAGGCTGTCGGGCTGTTCGACGACGTTCGGGTGCGGCCTGCCGCGGCGGACTCCATCACGGTGTACGGCGACGGCATCGACGTCTCCGAGGTGCCGACGGACGAGACGAACCTGGTGCTCAGGGCGGCCCGCCTGCTCGCGGACCACCACGGGCTCGACGAGCACGTCGAGGCACACATCCACAAGCGCATCCCGGTCGCCGGCGGACTGGCTGGCGGGTCGACGGACGGAGCTGCCGCACTGGTCGCGTGCGACGCGCTGTGGGGCACACGCACGCCGCGTGAGGAGCTGCTCGCACTCGCGGCGGAGCTGGGCAGCGACGTGCCCTTCTGCGTGATGGGCGGCACGGCGATCGGCTCGGGCCGCGGCGAGCTGGTCACCCCGGTCATGACTCGTGGCTCCTACTGGTGGGTGATCCTCCCGGCCGAGGGCGGTCTCTCTACTCCGGCTGTCTACGGTCTCTTCGACCGGCTCACGGAGGAGTCCGGAGCCGACGACCCGGAGATCTCGGCGCTGCTGTTGTCGGCACTGCGCGCGGGCGACTCGGAGGGGCTGGGAGACACGCTGTCCAACGACCTGCAGCCGGCCGCTTTCACGTTGCGACCGGATCTCGCCGAGCTGCTCGAGATCGGCCTCGACGCTGGCGCGTTCGGAGCGATCGTCACGGGCTCGGGACCGACGACGGTCTACCTCTGCGAGAGCCGGGCGCATGCCCTCGACGTCAACCGCGCGTTCGACCACCCGGGCCTCGTCGCCGAGGCGCCCGTCCATGGTGCGCGCGTGATCGAGCACAAGCGCTGATGGCCAATCTCGTCAACTTGGAACGAGTCTCCAAGGCGTACGGCGTCCGCCCACTGCTGAGCGACGTCTCGCTCGGTGTTGGCGAGCGGGACCGCGTCGGTGTCGTCGGTCGCAACGGTGACGGCAAGACCACGCTGCTCCGGGTCGTGGCGGGGCTGGAGCAGCCCGACGCCGGTCGGGTGTCGCGGGCCCGTGGCCTGCATCTCGGCTTCCTTTCCCAGGACGACGTCCTGCCTGAGGGCGGGACGGTTCGCCACGTCGTCCTCGGCGACCGCGCAGACCACGAGTGGGCCGCGTCCCCGGTCACCCGCGAGGTGGTCGAGGTGCTCCTGACCGGACTCGACCTCGAGCGCACGGTCGAAGGTCTCTCCGGTGGCGAGCGGAGACGCTGTTCGCTGGCTCGGCTGCTGCTCGAGGACACCGCCCTGATGGTGCTCGACGAGCCGACGAACCATCTCGACGTCGAAGCGGTGGCCTGGCTGGCCGCACACCTGGCCACGCGCGACATCGCACTGGTCGTCGTGACGCACGACCGCTGGTTCCTGGACGCGGTGTGCGAGCAGACCTGGGAGGTGCGCGACGGGGTCGTCGACTCCTACGACGGCGGGTACGCCGCGTTCGTGCTGGCCAAGGCCGAGCGGATGCGCCAGGCGGCCGCCAGCGAGGCTCGTCGGCAGAACCTCGTCCGCAAGGAGCTCGCCTGGCTGCGCCGCGGTGCTCCCGCGCGCACGTCGAAGCCGAAGTTCCGCATCGATGCGGCCAATGCGCTGATCGAGGACGAGCCGCCACCGCGCAACACCGTCGCGCTGCAGCGCTTCGCGACCCAGAGACTCGGCAAGGACGTGCTCGACGTCGAGGACGTCGACCTGACCCTCGGCGACCGGATGTTGTTGCAGCACGCGACGTGGCGACTCGGTCCCGGCGACCGCGTCGGCCTCGTCGGCGTCAACGGGGCGGGCAAGACGTCGGTGCTCGGGCTGCTGTCGGGACGGTTGAAGCCGCAGGCCGGTCGCGTGCGCACCGGCCGCACGGTCGCGCTGGCCCAGCTCGACCAGAGTCTCGAGCACCTCGACCCGAACGTGCGGGTCCTCGAGTCGGTGGAAGCGGTCGCGCGCGTGAAGAGGACCGCCACCGGCGACGTGACGGCGACTGCGATGCTCGAGCGGTTCGGCTTCACCGGAGACCGTCTGACCACGCGCATCGGCGACCTCTCCGGCGGCGAACGACGTCGCCTCCAGGTGATGCGACTCCTCCTCGACGAGCCGAACGTCCTGCTCCTCGACGAGCCCACCAACGACCTCGACATCGAGACGCTGACCATGCTCGAGGACTACCTCGACTCGTGGCCCGGCACGCTGGTCGTCGTCTCGCACGACCGCTACTTCCTCGAGCGCACCTGCGACACGGTCTGGGCGCTCCTCGGTGACGGCCGGGTCACCATGCTCCCGCGAGGCGTCGACGAGTACCTGGAGAGGCGCTCACGCAACGAAGGCCCGGCGGTGGTCGAGGTGCGCCCGCAGGGCGCCTCGAAACCACCAGCCGCAGCCGAGCAGCGCGAGGCCAAGAAGACCCTCGCCCGCCTCGACCGACGACTGGTGCGCATCGCCGAGCGCGAGGCCGAGCTGCACACGCAGCTCGAGCAGCACGCCAGCGACTACGAGAAGCTGGCCGAGCTCGACGCGCAGCTTCGCGACGTACTCACGGAGAAGGAAGCGCTCGAGGAGGAGTGGCTCGAGGCCGCCTCAGTCCTCGACTGACTCGAACCCGACGACCAGCGCGCGCAGCAGTGCGGCCAACTGCTTCCGGTCGCCCGTGTCCAGCCCGGCGAGCAGGTCGGCCTCCCGCTCCAGCAGCCCGTCGAGCGCTCCGTCGACCGCGGTTCGGCCGGCATCGGTGAGCCGCACCAGGACCCCGCGCCGGTCGTTGGGGTCGGGCAGCCGCTCCACGAACCCGCGCTCCTCGAGCCGGTCGACCCGGTTGGTCATCGTCCCGCTCGTCACCAGCGTCTCCTTGAGCAGGCGGCCGGGGGAGAGCTCGTACGGCTTGCCCGACCGGCGGAGCGCGGCCAGGACGTCGAACTCCCAGGGCTCGAGGTCGTGCTCGCTGAAGGCGGTGCGCCGAGCACGGTCGAGATGGTGGCTGAGCCGGCTCACCCGGCTGAGCACCTCGATCGGCCCGAGGTCGAGGTCGGGACGCTCGCGACGCCAGGCCTCGACCAGGCCGTCCACCTCGTCACGCATGCATCGAGACTAGCAGTCAAGAATCTTGACATCGAGATAATCGCGGCGGAGCATGACCGACATGCGCTGGGACCCGGGCCTCTACCTGACGTACGGCGACGAGCGCGGACGTCCGTTCGTCGACCTGGTCTCGCGGGTCGGCGCGGAGCACCCAGCCACCGTCGTCGACCTCGGCTGCGGCCCCGGGAACCTCACGGCCCTGCTCAAGCAGCGGTGGCCCGAGGCGGATGTGCTCGGGATCGACTCCTCGTCCGAGATGGTCGCCGAGGCCTCCGCGGACGGGGTCCGCTTCGAGGTGGGCGACCTGCGCGAGTGGGAGGGGGCCGCCGACGTGGTTGTCTCCAACGCAACCCTGCACTGGGTGCCCGACCACCTCGTGCGTCTACCACGCCTCGCGGATCGGGCACGTTCGTGGTTCGCGTTCCAGGTGCCGGCCAACTTCGACGCCCCGAGCCACACGATCGCGCGCGATCTCGCGGAAGCTCCGCGCTTCGCGCCGCACATGGCCGATGTCGTGCACCCGTCGTCGCACGAGCCCGCCGACTACCTGCGCGTGCTGGTGGCGTCGGGCTGGAAGGTCGATGCGTGGGAGACGACGTACCTCCACGTACTGCCCGGGGAGAACGCTGTCTTCACCTGGGTGAGCGCGACCGGCGTACGCCCGATCCTGGAGGCACTTCCGCACGAGCTGCGCGCCGAGTTCGAGGCCGAGCTCAAGGCGGGGCTGCGCGAGGCTTATCCGCGTGGGCCGGAGGGCACGCTGCTGCCGTTCCGCCGCGTGTTCGTGGTCGCCACCAGATGACCACCGGTGGTCGAGCAGGTGGCGCGGCGTCAGCCGAACCGTCGTCCGTCGAGACCAGTCCAGCGACTCGCCATTCGAAGCGCCCTTGCCTGTTTGGGGCTCGCTCGTCTACGAGGGGGCCGTTACAACAGGCAGTTCTGTGCGAGAGGCCTTGTTCTTGGGCTTTTCAGGAGAACTGCCTGTTCTAACGGCCCTTGCAGCGCCTTCACGCCGTGAGGCGCGCGTCTCCGAGACCGTTCGTCACGCCGGTGCGTCATCCCCCGCCATGGGCCCCGGAAAACTGAATGGCTCCTAGACTCCGTCGCATGGAAAACTCAACGAGCGGTCCTACCCCGGCTGGCCTGCCGCAGGCTATTGGAGGATTGGTCGCGACCTCGATCGGGGGCCTCTCCATCGCTCAAGCCAGCGGAGGGGATCGAGAGACTTTTCTATCGATCGGCCTCATCCTCGGTGCCATTGGACTGCTTGGCATTGTCATCGCAGGGGTCGCGCTGGGCATTCAGCTCGCCAGGGATTGAGGTTCCGCCCCCGTTCATGGTCAAGGTCATTCTGTCCGACGAGTTGCGCGCCCATGTCGCGATTCGCGCTTCGGAACTGCGTCTTACCGCTGTGGGGCGCACGGATCTGCCGAGTTCCGCTTGTCGGGCTTCACCATGGTCCCGTGGTGGAACAGGGGTTCCCACGACGTGCAGTACGTGGGAACCCCTGCTTGGTCGTGGGAACCCTGCCGCTTGAAAGCAGATGGCGACTTGCAGCCATCCGCTCGGATCTGCCGCGATCCGCGCGTTGGCGGTACTGCGTCACACCGCCGCATGTGGCTCAGTGGTTAGGGAAGAAGCTATGTAGCCGGTCGCTGCGACAGCCGCTTGGGATTTCAAGTCCATCGGGCGGATCGGCAATGTGATATGTCTGCCCGCCGCCCTCGATGTGATCGCCTACCCTGACGATGCCCAGGTCAGGGACCTTGATCGCCAGGGGGTCCTCAGCGATGATCTTCGTTCCCGGTGGCCAGATGATGAGCGATTCTCCGAGTCCCAAACACTCGCCCACCAGGGTGACCTCTCCTTCGAGACCTACGCCTGCCATGTCGTTGCCGTCGTCGGTTCCGACCAGCACCTTTACGCCATCGGCCTGAAGCTCTTTGCCTTGGCAGGAGGCAAGTGCGACGAGGAGCAGGCACGCCTCAAGGGCACGAATACGGTGCACATCCTGAAGGTACGTCTCTAGAGAGTCGGTTGGACGGCAAATCGGGTCGGGGTGAGTCTTACCGCCCGCCTATGCCGCACTGGTGGTCAGGTCACGCTCCGCTTCACCGACCGATCGACGTGCAGCTGGAACACGTCGGGCCGCGAGTAATGGCCGGTCGGGTCGAACATCCCTCGAGCCTCCCCGCAGCGCGAGACGTCGATGGTCGCGGTGACGAGCCCTTCCTTCTCCTCCAGCGGCCCGGCGATGACGCTGCCGCCCGGGGCGACGATGGTCGACAAGCCACGAGCCAGCCACTCGTCCTCGGCGTACAGCTCCGCCTTGCCGGGCACGGTGTCGGGCAGGTCCCTCGTGTGGATGGCCTGGCAGCTGCCGATGACATATGTGCGGCCCTCCTTCGCGATGTGCTGAAGGGTCGGCACCCACACGTCGCTGGTGTCCCAGGTCGGCGCCACGTAGATCTCGACGTCCTGCGCATAGATGCTGGCGCGTGCGAGGGGCATGTAGTTCTCCCAGCAGAGCAAGCCGCCGACCCGACCGATCGGGCTGTCGACCACGTTGAGGGTCGAGCCGTCGCCGTACCCCCACACGATGCGCTCGCCACCGGTGGGCATCAGCTTGCGGTGGTGGTTGAGCAACGTCCCGTCCGGGCCGAAGAGAAGAAGCGTGTTGTAGAGCGTCGATCCATACCGCTCGTCGACGCCGACGGCAAGGTGCATGCTGTGCGTCCGAGCGGTCTCCCCGAGGAGCTCGGCGTCAGGGCCGGGGATCTCGACGGCGTTCTCCAGCAGCAGCTGGTACGACGCGCGGTGCTGGTCGCTCCACGCCGGAGTGCGCCACACCCAGTCCGGGTAGCCGGGAACGAACGCCTCAGGGAACACGAGCAGGCTCACCCCGAGACCGGCTGCTTCCTCGACGATCGACACGAGCTTGTCCATCGTCGCTGCCTTGTCCAGGTGCACCGGCGCGTACTGCGCGGCAGCCACCAGCACGTCGCTCATGGCGCGCTCCTCGCCGGGTCGTTGGCAGGCAGGTGGTCGCACGCCCACTCCGCTCGCTTCCAGTCCGGCACCGGCGGGGGCGCCTCGCCCCGAGGCACGTAGGGGCTGCGCTCCACGGGCTGCATGCGGTGGATGTACCTCGGACAGTTCGGGAACACCTCGGTGACGTCGACGCGGACCACCAGCATCGCCCGGGCCCACTCGCCCAGCAACGGGTCGTCGACGTTCACCCGTGCGTTCCCGTGTACCCGGACGCGGCTCGGGCGCTCGAAGTCGATGAACAGCAGGCCGACCTTGGCGGTCGCAGCCATGTTGCCGAGCGTCAGGAACATCCCGTTGCCGTCGTACGCCGGGAAGGCGAGGGTCTTCTCGTCGAGGACGCGGACGAAGCCGGGGTCACCGCCCTTGTACGAGCAGGTCGGCTGTCCGTCCGCGTCGACCGTCGACACGAACATCATGTCCCGCGACTCGATGAACGTCTTCGACCCCGGGTCGACGAAGTCGTGGACCAGCAGCTCGTCGATCCGGTCGGCGATCCGCCTGGTGTCGAACCGGTCCTGCAGCTCGCGCTGCTCGGTGGAGTACTCCATGTCCCGACGGTAGGGCGCGGACCCGGGGCACGGAAGGTCCCGGCAGCTCTGGGCTCTGCCCCCTGTTCTCGGTGCGGCTAGGGCCGTGTCCTCCGAGCGGCAAGGGCCGCGTCAACGAGGTCGGACTCGTAGACCCTGTTCTTGGTTGCGGCCAGGGCCGCGGAGACGAGCTCGGACTCGTAGACCCTGTTCGCGGACTGGTCTGGGACTGAGGCCGATGCCGGCACCTGCGCGGTGTGGCTCCCGCAAGCGCTGACGGGAAGGGCGATCAGGGCCAGGGCGGCGATGGTGGTGAGCTGGTGGTTCATGGTGAGTTCCTTGCCTCGGGTGCAGCCCGACCGTCGGGCTAGGCAGGAGCCTGAGGGAGCCAGGTATGTGCCTGTCCCCGACGCGGTATGCATCCGGTATGCAGCGCGTTGACGCCGATGGGGGTCGGTCCAACAATCGGTATGTGCGGCTGCACGTGCTGGGTGCCATCGAGGTGGACGACTCCATCCGAACCCTTCCGCCCAGGGACCGAGTGGTGGTCTCCGCGCTCGCCATCCGCCTGGGCCAGCGAGTCGACCCCGAGGAGCTGGCCGACGCACTTTGGGGGGAGCACCCGCCGTCAACGTCCCTCAAGCAGATCCAGGCCAGCATCAGCAGGCTGCGGCGCGGCCTGGGCAGCGAGGCAATCCGGACCACAGGAGGCGGCTACCTCCTGCGCTCGGAAGAGGTTTGGCTCGACAGTCGGGAGTTCGAGGCCCTCGTCGCACGCGCCCGCGAGCACGCGGCGAACCGGTCGCCCGAGCGTGCCATCGCGTCGTACGAGCAGGCGCTGGCCCTGTGGCGCGGGCGGGCCTACGACGTCCTGGGCGAATGGCTGCCGGCCCGGCTCGAGTCGATCCGCCTCGGTGAGCTTCGGCTCAGCGCCGAGGAGGAGCTGCTCCGGGCCCGCCTCGACGCAGGCGACCACGTTGCTGTGGCCACGGCGGGGGTGGTCCTGGCGAGGGAGGAGCCCTACCGCGAGCGCCGGTGGACGCTGCTTGCCCTCGCGCAGTACCGCAGCGAGCGCCAAGCCGACGCGCTCGCGTCGATTCGGACCGCCAAGCGGCTGCTTGGCCAGGACCTCGGCCTCGACGCGGGGTCGGAGATGCTCGCGCTGGAGTCGGCGATCCTCGCCCAGGACCCGGCCCTGGCCGCTGACCACGAGGCGCGACTGGTCGACGACGAGTGTCCTTGGAAGGGTCTGCTGGCCTACGGTCCGCAGGACCACGACAGTTTCTTCGGCCGCGATGGCGATGTCGCCGGCTGCCTCGACCGCCTCCAGGCCTCACCGCTGCTGGTCGTGACCGGCGCCTCCGGTTCGGGCAAGTCGTCACTGGTGCATGCCGGGCTGGTACCGGCGCTTCGACGCCGTGGCCGCCAGGTCGCGGTCTTCACGCCCGGCCCGGACGGCGCGAGCGCGATGGCGGCGGCCCTGGCGCACGCCACCGATCCGGTGCTCGTCGTCGACCAGTTCGAGGAGGCGTTCACCACCGGCTCGGACGTGGCGGCTCGGCGGGACTGGCTCGGGAAGCTCGCCCGATATGCCACGACGACAGCACCCGTCATCCTCGCGGTGCGCTCCGACCACGTCGCGGCGCTGGGTGAGGACATCGAGCTGGCCCGACTCGTCGAGGCCGGACTGCACCTCGTCACGCCCCTGTCCGGGGCCGGGCTCCGCGAGGTCGTCGAGGGTCCGGCCCACCTTGCCGGGCTACGCCTCGAGCCGGGACTCGGCGAGCTGCTGCTCCGCGACGCGGAGGACGAGCCGGGTGCCCTACCCCTGCTGTCTCACGCCCTGACCGAGACCTGGCGACGCCGCGACTCGGGGATGCTGACCGTCGAGGGATACCGCGAGGCAGGCGGCATCCGCGGCGCCGTCGCCGCGTCGGCCGAGCGGCTCTACGACGGCCTGAGCGCGCGCGAGCAGGACCTGCTGCGCTGGCTGATGCTGCGCCTGGTGTCCCTGTCCGACTCGGGGGAGCCCTTCCGGACCCGACTGCCACACAGCGTCACCGACGACCCAGCTCGTCTCCGCCTCCTCGACCTGCTCGTACGCGGCCGACTGGTCACAGCCCAGGCAGGCCACTACGAGGTCGCCCACGAAGCCCTGGTGCGCGGCTGGCCGAGGCTCCGGGTCTGGCTGGAGGAGGATGCGGCCGGGCAACGGATCCGCCGACACCTGGCGGTGGCCGCCGCCGGCTGGGACGGGGGCGGCAGGGACGCCGGTGAGCTCTACCGCGGCGCCCGCCTCGAGAACCTGACGGAGTGGCTGGACCGCGAGCGCGAGCCCCTGACCGAGGCCGAGCGAGCGTTCGTCGACGAGTCCCAACGATCCGCGCGGGACGAGTTGCGCTCCCTGGCCGTCGAGGCACGACGCCACCGGAAGCAGAACCGGCGGCTGCGAGTCCTCGTCGGCGCCGCGCTCGTGCTGCTTCTCGTGGCGGCGACAGCGGCCCAGGTCGCGGTGGAGCGAGGCCGAGAGGCCGCCGATCGCCGGGACGCCGCCAGAGACGCCGAGCATGCTGCCGCCCACCAGGCGCTCGTGGCGCGCTCGGCCGCCCTCGGCGCGACCAACCCCGCAGTTGGCGCACTGCTCGCCGTCGAAGCCTGGCGGGAGCGTCACGACCAGGCCGCCCTCTCCGCGCTGATCGGGAGCGTCTACAGAGAGCCCGGTTTCCTGGGGTACCGCGCCTTGGACCCCTCAGTCTCGACGAGTGTCATTCCGGGCCCCTACCCCAGCTTCGCCGCCGCCGCGATCCCGGGCAGCGACCAGATACTGGTTGCGCTCGGCAGCACTGTGGTGCCCGTGGCACCTGACAATGGCTACGCGGTTTCCGCCGCTTTCTCCCGTGGAGTCAGTGAGGGAGGGGGCGGGTCGTTGTTGCGGGTCAGCACCGACGGGACTCGTGCCGCCCAGCTTCTGGCGTTGAATCGGAGCGCGGGGTGCCCGGCATCGGGGGCGGCGAGCAATGTCGGTCGCTGCGCGGTGCTGGTCGTCTACGACGTCAAGACCGGGCGCCGAGTGTTCGGCCCTGTGTCCACACCTTTCGCCGGCGCCGATGTCGCGATCAGTCACGACGGCGGCATCGTCGCCGTCGTCGGAGGTGCGGACGGTGCGTTGGTGACGTGGGACGTGGCCACGGGCAGGAGGCTCGGCCGGCTGCCCGGGTTGTCGCGCGCACCAGGTCTCGCGACGAGCGTGCACACCGGCTCTGTCGCTTTCGGGCCAGGTCAGACCCTCTTCGTGGGCTCCTCCGCCGGGCCTGTCCGTGAGGTCTCGGTGCGGACACTGCGCGTCCGCCGCATCTTGGACGGACCCCGGCTCGGCGCCAACCGCCGGCTCATCGTCACCCCGTCCGGACACCTGGTCGCCAGCGGCGACAGGGGTGAGGTCGCCTGGTCCGTCGCCCGAGGCCGGCTCCTCTGGACGGCGGTCAACCAGACGGTTGGCTCCGCCTGCGCGGCACTAGCAGTCTCGGCAGCTCTGGACCGCAGCTACTGCGCGAGCGCTTCGGGCCTGATCGTCGAGCGAGACTTGCGGACGGGGCAGCCGACCGGGGTCGTCCGGGATTTCCAAGGAGCTGTCGACGACCTGGTCGTGACCCAGAACGGCCACGAGCTCGTCGCGATGAGCGCGGTCTATCTCGAGGGGGCCAGCTATCTGGGCCGGTGGCGGCTGGACGGTCCGGGGATCGGGGGACGACTGCTGGCGGCGGGCGTGGCCTCGACGGGCGGCTATTCCCCTGACGGTCGTCTGGTGCTGGCGTCGGGCGCGCGCCCAGGGTCCAGCGAGGTGCTTGACGCAGACGGCCACGGCATCCTCCACGTAGCCGCAGCCGGCACAGCCACGTGGCTCTCCTCAGAGACTATTGCCGTGGTCGGCACTCGCGCGGTCCTCGTTGACGTGCCCTCCGGTGACGTTCGCTCTGCCGCGGCTCTGGGTCCCTCGACGGTCGCGGTCGCTTCCGAGCCCTCGGGAACCCACGCCTGGGCGGTCTCTCACGAGGACAACCGCTGGATGGTCAGGCGTTTCGACCTAGCCACCGGAGCGACGACGCCGACGTCTCTCACCCTGGTGAACGCCGATGATGTGAGAGCTGTGTCCGACGGGCGCAGTCTCGTCGTCTCGGCGGACTCCGGTGACGGCAGGTGGGTCAGCTACACGCTCGATGTCGATGCCGGCAAGAGCTTCACCGTTGATGTGGGTCACCAGGCCGGCTTCGCGCAGTCCATCGGGCCCGGGCTCTACGACATGTCGCTGGTCACGATCACCCCGGAGGGCTTCTACATCGCAGCCGACAGCGCCGGTCAGGTCGGTGAGTACGCCGACTTCTACCTCGCCTCGCAATGGAGATTCTTCGGGGCGCCCACAGGTTCGACCTCACTCCAGCTCAGCGGCGACGGGGCCCGGCTTCTGCTCACCTCCCTCGGCGAGGTGCAGCTCTACGACGTTGCGACTCGAGCCCCCTTAGGGGGTCGCATCATGAGCCAGGCCCGCGAGGACATCCCAGCGGGATGGATGCGACCCGACGGCAAGCGAGTGCTGCTCAACACGAGCGACGGATTGGTCGAGCTGGACCTCACGCCGGACCACCTTGTCCAAGCCGCGTGCCAGCTGGCCGGCCGCGATCTTTCCGAGAACGAGTGGTCGACGTTCCTGGGTGACGAACCGTACCGGTCCCTGTGCCCGGAGTTCGGACTGCCCCGGATCCCGGGTTGACAGAAGCGATCCTGCACCGCCTTGCGAAGCCCCCTGAAGCCCCTCGCCCGGCAGCCCTGAAACAATGCCTCCCATGTCCGACGCCCCCACCGCCCGGCCCCGGGTCCTCTCCGGGATCCAGCCGACGGCCGACTCGTTCCACTTCGGCAACTACCTGGGCGCGCTGCGGCAGTGGGTGGCGCTGCAGGAGGAGTACGAACCGTTCTTCTTCATCGCCAACCTGCACGCCATCACGATGGAGACGCCGGACCCGAAGGTGCTGCGGGAGCGCTGCTACGTGGCGGCCGCTCAGCTCGTCGCCATGGGCATCGACCCGGCGCGCTCGGCGATCTTCCTGCAGTCCCAGGTGCCTGCGCACGCGCAGCTCGGCTGGGTGCTGCAGTGCCTGACCGGGGTGGGCGAGGCACGCCGGATGACGCAGTTCAAGGACAAGGCCGCGAAGGGCGGCGAGGGCGCGGCCAGCGTCGGGCTGCTGACCTACCCGATCCTGCAGGCCGCCGACATCCTGCTCTACCGCCCGGCGTACGTCCCGGTGGGTGAGGACCAGCGACAGCATCTCGAGCTGACGCGTGACCTGGCGCAGCGGTTCAACCACCGCTACAAGAAGACGTTCCCGCTGCCCGAGCCCTACATCCTGAAGTCCACCGGGAAGATCTACGACCTCCAGGAGCCGACGGGCAAGATGTCGAAGTCGGCCTCCTCGCCCAACGGCATCGTGCTCATGCTCGAGGATCCCAAGGTGAGTGCCAAGAAGATCCGCTCGGCGGTCACCGACTCCGACACCTCCGTGCGGTTCGACGAGGAGAAGAAGCCCGGCATCTCCAACCTGCTGACCATCTACTCCTCGTTGACCGGCAAGACCGTCGAGCAGCTCGAGCAGGAGTACGACGGCCGCGGCTACGGCGACTTCAAGGGCGATCTCGCGGAGGTGGTCGTCGAGTTCGTGACGCCGTTCCGCAACCGGGTCAACGAGCTGCTCGGCGACCGGGCCGAGCTCGAGTCGATCCTGCGCCAGGGGGCGGAGAAGGCCAACCAGGTGGCCGAGCGCACGCTGGCGGACGCGTACGACCGCGTCGGATTCATCTCGCCCGAACGCTAGGGTTTCGTCCGTGACAACCATCGGCGTCGCGGTCGCCGTGCCTGAGCCCTGGGCGAGCCAGCTCCAGGAGTACCGCGAGTCGCTGGGAGACGAGACCGCGTCGACGATCCCGACCCACATCACGTTGATGCCGCCCATCGACGTCGAGGACACTCTCCTGCCGAGCATCCAGCAGCACCTGGCAGAGGTCTCCGCCACCACCCACGCATTCCGCATCCATCTGCGCGGCACGGGTACCTTCCGGCCCGTGTCGCCCGTGGTCTTCGTCGGAGTGGTCGAGGGGATCAGCGACTGCGAGCGGCTGGCGCACTCGGTACGCCGAGGCCCGCTGGCCATCGACGTCGAGTTCCCCTACCACCCACACGTGACGATCGCGCACCACCAGCCCGAGGACGTCCTCGACCGGGCATTCACCGAGCTGGCGAGCTTCGACAGTGAGTTCCTGGTCGAGAATTTCTGGCTCTACGTGCACCAGGACAACCGCGGGTGGAGCCCGACCCGGGACTTCGCCCTGACTGGCGCAGCCGACTGATGGACCTGGGCCGGGCCTGGCGCCGCGTCGAGCTCACGGTCAAACGGGCGCGCGACCGGTACGGCTGGCTCGACCATGCGATGGCGATGCTCGGCCACTATGGCCGCGTCGACGGCAACGGTCAGGCCGGCGCCGTCACCTACTTCGCCTTCCTGGCCTTCTTCCCGATCATGGCCCTGGCGTTCTTCGCCATCGGAATGCTCGCGAACATCCCCCACGCGGAGAACAACCTCACCGAGGTCATCAACACGTTGCTCGCGGGGCTGGTCGGCAACGGTCCCGGGCAGGTCAGCCTGAAGGTGTTCCAGGACAACGCCGGCAAGGCGGGGATCCTCGGTCTCCTCGGCTTCCTGTACGCCGGGCTGGGCTGGATGTCCGCGATGCGCAACGCCCTGCAGACCCTCTTCGCCAAGCCGCCGCGAGACCGGCCCAACTACTTCGTCGGGAAGGCTCGCGACGCGATGACGCTGGCGGCGGTCGGAGCGATGCTGCTCGTCGCCTTCGGGGTGACCAGCGCCGTCAACAGCTTCGACGACGAGATCCTCTCCTGGATCGGGCTCGACCCGGACGCGCTGGCACCGCGGCTCGGCGTGCGCGTGTTCGGTGCTCTCCTCGCAGTGGTGCTCATCACCGGGCTGCTGATGGTGCTCTACCAGCTGCTGGCCCGGCCGCGGGTCTCGCACCGAGCGCTCCGGGAGGGGGCGATCCTCGCGGCGATCGGGTTCGTCCTGCTCAAGCTGGTCGCCGACCGGTTGATCACGATCACGCACGGACAGCCGGCGTTCACCGTCTTCGGCTTCTCCTTGGTGCTGCTGGTGCTGATCAACTACTTCTCGCGGGTCGTGATGTACGGCGCGGCGTGGGCCTACACCTCGAAGCGGCCACCCGACCTGTTCGAGGACGAGCCGGCCGGCCCGCACTGGCGTCCACCCGCCTGATCTGCGGCATGGCTCTTCCGCTTTCGGTTACTTCAGAGTAGGACTGGTCAGTAACACGGCCGAACCCGCCACCGGAGGCATGCATGAGCACCGAGACCGTCACTCCCGCAGCAACCTCGGCCAACGGGGCACCGCCGCCCGGCCGCCTGGTCACCGAGCAGCAGGCCCGCGAGGTCGCCGAGGCCGCCCGCGAGACCACGTGGGAGCGTCCGAGCTTCGCCAAGGAGCTCTACCTCGGCCGCTTCGACCTCGACCTGATCCACCCGCACCCCCAGCCGGCCACCGACGACGTGGCGCGTGGCGAGAAGTTCCTCGCGGAGCTGCGCGCCGTGGTGGAGAAGATCGACGGCCTCGCGATCGAGCGGGAGGCCGTGGTCCGTGACGAGGATGTGGCCGCGCTGGCCGCGATCGGCTCGTTCGGCATGAAGGTGCCCCTGGAGTACGGCGGCCTCGGCCTCACCACGGCGTACTACGGCAGGGCCCTGATGCTGGCAGGCTCGGTGCACCCCACCCTCGGGGCGCTGCTGTCGGCCCACCAGTCGATCGGCGTGCCGCAGCCGGTGAAGATGTTCGGCACCGAGGACCAGAAGAAGAGGTTCCTGCCCCGCTGCGCGGCCGGCGCGGTCACTGCGTTCCTGCTGACCGAGCCCGACGTCGGCTCCGACCCGGCTCGGCTGTCCAGCGTTGCGAAGGTCAACGAGGACGGCTCCTACACGCTCGACGGTGTGAAGCTCTGGACCACCAACGGCGTCGCCGCCGAGCTCGTCGTGGTCATGGCCTACGTGCCCAAGCACGGCGAGAGCAGGGGAGGCATCACCGCGTTCGTCGTCGAGATGGACTCCGAGGGCATCACCGTCGAACGGCGCAACCAGTTCATGGGTCTCAAGGGCCTGGAGAACGGCGTCACCCGCTTCCACGACGTACGCGTCCCTGCCGAGAACCGCCTCGGCCGTGAAGGCGAAGGGCTGAAGATCGCACTGTCGACCTTGAACGTCGGGCGCCTCTCCATCCCCGCGCTCTGCGCCGGTGCCGGCAAGTGGGCGCTGAAGATCTCGCGCGAGTGGTCGGGCGAGCGCGTGCAGTGGGGCCGGCCGGTCGGCCAGCACGGCGCTGTTGCCGAGAAGATCTCGTTCATCGCAGCGACGACGTTCGCTCTGGAGGCGGTCCTCGACCTGTCCGCGAACCTCGCGGACGCCGGCAGCAAGGACATCCGCATCGAGGCGGCATTGGCCAAGCTGTGGGCCAGTGAGATGGCCTGGAAGATCGCCGACGAGGTCGTGCAGATCCTCGGCGGTCGCGGCTACGAGACGGCCGACTCGAAGGCAGCTCGCGGCGAGCGTGCCGTGCCGGCCGAGCAGATACTGCGCGACCTGCGGATCAACCGCATCTTCGAGGGTTCGACCGAGATCATGCATCTCCTCATCGCGCGTGAGGCCGTCGACGCTCACCTCTCCGTCGCCGGTGACCTCGCGGTCGCGGACGCGACCGCCGCCGACAAGGCGAAGGCCGCGGCGAAGGCGAGCGGCTTCTACGCGAAGTGGCTGCCGAAGCTCGTCGCCGGCCAGGGCACCGTGCCGACCTCGTATTCCGAGTTCGGGCCGCTGGCCAAGCACCTGCGGTACGTCGAGCGACACAGCCGCAAGCTCGCCCGGCAGACCTTCTACGGCATGTCGCGCTGGCAGGCGAAGCTGGAGTACCGGCAGAGCTTCCTGGGTCGCATCGTCGACATCGGGGCCGAGCTGTTCGCGATGGCGGCCGTCTGCTCACGTGCCGCGATGCTGGACACCGCCGAGTCGCGCGACCTCGCAGACGCCTTCTGCGACCAGGCCCGGGTCCGCGTCGACGCGCTGTTCGACAAGCTCTGGAAGAACACCGACGACGTCGACAAGAAGGTCGCCGAACGCGTGCTCGCGGGAGACTTCGTCTGGCTCGAGGACGGTGTCATCGACCAGTCCGAGGGCACCGGGCCGTGGATCTCCACCTGGGAGCCCGGTCCGAGCGCCCACGACAACGTCTGGCGGCCCTACACGAGCTGATCGGGCCGGTCGGGCGCCATGCCCTCGGCCTGGGTGCTCTCGTCGGCCACGCGTACGCCGTAGCGGTAGGCGAGCATCCCGCCGAGCCATCCGGACACACCGAGGATGACCAGCGCGACGATCGTCAGCACCAGGCCGGTCGTACTCGGGTCTTCGTAGCCCTGGCTCGCGCGCATCGCGAAGTTGACGATGAACAGCACTGCCACCGTGGCGTTGAGTGCCATGTGGGTCAGGCCGATGCGGAACGCTCGTGTCCCGCGCGGGATCACCATGAGGTCGAGCAGCCCGAGCAGCGCCGCCACCGCCGACCCGACGATGCCGATGAGGATCAGCCAGAACGCGCCTTCCGCGAACGTCTGGGCGTCGTCGCTCACGTGTGCTGCGACGTCGAACACCAGGCTCGAGATCCACGCGCCGATGGGCACGGTCACCATGATGGGGTGGAAGGGATGGCCATAGGGCCCGGCCATCGGGCTCCCGGGGTGCTTTGCCTCTGAGGGGGAGTGCACTGTCTGCATGACGCACCTCCGTTCGCCATGCCTGTACCCGCACTGCTGGGCAGCATGTCGCCCGCGGCCTACGAGATGGTTACCGTCACCTGGGCCCCGACGGGAGCGGTGACCAGCAGCCGGTGGTGTGATGCAGTGCCGTCGAGAGTGCCGCCCTCGACCTGTACGTCGTACCCGTCCGGGTAGTGCAGCGGGCTCACGAAGATCTCCGTGGCCTGTCCGTCGCAGGAGCCTGCCTGGTAGCCGTAGGTGAACGCGCCGGTGTCCTTGTCGAACGTCATGAACTCGGGCGTGCCGCACGTCGACTGCGGGTAGGTGCGGACCAGCGTGCTGAGCTTCGGCTTGGTGCTGGACAGGTCGGCGTCGTCGTAGAAGATCCCTTGGGCGGTGTCCGCCGTCGTCGGGTCGCTCCACGTCTTGTACGCCCAGTACATCCAGCTGGTGAAGTACGCGTCCGCCTCGTCGGTGTCGATGCGCAGCCCGGTCAGGTTGTCAGTCGCGCCGAACTCCGACATCAGCCCGACGGCGTTCATCCGGTTCGCCTCGTCGAGCCGCAGCGGGTGCAACTTCGCGTTGTAGGACGCGCAGTTCTCGGCGTTCTGGTACGGCAGGCCCATCGACTCGAAGAACACCTGCGGGCAGTAGTTGTGCCAGGAGAACCCGAGCTGGCTCTCGCCCGGCACCGACGTGAAGCCCGTCGGCGAGCCGAGCCCACCCGACAGCTGCTGCGGCTCGAACCACACGATGTTGCCGGGATCGACCTCACGGACCTTGTCGAGCGCCTTGGCCATCGCCGGCTGCAGCTCCCGGCGGTAGTGGTCCAGGCACCCGGTCGCGAGGCAGTTGGACCACTCCAGTCCCGCCCACGGCTCGTTGAGCAGGTCGTAGCCCATCGAGTACGGCTGGGTCCTCCAGCGCTGTGCCGTCAGCTTCCAGGCGTTCGCCCACGCGTCCAGCACGCCGTTCTTGCCGACCCAGATCTGGTCCCACAGCGTCGACTGCTCCGGGGTCCAGTACCCGAGCGGGAACGGCGGGTTCACCGGGGGTGTGAGGCTGAAGGGCAACGGTCGCTTCGTCGCCCAGGCCGGCGCGCCCTCGCCGCCGTACACCTCGTTCCACTGGTCCTGGTGGAAGTCGAGCTGCATCCAGATCCCGCGCTCGGCGAGGTCGTCCATGATGCGCTGCCACCTGTCGAAGTACGTCGTGTCGACGGCGTTCGGCCCGGTGGGCTGGATGCCGGCCCACAACGTGCCGATGCGCGCGCCGTTGAACCCGTGGTCGGCGAGCCACTCGGCGTCGGCCTCGGTGAACCCGTTCGCAGTGTCGGGCGGGACGTACGGCGCCCGCTTCCACACCAGGTTGACGCCGTGGACGATGACCACGCGGCCGTACTGGTCCACGAGCCACCGCCCTTGTCGGTGCAGCTGCGGTGGCGCCGCGTCAGCCGCTGCTGTCGTGGGCAGCGACAGCGAGGCTGCGAGCAGCACGAGCGGAAGTGCGAGGAGGCGGAGGGAGCGCACCACCGCAGTATGTGGAACGTGTTCTAGTGCGTCAATGGCCCGGGCGGAGCGGGCTCAGGAGGTGCCGGCGAAGGCGATGACCACGATGAAGAGGAAGAACACGAGCCCGAGCGCCATCAGGGCCGTGGCGATGATGCCGCAGATGCGACCTGCGTTGATCGAGCCACGGCCGTCGATCATGCCGTTGGAGGCGTCGATCTCGGCGATCGCCTTGTTGCCCATGATCCAGGCGACCGGGCCGAGGAACCCGCACACCACGAGGCTGCAGATCCCGAGCACCAGGATCGTGGTGGTCTGCGGGTGGTTCGGCAGGGGTGCGGGTGCGCCATAGCCGGGCTGAGGCACTCCCGGGGGAGGCGGCGGGTAGCTCATGCCGGTGACCCTATCGGTTCACTGCTCCCCTGGGACGTAGCAGGCGCTGACGATCCCTTGCGGGACGCCCAGCCGCTTCAGATCGGGGCAGGTCCATTCGTCCTGGGTGCCGAGCAGCTCCTTCCACTGTCCGTCCTTGTTGCCCCAGAGCGCGACGTAGCCACCGCACTGGTTGACCGCGCCCACGGCCCACGTGTCGTCGACGACGTAGTCGACAGTCACGCCCACGGCGGCATCGGGGCAGTCTGCCGATGCCTGCAGCTGGTCGGCAGTGGTGCCGGCGAACTCCACGAAGTCCGCCGGGAAGCCTGCGAGCTTCGTGGCGGCGTCACTGGACGACGTGACGAACGTGCCGAGGTAGCTGCGTGAGCCGGCCCAGGTGCGGCCCAGGGCGGATACGAGATCGGTGGCGCGTTGTGCCTGGGCGGCCGCCAGCGAGTCCGGCGAGTCGGAGGTCTGGACGTCGAGCAGCTGGTCGAGGAGCACGGCGCGGCCGACGACGTACAGCTGGTCGACCTGGATCCTCTGGCCCGGAGACCCTGACGTGTCGTGGGACGCGATGCTGACGTAGGAGCCGGACGGCCCGGAGAATACGGTCACGTCGTGCGTCCTCTCCGCGTCGTTCGAGAGCGTTTCCGTCGGACACGCTCGGTACATGTCGCTCACGGCGTCAACCCACTGCCGAGCGGAGGCATGGTCGGCGAAGGTCATGACCTGGCGCTCGTACGACGTCGAGCCGTCCCGGCCGCCCCCGCGCAGGCTGTCGACGGGGGTCGGCTGCCCGGTGGCTTCCTTGCCGCAGGCGGTGAGGTCGATGCGGTCGCCCTCGTAGCTGCCCGCCACGCCCTCGTCGCCGCGGTTCTCGAGCGCGGACTCCAGCACGTCGAGCCCGTTGTTCAGGGGGAACGTGCCGGGGATGTCGCCCGCCAGCGACGGGGCAGGTGGCACTGTGGGGACGACCCTGCTGGAGTCGGTGTCTCGCGTCATTGCCAGCGGCGTGACGAGTGCGGCGAGCACGGCAGCGACCGCGACAGAGCCGGCGATCCGGTTGCGGGTCCGGCGGTGGTCACCGCGCTTGCGGAGCTCGTCCGGGACCGGCGGCGCGCCGGTCAGGGAGCGAGGGAAGCTGTCGAGCAGCTCGAGCGGGTCAGGCATGGTGGGCTCCTTCGGAAACCGCGTCCGTGAGCAGAGTGGCGAGTGCCGCGCGGCCGCGGCTGAGCCGGGTCTTGATGGTGCCGACGGGAGCGCCGAGCTCGCGGGCGACCTCGTCGACGGACAGGTCTGCGATGTGGTGCAGCACGATCGTGCGGCGCTGAGCCTCAGGGAGCTTGCGCAGCGCCTCGACGAGAGCGACGTGGTTCTCCGAGACGTCGGGTGAGACACCCGTGCGGGCCACCGCACGGTCCGGTGGTCGTCGCCCTCGCACCACACGCCGCCAGCGGCTGACGGCCAGCCGGTAGGCCGTCGTACGCACCCAGGCCTCGGGGTGCTGGACGTTGTCGAACTGACGCCGGTGTTGCCAGGCGCGGACGAACGCCTCCTGGACGCACTCCTCCGCCTCGTCCCGGTCGCCGATCATCGCGTAGACCTGCGAGATCACGCGAGGGTACGAGGCTGCGAAGAACTCGTCGAAGTCCGCCTGGTCCATGGTCCCCGTCCCCGTTCAAGGATGCTGCCAAGGATGTTGTCGCTGGTGAGACGCCTGAACCCGGGCCCAGGGTTTCACCCGCGGTAGAAGTTTTCCGGCCAAGTGACCGCGAGTTGCCATGAACCGCGGAGAGATACGCGCCGAGTTGCCACGAGAACACCTACCGTTCGTGGCGGGTCAGGCCGGATTCGCCCGCGGTTCATGGCAACTCGCGCCGGATTCGCCCGCGGTTCGTGGCAAGTCGCGTCGGATTCGCCCGCGGTTCATGGCAACTCGGCGTCACTTAACGGCGGAAGATCAGGGCGCGCTTCACTTCCTGGATGGCCTTGGTGACCTCGATGCCGCGGGGGCAGGCCTCGGTGCAGTTGAAGGTGGTGCGGCAGCGCCACACGCCTTCCTTGTCGTTGAGGATCTCGAGGCGCTGCTCGGTGCCCTCGTCGCGGCTGTCGAAGATGAAGCGATGCGCGCCGACGATGGCCTGCGGGCCGAAGTACTGGCCGTCGGTCCAGTAGACCGGGCAGCTCGTGGTGCAGGCGGCGCAGAGGATGCACTTCGTGGTGTCATCGAAGCGCTCGCGGTCCTCCTGCGACTGGATGCGCTCGCGGGTCGGCTCGTTGCCCGCGGTTACCAGGAACGGCATCACCGAGCGGTACGCCGCGAAGAACGGCTCCATGTCGACGACGAGGTCCTTGAGCACCGGCAGGCCCTTGATGGGCTCCACCGTGATCGGCTTGCTCGGGTTGACGTCCTTGAGCAGGGTCTTGCAGGCGAGGCGGTTCTTGCCGTTGATGCGCATCGCGTCGGAGCCGCACACGCCGTGGGCGCAGGAGCGGCGGAAGGTGAGACTGCCGTCCAGCTCCCACTTCACCTTGTGCAGCGCGTCGAGCACACGGTCGGTGGGCTGGGCGGAGACCTGGTAGGTCTCCCACGTGGAGTCGTCGGAGACCTCGGGGTTGTAGCGAAGGATCTTGACGGTGATCGTGAGGGGCGCGGGGAGCTTGTCCGAGGGGGCGGCGGCGGGCTGCTCGAGAGTCTCGGTCATCAGTACTTGCGCTCCATCGGCTTGTAGCGGGTCTCGACGACCGGCTTGTAGTCGAGGCGAACGGTGCCGTCCTCGTTGCGGTAGGCCATCGTGTGCCGCATGAAGTTCACGTCGTCGCGCGTCGCGTAGTCCTCGCGGAAGTGGCCACCGCGGGACTCGTTGCGGGCCAGGGCGGACACGCAGAGCACCTCGGCGAGGTCGAGCAGGAACCCGAGCTCGACGGCCTCGAGCAGGTCGGTGTTGAAGCGCTTGCCCTTGTCCTGGACGGCGACGTTCGTGTAGCGCGCCTTCAGGCCCTCGATGTCGGCGAGCGCCTGCTTGAGCGAACCCTCGGTCCGGTAGACCTGGGCGTTGATGTCCATCGTCGCCTGCAGCTCCTGGCGGATGGCAGCCACGCGCTCGTTGCCGGTGGAGGACCGGAGCGACTCCACCAGGTCGACGACGACGGACTCTGCCTTCACGGGGAGCTCGGCGTACTCGACGGTGTGGGCGTACTCCGCGGCGTGGATGCCTGCACGGCGGCCGAAGACGTTGATGTCGAGCAGCGAGTTGGTGCCTAGGCGGTTGGCGCCGTGGACCGAGACGCAGGCGACCTCGCCCGCGGCGTACAGGCCGGGGATGACGCTGTGGTTGTCGGCGAGGGCCTCGCCCTTGATGTTGGTCGGGACGCCGCCCATCGCATAGTGCGCCGTGGGGAACACGGGGATCATCTCCGTGTAGGGCTCGACGCCGAGGTAGGTACGCGCGAACTCCGTGATGTCGGGGAGCTTCGCGTCGATCTGCTCCTTCGGCAGGTGCGTCAGGTCGAGGTAGACGTAGGCCTTGTCCGGACCAGAGCCGCGACCCTCGCGCACCTCGTTGGCCATGGCGCGGGCGACCATGTCGCGGGGAGCGAGGTCCTTGATCGTGGGGGCGTAGCGCTCCATGAAGCGCTCGTTCTCGCTGTTGCGCAGGATGCCCCCCTCACCGCGGGCCGCCTCAGACAGGAGTACGCCGAGGCCGGCCAGGCCGGTCGGGTGGAACTGGAAGAACTCCATGTCCTCCAAAGGCAGACCCTTGCGCCACACGATGCCCATGCCGTCGCCGGTGAGCGTGTGTGCGTTGGAGGTCGTGCGGTAGACCTTGCCGAAGCCGCCGGTCGCGAGGATCACGGACTTCGCGGAGTAGACATGGATCTCGCCGGTCGCGAGCTCGTAGGCGACGGCACCGGTCACGCGGCTGCCGTCGTAGAGCAGGTCGAGGACGTAGAACTCGTTGAAGAAGTCGACGTTCTGCTTGATGCACTGCTGGTAGAGCGTCTGCAGGATCATGTGGCCGGTGCGGTCGGCCGCGAAGCACGACCGGCGTACGGCGGCCTCACCGTGGTTGCGCGTGTGGCCGCCGAAGCGGCGCTGGTCGATCTTGCCTTCCTCGGTGCGGTTGAACGGAAGGCCCATCTTCTCCAGGTCGAGCACCGCGTCGATGGCCTCCTTGGCCATGATCTCCGCAGCGTCCTGGTCGACGAGGTAGTCGCCACCCTTGACGGTGTCGAAGGTGTGCCACTCCCAGTTGTCCTCCTCGACGTTGGCGAGGGCGGCGCACATGCCGCCCTGCGCAGCGCCCGTGTGGGAGCGGGTGGGGTAGAGCTTGGTGAGCACGGCGGTGCGGGTGCGCTTGCTCGACTCGAGGGCTGCGCGCATGCCGGCGCCACCGGCACCGACGATGATGACGTCGTACTTGTGGTAGGTCACCATGGCCGTCAGCTACCTCCGCATGCGGCCAGCTGCGCCGCCTGGGTCGGGTCCGCGCACGGGTCGAAGGTGAAGATCACCAGCGTGCCGAGGACGATGACCACGAGCCCCGAGAAGTAGAGCAGCGTCTTGAGCAGGAAGCGGCTGGTCTCGGACGTCGTGTAGTCGTTGATGATCGTGCGCAGCCCGTTGAGGCCGTGCAGCTCGGCGAGCCAGAGCATCGCCAGGTCCCAGGTCTGCCAGAACGGGTCAGCCCACTTGCCCGCCACGAACGCGAAGTCGATGCGGTGGATGCCCTCGCCGAGCATGAGGTTCACGAACAGGTGGCCGAACACGAGGACCAGCAGCAGCAGGCCGGAGCCGCGCATGAACAGCCAGCTGTTGAGCTCGAAGTTGCCGCCCGTGGTCGCTCGGGTGCGCGGCGCCTGGATCGTCGGTGCACTCATGGCCGGCCCTCAGTTCCCGAACACGTTGGTCAGGTGGCGCACCGCGAAGGGGAGCATCAGCACGACCCACAGCACGACCACGCCGTACGTCATCTGGCGGTGGTAGCGCGGGCCCTTGGACCAGAAGTCGACGAGGATGATGCGGACGCCGTTCAGCGCGTGGAACAGGACCGCCGCGACGAGGCCGATCTCCATCAGACCCACGACCGGGTTCTTGTACGTCTCGACCGCGTCGTTGTACGCCTCGGGGGAGACGCGCACCATCGCGGTGTCGATGACGTGCGCGAAGAGGAAGAAGAAGATCACCACACCGGTGATGCGGTGGGCCACCCAGGACCACATGCCTTCACGGCCGCGGTACAGGGTTCCGACCGGACTGCTGCTCACGAGGAGGGCCTCCGAACTCGTGCCTGCGGGGAACCCAAGCACTCTATCGACGCCTACCGAGCAGTAGTCACCGTGCGCTTGTGAAATCAATTACCGCATGGGCCTGTGAGCAAAATCAGGCTGCCTCGACCTCGCCTGCCACACCGATGACGGCGGCGTAGTGAACGGTCACCAGCTCGTCGACGACCGCGCTCCACGTGCGGCCGGCCACGCGTCGGAGGCCCGCTGCGGCGAGGTCGCCCCGAAGGGTGTCGTCGGCCGCGAGGCGCGAGACGGCCGCGCGAAGGGACCCCGCGTCGGCCGGGTCGAAGAGCAGCCCGGTGCGCTCGTGCTGCACGAGGTCGAGCGGTCCGCCGGCGGCTGGTGCGACGACGGGGACTCCGCTGCCCTGCGCCTCCTGGATGGTCTGGCAGAAGGTCTCGTTCGCGCCGGTGTGCACGAACACGTCGAGGGAGGCGAACGCTCGGGCGAGCTCGAGACCGCCGAGCATGCCGGTGAACTTCGCGTCGGGCAGCTTCCTGCGCAACCAGTCCCGTTCAGGGCCGTCACCGACGACCACCAGCCTGATCCCTGGGACATCCGAGAGCTCGCGCAGCCGCCGTGCCTGCTTCTCGGCGGCCAGCCGTCCGACGTACCCGACGACCACCAGGTCGCCGTTCTTCTTGCCGGCTCGTGCCCACTTGTCGTGCAGCTCCGGACGGCGGTGCTGCGGACCGAACAGGTCGAGGTCGACGCCGCGACCCCAGACGTGCAGGTTCGGCACGCCGAGGGCGTCCAGCTGTGCGTACGACGAGCGGGACGGCACGAGCGTGCGCGTCGAGCGGCGGTGGATGCGCGCGACCCACTTCGCGACAGGAACCTCACCGGGCAGGTTGTACTGCTGCAGGAAGCCGGGGATGTCGGTCTGGTAGACCGCGACGGTCGGGATGCCGAGCTTGCGAGCGGCACGAAGGCCGACTGCTCCGAGCGCGATGGGGGACGCGAGGTGGACGACGTCCGGTGCGAACTCCGTGAGCTCGTCGAGCACCTGGCGGTCGGGCAGACCGAGCGGGAAGGACTTGTACCTCGGCACCGCGATGGAGCGAGCGCGCACCACCCGCACGCCGCGGTAGTCGCCGAGCCCGGGGGAGGGCGCGATGATCAGCGCCTGGTGGCCGCTGTCGACGAGGTGGTCGACGACGTGCCGGACGGAGTTGGTGACGCCGTTCACCTGAGGGAGGAACGACTCGGTCACGATGGCTACCTTCATGACTTCACGGTGAGCAGCGTCGGTGAACGAATGGTTATCCGGCAGCGAATGTCGAGAGCCCATCGCCCATCGAGTCACCTTGCCCGTGTGGGCTGGGTCTCGACGGACGAGGTCTGGACTGGCGCCCGACCCTCTGCTCGACCACCATGGTGCGGCGTGGAGGTCTGGGACGTCGTCGTGGTTGGGGCCGGCCCCGCGGGCTCGGCAGCCGCCCATGCCGCCGCCTCAGCCGGCGCGCGCACCCTCATGCTCGACGCCTGCGACTTCCCTCGGTACAAGACCTGCGGCGGCGGTCTGATCGGCGTCTCGTCCCGCTGCCTCGCCGGGATCGAGGGGATCCCGGTGCGCGACGAGATCACGGCGGTGAGCTTCTCCAAGTACGGCGGCCGCTCGGTCCTCCGCACATCGCAGCGGGCCTCGATGCGGATGGTCAACCGCGCGGACTTCGACAACCACCTCCTGCGCCGGGCGATCGACGCGGGCGCGACGTTCTTCCCGCGAGCCAGGGTGACCAGCCTCGAGGAGCAGGACGACTTCGTCCTTGTCACGGCGGCGGGGCAACAGCACCGGGCTCACGTCGTCGTCGGCGCTGACGGATCGGCCGGGCGCACTGCGCGCCACGTAGGTGTCGAGTACGCGGTCACCGACCTCGGTCTCGAGGTCGAGCTCGCGGCCGGCGAGCTGAGAGACGTGTGGCGTCATCGCGTGCACCTCGACTGGGGCCGGCTGCCCGCCTCCTACGGCTGGGTGTTCCCCAAGGACGACATCCTCACCGTCGGGGTGATCGCAGAACGCGGGCGTCCCGAGGAGACTCGCGCCTACCTCGACGCCCTGGTGGCCGGTCTCGGCCTGGACGACTTGCAGGTGCTGAAGGACAGCGGCCACCTCACGCGCTGCCGGGCGGACGGCTCCCCGCTGTCCCGGGGCCGGGTTCTGGTGGCCGGTGACGCGGCTGGACTGCTCGAGCCGTGGACGCGTGAGGGGATCTCGTTCGCGCTTCGTTCCGGTGCCCTTGCGGGAGAGTGCGCCGCGTCGGGAGACCTCACCGGCTACGCCACGTTGATCGAGGCCGAGCTCGGGGAGGAGATGCGCGCCGGCTTCGCCTGCCGCCGCGCTTTCGGCAGGCACCCAGGCGTTTTCCACGCCCTACTCGCGGGTACGACGGTCGGGTGGCGGTCGTTCGTCCGCGTCGTCAGCGGAGACACCACGTTGGCGAGAGCACGTGATCGAGCCATCGTGCGTCTCGCACTGAACCTGCTCGGCTAGTCGGCATCAACGATCTTCTAGGGGACCTGGTGCGAAAACTGTTGGTCGCAACCACGCTCGCGTTGACCGTCCTGACCGGATGTGGGTCGAGCGGAACCACCTCGAGCGATCCAGCCCCCCGGTCCGGCGGCAGTCCGGGGAAGTCGCCTGACGGCGCGTCCACGGAGGCGGTGCTCGACACGATCACCTACGACGGAACCCTGCAGACCCTGCCCAAGGGGCCGGGCTCGACCCAGAAGCAGCAGGTCGGGATCTACTGTGCCGACCCAGCCGGTCAGGACTGCAACGTGACCGGACTGAGCGCTGGAAACCAAGACGTCCTCGACCTGGTTCGCACCGACGCCGACAGCTTCACCGTGGATCTGAAGGGCACCAAGTCGACCTGCGAGACCGCGGGCGCCAACGAAGTGACAGGGACGATCGAGCTCAGTGGACGTTCGATGTCGATGAAGCTCAACACTGCCGGCGCACGCGTGAAGTGCTCGGACGGCGAGCTCGTCTACGAGCCCGGCACGCTCCTCTTCCATGGTGAGTACGTCGAAGGCGGCCTGCCTGGTTTCACTGTTGACGGGGCTACGCCGTCCGCTGTGTCCTCGGCATCAAGCGACCCGGGCAGCTAGGCCGTCCGGGCAGCGGTGCCTAGCCCCGAGACGGTGCGCAGGAACCCGCCGGCCTCGCGCACGGCGGCGTTGGCCTCCGGCGAGCAGCTCGGGAACGCGTGGAACACGTGGACCTGGCCGGGCCACACCTGCAGCGCGACCGGCACGCCTGCCTTCTGCAGGGAAGCCGCCATCCGCTCGGAGTCGCCCAGCAGGCACTCGGTGTCGCCGACCTGGATCATCACCGGCGGCCAGCGCCGCTTGTCCTTGGAGATGACGTCGAGGTGGTGGTCGTTGGCGCGCAGCCTGCCGGCGTACGACGAGCCGGCCCACTTGGCAGCGTGGGGCGGGATGAACGGGTCGCGTCGCCGCCCGTCGCCGGCGTAGGCGAGCTTTGCGGTCAGGTCGAGGAAGGGGGAGAGCATCAGCGCGCCCGCGGGCATCGGCAGACCCCGCTCGTCGAGGTCGGTGAGCAGCCGCGAGACCAGGTGGCCGCCCGCGGAGTCGCCGGCGAGGGTGATCGAGGACGGGTCGTAGCCGCGGGTCAGCAGCATCTGGTACGCCGTGAGGGCGTCGTCCGCCGCAGCGGGGAAGGCATGCTCCGGCGCGAGCCGGTAGTCGATCAGCAGGGCGGACGACTTCGCCTCGCGCGCCAGCCGGGAGACCAGGCCCTTGTGCGTCTGTGGCGAGCAGACCACGAACCCGCCACCGTGCAGGTAGAGGATGACCCGTCCGGCTGCGTCGGGGTCGGGGTTCTCCAGCCAGAGTCCGCGGATGCCGTTGCTGCGCAGCGGCGAGACGACGATGCCCCGCGCGGTGTGCTGATAGGACGCTGCCTTGTCGACGAACGGGCGAGCCAGCCTCACGACCAGGTTGCTGCGGTGTGCGATGTCCAACACCGGACGCACTGCCACGCTGAGTCCCATCGCGAACAGGCGGCTCTTGTGGCTCGCGGGACGGCTCGGGTCGAACCCGGGCTTGGCGGACGTGGTGCGCGGCATCCAGTGCTCCTTTGCACTCTGAGCTAGCAGAATCCCTTGTTTTGAGCGGGATTCTCGTTGCTCGCTGATCGAAGGCTGCCATACCGCTGGTACCTCGCGGAAGCATTTGCCGCACAAATCCAGCAACGTCTTGGACGACACCCGGTTACCTGTAGGTCACATGCGTATGGCTCATCTCACCCACCGGAGGCGGTGATTTCGGGCGTGACCCCGCCGTAACCTTGCGAGCTATGGAGCACCTGTCACTCCTGGCCGGCGGGCAGGAGCACACCGTCGCGGACTGGGAGAAGGAGGCGGCTGCCGTCCTGCGCAAAGCGGGCCGGCTCGGCGCCGACGACCCCGACTCCGCCGTGTGGGACAAGCTCACCCGCACGACGCTCGACGGCATCGGTGTTCCGCCGCTCGGTGTGCGTGTGGTCGAGGCCGAGGAGGCCGACCCCTTCACGCGAGGCACCACCTCTCCCCGCCCCGAGGGGGGCTGGGACATCCGGCCGGCCTTCTCAGACCCCGACCCCGCGCAGACCGCGGCCGACGTGCTCACCGACCTGGAGAATGGCGCGACCTCGGTGCTCCTGACCGTCGGCGCCGGTGGGATCTCCGTCTCCGACGTCGCCACCGTCCTCGACAAGGTGCTGCTCGATGTCGCGCCGGTGGTCATCGAGGCCGACGACGCGCTGGCAGCCGCCGAGGCGTTCACTGCCGTGCTGGACGACAAGCGCGTCCCCGCGGCTCCGGGAACCAACCTCGGTGCGGACCCGGTGACGGCTCCGGCCGACGTGGTCGCCCGCATGGCCGACCTGGCCCGCGAGCACGATGTGCTCGGGTTCGTCGTCGACGCCACGGTCGTCCATGATCAGGGGGCCTCCGACGCGCAGGAGCTCGGCTATGCGCTCGCTGCCGGTGCGGCGTACCTGCGCCGGCTGAGTGCGGCCGGGCTCTCCGTCGACGAGGCAGCCGCACTCGTCGAGTTCCGCTTCGCGGCGACCGACGAGCAGTTCCCGACCATCGCGAAGCTGCGTGCCGCGCGGCGGCTGTGGGCGCGCATGCTCGAGCTGTCCGGAGCGACCGAGCTCGGGCAACGGCAGCATGCGGTCACAAGCCGTCCGATGATGACCAAGTACGACCCTTGGGTGAACATGCTGCGCACGACGGTCGCGGCCTTCGCCGCCGGCGTCGGGGGAGCGGACGCGGTCACGGTCCTCCCGTTCGATGCGGCGCTCGGCCTGCCGGACGCGTTCGCTCGCCGCATCGCCCGCAACACCTCGTCCCTGCTCATCCACGAGTCGCACGTCGCGACGGTGGTCGACGCGGCCGGCGGTGCCTACGCCGTCGAACGCCTCACCGACGACCTCGCGCAGGCGGGCTGGGACGAGCTCGGGCGCATCGAGCAGTCCGGGGGAGTCATGACCGCACTCGAGGACGGATCGATCAAGGCGCGCATCGACGACGTCGTTGCCAAGCGCAACGCCGAGATCGCGAGGCGGAAGCGGCCGGTCACCGGCGTGACCGAGTTCCCGCACCTGCACGAGCAGCTCCCTGTCCGCAAGCCGTACCCGGCGGGCGCGCGGCAGGTACGTCGCTACGCGGCCGACTTCGAGGCGATGCGCGACGACGCAGCCAAGCAGCCGGTGTTCCTGGCCACGCTGGGCCCGATCGCAGCGCACACGGCACGCGCGACCTTCGCGCACAATCTCTTCGCGGCCGGCGGCATCGACACGACCAGTGCAGGTGCGACCGACTCGGTCGAGGACCTGCTCGCGGCGTACGGCAAGGAGCGGGTGGTCTGCTTGTGCGGCACGGACAAGGCCTACGCGGAGCGCGGAGCCGACGCCGTCACGGCCCTGCGTGATGCAGGCGCGGCGTACGTGATCGTGGCCGGGAAGCCGGGCGACCTCTCCGTGGACGACAGTGCCGCGACGGGCATCGACGCGCTCGCCTTCCTGACCCGCGTGCGAGAGGAGCTGGGCAAGTGAGCGTCCCCGAGTCGTTCGCCGGACTGCCGCTGGAAGGTGGTTTCGAGGCTCCCTCCGGTCGCGCCTCGACCACCGAGGGAGCCGAGCCCTGGATGTCGCCCGAGAACATCCCCATCAAGCCGCTCTACACGCAGGCCGACCTCGACGGCCTCGACGCCCTGGACACCTTCCCCGGTCTGGCCCCGTTCATCCGAGGGCCCTACCCGACGATGTACACCACCCAGCCGTGGACCATCCGGCAGTACGCCGGCTTCTCGACGGCCGAGGAGTCCAACGCCTTCTACCGGCGCAACCTCAAGGCCGGGCAGAAGGGCCTGTCGGTCGCGTTCGACCTGGCCACCCACCGCGGCTACGACTCGGACCACCCGCGAGTGCGCGGCGACGTCGGCATGGCGGGCGTGGCCATCGACTCGATCTACGACGCGAGGACGCTGTTCGACGGGATCCCGCTCGACCAGATGTCGGTGTCGATGACGATGAACGGTGCTGTGCTCCCGGTGCTCGCGCTCTACATCGTCGCGGCCGAGGAGCAGGGGGTGAAGCCGGAACAGCTCACGGGGACCATCCAGAACGACATCCTCAAGGAGTTCATGGTCCGCAACACGTACATCTACCCGCCGGCGCCGAGCATGCGGATCATCTCCGACATCTTCGCGTACACCTCGGCGAAGATGCCGCGCTTCAACTCCATCTCCATCTCCGGCTACCACATCCAGGAGGCCGGAGCGACGCAGGACCTCGAGCTGGCCTACACGCTGGCCGACGGCGTCGAGTACATCCGGGCCGGTCTCGACGCAGGGATCGACATCGACAAGTTCGCGCCACGGTTGAGCTTCTTCTGGGCGATCGGCATGAACTTCTACATGGAGATCGCGAAGATGCGTGCGGCCCGTGCGCTCTGGGCGCGCCTCGTCTCGCAGTTCGACCCGAAGAACCCCAAGTCGCTCTCACTGCGCACGCACTCCCAGACCAGCGGCTGGTCGCTGACCGCGCAGGACGTGTTCAACAACGTCGGCCGCACCTGCATCGAGGCGATGGCGTCCACCCAGGGCCACACCCAGTCGCTGCACACCAATGCCCTCGACGAGGCCATCGCGCTTCCGACCGACTTCTCGGCACGCATCGCGCGCAACACCCAGCTGCTGCTCCAGCAGGAGAGCGGTACGACGGGCATCATCGACCCCTGGGCCGGGTCCTACTACGTCGAGCGGCTCACCCAGGACCTCGCGGAGCGCGCGTGGGCGCACATCCAGGAGGCCGAGCAGGCCGGTGGCATGGCGAAGGCGATCGACGCGGGCATCCCGAAGATGCGCATCGAGGAGGCGGCCGCTCGCACCCAGGCACGCATCGACGCTGGCGTGCAGAAGGTCATCGGCGTCAACACCTACCGGCTCGCCGACGAGGACCGGCTCGAGGTCCTCAAGGTCGACAACCACCAGGTCTACAACCAGCAGGTCGCCAAGCTCGAGCGCCTGCGTGCCGAGCGCAACCAGGACGACGTGCGACGGGCGCTCGAGGCACTCACCGCGTCCGCGAAACGCGGGCCTGCGAAGGGATCTCTCGACGGCAACCTGCTCGGACTCGCCGTCGACGCTGCGCGCGCGAAGGCGACGGTCGGCGAGATCTCGGACGCGCTCGAGAGCGTGTACGGACGGCACCAGGCCGTGATCCGTACGATCAGTGGTGTGTACCGCTCCGAGGCCGGCCCCTCCAACGAGGCCGTGCAGAAGGCGCTCGCCGCGACCGCGAAGTTCGAGGAGGACGAGGGCCGTCGCCCTCGCATCCTGGTCGCGAAGATGGGCCAGGACGGACACGACCGCGGCCAGAAGGTGATCGTCACCGCGTTCGCGGATCTCGGTTTCGACGTCGACGTGGGGCCACTTTTCGCCACGCCCGAGGAGGTCGCCCAGCAGGCGGTCGACGCGGACGTGCACATCGTGGGCGTCAACTCGCTCGCGGCCGGCCACCTCACCCTGGTGCCCGCGCTACGCGACGCGCTCGCCGAGCTCGAGCGGCCCGACATCATGATCGTGGTCGGTGGCGTCATCCCCCCGGACGACGTACCGACGCTGCTCGACATGGGTGCTGCCGCGGTCTTCCCGCCCGGCACTGTCATCGCCGAGGCGGCGATCGGCCTGCTCGACAAGCTGTCGAAGCAGCTCAGCCACTAGTGCCGTCCCCGGCTGACCTCCTCGAGGGCGTCCGTGCCGGGCGCCGTGCCGACGTGTCGCGCGCGATCACCCTGGTCGAGTCGTCGCGCGACGACCACCGCGCGGCAGCTCGCGAGCTGCTGTCCGCGCTCGCCGAGGACAGCGGTGGCGCTGTTCGCGTCGGCATCTCCGGCGTCCCCGGGGTGGGCAAGTCGACCTTCATCGAGTCGCTGGGCACGAACCTGACCGGTACCGGCCACAAGGTCGGCGTACTCGCGGTGGATCCCTCGTCGGTGCGCACCGGTGGGTCGGTCCTCGGGGACAAGACGCGGATGGCGAAGCTGTCGGCGGACCCGAACGCGTACATCCGGCCGTCGCCCAGTGCCGGCACGCTCGGTGGCGTCGCCCGCGCGACGACCCAGGCGATGCTCGTGCTCGAGGCCGCGGGCTACGACGTCGTGCTGGTCGAGACGGTCGGGGTCGGGCAGTCCGAGGTCACGGTCGCCGGCATGGTCGACACGTTCCTGTTCCTCACCCTCGCCCGCACCGGCGACCAGCTCCAAGGCATCAAGAAGGGCATCCTCGAGCTGGCCGACGTGATCGCGGTCAACAAGGCTGACGGGGACCGTGAGACCGAGGCGCGAGCCGCAGCCAAGGAGCTCGCGGGCGCACTGCACTTCGTCTACCGCGGCTCCCGGGGCTGGGTGCCACCGGTGCTCACCTGCTCCGGCCTGAACTCGGTCGACGTGGACAAGGTCTGGGAGCGGGTCCTCGCACACCGTGAGTCCCTGGGCCAGGACGGGCTGGCAGCAAAGCGAGCCGACCAGCAGCTCGACTTCACCTGGGCCTTGGTGCGCGACGAGCTCGACCAGAGGCTCAAGCGCTCGCGAGGCGTCAGAAGTGTCCGGGATGAGGTCAGCCGAGCTGTTTTGTCCGGGGAGCTGCCGGCCACCCTCGCCGCAGACCGGATCCTCGACGCGTACGACGGCCGCGGCTCGCAGTCCTGATCGCTCGAGTCGGGGGGTTCACAGCACACGCCACTCCGCTTAGGGTCATGCTCGTACAGGTCCGGAGGGGGATCTCCCCTCAGGAGTGCACAAAAATGCCACGAAGTTCCCTCCGCCGACGGCTCACCATCCTTGCCGTCGGCTCCACTCTCGCGCTGTCCACCGGTGGCGCTATCTCGGCGGTGGCCGCATCCAAGGCTCACCACCACCAACCGATCACGAACGCCGCGAACGCCGACCGGACCGTTCGCACGGGCGTCGACCGCAGCAGCGTCATCGTCCGGCTCCAGGGCAAGCCGCTCGCAACGGCGGCATCGACACGTCCCGCCAACGGTCGCGCGATCAACTTCCGCAGCACCGCGGTCAAGAACCGCAAGGCCACCCTGGCGGCTCAGCGCACGACGTTCCGCAAGTGGCTGCAGGCGCACGCGCCCAAGGCCACCGTGACCGGCCACTACGACGTGGCCCTCAACGGTGTCGCCGTGCGGCTCCACGGCACCAGCGCCGCGACCCTGCGCAAGGCTCCGGGCGTGACCGCGGTCCGCTACCAGCAGACCTACCGCCCGACTGCGGCTGACCCGGACCTGTCCCTGATCAAGGCCGAGCAGGCCTGGGCCGCGACCGGTGGTCCTGCCAACGCCGGGCAAGGTGTCCAGGTCGGCATCGTCGACACGGGCATCGACGTCACGCACCCCTGCTTCGACGACGCGGGCTACCCCGCCACGACCCAGCGGGGCGACACGCGCTTCACCAACAACAAGGTCATCGTGGCCAAGGTCTTCGCCAACAAGGCGGCCAAGGGCGGTCTGACTGCTGAGGCGATCCAGGACCACGGCACCCACGTCGCGGGCACCGTGGCGTGCAACTACCACACGCCTGCCACGGTCCAGGGGGCTGACATCCCCTACGACCCGAGTGGAGTCGCTCCGGCTGCCCAGCTCGGCAACTACAACGTGTTCCCGGGCGCGATCGACGACGCCCGTAGCGAGGACATCATGAACGCCCTCCAGGCCGCGGCCGAGGACGGCATGGACGTCATCAACATGAGCCTGGGCGGCGACGCGCACGGCAACGACGACCTGCTCACCAACGTGGTGGACAACCTCGACCGCGCCAACATCGTCGTGGCCATCTCCGCGGGCAACGACGGCCCGGGCCACTTCACGGTCGGCTCTCCGGGCTCGGCGCAGCGCGCGCTGACGGCCGGCGCCTCCACCGTGGGCCACTTCGTCGGCGTCCCGGTCTCCTCGGGTGGGTCGACAGTCGCAGTGGCAGCAGTCGGTGACTTCCCGCTGCCTGCCGCTCCGCTCACCGCTCCGCTGTCGCTCGCGGCGGGCTCGCCGCTCGGCGACGGCTGCACCGCTGACCAGTTCGGTGCAGGCACGGCTGGAACCATCGCCCTGATCTCGCGCGGGGCGTGCACCTTCAGCCAGAAGGTGGCCAACGCTGAGGGCGCAGGTGCTGTCGCGGCGATCATCGTCAACAACGTCGCGGGTGACCCGATCGCGATGGCGACCGATCCGTGCTGCCCGAGCACGATCCCGGCGGTCCAGGTCGCCCGGGGGACGCGGGACGCACTCGTCGCTCTGGACGGCTCGGACGTCACGTTGGGCGTCGACGCCCAGTACGTCGACTCCGGCAACGACAACATCATGGCCGGCTTCTCCAGCCAGGGTCCGACGGACGTCGACTTCCAGGTGAAGCCCGACGTGGTCGCTCCTGGGGTCAACGTGCTGTCCTCGATCCCGCACCAGTTCTGCGACGCACCGCCGTGCTGGGCGTTCTTCCAGGGCACGTCGATGGCTTCGCCGCACTTGGCCGGATCGGCTGCGACCGTGCGCTCGGCGCATCCGTCGTGGACGGCGGCGCAGGTGCGCTCGGCGATCGTCAACACGGCCCAGGAGGGTGTCCTCACCGCGTTCACGGACGGCACCACCACGGTGACCGACCCGAACATCGTCGGGGCCGGCTTGGAGAACCTCCTCGCGGCGGTTGGCGCGCAGGTGGCCCTGGCACCGGTGAGCACCAGCTGGGGCGCCGTTCCGGCCCGCAACAGCGCGGCTGGGCTCCGGACGGTGACGGTGACGAACCTGACCGGTTCGGCGCTCACTCTGCCGGTCTCGGTGACGGGCAGCTCCGCGTTCAGCACCTCGACGTCGAGCGTGACCGTCCCTGCGGGCGGCTCGGCGGCGGTCACGGTGCGGTTCGACCCGAAGGCCGCGGCCGCCGGTGACAACAGCGCGACGCTGCGGATCGGCACAGTGGCTCACGCAGTGCTGTACGGCTTCGTCAAGTAGTCCGACAGGGAGGGGCCGCGTGCGAGCGCGGCCCCTCCCGCATGTCACGGCGACCCTCGTCGGCTAGCGTGGCAACGATGGACATCGCCGGAACCGTGAAGGCGCTCGACGCCGAGCTCGTCGCACTGCGCCGCGACATCCACGCCCACCCTGAGCTGTCCTGGCACGAGGAGCGCACCACATCGGTGCTCGCCGACCGACTGGCTGCGGCCGGGATCGAGGCGAAGGTGCCTCCCAAGGGCGGCCTGATGGCGGACATCGGCACCAGCGGCCCACTGGTCGCCCTGCGTGCCGACCTCGATGCGCTGCCCGTGGAAGACCGCTCCGGCGATCCGTGGGCCAGCACCGTCGAGGGCGTCGCCCATGCCTGCGGCCACGACGTGCACGCGGTGGCGCTGCTCGGTGCCGGCCTCGCCCTGCAGGCGCAGCCCGCCCTTCCGGTGCGGGTGCGGCTGCTGTTCCAGCCGGCCGAGGAGGTCATGCCCGGTGGCGCGCTCGAGATGATCGCGGCCGGTGCCCTCGACGGGGTGGAGCGGGTTTACGGCCTGCACTGCGACCCGTCGCTCGACGTCGGCCAGATCGGTCTGCGCGAAGGACCGCTGACCGGCGCGTCCGACTCCCTGACGGTCCGGCTCTCCGGCAAGGGCGGCCACACCAGCCGCCCGCACCTCACGCAGGACCTCACGTTCACCCTGGGTCTCCTGGTCACCCAGCTGCCAGCGGCGCTGTCGCGCAGGCTCGACCCTCGGGCGGGCGCCAGCGTGGTGTGGGGGATGGTCCGCTCCGGCTCCGCCACGAACGTCATCCCCGCCTCCGGCGAGCTGGCCGGCACGGTTCGCATGCTCGACTCCGTCGCCTGGGCGGATGCCGAGGGCCTGGTGCGCGAGCTCATCGAGCAGCTCATCGCGCCGTACGGCGTGCACGCGGACGTGACCTATCTGCGCGGAGTGCCGCCGGTGGTCAACGAGAGCGGCTCGACCCGGATCCTGGGCCAGGCTGCTGCGTCGGTCGTGGGGGAGGGCAACGTGGTGCCGACGGCCCAGAGCCTGGGCGGCGAGGACTTCGCGTGGTACGTCGACACGGTCCCGGGCGCGATGGCTCGGCTGGGCACGCGCACTCCCGGCGGGCCGACGTACGACCTGCACCAGGGCGACCTGCGCGTGGACGATCGTTGCGTGTCCTTGGGGGCACGGCTGCTCGCCGAGGCAGCGCTGGCTACCCCTTGATGTAGGGGATGCCGTCGGCCGCCGGTGGTCTCGACCTGCCGACCAGGCCCGCGACGGCCACGATCGTGACGACGTAGGGCAGCATCAGCATGAACTGGCTGGGCACCGGCGACCCGATGACCGACAGGACTCCCTGGAGGTTCGTGGCGAACCCGAACAGCAGGGCGGCGAGCGTGGCGCGGATGGGGTCCCACTGGCCGAAGATCACGGCCGCCAGGGCGATGTAGCCGGCACCGCCGGTCATCTCGCGGTTGAACTGGGGGACGGACACCAGCGTGTAGAACGCGCCACCCATCCCGGCGATCGCACCGGCCAGCAGGACGGCGCGGTAGCGGGTGCGGTTGACCTTGATGCCGACGGTGTCGGCCGCCTTGGGGTGCTCGCCGACCGCGCGCAGCCGGAGGCCCCAGCGGGTCCGGTAGAGCGCCCAGGCGATCAGCGCCACCACGACGTACATGAGGTAGACGATGATCGTCTGCCGGAACAGCACCGGCCCGATGAGGGGGATGTCCCCGAGCACCGGGATGTTGATGCGCGACAGGTGCGGCGGTGCGTTGAGCTTCGCCGAGTTCGGCACCAGCACCTGGGTGAACAGGAAGCTGGTCAGGCCGATCACCAGGACGTTGAGCACGACGCCGACGATCACCTGGTCGACGACGTAGGAGATCGCGAAGACGCCGAGCACCAGGGCCACCAGCGCGCCCGCCGCCATGGCGGCAACGATCCCGCCGAAGGTCGAGTCGGTCAGCGACCCCACCATCGCGGCCGCGAACGCGCCGGCCAGCAGCTGGCCGTCGATCGCGATGTTCACGACTCCGGCGCGTTCCCCGACCACGCCGGACATGGCGCCGAACACGAGAGGGACAGCCAGGGCGATGGCGCCACCGAACAGGCCGACCACGGGGATCGTGCCGCCGGCGGCCGCCCAGGCCAGGAAGGCGAACAGGCCCAAGAACGCGTAGATGGCCGCGAGCCAGGGTGGTGTCTTCTGCCGCTGCGTGAACAGCCACCACGAGTACGCCGTGCAAGCGGCCATGAGTGCGACCAGCACCCAGGCGGTGGCGGTGCCCGGGACCGTCACCCTGGGCAGCTCGAAGAAGTCGCTGTCGGTCGCCAGCCGGAAGGTCGTGTCGCCGGAGCGTGAGCCCAGAGCCAGGATGAGCGCCAGGCCGGCGGTGAGGATGGTGAAGATCACCGGGGCCTTGCGGTCGACGACGGTGACGACGGGGGCGAGGACCTCGCCCGTGGCTGTCTCGGTCACGCTGCCCCCTTCACCGGCAGTCGGAAGATCGCCCGGATCAGCGGCGGGGCCGCGATAAACAAGACGATGAGCGACTGCACGACCAGCACGATGTCGATCGGGATGTCCTGAGACGCCTGCATGGCGAAGCCACCGGCCTTGAAGGCTCCGAAGAGCAGCCCGGCCGCCAGCACCCCGAACGGCCTGGACCTGCCGAGCAGCGCCACCGTGATGGCGTCGAAGCCGATGCCCGAGTCGAGATCGACGGTCACGCCGGTCGGGACGGTGCCGAGCACCTGGTTGGCGCCGGCGAGACCGACCAGTGCGCCCGCGATGAGCATGACCAGCGTGTACGTGCGTCCCACATCGATGCCCGCGACGCGCGCCGCGTCGGGGTTCTCGCCGACCGCCCGGATCCGGAAGCCCGTGGCGGACCTGTTCAGCAGCCACCAGACGATCGCCACGCACACGAGAGCGAGCAGGAAGCCGAGATGAAGGTTGTAGCGGTCGCCAAGGAGCTTCGGCAGCGTCGCGGACTCCTTCATGGGCAGGGACTTCGGGTTCGCTGATCCGGGTGACTGAAGCAGGCTCTTCTTGGACAGCGCGTAGAACACGAGGTAGAAGGCGACGTAGTTCAGCATGATCGTGACGATGACCTCGTGGGCGCCGGTCCTCGCTTTCAGGAAGCCGGCGAGAGCGCCCCACAGGCCGCCGAAGACCAACGCCGCCACGAGCGCCAGGGTGAGGTGCACCGGGGCAGGCAGGTCGAGCTTGAACCCGACCCAGCCGGCGGCCGCTCCGGCGAGCAGCATCTGGCCGCGGCCACCGATGTTGAACAACCCCGCCCGGAAGCCCACGCCGACTCCCAGGCCGGCCATGATCAGCGGTCCGGCGAACTTGAAGGTCTCGGTGAGAGGTCGGATCGCAGTCTGGAAGGTGTCCGCCCGCCCGTTGTAGATCGAGCCGCGGAAGAGCGCGGTGTAGGCGCCCCAGATCGCGTCCCACATCGCGTTCAGGGTGTCCTGTGGGCGCGAGAAGAAGTAGTGCGACGTGTCGCGGACGCGCTCGTCGGTCAACGCGATCAACAGGGATCCGACCACCACGGCCAGGACCAGTGCCAAGAAGGCGACCATCGCGTTGCCCAGGGCGATGTCGCGCGCCACCGCGCGCCACCGCGGCTGCGGTGAGGCGTCCTTGCGAGTGCCCGCGCTCATGCCACGGCTCCCTCGGGCGGCTCACCGGTCATCATCAGGCCCAGCACCTCACGTGGAGTGTCCGGGGGGACGATCCCGACCACCCGGCCGCGGTAGAGCACCATGATCCGGTCGGCGAGGGCGACTACCTCGTCGAGCTCGGTCGACACGACCAGCACGGGTACGCCGGAGTCCCGCGTCTCGATGATGCGCTTGTGGATGAACTCGATCGAGCCCACGTCGACGCCGCGTGTCGGCTGTGCGGCGACGAGCAGCCTGAGCTCGCGGGACAGCTCGCGCGCCACGACCACTTTCTGCTGGTTGCCGCCTGAGAGCTTGCCGACCTGCGTGTCGATGCCCGGGGCCCGGACGTCGTACTCACGGAGCTTCTCGTCGGCGAAGGCGTCGCGCTCGCGCAGCTGGAGCGAGCCGAGCTTGACGAACGGCTCCCCGTGGGAGCGGTTCAGCATGAGGTTCTCGGCGATGGACATCCCGGCGACCAGGCCGTCGACCTGGCGGTCCTCGGGGATCAGGCCGACGCCCGCGTCGAGGATCTCGCGAACGGATCGTCCGACCATCTCGATGCCGTCGACCTTGATCGAGCCCTCGACTCGCTTCTGCAGTCCGAGCAGCGCCTCGGTCAGCTCGGTCTGGCCGTTGCCCTGTACGCCGGCGACGGCGAGCACCTCGCCCGCCCGGATGGTGAGGCTGACGTCGTCCACGTGGATGTGCCCGGTCGTGTCGATGACGGTCAGGTGGTCGATCACCAGTCCCTCGGCGCCGAGCTTGGGCGGGTCCTTGTGGACCGTGAGCTCGACAGGACGACCGACCATGAGGGAGGCCAGCTCCGCGTTGCTCGCGGTCGGTTCGGCCTCGCCGACGACCTTGCCGAGCCGGATGACGGTGATCCGGTCCGCCACCTCACGGACCTCACGAAGCTTGTGGGTGATGAAGACGATGGCCTTTCCGGCCTCCTTGAGCTGCCGCATGATCCCCATCAGCTCGTCGGTCTCCGACGGCGTGAGCACGGCGGTCGGCTCGTCGAAGACGAGCACCTCGGCGTCGCGCGAGAGTGCCTTGATGATCTCCACGCGCTGCTGGACCCCGACGGGCAGGTTTTCGATGACCGCGTCAGGCTTGACGTCGAACCCGAAGCGCTTGGAGATCTCGGTGACGGCCTTGCGGGCCGCGTCGAGGTCGAGTCGGCCGGCGAACCCCGTCTGCTCGTTGCCGAGCATGACGTTCTCCGCGACGGTGAAGACGGGGATCAGCATGAAGTGCTGGTGGACCATGCCGATCCCGGCCGCGATCGCGTCGCCGGGCCCGTTGAAGTGCTGCACCTTGCCGTCGAGCAGGATCTCGCCCTCGTCGGCCTGGTAGAGCCCGTACAGCACGTTCATCAGGGTCGACTTGCCCGCGCCGTTCTCCCCGAGCAGGCAGTGGATCTCTCCCTGCTCGACGGTGAGCGAGATCTTGTCGTTGGCGACGAGGGCGCCGAAACGCTTGGTGATGTCGCGCAGCTCGAGCTTCATCGACGATGTCCTCGGTTCGGGAACGCCGAGGGAGGCCGTGGGCGGCCCCCCTCGGGCGTCCGCTCAGTGCCTACGGGTTCAGGTAGGACGTCACCTTGATCGAGCCGTCGATGATGCCGGCCTTGATGGCGTCCAGCTCCGAGGTGAGAGTGTCAGGCACCTTGCTCTCGAAGTTGTGGAACGGCGCCAGGCCGACCCCGTCGTTCTCCAGGGTGCCGACGTACGGCGCGAAGTCGAGCTGGTCCTTGCCCGCTGCGACGATCGCCTCGTCCACCGACACCTTCATGTTCTTCAGGATCGAGGTCAGGACCACGTCCTTGGTGGTGGGGTCGGTCTCGAAGAAGTCGGCGTCGACGCCGACGAGCGCGACGTCCTTGCCGGAGTCCTTGATGGCAGTCAGTGCGCCCTGGTAGATCGGGCCGCCGACGGGCAGGATCACGTCGACGTCCTGGTCGAGCTCCTGCTTGGCAGTCTCGGTCGCCTTGTTGTTGGCCTCGAAGCCACCGGTGAACGTGCCCTTGTCGCCGCCCTCGAAGCCGACGACCTTGACGTTCTTGTTCTTCTGCTTGTTGTAGTACTCCACACCCTGCTTGTAGCCGTCCATGAAGATCGTGACGGTCGGGTAGGGCTGGCCGCCGTAGGTGCCGACGACACCGGTCTTGGAGTATGCCGCGGCTGCGTAGCCGGCCATGAAGGCGGACTGTGCGGTGTCGTAGAGCAGCGGCTTGATGTTGGGCTCGTCGGCCTTGCCGTCGAAGGTCGCACCGTCGTCGCCACCGTCGGCGGCGTCGTCGATCAGGATGAAGGCCAGGTCAGGGTTGGCCTTGGCTGCGGCCTTGGTCGCGGCTGCGAGGTTGAAGCCGACCGTCACGATGGCGTCGCAGCCCTCGCTCACGAGGCTGTCGATGTTGGGGGCGTAGTCCTGGTCGCTGTTGGACTCGACCGCCTTGTACTCGGTGCCGAGCTCACTCGCTCCCTGCTTGAGACCCTCGAAGCCGAGCTGGTTGAACGAGTGGTCGTCGAAGCCGCCGGCGTCCGAGACCATGCAGGGCAGGAAGTCGGATGCGCCCGTCGTGTCACCACTACCCGGTTCGTTGGTCTTGTCAGGTGCGTCTCCGCAGGCGGCCAGCGCCGCGGTCGCCAGCACAGTGGCGAGGCCGCTCACGACGGCCTTCCTGGTCTTGTTCACAGTTCCTCCATGTCGTCGCCCCTCGGGGACGGGGGCGTCAGCGGTTCACGCTCCGAATGCTGCCTCGTGCTCGGGAGTTCCGTAACCCCGGTCCTCCAAGGGTTATCAGGTTGCGATCTTGCTCGTCCATGACCTGGACGCGTCTGGGGGCATAGTTTGACCCGATGGACTGGGAACAGCTCAAGGAAGCCGCGGTCGACGCGGCCAAGCACGCCTACGCGCCGTACTCGCACTTTCCCGTGGGCGCTGCGGCGCTCGTCGACGACGGGCGGGTTGTGGTCGGCTGCAACGTGGAGAACGCGTCGTACGGCGTGACGCTGTGTGCCGAGTGCGGGCTGGTGTCGTCGCTGCATGCCTCGGGAGGCGGGCGGCTGACTCACGTCGTCTGCGTGAACCGTGAGGAAAGCGTGATCATGCCCTGCGGCCGCTGCCGCCAGCTGCTGTGGGAGCACGGCGGAGCCGACCTGCAGCTGATGACCCCGACGGGCGTCCGGAGGATGACCGACGTGCTGCCCGACGCGTTCGGTCCGGACGACCTCGCACCGGGGACGAGGGGCTGACGTGGCCGAGGCACACGACGCCGTCGAGGTGATCATCGCCAAGCGCGACGGCGGCGAGCTGACGGACTCGCAGATCGACTGGGTGATCGACGCGTACACGCGGGGGGTGGTCGCGGACGAGCAGATGTCCGCGCTGGCGATGGCGGTCCTCCTCAACGGGATGAACCGCCGCGAGATCGCACGATGGACCAACGCGATGATCGCCTCGGGCGAGCGGATGGACTTCTCGTCGTTGTCCCGCCCCACCGCCGACAAGCACTCGACGGGCGGTGTCGGGGACAAGATCACCCTTCCGCTCGCTCCGCTCGTCGCGGCCTGTGGTGTCGCGGTGCCGCAGCTCTCCGGCCGGGGGCTGGGCCACACCGGCGGGACGCTGGACAAGCTCGAGTCGGTCCCCGGTTGGCGAGCAGCGCTGTCGAACGACGAGATGATGCAGCAGCTCGAGGACGTCGGCGCGGTCATCTGCGCGGCCGGCACCGGCTTGGCCCCCGCGGACAAGAAGCTCTACGCGCTGCGCGACGTGACCGGCACGGTCGAGGCGATCCCGCTGATCGCCAGCTCGATCATGAGCAAGAAGATCGCGGAGGGCACCGGAGCTCTCGTGCTCGACGTCAAGGTCGGCACCGGCGCATTCATGAAGGACGTCGACAAGGCCCGCGAGCTCGCGACCACCATGGTCGGGCTCGGTGGTGACGCCGGTGTCCGCACGGTCGCGCTGCTCACCGACATGTCCACGCCGCTCGGGCTCACTGCCGGCAACGCGATCGAGGTGGCGGAGTCGGTGGAGGTGCTCGAGGGCGGCGGACCCGCCGACATCGTGGAGCTCACCTTGGCCCTGGCCCGCGAGATGCTCGCCACCGCGGGCGTCACGGACGTTGATCCGGCGGACCGGCTGGCTGACGGGTCGGCCATGGACGCATGGCGACGGATGATCGCCGCCCAGGGTGGGGATCCCTCGGCAACGCTTCCGGTCGCTCGCGAGAACCACGTCGTCACGGCGCCCGCCTCCGGTGTGCTCACGCGGCTGGACGCGATGGCGGTGGGGCTCGCCGCCTGGCGCCTCGGTGCGGGGCGGGCCAAGCAGGGTGCCCCGGTGCAGGCCGGCGCGGGCGTCGTGATGCACGCGAAGCCGGGCGACGCGGTGACCGCCGGGCAGCCGCTGCTGACGTTGCTGACCGACGAGCCCGAGCGGTTCGAGCGTGCCCTCGCGTCACTCGAGGGCGGGTTCGACATCGGGGACGGTTACGAGCCCACGCCCCTGGTCATCGACCGGATCGGTGGTTGAGGCGCTCGCGTAGCGAGCCTCGAAACCACGTCAGCTCAACAGGAGAACCACGGTCTCCGCAACGCAGGCCGGCTTCTCCTCGCCCTCGATCTCGATCACGTAGCGCATCATCAGCTGGCTGCCGGCGGGGTGCGGGCTGACCTCGGCGACGCTGCACGAGCAGCGGATCCGTGCGCCGACCTTGACGATGTTGGGGAAGCGGACCTTGTTGACGCCGTAGTTGAGCTTGGCGGCCCGGGTCTCGAGCAGGAAGAGCTGGGAGGCGAACCACGGGATCAGGGCCAGCGTCATGTACCCGTGCGCGATCGTCCCGCCGAAGGGTCCCGAGGCCGCGCGCTGGAGGTCTACGTGGATCCACTGGTGGTCACCGGTCGCGTCGGCGAACAGGTTGACGCGCTTCTGATCGATCGTCAGCCACTCCGTCGGACCGATCTCCTCGCCGACCGCCTTGGCCAGCTCGTCGACCGACTTGAAGACACGCATCGCAACCTCGTCTCTGCTTGGATGGGGCCATGAGCGAGCCTAATGGTCTTGAACGACGGGCGCCCAAGGTCTTGCTCCATGACCACCTCGACGGTGGACTTCGTCCGCAGACAGTGCTGGAGCTCGCCGACGAGATCGGCTGGGAGCTCCCGGCGTCGGACGCAGAGAGTCTGCGCCGCTGGTTCGAGGAGTCCGCGGACTCCGGCTCGCTGGAGCGCTACCTGGAGACGTTCGACCACACGGTCGGGGTGATGCAGACCCCCGCGCACCTGCGGCGGGTGGCCAGGGAGGCCGTCGAGGACCTCTCGAACGACGGCGTGGTCTACGCCGAGGTCCGCTACGCCCCCGAGCAGCACCTCACCCAAGGGCTCGAGCTGCAGCAGGTGGTCGACGCGGTCGCGGCCGGGTTCGCCGAGGGGGAGGAGCAGGCGGCTGCCGACGGCCGCCCCATCGTCGTACGCCAGCTGCTCACCGCGATGCGTCACCAGGCCCGCTCGCGCGAGATCGCCGAGCTGGTGGTGGTCAACCGCGACCGAGGCGTGCTCGGCTTCGACATCGCCGGGGCCGAGGCCGGCTACCCGCCCACCCGGCACCTGGACGCGTTCGAGTACCTCCAGCGCGAGAACGCGCACTTCACCATCCACGCGGGAGAGGGCTTCGGGCTGCCCTCCATCTGGCAGGCGCTCCAGTGGTGCGGTGCCGACCGGCTCGGACACGGGGTCCGCATCATCGACGACATCACGGTCGACGAGGACGGCAGCGTGCAACTCGGCCGGCTCGCGTCGTACGTCCGCGACAAGCGCATCCCGCTCGAGATGTGCCCCAGCTCCAACATCCAGACGGGCGCTGCCGCCTCGATCGCCGAGCATCCGATCGGCCTGCTCACCAGGCTCCGCTTCCGGGTCACGGTCAACACCGACAACCGCCTGATGAGCGGCACCTCGATGAGCAACGAGATGGCCGCTCTGGTCGAGGCGTTCGGCTACACGGTCTCGGACCTGCGCTGGTTCACCGTCAACGCGATGAAGTCGGCCTTCCTACCGTTCGACGAGCGGCTCGCCATCATCGAGGACGTGATCAAGCCGGCGTACGCCGTGCTGGCGACGGTGAGCTGACCGAAGTGACCGCGAGTTGCCATGAACCGCGGGCCAATACAGCTCGAGTTGCCACGACGGGTGGCAACTCGACGCGTTTTCTTCCGCGGTTCATGGCAACTCGGCGACACTTCCGGGAAGCGGAGGGCTAGATCCCGATCGGGTGCCAGACGGTCTTGGTGTCCAGGAACTGCGTCATCCGGGTGATGTCCGGGGTCTCGAGCCAGTCGTCCGCACCGGGCCGGCGCACCCGCTTGAGGTTCTCGGCCGCGGACTGCTCAAGGCTTCGGGCCAGGTCGGAGTCGGTGACGCCGGTCAGGTCGATGCCGTTGACGTCCATGTGAGCAGCCAGCCAGGGTGCGATCTCCGAGACGGAGCCGGTGAGCAGGTTGACCACCCCGCCCGGTACGTCGGCGGTGGCCAGGCACTCGGCCAGCGTGATCGCGGGCACGGGGTACTTCTCGCTGGCGACCACGACGGCGGTGTTGCCGGTCGCGATCACCGGCGCGACGACGGACACCAGCCCGAGCAGCGGACCGGTCGGTGCCAGCACGGCGATGACCCCGGAGGGCTCGGGAGTCGAGTGGTTGAAGTACGGCGCCGCGACCGGGTTGGCTCCGCCGATGACCTGCGCGAACTTGTCGCACCACCCGGCGTACCAGACCCAGCGGTCGATCGCGGCGTCGACGTAGGTGCGTGCCTTCGCGACCGGCAAGCCCTCGCTGAGCTGAAGGTCGGCGACGAACTGGTCGCGACGTCCCTCCATGACCTCGGCGATGCGGTACAGGATCTGCCCCCGGTTGTACGCCGTGCGGCCGGCCCAGTCCGGCACCGCCTTGCGTGCCGCCACGACCGCGTCGCGGGCGTCCTTGCGCGACGCCTGCGCGAGGTTCGCGAGGAACTTTCCCTTGGCGTCGACGACCTCGTAGGACCGCCCGGACTCCGAGCGCGGGAAGTCACCGCCGATGTACAGCTTGTAAGTCTTGCGGATGTCGACGCGTGTCATCGCAGGTAGCCCTCCAGCCCGTGCCGTCCGCCTTCTCGGCCGTAGCCGGACTCCTTGTAACCGCCGAACGGTGAGGTCGGGTCGAACTTGTTGAAGGTGTTGGCCCACACGACCCCCGCCTTCAGTTGGTCCGCCATCCAGAGGATCCGCGAGCCCTTGTCGGTCCACACGCCCGCCGAGAGCCCGAACGGCGTGTTGTTGGCCTTCTCCACGGCCTCCTTCGGCGTGCGGAAGGTCAGCACCGACAGGACAGGCCCGAAGATCTCCTCGCGGGCGATCCGGTGTGCCTGGGTGACGCCGGTGAAGATCGTCGGCGGGAACCAGAAGCCGTGCTGCGGAAGCTCGCACGGTGGCGACCAGCGGCCCGCGCCCTCGGACTCCCCGATGTCGGACAGCTCGCGGATCTTGGCCAGCTGCTCCGCGGAGTTGATCGCGCCGATGTCGGTGTTCTTGTCGAGCGGGTCGCCGACGCGCAGCGTCTTCATGCGCCGCTTCAGCCGCGACAGGACCTCGTCGGCCACCGACTCCTGCACCAGCAGCCTCGAGCCCGCACAGCACACGTGGCCCTGGTTGAAGAAGATGCCGTTGACGATGCCTTCGACCGCCTGGTCGACCGGCGCGTCGTCGAACACGATGTTGGCGGCCTTGCCGCCGAGCTCGAGGGTGACCTTCTTGCCGGTGCCGGCCACCGCGCGCGCGATCATCCGGCCGACCTCGGTCGACCCCGTGAACGCGACCTTGTCGACGTCCGGGTGGGAGACGACGGACCTGCCCGTGTCGCCCGCGCCGGTGACGATGTTGACCACGCCGGGCGGCAGGTCCGCCTGCTGGCAGATCTCGGCGAAGAGCAAGGCGGTCAGGGGAGTGGTTTCGGCCGGCTTGAGCACGACGGTGTTGCCGCACGCGAGAGCTGGGGCGATCTTCCAGGCCAGCATCAGCAGCGGGAAGTTCCAGGGGATCACCTGGCCGGCGACTCCGAGCGGCTTGGGGTCGGGTCCGAAGCCGGCGTACGCGAGCTTGTCGGCCCACCCCGCGTAGTAGAAGAAGTGCGCCGCGGCCAGCGGCACGTCGACGTCGCGGGACTCCCGGATCGGCTTGCCGTTGTCCAGCGACTCCAGCACGGCCAGCTCGCGCGACCTCTCCTGCATGACGCGAGCGATGCGGAAGAGGTATTTGCCGCGCTCCCGGCCGCTCATCCGCGACCACGTGCGCGTGTAGGCCCGGCGGGCGGCCTTCACCGCACGGTCGACATCGGCGTCGGAGGCCTCGCTGATCTCGGCGAGCACCTCCTCCGAGGACGGCGAAATGGACTTGAAGGACTTGCCGTTGCCGTCGACGAAGTCACCGTCGATGAAGAGGCCGTACGACGACTTGATGTCGACGATGCTTCGCGACTCGGGCGCGGGGGCGTAGTCGAACTTGCTCATGGTCAGTCCAATGTGAAGTAGTCGGGGCCGGAGTAGCGGCCGGTCTTCATCTTCGTGCGCTGCATGAGGATCTCGTTGAGCAACGTCGACGCCCCGAACCGGAACCAGTCGGGATCGAGCCAGTCGTCACCGCAGACCTCGTTGACCGTGACGAGGTACTTGATCGCGTCCTTCGACGTGCGGATCCCGCCGGCCGGCTTCACGCCCACCATCTGGCCCGTGGCCTCACGCCAGTCGCGCACCGCCTCGAGCATGATCAGCGTGACCGGAAGGGTCGCGGCCGGTTGCACCTTGCCGGTCGACGTCTTGATGAAGTGCGCGCCCGCCATCATCGCGAGCCAGCTCGCCCGACGTACGTTGTCGTAGGTCTGCAGCTCACCGGTCTCGAAGATCACCTTCAGGTGTGCATCTCCGCACGCCTCGCGGGTCTGCACGATCTCCTCGAACACCTCGAGGTAGTGCCCGGCCAGGAACGCGCCGCGGTCGATCACCATGTCGATCTCGTCGGCACCGGCCTCGACCGCGTCGCCAGACCTCGATCGACGTCATGCAGGCGCGCGAGCACCGTGCGGAGTCGATGTCGATCCAGCGGTTCTTCGACGCGCGGAGCGTGGCTGTTGTCGGTGCCTCACGCCGCGCCGACACGATCGGCCGGGTGCTGGTGCGCAACCTCGTGCTCGGGGACTTCCAGGGTCGCGTGTACGCCGTCAACAGCCAGGCCGAGTCGGTCGCCGGCATGCCGGCGTACGCAGCCGTGAGCGACATACCCGGCCCGGTGGACATCGCGGTCGTGGCGGTGCCGGCCGAGGTGGTCCCCGATGTCGTCCTCGACTGCGCCAACAAGGGCGTGCACGGGATGGTGATCGTGTCCGCCGGCTTCGCGGAGACCGGTGAGGAGGGCCGCCGGCGGCAGCGACGTCTGGTCGGACTCGCCCGTGGCTACGGCCTGCGACTGGTCGGCCCGAACGCCCTGGGCATCGTCAACACGGCGTCCGACGTCAGCCTCAACGCCTCGCTCGCACCGGTGATGCCGCCACGCGGTCGCGCCGGGTTCTTCTGCCAGTCCGGAGCACTGGGCGTCGCGATCCTCGAGAACGTCAGCCGGCGCGGGCTGGGTCTCTCTACCTTCGTCTCGGCCGGCAACCGTGCGGATGTGTCGGGCAACGACCTGATGCAGTACTGGGAGGAGGACGACAGCACCGAGGTCGTGCTGCTCTACCTCGAGTCGATCGGCAACCCGCGGAAGTTCAGCCGGATCGCGCGCCGCGTGTCCCGGCGCAAGCCGGTGATCGCGGTGAAGTCCGGTCGCGCCACGCAGGGCGTCCCGATGGGGCACGCCGTTCGTGAGTCGACCATCGGACAGGCCGCCGTCGACGCGATGTTCCGCCAGGCCGGCGTCATCCAGGTGGACACGCTCGACGACATGTTCGACGTGGCGCAGCTCGTCGCTCACCAGCCGCTGCCAGAGGGTCCCAGGGTCGCGGTCGTCGGCAACTCGGACGCGCTGGGGCTGCTGGCCGCGGACGCGGCAGCGGCAGCGGGTCTCACCGTGACCCACTCGGTCATGCTCGGTGCCGAGGCGTCCGCCGAGGACTTCGAGAAGGCCCTCGACCGCGCGATCGACCACCCCGACGCCGACTCGGTCCTGGTCGTCTACATCCCTCCGCTGCAGTCCAACAGCAAGGAGGTCGCCGACGTGCTCGCGGCCGTGGGAGAGCAGTCGGAGAAGCCCGTGGTCTCCACCTTCCTCGCCGCGGCGGGCATCCCCGAGCTGCTGCGGGTCCCCGATGTCGCCGGCTCCTCGGCGGGCCGAGGCTCCGTGCCGTCGTACCACTCGCCCGAGGCGGCGGTTCGCGCGCTGGCCCGTGCCTGCGAGTACGCCGCCTGGCGGGCCGAGCCGGAGGGCGAGGTGGTGATGCCCGCAGACGCTGACTCCGACCGCGCACACAAGCTCATCGCCGACGTGCTCAACGAGGAGCCCGGAGGGCGCCAGCTCGCGGGCGAGGAGCTGGCCGAGCTGCTCGCGGCGTACGGCATCGAGCTCTGGTCACGTGTTCCCGTCACCTCCGAGGCCGAAGCCGTGGCGGCCGGGGAGAGGCTCGGGTGGGACGTCGTGCTCAAGGCGACCGCGGAGCACCTGCGCCAGCGGCCTGACCTCGCACACGTCTGGCGCAACATCGACACCGCGGACGAGATGGCGGACGCGTGGCGCACCATGTGCTCCCTCATCGAGTCGCCCGAGCAGGCCGGCTTCGTCGTGCAGCGCAACGCTCCGTCCGGCGTGCCGGTCAGCATCGGCGGGGTGGAGGACCCGTTGTTCGGCCCCGTCGTGGCCTTCGGGCTCTCCGGTGCCGCGACCGAGCTGCTCGGCGACCGGTCGTACCGCATCCCGCCTCTGCACGCGGGCGAGGCCGCCTCGATGGTGCGTGAGGTCAAGGCTGCGCCCCTGCTGTTCGGCTACCGGGGCAGCGAGCCGGTGGCCATCGAGCCGATCGAGGACCTGCTCCTGCGACTGGCCCAGCTGAAGAACGACCTTCCGCAGGTCCGCGACCTCGAGCTGTCCCTGGTGCTCGCGGGCGCGGTCACCTCGACGGTGCTGACGGCCTCCGGCCGGGTCGAGCCGGTGCTCGACGCACGCTCAGACTGGTTCGTCAGGCGGCTCAACCAGCAGGCCGGGGACACGTTCCTCGGCTAGCCGAGGCGGGTGCAAGACTGGCCCCATGTACGACGCCATCGACCGTTCCCGGGATCTCCGCGCCAGCATCGAGGCCTCCGGCTACTACCCCGAGGTGGTGTCCGAGGCGGTCTTCACTGCCGTCGCAGGGGAGGCGGTCGAGGCGTTCCTGGTCCACCACGAGCCGACCATCGACGAGCGCGACGAGGTCCGGCGCCACGTCACCGTGCTCGTGCTGACCCCGAGCCGGCTGATCCTGGGGCACACCGACGAGCACGCACCCGACGACCTACTGCCGGCCCCCTACACGTCCTCGACCTCGGAGGCCGTGCTGCTGTCCGCCGTCAAGAACGTCGTCGTGAGCCGGATGGTGGCCAACCCCGCGCAGTACTCCCAGCAGGGCTACGCCGGCGCGAGCGAGGCGGTGCTGACCATCGGCTGGGGTGCGGTGGGCCGGATCGACCTCGAGCCCGCCACCTGCGGGGACCCCGAGTGCGACGCCGACCACGGTTACACCGGCATGCTGGCGAGCGACGACTTCTCCCTGCGGGTGAGCGCGGCCGCCGAAGGACAGGCTGCCGTCGCCGACCTGCTCTCGTTCGCCGACGCTCTCTCGGCCCGCACAGTCACCGCGCAACCGCAACGGTGAGCGACTTCGTCGCTCCGGCGTACCACGACCGCTCGCTGGGGGACGTGCTCCCTGCCGTCGCGGGCGCGCTCGGCGTCGACGCCGGGCTTCCGGAGTCGTCCCTGGTTCTCCCCGAGGCCCAGGGCTACGTCGTCTTCCTGATCGACGGCCTCGGCTACGAGCTGCTCTTGGGTCATGCGGATCACGCGCCGTACCTCAGCTCTCTGGTCAACGGCTCGGCCCCGGCAACGGTCGGCGTGCCCAGCACGACCGCCACGTCCCTGACCTCCCTCGGCACGGCACTGACGCCCGGCACCCATGGCGTCGTCGGCTTCACCTCGCGCATCCCCGGCACCGACGACCTGCTCAACGCACTACTGTGGAGCAAGAACGTCGACCCGCTCGAGTGGCAGCCGCACACCACCGCGTTCGCGTCCCTGGCTGCGGCCGGCGTACACACCTCGGTGGTCAACAAGCGGGAGTTCGCCAGCTCGGGCCTGACCCTGGCCAGCACCCGTGGCGCCGACTACGTCGGTGCCGACCGGCTCGGTGAGCGTGCCGTCGCGGTCGTCTCCGCCTCCGAGCGGAGCCCGTCCTTGACCTACATGTACGACGGTGACCTCGACTGGACCGGCCACCGCTACGGCGTCGACTCCCCGCAGTGGCGCGCGCAGCTGGAGTCCATCGACGCTGCCGCCGAGCAGCTGCGCGACGCCCTGCCCAGGTCGGTCCGCATCGTTGTCGTCGCCGACCACGGCATGGTCGACTCGCCCGCGGAGTCCCGTGTCGACGTCGACGACCATCCCCAGCTCCGCGAGGGCGTCGTCCTGGTCGGGGGAGAGGCGCGGTTCCGGCACGTCTACTGCCGGGGCGGGGCCGTCGCGGACGTGCAGGCGACCTGGCGTGACGTGCTGGGCGAGCGGGCACTCGTCCTGAGCCGGGACGAAGCGCTCGCACTCGGGTGGTTCGGCGAGCTCAAGCCCGAGGTGCGCCCGCGGATCGGTGACGTGGTGGTGGCCTGTCACGGCGACACGGCCATCCTCTCGACGGCCGACTTCCCCTACGAGAACATGCTGATCGGCATGCACGGCTCGCTGACGAGCATCGAGATGCTCGTCCCGATCCTGGTCGACTAGGTTTGGCATCCGTGGCGGAACTGACCTTCTACACCGGGACCATGGACAGCGGGAAGTCGACGCTGGCCCTGCAGACCAACCACAACCACGCCGCGCGCGGCAGGGTCGGCCGCATCTTCACCAGCCGCGACCGAGCAGGCAGTGGCACGGTGAGCAGCCGACTGGGTCTGGTTCACGAGGCCGTCGAGGTGGAGCCCGACCTCGACTTCTGGGGGTACGTCGTCGACCAGCTCACCCATGGCGCGCGCATCGACTACCTGATCTGCGACGAAGCGCAGTTCTACACCGCCCGTCAGGTGGACCAGCTCGCACGGATCGTCGACGAGCTCCAGATCGACGTCTTCTGCTTCGGGATCATGACCGACTTCCGCACCGAGCTCTTCGAGGGCTCGGCGCGTCTGGTCGAGCTCGCCGACCACACCCACGCCCTGCAGGTCGAGGCGCTGTGCTGGTGCGGCAAGCGGGCCACGCACAACGCGCGCACCGAGAACGGCGAGATGGTCACCGAGGGCGAGGTCATCGTCGTCGGCGACGTCGAGCTCATCGACGAGCCCACTCCGGAGGTCGGCTACGAGGTGCTCTGCCGCCAACACCACCGCCGCCGGCTCACTGCCTCGCGCGCTCGCGCGGTTTCCGAGATCGGCGAGCCGCTGCCCTTCAGCTGACCGGTAGTTTCGAAAGCATGTCCTCACCACTGATCTCTGCCGAAGAACTCGAGCGCGTGCTGAGCGACGTCACCCTCCTCGACGTGAGGTGGCAGCTTGGGAGGACCGACGGTCACGAGCAGTACTTCGCCGGGCATCTCCCTGGCGCGTCGTACGTCGACCTGGAGACCGAGCTCGCCGATCCGCCGCACACTGGCATCGGAGGCCGGCACCCGCTGCCCGACCCCGACCGCTTCTGCGCGGCGATGCGTGCCCACGGCGTGAGCAACGACCGACCCGTCGTGGCGTACGACGCCGTCGCCGGCACGTCCGCGGCCCGAGCCTGGTGGCTGCTCCGTTACTACGGACACCAGGACGTCCGCGTGCTCGACGGCGGCGTCGCGGCGTGGACAGGACCGCTCGAGGAGGGACCGCCACTGTCCAGGCAGGGCGACTTCGTCGGTTCGCCGGGGCAGCTGCCGGTCCTCGACGCCGAGGACGCGGCACGTGTTGCCAACGAGGGGATGCTCGTGGACCTCCGGATTGCGAAGCGGTTCGCCGGCGAGATGGAGCCGGTCGACCCGGTCGCCGGTCACGTCCCTGGGGCTGTCAACGTCCCGCACGACACCATGCTGGCCGACGGCAAGCTGTGTCCGCCCGAGCAGCTTCGCCAGCTGTACCCGGCTGCGGACGAGGTGGGTGTCTACTGCGGGTCCGGGGTCACCGCGACGTTCGGCGTCCTCGCGCTCGAGGTCCTGGGCGTGCCGGCCGCGCTGTACGCCGGCTCGTGGAGCGAGTGGGTCAGCGACGACTCCCGACCGGTCGCCACCGGCCCCTAGTGGCTGGAGTTTCCGGTGGTCGCCAGAGCTGCGCCGAGTCCGACCATCATCACGCCGCCGGTGACGCTGAGGTGGTCCAGGCGCTTGGGCTTGCGCGCGAACCAGTCGCGCGCGCGGCTCGCGGCCAGCGCCCAGCACGTGTCCGAGCCGACCGCCATCACCGCGAAGACCAGCCCGAGGAACAGCAGCTGGGGCGCGGCAGGTCCCGATTCGTCGATGAACTGGGGCAGGAACGCTGCGAAGAACACGATCGTCTTCGGGTTGGTCAGACCGACGGTGAACCCCACGCGCAGCGACGTGAGCGTCGAGCGCGAGGTCTCGACCAGCGTGGCGGAGTCCAGGGCCAGGCGCGCGTCGCCGCGATGACGGATCGCCTGGACTCCGAGGTAGACGACGTACAACGCACCCACCAGCTTCAAGCTGGTGTACGCCGTCGCGGAGGCGGCGACGACCGCACCGAGCCCGATGGCCACCCCCAGCACCTGGGCGAGCAGACCGAGTGCGTTGCCCAGCACCGAGAGAAGCGCGTCCCGGCGGCCGACCGTCAGCGCGCGGCCGATCGTGAACAACAGGCTGGGGCCCGGGACCTGGATCAGCAGGAACGACGCGACGACGAACGTCGCGAAGGCACTGGTGCTGGGCATGCGTCGATTGTCGCGACGCCTCGACGGTCAGGGAAGTGAATTTCGCGACGCCTCAGCGGTCGTCGTCGAGACCCTTCTCCTCGAGGACGTGCTCGATCGTCTCGTGGCCGACGCGGAAGGTCCGGTAGCTCCAGACGATGAGACCGAGGGCGACGATGCCCGACGCGATCAGCACGATGCCGGTGCCCCAGCCGCCCAGGAGCCACCACTTCTCGTCGACCGGCCACCACGTCGGTGCGCCGGGGTGAAGGCCCCAGACCACGCCCACGCCGGAGATGCCGAGGGCGAACAGCGACGACATGACGATCCGCGGCCAGCTCTGCACGCTGTCGGCTGCCCCTTTGTAGGCGGCCCGCTTGACCGGGTCGAGCATCCGGTCCGCCCATTCGTAGCTCTGCGAGTGCACCCACAGGCCTGCAGCGAGCAGCAGCAATCCGGGGCCGGGCAGGACGAGGGCGGCCAGACCTGCCACGACGAGGAGCCAGCCGAGGACCTCGAGGGCCAGTCGCTGGGTGCGGGACCGTTGGCGGCGCTTGGCGTCCGTCGTCATGGGGACACCCTCTCAGAGGGTGCCAACCGCTACGCGACGCGCGTCGAGGTCTTCTCGGTGAGCTCGTCGAGCAGTCGCTCGAAGAGCGCAGCAGCGGTGGGTACGCCGAGCAGTCCAGCCGTGTGCCCGACCCAGCCCTCTTCAGCCGTGCCGTCGTACACCGCCTCGGCGAGTGCGACCGCACCCGGCATCAGGGCGACCCGGGTCGCTGCGCCGGCCGTGCGGTGCTCCTCGCAGTCGCACTCCGATCGCAGGATGAGTCCCGCGAGGGCCGTCGCGGAGTAGCGCCGCAGCGTGACCGACGTACCCCGGGCGCGGAGGTGCAGGACCTCGTTGCCCCCGCCTCTGATCGGCGTACGGAGCCAGAGCTCGACGGGCACGGCGTGCGAGGAGGGCAGGACGGTGAACCCGCGCGCGGTCAGGGCTGCGGTCCAGGTGGCAAAGGTGAGAGTGGTGTCCATGAGAAGTTCCTGTGGTCTGCTGTCGGCTGGTCGATGTCTGGGCGATCGGAGGTACACCAGCCGAGGCGGCTGGTGTCAGCGACAGCGACAACACAGGTGGTTCATGGTCCTCACAGGGTGGCACACGTCCCGGAGGGAGGCGACGGATTCCGGGAATTCGCCTTTACCAGTGGGTGCCCTTGAGGACCCTCGCCAGCGTCACCTGCTGCTGGGTGAGGTCCTGGGCAGCGGTGTCGCCACGCGCGGCCGCCGAGTCGGGGAACACCTTGTACGCCATGTTCAGCACGCGGAACGCGATCCGCGGGGCGACCGTGTGACTGACCGCCCCGATGTTGCCCATGACCGTGTTGATCTCGTGGGGCCTCTCCACGAGGGCGGTGATGACCTTGTCGGCGGCCTGCGCCGGGCTGATCGTCGGGAACTTGTCGTAGATCTTGGTCGGCGCGATCATCGGCGTCTTCACCAGCGGCATGTGGATCGAGGTGAAGGTGACGCCGTCGCCGATCAGCTCCGAGCTGACGACGTTCGACCAGGCGTCGAGAGCGGCCTTCGACGCGACGTACGCCGAGAAGCGTGGCGGGCTCGTCTGCACGCCGATGGAGCTGACGTTGACGATGTGGCCGCTCCTCTGCGTGCGCATCTTGGGCAGCAGCCCCATGATCAGGCGGATGGCACCGAAGTAGTTGAGCTGCATGGTGCGCTCGAAGTCGTGGAACCGGTCGCCGGAGAGCTTGATCGAGCGGCGGATCGAGCGCCCCGCGTTGTTGACCAGGAAGTCGATGCTGTCGAGCTCGGTGACCAGGCGCTGCGCCAGGGCGTCGATGGCCTCGAGGTCCGACAGGTCGCACGGGTACACGAGCGCCTGCCCGCCGCGCGACTCGATGTGCGACTTGACCTCCTCGAGCTTGTCCTTGCCGCGCGCGACGAGGACGGGGATGCCGCCCGCCTGGGCCACCTTGTAGGCCGTGACCATGCCGATGCCGGACGAGGCGCCGGTGATCACCACGGTCTTGCCCTTGAGGGCAGCGCGGTTCTTCTTGCTGTCACCGGTGGAGGTATCGAGCTGCTCCTCCCAGTAGTTCCAGATCGCGTTCGCGTAGGACTCGAGGGGCGGCACCGAGATGCCGGACCCGGCGAGCGCCTGCTCGGTGTGCCGTGAGGCGTAGACGGTCGGCATGCCGGCGTGCTCCACGGCCTCCGGCGGAAGCCCGAGGCGGCCGATCGTCTGCGTGAGCGCGGCATGCCCCGGGCCGGAGGCCGCCACACGCGCGAACAGGTTCGCGGGCTGCAGGTTGCGGGGGAGGAGACCGGTCGGCAGGACGCTGCGGTCGACAGGAGTCGCGAAGCGAGGCGCCTTGGCGGCCTCTGCGAACGCGTTGACCATGTCGATCGTGCGCTGCGGCTCGGGGTTGACCAGGTGGAAGGCCTCACCGTCGTGGCCGGGCACGTGCGCCAGGTGGTCCATCGACTTGGCGACGTAGTCGATCGGCACCAGGTTGGTGTCGCCGAGGTCGACGCCCACGAGCGGGACCCAGCCGGGGAGGACGTCCCGCATCGACTTCAGCGCTGGGAAGAAGTAGTAGGGGCCGTCGATCTTGTCCATCTCGCCGGTCTGCGAGTGCCCGATGACCACCGAGGGGCGGTAGACCCGCCACGGCACGGGGCACTCCTCGCGGACGATCTTCTCGGACTCGAACTTGGTCCGGTGGTACGGCGAGGGGAAGCCCTGGCCGACGTCGAACTGGGTCTCGTCCCAGGTGCCGGCGTAGTCGCCGGATGCGGCGATCGACGAGACCTGGTGGAAGGTGCCGGCGTCGAGGTCGCCGGCCAGGTCGAGCGCGTTGCGCGTCCCGCCGATGTTGAGCAGGTCGTTGACCTCGTCGCCTGCGGTGATGTCGTAGATCGCGGCGAGGTGGAAGAAGTGGTCGATCTTGCCGCGGTGAGCAGACACCCACTCAGCGTCGACGCCCAGCGCGGGAGCACTGATGTCACCGATGACCGGCGTCACCCGGCCCGAGTGGCCCCACGATGCGATCAGCTTGTCGATCTTGCGCTGCGATCCCTCGCGGACCAGGACGAAGATCTCGCCCTCACGGTTGTCGAGCAGCTCCTGCACGAGAAAACGGCCGATGAAGCCGGTGGCGCCGGTGACGAAGTACGACATGGGTGTGCTCCCTGGGAGGGTCGGAGATTCGGCAAGCCTATCCCTCCGTCTGGGCGCGTCAGGAGGATGTGAGACCCAACATTACTGGTTGGTAACTTCCCAGGTCCAGCGGTGAGCCCGAGAGGCTGGTCACCCTTGCCGAACGGCGTTCAGTCGCCGCCCGAGCCGAACATGATCTCGTCCCAGCTCGGGACCGATGCCCGTCCCTTGGCCTTCTTGGCCGGGCGTGCCGGGGCCTCCTGAGGCTCCTCCGGCCGCTCGCTCGCCTGCGTGACGAACCAGTCGGCGTCGGGCGAGTCCAAGGTGATGGGCAGCTCGTCCGCGGGCACGGCCCGCAGGGGCCGCGCCGTCTCGGTCAGGTCGGTGGTGCTGTCGGCGGGAGCCTCGGAGACCAGCTCGATCGCGTCCTCGCCCAGCGTCGACGACTGTCCGGTACGCTCGCCGACCAGCCAGCGTGACTCGTCGTCCTCGGCCACGACGTAGCGACCGGCGGCGTCGTAGACGAATGCCGCGGTGGCTCCGGAGTACGACGCGGTCAGGCTCCATCGGCCGTCGTCGCGGCGCCAGGCGTCCCACTCGACCGACTCGGGAGCGACGTTGCGCGACCGCAGCCGCTCGACGATCGCGTCACCGAGGACGCCGCCCGGGCCTTCGCCGGCGCGCCGGCGCACGGACGCGCGCTGCGCGCGCTCGGGAAAG
>JADMIO011281628.1_pt1 | contig 69004 bp, 57 predicted proteins | sample 8958161 | NCBI WGS metagenome assembly JADMIO01 (sample SAMN16585339, study PRJNA669376) | soil metagenome | isolation source: Crop rotation soil | place: USA: Cullars Rotation, Alabama | collected 2011 | reverse complement strand
CGCGACAACTTGTCCACGTGGAATTCTAAGCTTAGGATCCCAATGTGCTGGAAAGTCTATCATCATTGGAAACACGGCTTCTTTGCTCCGCTCGTCTCAGAGGACGGTGAAACGAAACTTCCCTACACAGATCGGGCTGGTGTTGTTGGCGTCTTACCACAAGGTGCGCCGACAAGTCCGATGCTAAGCAACCTCGCTGCAACAGAACTAGACCGCTCACTCTACGAATACGCATTTAAGCAAGGTTTCGTTTACACGAGGTATGCGGACGACATCACAATCTCTGCTGTTGAGGATTCATCCGTTCGGACAAAAGGAGAAATCCATCGTGCAATCGTTCATCGAATCCGAAAGGCGAGATTTCGGGAGAATGAAAAGAAGACTAGGATCGCCGGACCTGGATCGAAGAAGTTGGTTTTAGGATTGCTCGTTGATGGGGAGAAGCCGCGACTTTCAAAAGAGTCTTACAGGAGGATAGATCGGCATCTGTATGCCGCATCCGAACATGGTTTGGAGGAAACGGCCGCTCATGAACACTTCGATTCCGCATTCGGGTTCCATAATCATCTCTCGGGGCTTGTCGCCTTCGTCAAGGACGTCGATATAGGGCGTTGGGAAGAGTTCTCGGCACGCCTTGCAGCCATCCCTGTCCCTTGGCGCCAAGGTGCTTAAATTCCGAATTTACCAAACACAAAAATGACCTTCACCGAATCCAACACCGTCGAGCAGATGATCCTCGATTCCGCAATCGCCCTCGGCAACGGAACAACCAGCTCGGTAACCCGCGAAGATCCGCCGGCGATATGGGGCGATTCTCTGGGGAACTTCACACCCGCGCGCTGGATTTACCTCACAGCAACGGCTGTGCCGCGTCAGCCCGGCGACGTAATGGTCGAATCCTGGGTTCGGGAGGCGCTCATCGTGCTGAATCCGGAAATTGCCGTGCAACCGGATCGCGCGGATGAAGTAATCTATGCGTTGCGTGCCATTCTGCTCTCCGTCAATGCAGATGGACTGGTCCGGGCAAATGAAAACTTCATGGCCTGGCTGCGCGGGGAGAAAACCATGCCCTTTGGCATCAACGGCGAGCATGTGCCGGTGCGGTTGATTGATTTCTCACAGCCAGACAAAAACAGGCTCGTCGTCACCAACCAGTGGGTTTACCAGAGCGGCACGGCGGAAAAGCGGTTTGATGTGGTGTTTCTGCTCAACGGTCTGCCGGTGGTCATCGGTGAAGCCAAGACTCCCACCCGCAGTGCGGTAACATGGTTCGACGGGGCGTATCAGATTAACGAAATCTATGAAAAGGAAATTCCGGCAATGTTTGTGCCGAATGTGTTTTCCTTTGCCACCGATGGAAGGAAGCTCCGGTATGGCGGCATCCGCATGCCAATCGATCTCTGGGGGCCGTGGCGGGACGATGACAACCAGCAGGAAGGCGAACTTCACCACGTCCAGGCCACTGTGAAGAGCCTCATGCGGCCCGAGGTCGTGCTCGACATAGCCCAAAATTTCACCCTGTTTGCCACGGACAAAAAACACCGGCGGATCAAGGTCATCTGCCGCTACCAGCAATATGAGACGACCAACAAAATCGTCTCCCGCGTGGTGGCGGGTTATCCGAAAAAGGGTCTCATCTGGCATTTCCAGGGCAGCGGCAAATCCCTCCTCATGGTCTTCGCCGCGCAAAAGCTGCGGATGCACCCGAAGCTCGGCAACCCGACCGTCCTCATCATCGTGGATCGCATTGATCTCGACACGCAAATCACCGCCACCTTCAACGCCGCGGATGTGCCGAACATGGTGGGCGTCTCGGAACGCAAGGAACTCCAGCGCCTGCTCTCACAAGACGTGCGAAAGGTGCTCATTACGACCATTCACAAATTTGGTGAGGCAGGGGGAGTCCTCAACGACCGGAAGAACATCATAGCAATGGTGGACGAGGCCCACCGCACTCAGGAGGGCGACCTAGGGAGGAAGATGCGGGCCGCCCTGCCTAACGCATTCCTTTTCGGCCTCACCGGCACACCAATCAACCGCGCCGACCGCAACACCTTCTGGGCCTTCGGTGCGGACGAGGATGAGCAGGGTTACATGAGCCGTTACTCCTTCCAGGACAGCATCCGGGACAAGGCCACCCTCCCGCTGCATTTCGAGGCCCCGGCCGTGAAGCTCAAGATCAACAGGGAAGCCATTGACGAAGCCTACAAGCAAATCACGGGCGACCTGAGCGAGCAGGACCGGGATGACCTCTCCAAACGCGCTGCCAAAATGGCTGTGCTCGTAAAGAATCCGGAGCGGGTCCGGGCGGTGGTCGAACATATCGTCCAACACTACAGGACCAAAGTGGAACCGAATGGCTTCAAGGCGCAGGTGGTCGTATTCGACCGCGAATGCTGCGTTCTCTACAAAAAGGTCATGGACGAACTCGTTGGCCCCGAAGCCAGCGCGGTGGTGATGAGCAGTGCCCAGCACGACAAACCGGAGTGGAAAGAACACATCCGCGACAAGGATGCGGAGGAGAAATTGCTCGACCGCTTCCGTGATCCGGCGGACCCGCTGCAATTTGTGATCGTCACCAGCAAGTTGCTCACCGGCTTTGACGCCCCGATTTTGCAGGTGATGTATCTCGATAAACCGATGAAGGATCACAACCTCCTTCAAGCCATCTGCCGCGTGAACCGCACTTACGGTCAGACCAAGACCCACGGTCTGATCGTGGATTACATCGGCATCTTCGACGACGTGGCCCGAGCACTTGATTTCGACGAGAAAGCCGTCCAGGAGGTAGTGAGTAACATCGACGAGCTTCGCAAGGCATTGCCCATCCAAATTCTGAGTTGCCTCGCTTTCTTCCCCAGTGTGGATCGGTCTGTTGGCGGATATGAGGGATTGATCGCGGCACAGCAATGCCTGCCCAACAATGAAATCCGGGACAAGTTCGCGGGAGTATATACAGTCCTCGGAAAAATATGGGAAGCCCTCTCGCCCGATCCATGCCTCAATCCCTACGAGGTAGATTTCAAGTGGCTCACGCAGGTTTACGAATCAGTAAAGCCTGTCAGCGGGAACGGTCGTCTTCTCTGGCACCGCCTGGGCGCGAAAACCATCGAGCTGATCAACGAAAACGTCCACGTCGAGGAGGTTCGGGACGACATTGAGGCGCTGGTTCTCGATGCGGAGGTGCTGGATAACATCATCAAAAGCGCTGAACCCGGAAAACAGGCAAAAATTATCGAGATCCAACTCATCGCACGCCTTCAGAAGCACGCCGGAAATCCGAAATTCAAGGAACTGGGTGAGCGCCTTGAAAAGATTCGGGAGAAACATGAGCAGGGACTGATCAACAGTCTCGAGTTCCTCAAATTGATCCTCGAAATTGCAAAGGATACGGTCGAGGCCGAAAAGCAGGTCGATCCCGTGGAGGAACTGGATCGCGCCGTCGCCGCCCTCACCGAACTGTTCAACGAGGTCAAGAACAAGAATACCCACGTCATCGTCGAGAGGATCGTGGCGGATATAGACTCCATCGTGAAACAGGTTCGCTTTGACGGCTGGCAGAACACCGCGCAGGGTGAGCGCGAGGTCAAACAGGCGCTCCGTCGCTCACTTCTGAAATACAAGCTCCACACCGACCAGGACCTCTTTGAGAAAGCTTACGGCTACATTCATCAGTATTACTGAGTCGGCTCCCGTCCAATTGACAGCGCCTCATCAGTACATGTGTAACCTTTAACCTTCAAGGGGCGACCAAAAACCGGTCCCATCCCCCTTGAAATTTCACTGGCTCGAGATACCCGATGCCAGTGCTAGATGCGCCCTCTCCCACAATGGACTCCTCGCCGAAGCGCTTCGTAAATCGAGTCCGAGAGCATAGGCTCACAGTCGTCCCCCGCATACCTGGCCGATTCTGCAGTCCAGTGACGGTTTTTTTCACTAGGCCGTTTGAGGACGTAACCCACACCATCTAGTGCGGGGTTATAAGGTTCAACCCAGGCCACCCCATTTCTCGGCTGCCACAGGCTGGATATAATGGAGCAGTCTCGAGCAGACAGAGTTTGCTGAGATAACCCTCCGATCAAAATGTGGTAGTGACCGCGTTTTGTCTTCCCACCATATTCCCATCGAATGATCCATAGCAGGGACTTGAACTTGCGAACGCCGAAACTCTCCGCTGTACGGACTAGAAACGTAAATACCCGCCGTCGCCGTGCAGCGCAAACGATGCCGTCCCTCTTAAATGTGAGCACGCAGAACAACTGCCAGCGAATTGCTCGCAATGCGTAGGCTTCCGGAAGTTCGTGTTTAATCATCGAGTTGTTTTCGATTCTTTTATAAGGATTGGCGTTTTGTGAACTTTGCTGAACTCGCCAGATGCGGCACGGCTTTCAAATCGTTCGATTTCCGTACGGTTGACATACAACCGCCCGCATATGTTGATAGTGTTGATCCATCCAGAGCGCCTCCATCGCCAAGCCGTGGTGCTTGTGATTCCAATTTCTTCAACCCATTTATCAAGAGCTATGAGATTGCTCGCGGGTTGTGTGGTCGTAGATTCGCCGGGCATTATACGTTCCCCTTTGCTATCGTTGTTTCCGCGTTAAGTACATCAGACAGCCTATAGCGGATGAGCCTGCTGTTGAACTTGATCGCGAGTAGCAGCCCGCGTTTCTCTGCCCGTTTCACCGTTTCTGTGCATGTGCTCCACCTTGAAGCAACCTCGCGACGAGAAAGGAGGTTCTCTGACGACGAATGGATGAATGGCTTGGTCTTCACATCCAGCGTCCTTTGGCGTCTTTGCCTGGATGTCAATTCTATTCGTTAGAATTTTTCAGAATTATTTCTTACTTTACCGAATCAACGCAAATATTAACAAGCGTTCGGCAATTCAAACTAAAAATGATAAGGTCGTTTAAATGCCTGTGAAAAGCATTCAACCCTCAGCCAGCCTTTTGAATCTGTGCTCTTTCTACGACCTGGGGCTCGAAAGTCAGCTTCGAGGCCATCTTTCTTTTATGCTCATCCAGTAAATGTCCATATACCTTCCCTACGAGAATGCCGCCGTCCTTGTGCCCAAGCCATGCTGCAATGGTCATGAAATCAATCCCCGCCATGACGCACACGGAACAGAAGTAGTGTCGCAGGTCGTGGAAGCCGACCGTTGACAGACCCGCCGCGGTTCTGGCCATTCTAAGGCTTTCACGGAAGCTCTTGGCGTGGGCGTCGGAATTGCCCCTTCGGGGAGACGGGAACAACCATGCAGTGTCGGGAGCCTTGCGTCCCTGCATCTCATGCAACAACGCCTCCAGTTGCGAATTGAATTCAACCGTCCGACTTTCCCAATTCTTTGCCATCCCATCGGATCCGATCGTCACACGCTCTTTCTCGAAATCTACGTCCGCCCACCGAATCCTCAGCGCCTCCTGTTCTCTCGCACCGCTGAACGCGAGAAAACGTAGATAATCCGCCAGCTGCTCTCCGTTCATTTCGCAGGCGGTCCGCGCCTTTGAAAGAAGCCGGTCAAACTCCGTCGGAGTGATCAGCTGCCTTTTCGGCGGCGGGGCTTCTTCCAGCATCTTCATTTTGGGAAGCTCGCGAAGGTGGCCATCGTCGATCGCCTCCTTTAGCACGTTGCGAAGAACCAGGAGATCCAGATTCACGGTCCGCTCCGAGGCCCCCTTCAATTCCCGTCCGCCAAACGTCCCCCCTTTCAGCCGTTTCTCAAGGTACGCCGTTATCATCGGGGTGGTAACCCGATCAATCCGGACGTGGCCCAGATGACTTCTCCACCGCGAAATCGCCTGCGTTTCATTTTCCACGGTGCCGGCTCTTTTGCGTTTTGTCTTTGCCTTCTCGAAATAGGTCTTGCTGTAATCCTCAAACAAGGGCTTCCGGCCGGCCAGCGGGAGCTCGTTTTCCCGGCGCGCGTGACGCCTGACCTCGATCGCCTCCTTTGCCTCCACGAGGTTGCTCACCGGCTCGTTGTCGGAATTGAGCAAGGGGAAGCGTCGGGCGGTCTTTTTGCCGTCGCCACGGTCTGCCCACATCTGGACATAGTACCGGCCATTTCGCACGTAGAGTCCCGCAATTCTGCGCTTGCGGGAATCGAGGACTGGGATAAAGTCCGCCCGATGGCGAATTGTGCTAGTTGTGCTAGAGATCGACGTGGCGGAGCCCGGAACGTCTCCATGGGAGACAGAATCGGGGTTGCATCCCGTTTCATGGCTTTTCATGCCGTAGCTCTAGCACAAACTCTAGCACAGCGTCAATTTTTGTTTTCGAGATTTGGTGTAAGTTACACAGTATAAACAGTTGCCGGGGTGGCGAAATTGGCAGACGCGCCAGACTTAGGATCTGGTGCCGCAAGGCGTGCAGGTTCAAGTCCTGTCCCCGGTACTTCTTACACAGAAATGGGCCCTCCCATGAGAGAGGAAATTTGTCATCTGGCCAATTCGATGCGAACTTGGCGTAGATTACGCTCCATAGGAATGCATACCACTCCGCGAAAAGGAGCACCCCATGCAAAATTCCGGCCTTCAAAATCGTCCGGCTGAGCAGCCACCGGAGGAGGAGTATCTGCGGCTGGCGGCCATAGTGAAATTCTCCGATGATGCGATCATCGGCACTACGCTTGAAGGAACCATCTTTAGCTGGAACCAGGGTGCGGAACACATCTATGGATACACGGCGGAGAAAATCACGGGGCAACCATTGCTTAACCTGATCCCGCCGGATCATCGCGACGAGGTGAAGACGATCTTCGAGAAGATCAGGCATGGTGAGCATGTCGATCCATTTGAGACCCGGCGCATGGGCAGGGATGGCAGCGTGATTCATCTTTCCACGGAACTTTCGTGCATCAGGGATGGAGAGGGAAAGATCAGCGGCGCATCGATGATTACACGGGACATCACGCAGGCCAGGGAAGCGCAGGAAGCACTGACGCTGGAACGCATCCTGTTGCGCACCGTGGTGGACCACCTGACCGATAATCTTTACGTGAAGGACACCGCGGGCCGGTATATCCTGGATAATCCCGCGCATCGCAAATTCCTGGGTGTGGAAAGCGCCGAAGAGGTGATCGGGAAGACCGTCTTTCATTTTTTTCCCACGGAGATCGCCACCCGTTACCACGGGGATGATGTTGAAATCATCCGATCCGGAAAACCGTTGCTAAACCAGGAGGAACCCACGGTTACAAAATCGGGAGAGAAGCGATTGCTGCTTACGACGAAGGTGCCATTCCGCGATGGCAAGGGAGAGATCGCGGGATTGATTTGCCTGAGCCGCGATATCACGAATACACAGCCTTCCGCGAGATGACTTACAAAACCCGGTCCTGGATAACTGCGAGTATTCGATACAACCGGAGGCTTGTTTGACATAACTCATATTTTGTTATAACTTGGTGACGAGAGAATAACTTGTGATTGCGTCTGAAGAGTCAGTTGCCTTGATTGCCGAGATCAGCCGGGGCATAAGAGAGAAAGAGTGTTATCTGCTGCATGACCGCCGGATAGAGTTGATCCTGGACCACGCACGCGACCAGGAAATGAGAATCCAACGTCTGCGTTCATTTGCCCGGTTGCATCACTGGCATGTGGAGGTTCATAACCATGGACGGACTGCATTGTTTTCCGCGCCGGGATATCACCCGGGACACTCCCACCGGGTTACGAACAGTTAGTTTTTCTGGGCATCGCGTTTTTTCCAGAAATCGGTGACCAGCGGCACTTCCTCCCATGTCTTGTAGGATGCGGGGGTGAGCGCGTGATCGGAGATACGCTCGATGTTGGGAAGGTGTCTTAGGAACTCGACGTCCTTTGTGTTCGCGGGGAAGGTCAGCCGCCTGAGTTGCTTTAACTCGGCTATGTCGCGAAGGTTCTCGAGGTTGTTGCAATCAGCCAGGCCGAGGCTGATCAGTGGCAGCCTCCGCAGGAAGGAAATGTCCTTCACCGGCGTTCCCTCGAGGCGCAGCACACGCAGACGCATTTCGCGCAGCGGGCCGAGGTCCACCACGCGCGTGCGGGAGATCGAGAGTTCCTCAATCGGGAGGCCGCGCAGGGGTTCCAGATCGCCGATGTTGCAGTCCTCGACCACGAGGGAGTTGAGCGGCATACCGCGCAGGGGTTCGAGGCCCTGGATGCGTGAGCCGCAGATCGTGAGTTTTTGAAGGGGCATGCCGCCGAGCGCCGAGAGATCGGTGACGTGGGTGCGCCAGAGTGAGAGTTCCTTCAAATGCATCCATCGGAGCGGGACGATGTCGTTCACCTCCGTGAATGCGAGATTCAACGTCGTGAGGGGCATCCCGCGCAATGGCTTCAAGTCGATCACCTGCGTCCTTTCCAGGTTCAGGGAAACCAGGCGCATCCCTTCCAAGGGCGACAGGTCGCTCACCGGCGCGCCGCTGAGGCTGAGTTCCGTGAGTTTCATCCCCTTGAGCGGGGAAAGGTCACTCACTTTCGTGTAATCCAGCACCAGTGAAGTCAACGGCATGTCCTGCAACGGGCGGAGGTCGGATATTTTTCCGCTGATGCGGAGTTGCTTGAGGGGCATCCCTTTCAGGATTGCAAGGTCGTTGAGCTTGAGATCCCCGGCGTCGAGTTCGAAGAGCCCGTCGTCATCGATATGCAGTATGGCCTTCAACTCGGCGGGCCGCAGCTTGGGGAAGGCTTTTTTCAAGATTCCCGACCATGCGGCATAGAGTGTCGCCTTGTTTTTTCCGAGCGGGGTCATGATCGAGAGCGACTCGGAAACGCGCCCCTGGTCGCGCATCATGCGCTGGAGGTCGAAGAGGGCCGCGGGTTTGATGTTCCTGAGGTCGGGATTTTCCGCGGCGATTTTTTTGCTCAGGTTCAGGCTGTGTTGCGCTTCTTTCAAATTGGGATCGAGCGCCAGCGCCTGGCCGTAGGCGGCAACCGCCTCGTCCAGCCGCAGCATTGATTGCAGGATGTTCCCCTTCGCCACGTAGTAACTTGCGTTGTACGGCGCGAGCGAGCAGGCGAAGTTGATCTTCTCCAGCGCCTCGTCGAATTTCTGGTCATCGACGAGTGAAAGTGCCTGGTCGTAGAAGGTAGGCGCGGTGCCGTCGAGTTGCTTGAGGGCGGCCTGCGCGAAGTTTCTTTCGTGGATGATCCTGTTAAGAAACGCCGCGGAAATGAGCACCATGACGAGCACGCTGCCGAGGATCGACAGGGTGAGCGTCTTGTGCCGCATGAGAAGCAGGATGAGGTGCTTGAGCATGCCCGCGCGTTCCGCGGATGTTGCGAAGCCGCCGAGCCATGCGTCCACTTCGTTTTTCAACTCCGTTGCGCTCTGGTAACGGTCCTCCTGTTTTTTCGCGAGCGCCTTCATTGCCACCGCGGAAAGTGAATCCGGAACGCGCTGGCCGGGACAATGCGGAAGCGCCAGCACACCGTGGGACTTGCGAATGTGCGGGATGTTAAAACTCGAGGCCGAGGGTATGGCGCCTGTGCGGGCGTTCTCGAGCATCTCCTCGGAAGAGCTGCCGGTCACCGGGGTGCGCAGGGTGAGGATGTTGAAAAGGATTCCGCCGAGCGCGTAGATGTCGCTGCGGGTGTCCACCTTGTCGAGTTCGCTGTTCGCCTGCTCGGGCGACATGAAATGCGGCGTCCCGATGATGGTGCCCGCAAGCGTGCGACCGTCGGTCGGTGTTCCGGCTCCCACCGATATTTTCGACGTGCCGGTCCTGGTGAGTTCCTCTTTTTTTCCGAGCCATTTTGCCAGGCCCCAGTCCATTACGAGCACCTCGCCGAAGTCCCCGAGCATGATGTTCTCGGGCTTGAGGTCGCGGTGGATCACGCCCTTGGAATGGGCGAAGGCCACGGCATCGCACGCACGCAGGAAGATATTCAGAAGCCGCCGCAACGGGAAACGCGCGACGGTATCGGCGTCCCTGAGATGCAGTTTGTCGAGCACTTCACGCAGCGTGACGCCCTGGACGAATTTCATGGTGTAAAACACCTGGTCATTTTCGTCCACCCCGAGCTCGTGCACGGGGATGATGTTCGGATGCTCGAGCGAGCCGGTGATCTGCGCCTCCTCGATGAAGCGGCCAAGATTTTCGTGGGAGCCCTCCTGCTTCATCACTTTCATCGCTACCTTGCGGCGGATTGGCGCCTCGGTGGCATCGAGGATGAGGCCCATCCCTCCCTGTGCCGAAATGCCGCTGATATCGTATTTCCGGTCCCTCAATACGGCGGGCGGCAGAAACCGGTGCAGATCCTCGATCCATGGCGTGCCGATCACCGCGGACGACCTGACGCGGCGCACCTCGATGGTCGAGCCCGCAATGCGGATTTTTTGATTCGGCCAGAGGCGTACGGCGCCCACGATCCGTTTGCCGTTCACATAGGTGCCATTCACGCTGCCGAGATCCTCGATGATCACCTCGTGGTAATTGACAATAAGGTTCGCATGGCGGCGCGAGACGAGGTCGAGATCGACCACGATGTTGCAGGAGGGTTCACGCCCGATCACGTACTCGCCCGGTTCCACAACGATCCGGGCAAGGACGGCGCTTTCCTTGGTAATCGTAATTTCTCGTTTCGGACGATGCATTGGTATGGAAGAGAGCAGTTGTTGCACCAAAAGCGTGGATGGTGTGTCGAGCGAAGTCATTTAGAGCCGAATTGAGAGATCGAATCCGGCTTTCGACGGTGTCAGAACGTTTTGATTCAGTGAAAAAAATATTTTGTGGCGACCATTCTGACAAAACCTACACGGGAACGCGCGCCTGTTACTCTGGAAGGGGGTGTTGTTTTTTCCATCTGGCCGGGGGTTTTTGCTATTGTGACGTCTTGCGAGATAAGTTGAACAAAATGAGGCAAATAGGATACCGTTGGGCGGAGGTATGATGCGGAAAATCCTCTCAAAAGTGTTGTTTTCGACTACTTTGACGGAATTTTTCCCATTTGGTACGGGTGGGAACCGGTGCAGGGCTCTCTTCGGCAAGTCCGGGACTTCCAGCAGGCTCAGGATCCTGCGGAAAGCGTGTTGTGTTGAAAAGTATCTTTTCATGCCCCCGGCTGTTGGTGCAGTTGGAGGGAAAGTCAATGAAATTTGGAGGCTTTTTCCTGCCTGATTTGTGTCAATAGCGAGCATCGAGTTCTTTTCATTTTCTGTTTTTTGTTCGTACGCACGGACCGATCCGAATGGCATTAAGCCAAGAAAGGTTTGGAATTAAACACATACTCTTTCGTCCCGATGGGACTTGGCGCGTTTGTTTGACGTGTGAACAGGCGATAAATCGCCTGCCTATTATCGGTCGTCCCTACGGAGGGTGTTCCGAAAAGATTTGTAAATGATTGGAGTGTAGTGAGTAATGGCAAAAAAATGATTGCGGGACTTTGTAATGGGAGATGCACGGGCTTTTGAGTGACGTGGCTGGCTTAAAAACAGGCTGTGCGCGCTCTATGTAAAACAAACTTCCCATCAATAAAGCGCGTGTCGTCCCGAGTGAAACGAGGGATCTCGCAAGCGTCACCTGGCATAACTTCGGGAGATCCCTCGTTTCACTCGGGATGACGCGACATAAGTATCGTTTGCTATAACTGAACTCCTGCTTTTTTCCAATTTGCATGCGCTCCTCTGTAAGCGTCGACCAATTTCGGAACACCCTCCTCCGGGACTTGGAGAGGGCGCCTGTTTTTGCTCCCGTAGGAGAATTGAGACCAGGCAGCCAGTTTACTGGCGGTATCATTCCCTGAAAAAGGGTCGAGTCCCATCGGAGGGTGTTACGAAAGGGTCTGCGTTCTACAGAGAGCGTTTGTAAAAATGCTGTTTGGCGAAATTTCCATCCGCAATTTATTCGGCTGTTTTACAGAGTAAACATGTCCAAAATTACGTGCAATTGCATTGCGTATATAGAAAAACATCATTTTTTCTGCGTATCATCAACCCGGTGAAATTTTTACGCAAACTTTCGTAACACCCTCCTCCGGGACGGAGAGGACGTGTCACGTGCTTATCGGATCAGAAAAGTGGCGAAGGTTTCTTCTTTAAAGAAAATCGCGGAAGGGTCAGCGTCCCAATACTTCGCGGACCTTGAGGGCGAGGGCGGCGGGAGTCGCGGGTTTTTGCAAGAAGGCGGCGCTGGATTCCAAGAGGTCGCGGCGAATGATTTCGTCATCGATGTAGCCGGAAGTGAATAGGACCTTCGTATCCGGGCGAACCGCGCCGAGCCAGTCGGCAAATTCCTTGCCTCCCATTCTTGGCATGACGATATCGGCTACCAGGAGGTCGATATTGCGGCCGGCGTTGCGGCTGGCGACTGCCTGCGCGTCGATGCCGTTTTCAGCCTGCAGGACGGTGTAGCCGAGACTCGCGAGAACCTGAACCGTGATCTCACGCACCGCGGGATCATCCTCGGCCACGAGGATTGTTTCGCGCCCACGCGGCAGGTCCTCCAGCCTCGCGTCGGAATCGGTGCAAGTGGGCTCGGCGTTCACGCGGGGAAGATAGATGCGGAATGTGGTGCCGTGACCGACCTCGCTTTCGAAGACAATGTGACCGCCGCTTTGTTCCACGATGCCGTAGCAGGTGGCGAGGCCGAGGCCGGTGCCCTTGCCTTTTTCCTTGGTGGTGAAGAATGGCTCGAAAATGCGGCCCTTGATATCCTCCGGGATGCCGACACCGGTATCGGCGACGGATATCACGACGTGGTCGCCAGGCGGCACGCTGGAGGGACGGGCGGGGTCCTCGAGTGTGAACGAGATATTCGCCGTGCTGAGCGTGATGGCGCCGCCCTGCGGCATGGCGTCGCGGGCGTTGACAACGAAGTTCAGGAGCATCTGCTCGATCTGGCCCGGGTCGGCCTTGATGTTGCCGAGCACGCCGCTGGATATGGTGCGCAGCTCGATGTGTTCGCCAATGAGACGGCGCAGCATTTTTTGCAGGTCAGCGACGACCACGCGGAGGTCGAGCACCTTCGGCTTGAGGGTCTGCTTGCGGCTGAAGGCGAGCAACTGCCGCGTCAGAGCCTCGGCACGCTGGCCGGAACGGAAAATCTCCTGCACGAATTTGTAATGACGGTCGGCGGGATCGAGGCCGTTCATCACGATCTCGCTGTAGCCGAGGATCGCGGAGAGGATGTTGTTGAAATCATGCGCGACGCCACCCGCGAGCTGGCCGAAGGCTTCCATCTTTTGCGACTGCTGGAACTGCTCCTGAAGCTGCTTGATTTCGGTGATGTCGGTCTGCACGCCGACGAAGCGGACCACGTGCCCCTGCTCGTCGAAGATTGGCGAGATGGTGAGTGCGTTCCAAAAAGTGGTGCCGTCCTTGCGGTAGTTGAGGACCTCGATGAGGCTGGCGCGGCGGGTGCGCACGGCGTTGCGGATTTTTGCGATGGCGGCGGAATCGGTATCGGGGCCCTGCATGAAGCGGCAGTTCCGCCCAAGCACTTCCTCCTGGGTGTAGCCGGTGAGTTTTTCGAAGGCGGGGTTGCAGTAAACGATAGGGTGATCCGGAAGCGTGGGATCGGTGATGACAACGCCCTGGTTCATTTCCTGGATTGCATTGTCGCGGAGGCTCAGGGATTCCTCGGCGCGCTTGATCTCGATGAAGCGGCCCACCTGGCTGCCAATCGCGGACATCATCATAAGCAATCCGTGATCGGGCGGAGTCATCTTCTCGTTGAAGAACTCGAACACCCCGAAGATTTCGCCACCACGCGCAACCGGGAAAAGGAAGGCGCTGTGCAGGCCGGCAGCCACGGCGAGCGGCCCGCGCGGGTCGTCGTCGAGCGCCATGTTGGAAATGTTCAAGGGTTTCGTATTCGACCAGACCCGGCCCGGCAATCCCTCGCCAGGGGCGAAAAGCATCCCATGATTCCCTGCGGCAAACGCCGCGGCATCCTCCGAGGCCGTATGCCAGGTATGGAAATGGCGCAATTTGAATTTGGAGTAGTCCATCTCCCAGAATGTGCCAACACGCCAGCCGAGACATTCGCAAATGGACTGGAGGACCTTCGGCGCGGCCTTGTCGAGCGTGGGGAGTTCCGAGAGGGCGCGCGTCACCGCGTACTGCACGGCGAGGCGGAGTTCGTTCCGCTTGCGCGACGTGATGTCATCGACAAATCCCTCGTAATAAATCACGGCACCCGTGGCGTCGCGCACGGCACGCGCGTTCTCGACGATCCAGATCACGGTGCCATCCTTCCGGTAAACCTCGGACTCGAAATTTGCGACCACGTCGGTGGCTTGCAGAAGCCGTACAAACTCCTGGCGGCGGCCGCGTTTCACGTAAAGCTGGCGGCCAATATCGGTGAGCGCGGCGACGACCTCGGCGGGTGAATCGTAACCATAAATCCGCGCGAGTGCGGAATTGACGTTCAGATAGTGGCCATTAGGGGCGGTCTGGAAGATGCCCTGGGGGGCATTTTCAAACAGGCTTCTATAGATGGATTCGCCCTGGGTGCAGGAGATGTGCCGCCCTCCGGTCCCGGGCACGGGCTCGCGCATCAGAAAATCGCTGATGTCCCCGCTGCTAATAATTGATGGTTCTGCAGCCACGATGCGTTTCAAAACGGTTCTTGGTTTCCAGCAGATGCCGTACCTCTGTAGGGTATTTGGAATACCAGACCAGGCATCCAGATCAATACCGTCTCAAAATCAAATACTTACGCAGAGTTTAAACATTTAGAAATTATGAAGCACCGAAACTATGGAAATGTTTCAGTCTTCCGAAACGAGGAAAGTGAGAGAATCGGGCAGTATGGCCCAAGGTATTTCCTTTTCCACCATGCGCGCGTGTTGTCACCGGATTTTGTGAATTTGTAATCGTAGAGACTTGCGCGGATGTAGCGCGGCGGAGCGGCTGGAAACGGATTCGAAGCCATGAGGCCGATGACATCGGGGGAGCCTTCCAACAGGCGTCTCAAATAAAAAATGAACCACGGGTTTTCCTGGTAACTCCCAAACGCGGCAAACCACATCTGCCAGTCAAGACGCGGCTGAAAAGGGGCCACGAGACCGGGGCAACGGTTCACGTCCCCGGGTTTCCATTTGAATTCGTACGGCAGCCACGTCTCGCCATCGTTGCTTCCCTCGACGATGATTTCGGGGCGCGACTTTGTCATCGTGCGGAAAAGGCCATAGCCATTGAAAGTGCAAAATGATGATACGGCATCGGAAAATCTGACCATGGAAACCGGCCAGGAAATCTCCGCCCGGAATGCGTAGGCGATCTGCATCGCAGACATCAAGAGATCGACTCCGGCGACGGGCGCGACCAGCCATGGCGACCATTGCAATCCCCTGCCCCGCGGACTGTTCAGAAGCCTGTTGCGGCACCATGCGGGCCATGCATCGTCGTCCAGGAGAAGCAGGCAGAGCGCGATCGTGATCAGATTGAAGAAACAATAGTTGCCGGTGCCCGCGATGAGCAGTTGCAAGGAGATCATCACCGCGGCACCGGCCCGGCGCACGTTGCGGGGACCGAAAACCGAAAACGGCGCGGCCAGTTCGGCGACGTACATGTACAGCACCGACATTGTCTGAAACCAAAGGGGTGCCTGGTTCATGTACCAACTCGTCCAGAGCGGCAGGGGCTGGGTCTGGTAGTGATATGTGAGCGCAGTGAAGTCCAGCCACGATCTGTCACCCCATGTCAATTTCACGACCCCGGACTCCAGCATGAGACAGAATAGCAACCAAAGCAAAAGCCAGCGGGCGATCCGCGCGCCGCCACCCTCGACTTTCCATGCGGGTCGCAGGCTTAAGGGGGCGAGGAAAATCGTGAGGAAGCCCGTTTGCAGGAGGAGAATGTCCCATTGAAAACCAAGAAAAATATTGCAGGCCGCGAAAAGCGACAGATAGAGGGTCCATAGGAAGAAAAGACAAATGGAAGGAAGAAAACCGCACATCACCACGCATGAAATTGCAGCGCCCGCGACGCACAGCGCCACGAGGACCTGGTCGCTGCTGCCGAACCAGCACAAGGTCGGCAGCCGCCAGTAGGCGGCGGTTCCATATTGCCCCTTCATCGCGTCCAGATATTCGCCGGCAGGGAGAATTCCGCGTTTTCCCGCGAGCCCCCGGATCTGCAAGAGCAACGAGAGAAAGGCGATGAAGTAAACGAGGCCGATTACCCGCACGAACACCCATCGCGCGACCAGATAAGTGGGGCGGGTTGCGACACGCCCCCACAGCAACCGCGTGAGAAACGAGAATTCCGTGCGATGGTTTGCCACAAACCGGTAGGCGACACGCGATACACCGGGAAAACCGGGCACCATCATCAACACGCGCGGCAGCCAGCCGATTTTGCGTGAATATTCCAGCACACGGAAGACCGCATCAGCACCACCGGTCACCTTGCCGTCCGGTTCCACCAATTGCACGGCATTCTCGAATACCTCGCGTGGGATTTCCGGAAAGCGCCCAGCGACTTCTTGAAAGGGTTCGTAATCCACCGTGTTGCCGGTAAGCGCATTCCAGCGGGCGATCCAAAAACGACAGAAACCGCAATCACCATCAAACACCATGAGCGGGCGCTTATCCGGTGGGTTTCGCACGTGGTACGCCGGTGTGATCTGGTTTTTCATGCCGCCCTCTCAATATAATCGAATCAGCGGCCATGCGCGAGCCTGTTGGACTGGATTGTGCGAAGCTTGTTTAAACTTGACCCGCGTTGCGTTCCCGAATAAATGAGGAATACTTCGTCACGCGCAGTTTGGCTCCAAACTTCGGAAATCCCCTACCCCCACATGAAAAAAATCATCCTATCCCTCGCCGCCGTTCTCATCTCCGTGCTCAATGCCGGGCTGCCTGCCGCCACCCCCGAACAGGAAAAAGCCTTTGTCGATGCCTATAAAAAGGCGTTCGAAACCAAGGATGAAGCCGCGTTGAAATCCTTCCTCTACACGAAAGGCGCGGACCCGATGGCGCTCCAGTTTTACACGATGATGATCACGAATGACATGGGCGCGAAGGTTACGAGCATCGAACTCGTCGCCCTCACGCCGGACGATGTGAAGAAAGCCGATGAAGTGAAGGAACTTCCAAGCGGGCAGAAAGCAAAACTCTCCTTGAAACCGACGAGAAAACTGGTGCTCAAAACCGAGACCACCGACGGCGACAACCATTCCTCCAGCTCAAGCGAGTGTTTCGTGGCGGAGAAGGATGGCAAGCTCGTCATCCCCGTTCCCGCGCCGGTGAAATAGCCGTATCGGGAAACCGGCGGCCGCAATCAATAATTGCCGCGAGCCGCCGCATGTCCTACGGTCGCATCCATCAAGTGACCCATGGAAAGAGTTCGCATTTATCAATTGTTCGTGCGGCTGTTTGGCAACACGAGCAAAACGCGCAAGGCAAACGGAACGCTCGCGGAGAATGGATGCGGCAAGTTTAGCGACATAAATGCCGCCGCCCTAGCGTCGTTGAAGGAAATGGGATTCACGCACCTGTGGCTCACGGGGGTATTGCGGCAGGCAACCGGGACGGATTACCGGGAAATCAACCTCCCCGCGGATGATGCCGACCTTCTCAAGGGGCTCGCGGGGAGCCCGTATGCGATCAAGGACTACTTCGACGTATGTCCTGATTACGCGGAGAATCCCAAAAACCGGATGGAGGAATTCAAGGCTTTGCTGGACCGCATTCACTCTGCGAACTCGAAGGCGCTCATTGATTTCGTTCCGAACCATGTCGCGCGAAGTTACGACTCGACAGTGATGCCGGATTCCAACTTCGGAGCGGCTGATGACAAAACGAAATTCTTCGACGCGAAAAACAACTTCTACTATCTCACTCCCAGTTCCAACGGACCTCCATTGCGCCTGCCCACCGTGGTCAACGGCAGTCCCGTCACGCCGACATGCAAAATCGATGGCATGCATTGCGACGGTTTGTTCGATGGCGAGAAGGAATTTGGCCGGGCTACCGGGAATAATGCGGCAACGTGGGCACCGGGCGTCAACGATTGGTATGAAACCGTAAAACTGAATTACGGCTGGGATTTCATAAACAACCGCCGCGCCTGCCCCTCGGCCGCGACGCCGGACCTGCCGCTTCCCGATACGTGGGTGAAAATGGACCGGATCATCGCCTACTGGCAATCCATGGGCGTGGACGGTTTCCGTTGCGACATGGCCCATATGGTACCGCAGGAATTCTGGGCCTGGGCGATCGGCAGGGCCCGTGCAAGAAATCCTGATGTTTATTTTGCAGGGGAAGCGTACGACAACGACCCGACAAAAGTTCCGAGCATCACGGGCAATGATTTGATGACCGACCTGCTGCGCGCGGGTTTTGATGCGCTCTATGATGATCCCTCCTACAAGGTCATCAAGAGAATCTACGACGGCCCCTCGTGGGCAAATGATATCGATGCAACCCGGAAGGATGACCTGTTCTTTCATCACGCGCTTCGCTATGCGGAAAATCACGACGAGGTCCGCCTGGCGGCGAGGGACAACTGGGGCGGCATCGGAATGGAGGTGGGACGAGCGGTGTGTGGAATCCTTTTCGGTCTCTCACGCGGGCCGGTGATGCTCTACAACGGACAGGAGGTTGGCGAACAGGCCGGCGAGTCCGCCGGATTCGGGGGGCACAACGGGCGAACCAGCATCTTTGACTACTGGTCGATGCCGGAGTTGTCGAAATGGGTGAACGGGCACCGGTATGACGGGGCAATGCTTTCCGACGCCCAGAAAAATCTCCGGGAATTTTATAAACGGTTGATCAATCTCACAGGGGAACCCGCATTCCGCGATGGTGAATTTTTCCCGTTAAATCCCGCGAACAACCGGAACATGCGATTTGGTTGCCTGGGGAATGAACCAGCGGGAGGGCATTGCATGTACGCGTACCTGCGTCATGACGCGGCGAGCAAACAACGATTCCTCGTGGTGGTGAATTTGAACCGGGACGTTGCGTTCGAAAACATGCCCGTTTTTTTTCCCGCCGAAGCGCTGGCTCCATTGGGCATCGCCGATACCGGAGAGAAATCGGGAAACCAGGTACTGCGATTCACCGAGCGTCTCGGGAACAAGATTACGCTGCGATCCGGCCTTGAGGAATTTGCGAGAAAACGGGTTCTGGAAATCCCCGTGATTCCGCCGCTTACGCCCTGTTATTTCGAAATAACAGTGGAATGACCTGAAAACCATTGTGGCCTGCGCGGACTTTGCCGCGCAGGCCACTCCGGTGAGCTTATCTCTTGTTCTTTAGAACTTAATGTTGCAATCCAGTTGCACCAGATTGTAGTTGCGGAGCGTCGGGCTGCTGGAGGAGCCATTCAGCGCTCCACCCGCACCGCCGTTTCCGAGACCTTTGTCGATGATTTCGCCATGATTATAGGTCAGACCCAGCGACACGGCGTCCGTGATGGCATAGGCACCCTTGAACACGATACCCTGCATATTCAGGTGGGCGTCAAAAATGTCGTCATCGATCAGGTTTGGATCGAGGGCGTACTGTTCGCTGCGCTGCCAGTAAGCGGAGACTTCCCAGTCGCCTTTTTTCTTCATCTTGTTGACGCCAAGGCCGGCCATCCACGCGGTGTTTTGATCGCCCGAACGGTTATGTCCCGCTGAGGAGGCACGTCCGTTTCCGTCCATGTTCCATGCGATGTCACCAAATACCCGGAAGGGGAGCTTCCACATCGTCCATCCGAATTCCGCCGGGCAGTCAAGGACCGCGAGGTCGTTGATGCCGGTCTGGTTACCACCGGGGTCACCATTAAATACCGTGGCGAAGTCGTTGTTCTTCTTACCACTGTAGTGGTAGAACGTCGGGGCTGCCTGGAGGTACATTGTCTTGGTGAAGTTGACCTTCGTTCCCACCTGGTAGCCAAACATCCATGTATCATTCCTGCCCACCGCATTGCCAAACTGGTTCTGTGGTGAGGCCGTGTCATAAACGAACTGCCCGAAGTTCGCAAACAGATCGATCGTCATCCCAGGATCCCCAGGGGTGACAATTGCCTTGCCAGACTTGCCGTCGGAACCCTTGCCTCCGTCCGAGGTCGTGTCAGCAGTGCCGCCAAAAGGCCCGAACGTGTACTTGAACTGCTCGGAAAATCCTTCCGGGTTGATGTCCGGGTCCCACACCATCGACGTGGTGACAAACGGATTCGGGATCTTGCCGCCGGTGAGCGTCAACCATGGGAACGGAGTGTTCCTCAGGTAGAGCTGACCCACGAAAATCGTGCTGCCGAAGTCCACCTTGGTGACATTGCCAGCAGTGGTGGCCGTGCCACCCTTGCCGAAAGGCGGGATGCCCGTGCCGGTGTTGCTCGCCGTCACGTTAGTCGAGTTGGATTTGCTGCCGGTTTCCAAGCGAACACCGAGCATCCAGTTGTCCGTCATGGTCACATCGGCGCCGAGGCGCAGACGGTAACGGAAACGGTCCGCGTTGGCGGTGTCGCTGACGCCGCCCAGTTTGTTGCCTTCACGCCACTCGTAGCGCAAACGGCCATCGCCGTAGATTCTCATCTGGGTGACGGGGGTGGACATGCTGATCTTCCCCGCGGGGGTCGAGGCATATTCCTTCGCCAGGTCAGCGCGGGTCTGCTCGGCTTCCTGCTCGGTGATGACTTTCTTCTTCACCAGCAAATCGAGAAGCGCGGAATCCTGCGCACCTGCGACATTCGCCACCAGCGCCAGCGCCGACACGAATGCCATTAGTTTAAGCTTTTTCATTTATCTCTCCTTGGTTTGTTAGGTTTCACCCGGTGATCCAGGCGGGTTGGGGCCGTGATCGGGTGGCCGCTTTTTCAAACGACGAGCGGAGAGTGAATTGGCCGTGTTACAGTTTTGTGACAGAATTGTTACAATTTCGTAACAAAACTTTAATCGTTGTTCCTGCGTAAGGGCAACGTGCCCAGCCACAGAGGCTTGTGGTTACCAGTTTTCGACGAATCGATTCAATTCCTCGAGGAGGACGTCGATTTTTTTGAGATCACGACGGCGGCCCTTTTCTGTTTTGACGTCGAGTGTGCGGATAAGCGTGATGATGTCCCTGGCATCGCGAAGGCGTGAGGAGGAAAGCTTCTTTTTCTTCTCCTCGGCAGCCACGGCCTCACGGATCTGCACGATTTCGCCCTCGATGCGATGGGAATAGCTGGCAACAATTTCACGAAAGGTCTTGCGGAGAAAATCCAACTCCTCGCCAGCGGATTTCATGGGCGAAGCGGTGACTTCGATTTCGTCGGATTTCATGAGCTAAAGTCATCCATTTTTGGGTGAAGACAACAGAAAGTGCGCATGGAGGAATGTCTTGCCGGTGTCATACAATGAACATCACAGCGCAATACGGGTCAGCCCAGGCATCTCTTCAGGGCGAGCCGCGTGTATTTGTCATGCAAATAGAGTTGATAAGCGTCTTTCAGTATCCGGGAAACTCTGCCGCTTTTGACAGATTTCGAAGGTTTGAAATGCTTACTCGCAAAGAGATTTCCCTTGGACAACGGTTTCATGGCTTCATTTAGTTGCGGTTAAATTTTAGACAATCGACACCCCTGTTTTGTTCAGAAAAATCGTTCAGACGGTCTCAGGCGGCTTTTTTTTCTGGCTTGAGGCACGTTGGAGCAGAACCTCCTGGACGTTGACCGTCGGGCCGTCCGTGTCCAGCCGCTTGTAGAGGCCGTCCGTATTGAGTTCGCGGGCCTTGCTCGTGTCGGTCCAGTAATGCTCCAGGACTTCCTCGATATGCTTTCTATGGCCTTCATCCTCGACTGGAAAACAGGTTTCCACGCGGCGGTAGAAATTACGGGGCATCCAGTCCGCACTCGCCAAGTAAACGAGGGATTCCCCGGCATTCACGAATTTGTAAATCCGGCTGTGCTCCAAAAACCTGCCGACGATGCTTCTAAGGCGGATATTGTCGCTCACGCCGGGAACCTGGGGCCGGAGGACGCAGATGCCGCGAATGAGCAGGCGGATATTCACCCCCGCTTGCGAAGCGCGATAGAGGGCGGCGATGATCTCCGGGTCGACGAGCGCGTTCAGCTTTGCGTAAATCCCGGCGGGTTTGCCCGCCCTGGCATTCACGATCTCTGCCTCGATCAATTCCAGCAAACGGGCATGCAGGGTGAACGGCGAAACCAGCAGTTTTTTCATCCCCGGAAATTGAGAGACGCCGGTAAGCAGATTGAAAAGCACCGCGCAATCATCGGTGATCTCGGGGCGCGCGGTGATCAGGCCCATGTCGGTGTAAAAACGCGCGGTGGAGGGATGGTAGTTTCCCGTGCCGAGATGCGCGTATCGTTTTATCCCGTCCTTCTCGCGCCGGACCACGAGGGCGAGCTTGCAATGGGTCTTCATCCCCACCAGACCGTATACGACGTGGGCGCCGGCTTCCTGCAACATCCGGGCCCATTTGATGTTTGCTGCTTCGTCGAAGCGGGCCTTCAATTCAATGACTACGGTCACCTGTTTTCCATTCTCGGCGGCCTCAATCAAGCTGGGCACGATCGGCGTGTCGCCGCTGGTGCGATACAATGTCTGCTTGATCGCGAGCACCGAGGGGTCTTCTGCAGCGGTACCGATGAAGTCGACCACGGGCTGAAAGCTGTCGAAAGGATGGTGAAGCAAAATGTCGCGGGCGCGGATGTCCCGGAAGATATTACCATCCAGACCCGCCGTGATCGGGGCGGAAAAGCGCTCATACTTCAACTCCGGGCGATCGAGTTCCTCGAGGACGGAGAACAGGCGGATGAAATTGATAGGACCATCCACCTTGTAGCAATCCTCCTCTTCAAGCTTGAATACTTTCAGCAGCCGCTGCGTGATTCTTTCCGGGCAGTTTTTCTGCACCTCCAGCCTCACCGCGGCCCCGCGGTTGCGATGGCGGAGCTCCAGCTCGATGGTTTGCAGGACGTTCTCGGCTTCTTCCTCGTCGATATAGAGTTCGCTGTTGCGGGTGATGCGGAACTGGTGCGCGCCCTTCACTTTCATGCCGTGGAAGAGAGCCCCGACATGGTGTTGGATGATGTTTCCGATGAATACAAACTCCTGCTGTGCGCCAGACTGCTGCGGCGGGGAAACTACTCGGGGCAGGATGCGCGGGACCTGGACTATCGCGAGGCTCGATTCGTCCCCGCTCCCCTCGAGTTCGACAACCACATTGAGGCTCTTGTTGAGCAGTTGCGGAAAGGGATGCACGGGATCAATCGCCAGCGGCGTGAGCACGGGAAAGACGTCGTTTTTGAAATAGTTCGTGAAATGTTTCTGCGTCTTCGCCCCGACATCCGGATAAGTGAGAAAGCGGATCCCTTCGCGTTCCAAGGCAGGCAGCAGCTTTTCGCGCCAGCAGCGGTACTGGTCGGCCACGAGCTGGCGCACCCGCTTTGAAAGGGCCATTAGTTGCTGCGTGGCGTTGAGGCCGTCCGACTCGCTGTGGCTGGATCCGGTCTGTTTTTGCTGTTTCAGGCCCGCGACGCGAATCTCGAAAAACTCGTCGAGGTTGGAACTGACAATGCAGAGAAATTTCACGCGCTCAAGCAGTGGATTGGATTCATCAAGCGCCTGGTCGAGGACGCGCTGGTTGAATTCGAGCCAGCTCAACTCGCGGTTGATATAGAGTTGCGGGTCGTTGAGTTGGGGAGTGGTCATGTCGCGGGATTAGTCCGAAAACGGCACGCAATCCTCCATGGAATGGCGATCGCGGGCAAGCGAGGGATTGTTACAATTGCGTTACGGAACATGGATTCAAGGGGGTTGCTTTTACCAAATCGTAACCCGATCGCCATGTTTTTGGAACATCCGGTATTCAGATTCGCAGCGGGTGGCGGAAAACGGGGGGGAAAGGGAAAAATTCCGCCAAGGGTGGATGGGTTAGTGGCAAATGCGGTTAAGCGGGCGAGGTCTTCCAAGGCCTCGCCCGTCGCGTTTGCGGGATGGCGTGCATCCCGGGGCCGATGGTATTTTTCAGACGCACAACTTCGGAATGCAGGCTGGCGGCCAGTTGTTTGCGGCCCAGATTCTTTTCAATGGGACTGCCAAACACGACCGAGGCGTGAATGCTCTTAATCGACATGAGATTCAGCAGATGCCGCACGAAGTCCATGTCGCCCCAGTAACAGGCATCTATTTCCGCCGATCCGCCCGGCACGTCGTAGGCCACGCATGCCGGGACCACCGGCCAGCGATGGGAGGCAGCCGGTTCCAACAGTGAGGAACGAAAAGGCAGCACTTCCCTGCCGCCAGTGCTCGTGCCTTCCGGGAACAGGGTCACAACCACTCCCCTGGCCAAAGTTCGTGTCATCTCGCCGGTCACACGCTCCACATCGAGCCTCCGGGCACGGTCTACGAACAATGTACCCGCCCGGCATGACATCCAGCCGAATACCGGCCACGCTCGCACCTCGCGCTTTGACACAAATACCATGGGAGCCACCGCCCCCATGACGACTATGTCGAGATAACCGAGGTGATTGCACACGATCACCCCACGGTGCGGCGGAGTGCCCCGACTCGTTACACGAATATTCAGCGCCTGCAAAAATCTTCGGGAGGAGCGCTGCATCCATGCCAGTCGCGAACGGAACTTACCGGCACCGGACCTCAAAGACACGCTGATGCAATAGTCCGCCACGGACACCAGGATGACGAATCCCAATGCCGGTAAACGCATACCAAAGCGAAAGAAACGGATCATGCAGATGGCTGGCTGGAGGAGTGACCGGAAATGCTGTCCGGCAGGGCATGCAGGTCGAGCACTGTGAGAAAATCGATCGTCTTAAAGTCACGGTCAACGGCCGGAGGACCGCAGATTTTCGCACCGAGGGAAAAATAGGCGGTCATGAGTTTTGGCAGTATCATTGTGTTTTCACCAGGTGTCGCAATCCCGCAGGAGAAGGTGGCGAGCGGCGTGGTGAGCCACTCCGTGGCGGCCAGACTCGTTTTTTTCAAATCCTCGTAGACGCGCAATCCCACAGCAGGATCGGTGACAGGCAGGGAACTGCATCCCAGCAGGTACCGGCACTTGTTTTCGCGTGCATAATGGACGATTCCATTCCACAAAAGGCCAAGAACCACCAGGTTGCGGTGCTTCCTGTGGACGCATGCACGGCCGAGTTCCACGATCTGGCTCCGCCATTGCTCATATGGCGCAAAATCAAATTCCTGCGCGCTGTAGTAGCCGTGATTTTCGCCCGCGCGAATTCCCGTTTGCAACCGGTACGTTCCGACTATCGCGCCCGTCGCCAGTTCCTCGACAAGCAGATGATCACACACCGTATCGAACCTGTCGGCATCCAGCCCTGTCGAAAAGGAACTGGTGAGACCTTCATTCAACTCCAGGTTAAACACGGCGAAACGCAAAGCCTGGGCAGCGCGAACATCCTCCTCCCCTTTCGAAAGACGCACCCGGTAATACTGCGCTTTCGCCCGTGTCATCAAACGCGTGGCGGGCGTGCGCGAAACGGAAGACTTGCCCGGTTGGGCATCAAGGAGAGATTGCATATGTCCCGATATCGGTCGCCCGTGCAAAGATCCGGTGTCATTTATGTTACAAGTATGTGAACAAGAGAAACATCAGGAGGGAGTTGCGCGACGGACGGTTCCGCATCGAATTGTGACAATTGCGTTACAACAACGTTACAGACCGGTTAAATCTCGGTCACACACCGCCTGCGGTTTTGACATCACGAATGCTCCGTTGTTTCACTAGGGTGCATTAATGAACCGATACCGCACCGCTTGGATTTCCGATCTCCACCTGGGCACCCGTGGCTGCAATGCGGAGGCGCTGCTCTATTTTCTGAGAGTGTATGATTTCGACACGCTCTATCTTGTGGGCGATCTGATCGATATCTGGCAGTTGCGGCGCGGGATCTACTGGCCGCAGTCACACAGCGACGTGATCCAGAAGATTCTGCGCAAGGGCAGAAAAGGGACGCGGATCATTTACATTCCCGGGAACCACGATGAGTTCATCTCCGGCTTTTTTGGCGCGTATGGAAACATCACCGTGGAAAAGCAGGCGATCCATGAAACCGCCGACAAGCGGCGCCTGCTTGTGATGCACGGACATGAACTGGACACGGTGATCCAGAATATCAAATGGCTCGCGTACGTGGGAGATGCCGGTTACCAGCTCCTGCTGAAATTGAACCGTCCTGTAAATTTCATCCGACGCATCCTCAGGCGCGGATACTGGTCGCTGAGCGCCTATGTAAAAATGAGCGTGAAGAACGCGGTAAATTTCATCGGAGATTTCGAGGAGGCAATAGTCCGTTATTCCAAGGAATACTCCGTGGATGGCGTAGTATGCGGGCACATCCATGCGCCCGTAATCCGGAATATTGAGAACGTTGCATACTACAATTCCGGCGACTGGGTGGAGAGCTGCTCGGTGCTCCTTGAAGATTACGAGGGAAAGATATCATTACTGACCAATATTCATCCGTCCCTCGCCAGCGGACAGGAGCCGGTCGATGATAGCGATGAGCACGAGGAGCCAGTTCTCGCCGCGGGAGGCATTCCACACGTGAAATCCGGTTCTCAGCCTTCGGCCTGAACGGGCATCAAGGGGAAACGGAGCACGATTACCGTCCCTTTTCCCAGCTCGCTTTTTGCCTCCACCGTGCCGCTGTGAAGTGCCATGATGTGCTTGACGATGGAGAGCCCCAGCCCCGTGCCGCCTTTCTCACGGCTCCGTGCTTTTTCGACCCGGTAGAAACGTTCAAATACGTGCGGAAGATCGCTTGATGGAATACCGATCCCGGTGTCTTCCACGCGCATTTCAAACCAGCCGTCACCCGCCCTGGCCAACAGCGTCACCCTGCCCCCTTCCGGCGTGTATTTGATGGCATTCTCCAGCAGATTATTCAACACCTGCTCCAGCCGGAACTCATCCGCGCGCAATGGCGGCAAAGCGGAGCTTGTGTCAACCTGAAGCGTAATATCTTTCTCCGAAGCCTTGACCGTCCAGTCCTTGCTGAACTGCTTGAGAAATTCCGTGAGCGTAATGTCGGTAATCCGGAGCTTTGCGCTGCGAGACTCCAGCCTGGCGATCGTGAGCAGGTCCTCCAGCAACGCATTGAGGCGGTGGGAATGCCTCTGCATTACCTCGTAAACGGGCAGACGTTCCTCAAGCGGCATATCAGGAGCATCAAGCAGGTTTTCGAGATAGCCATGAAAAATGGAAAGCGGAGTGCGAAGTTCGTGAGAGACGTTTGCGACGAACTCACGACGGATATCCTCGAGCTGGCGCAGGCGTGAAATGTCATGAAAGACGGTGACCATGCCGCTGATGGCGCCGTCGGCGCGCTTGATAGGGACGCAGCTCACAGCAAAATACCGGGGCACCGTCATCTGGGTTTCGCTCAGGATCGAAACCTCCCTCGACTGGGTCTCACCGGTACGGGAAGTGGCGCGCAGGATTTCCTCGATGGAAGCCTCCCGCAGGGCGGTAAGCGCGGTCTGCCGGATCGGGCTGTTCCGCACATTGAACAACTTGATAAACGAGGCGTTCACGAGCCGGATGACGTGCTCGTTATCCACCACCATAACGCCCTCGACCATGCTGGAGAGAATCGCCTGGAGGTTGAATTCCTCCTCGCTGATCTGGCGTTTGAGCCGTATCTGCTCGTCGGCGAGCCTTTCGAGCTTGAGCGCCATGCGCATGAAGCGGCGCGCGCCGTGGAATAGGAAACTCGCGGGGCGTTTCCCATCCGCAATGTCGTCCACCATGCGCTCAAGACGGCGCCACGGGCGCATGTAATCGCGAATCACGATGATGCCGAGCACCACGATGGCGCAGAGCAAAAAAATGAGCAGCCCGTCAATCACCGGACTGCCCCGCGGGTTGCTAAAAGTTCATTGCACCGGATCGACATCATTCCGTCATGATTCGATAGCCGAATCCGCGGACGGTATCAATGTTCACTTTTCCCTTCCGGAGCTTTTCACGGAGCCGGGCGACGTGTGTGTCCACCGTGCGTGTATCGAGGACGTTGTCGTAACCCCAGACGTCATTCAGCAGAACCTCACGGCTCTGGACGCGGCCGCGGCGCTCCATGAGGATGAGCAGCAGCTTGAACTCGGTGGGCGTCATTTCCAGCGGCTCGCCTTTCACGCTCACATCGAAGCGCAACCGGTCCACCACGACGTCGCCGACCGTGAGTTGGTCCGGCCTTTCGCCCTGGCCGCCCGCGCGGCGCACGACGGATTTCACCCGCAGCACCAGTTCACGCGGGCTGAACGGCTTCGTGATGTAATCGTCCGCCCCCAGTTCGAGCCCTAAAATTCGGTCAATTTCCTCGGCCTTGGCCGTGAGCATGATGATGGGGATGTGCGCGGTGGCCGGATCGTTCTTTAAAGTTTTGCAAACCTCGATGCCGGACATGCCCGGGAGCATGAGATCGAGCACGATGAGAGCCGGCAGATTCGCCCGCGCCTTGGCCAGTGCGGTGGCCCCGTCCTGAGCCTTGATCACCGTGAATCCCGCGTTCTTGAGATTCGTGCTCACAAGATTCAAAACATCCGCCTCGTCGTCGGCGACGAGTATCTTGTTATCGGTCTTGGTCATGTTGGGGCCGACTTTAACCGTATCAGCCGGATTCGCAAGTTACAGTATTGTAACATTTCCCGGGCCCGGATCAAAGCGGGCCGCCACTTCAGGTCATGGCTTCAACTCCGCGCCGGTGCCTGCATCGGTGATGAGGAAATGCTCGTGATGGAACGTCGGCTCCGCGCGGAACGTGAGCCGGCCGGAGTACTTGCGTTCGATTTCCACGAGAAGCTCATCGTCCTCGCTGCGAAGGCGTTCCAGCACGCGGGGATGCACGATTACCTTCACGTCGTGGATCGTGTCGAGGTGCTTGCGCATGACGGCATGGAGGGCCCGCTGCAATTCGACGCTCATCGTCATTGCGCTCTTCACCTTGCCGCGGCCATTGCAGTAAGGGCATGCTTCGTAAACGGAACCGCTAATTGATTCCGCGGCACGCTGACGGGTCATTTCCATGAGACCGAGCGGCGAAATGGGGAGCACGTGGGTCTTGGATTTATCGCGTTTCAGGCGGTCCTTCATGCGCTGGAATACGGCCTGCTGGTCCCGCCTGGCTTTCATATCGATGAAATCGCCGATGATCAGTCCGCCGATATTGCGCAAGCGCATCTGGCGCGCCATTTCGTCGGCGGCCTCGAGGTTGGTTTGCAGGATCGTTTTCTCAACGTCCTTGCCGCCCTTGTTGCGGCCCGTGTTCACGTCGATGGCGATGAGCGCCTCGGTCTCGTCGATCACGATGTAGCCGCCGCATTTCAGCCAGACCTGGCGGTGGAACGCGTCGTCGATCTGCTTCTGGACGTTATATTTCTCAAAAATCGGCGCCGGCTCGCTATAGTGCTGGATGCGATTCCTGGAACGGCGGGAAATCTGGCCCACGAGGTCTCTCATTCTCTCGACCGCAGCAAGGTCGTCGCAGATGACGGCGTCGATTTCATCGGTAAGGAAATCGCGCACGGTGCGGTCGATCAAATCCGGCTCGCGGAATACGCAGAGCGGGGCGGGTTTCGTCTTCATCTCCTCCTCGATCTGCTTCCACTGCTCGAGGAGCAGGCCGATATCGCGCACGAAATAACGGGCGCGCTGGCCCTCGCCCACGGTGCGCACGATCACGCCCATGCCATCCGGAACATCGAGGTCCTTGAGGATTTTGCGGAGGCGTTCGCGCTCCTTTGGCGCCTCGATTTTGCGGGAGATGCCGCTCTGGTCATTGTACGGCATCAACACGAGGTAGCGGCCGGCGAGGCTGATGTTTGTGGTGATGCGGGGGCCCTTGTTGCTGATGGGGCCCTTGGTCACCTGCACCAGCACCTCGGAGCCGACCGGATAGATTTTCGGAATGTCCGCCGCGGTGATCCGTTTCTGGCTTTTCTTGCCGCCCTTGCGGTCCACCTGCTCCACGCCGCTGTCGAGTGCGAGAGGAAGCGCGTCCCAGAAATGCAGGAACGCGTTTTTTTCGAAGCCGATGTCGACGAACATGGCTTTCAGGCCGTGCTCGATGTTCTTCACGCGGCCCTTGAAAATGCCGCCGACAATGTTGCGGTCGGTCTGCCGCTCGACGTTGTATTCCTCGAGCTGCCCATTCTCAAGCAACGCCACGCGCTGCTCGAGTTTCTCGCTGTTTATAATGAGTTTGTTTCCGGATTGCCGCGGGGCAAATCCAAGAATCCGTTTAACTTTTTCGATCATGAAATTAATAATATTAAGGGGTTGGGGTTGGTTGTGGTTATCCTAATGGGAGCGTGGTTGAGCCTGGGGGGCTGCCGTTCCCTGTGGTTTTTTAGGATGGAAAAATCTCTCGAATATGCTTCTGCGGTCGGGCGTGGGCTGAGGCCTGGCGCGCTGGGGCAGCCGGCCTCCCGCGTCGGCATCGGGCCGGATATCCGGTGATGCGGCGGTTCTCCTGACCTGAGTCCTGTTTTCGGTATCGCCGGGGTCGCCATGCTCCTGGTCATCCGTCTGCGCCAGGACAGGAGCGCTGTTTTTGTAATTCACCACGGAGATCATCGCGAAAGGATTGTCCTTGTGGGCCGGCGTAAGCGGCTTGAGCTCGGGTGTGTAGTTCCCCTGCTCCATTGCAAAACATTCGTCAAGGATTCGCGCGGCGATCGGCCCCGCCACGGAACCGCCGTGCTCGCCGCCATTCACCATCACCGCCACCGAGTAGCGCGGTTTGTCGTAGGGGGCAAAACAGCAGAACCATGCAATGGTATCCTTTGCTCTGCCGCGCCAGTTCTGGGCGGTGCCGGTTTTGGCCGCCACGGTGATACCCTTGAGCTTCGCAACGCTGCCCGTGCCACCCGGTTCGTTCACTACTTTCCAAAGCCCCAGTCGCACGAGGTCAATCTGCGCCTTGGTAAAATCCTGCCGCAAATCCGCATGGACCTTGGGTTCTGGAGGTGCGACCAGCTTGCCGGTGTCCTCGTCCTTCACGGGCGTGCCTTCGGGAGAAAGAACGGAATGAATCAGGCGCGGATAATAGGAAACACCGCCATTCGCCACGGTGGCGTAAGCCATGGCCATCTGGAGAGGCGAGGCCAGGTCATAGCCCTGGCCAATGGAGGCGTTCGCTGTCTGCGCCTGCGACCATTTCTCCCGGGGATAGTGCTCAGCCATCCAGTCAGGTCCGGGAACCACGCCGGGCGCATCGTCCGAAAGCTCGATCCCGGCTTTTTCACCCAGCCCGAGTTTCCTTCCCGTATCATCAATCTCTTCAATGCCAGCCGCGTTACCGTACTGGTAAAAATAGCAGTCGCATGAAACCTTGATCGCCTCAGTGAGCCCGATGGTGCCGTGGGCGCCGCCCTTTTCCGCTATCCAGCAATGAAAGGGACGGTTTCCATACATGGTGGCTCCGCTACAATTATAGCTGTGCTGCCCGATCCCCTTGCGCAAGCCGGCAAGCGCAGTCACGATCTTGAAAGTAGAACCGGGCGGATAGGCGCTTACGGCGCGATTCACCAGCGGGTCGGCATCATTGTTATTCAGCGCATCCCAATCCTTTGTGGAAATGCTGGGAATGAAGGTATTGGGATCGTAGGACGGTACGGATGCCATCGCGAGGATGTCGCCATTGTTGGGATCGATGACGACCGCCGCGCCGCGACCCACTGCGCGCATCGCCTGCTCGGCGATCATCTGGATGCGGGCGTCGATGGTGAGGTAGACATTCGCGCCGGGCTGGGGAGGATCGACACGCACTTCGTTGTCGATCACGCCCTTCACATTGCGCTGTAACACACGTACACCCGGCTTGCCGCGCAGGTACTTGTCCATCGCCTGCTCGACCTGGGATTTTCCCTCGATGTCGGCCTGGTAGAAATTGTAGTCGTGCGCGTCGTCCAGCGAGTCAACGTCGTGCGGCTTGCCGACGTAACCCAGCAGATGCGCCGCGAGCGCGCCATACAGGTACTGGCGCACGGGTTTGATGGAAATGTCGACCCCCGGGAGCCCCACGTCGTGCTCGGAAAACTTCGCGATGGTCTGGAAATCGATGTCCTCGATGTAAGTGAACGGGATCTGGCTGTTGGTGTGGAAATGGCCCTGGAGGCGCTTGGCGTTATAATCCTTGGCGAGATCGAGCTCCTGAAGGCGCGGGACGACCGCGCTGTTCACCACCTTGAGGATATCGACCTCATCCATGTTTTTCGCCATTCCCTTGAACGTACCGAGATATTGCCGCCGGGGGACTTGCTGGCCTGTTTCCTTTGCGCGCTTCCGAAATTCACGCACCATCTCCGGCAGGTAAAAGTCGACTTCGTAACTCGCGCGGTTCTGCACCAGCGGAATGCCGTTCCGGTCGCGAATCTCCCCCCGCACCGAGGGAATGCGGACGCGCACCTCGGAGCGGCTGGCGAGCTTCTGCGTCCATGCGGAACCGTGCGCGACCTGCATCCACCAAAGCCTCGTCACGATCGAACCAAGCCCGCACAGGAACAGAAAACCAAGGACCTGCACGCGCAGTTCGATGCGCGGGCGGCGGCGGCGTGACATGTATGCAGCCATGGCCTAGTTGATCCCTTTCTCCTCGGGATTGATCTCATAGCCGACGAGCGATGCAATCCAGTTCAGGATAAAATAAAAAAACGGCGCGAGCAGCGCAGCGATGATCCCGGCGCCACCAATCCTCCACCAGATTTCGCCATTAAAAACGAATCCCCCCCGGCGGATCGTGATCATGAGATACTCCGCGAGTACGATCACGGAGGTAAACAGCCCGCTGAAGAGGCAGTGAATTTCCCAGCGGCCACGTTGAAATAGAGGACGGAATCCGCTCATGATTGCGCCAAGCGCTGCATAGAGGAGTATTGACCATCCAAGGGAAATTTCAACCGATGAATCGAGAGGTTGCACCGTGAGGGCATCCCACATGAAACCGGAGATGAACGCCATGGCCAGCATCCCCCAGTACGGAAGGGCCAGCGCCCCGTAAAACATGATGACAGGCAGGATGAGTACACGCGCCCCGAAGAGCCATGCAAGCGGCGGGATGAACTCCTGCACCACCAGCGAGGAGAAAAGAGAGAGAACTAAAATGGCAAAGAAAATCATTTTTTGCCCACGACGATAAACACGTCCTGCAAGGTTGTAAGATCGACCGAGGGAATCAATGTTGCCTTCCCGTCCAACTCACGCACCTTGAAGTCCTTGACGACCCCGATGGCGACTCCGGAGGGATAAACTCCCCCCACGCCCGAGGTGTAAACTTTTTGCCCGGCCTTAAGGTCCGCGGTCTTTGAAAGAAAATTCAGGCTGATCTCCGGCATCGAGGTCGTGGAGGTGCGTTCACCCCGCACGATCCCCTGCTCGCGCGTGCCCTCGACGCTCGCGGCGACTTTGCAATTCTCGTCGGCGATGAGAAGCACGGTGGACATATTCTTGGAAACGGTCGTGGTTTTGCCGACAAGGCCGTCCTCGGTAAGGACGGGCATGTCGGGATCGATGCCGTCGTCAAAACCGCGGTCGATCTTGACCGTGTTCCACCATGAACCGGAGTCGCGTGCCACGATGCGCGCGGGGATCAACTGGAACACCGAACGCTCCTCGTAACCGATGGCGCGGCGCAGCCGGTTGTTCTCCTGCTCGAGGTCGCGCAACGTCTGGTTGATGGTTTTCAACTCACGATTCTGCGTGACGAGAAGTTTGTTGTCCTGCTCAAGCTGGGTAAGCAATTTCAACTTCGTCCGGTAGGTGGATATTCGCACCTGAAGCGAGGAACCGGTCCTGAAAAATGGCGAGATCATCCCCAGGAATGCGGACTGCACCTTGATCGTATTGCGCGGATTCAGCGCGAGAATGACTCCCACGGCGATCAGGAACACGACCAACGCTACGATGTTAGTCCGCCTCATTGATCATCCCCTGGCAATTCACTGGAAATTGAACTGTTGGATCAGTGGTTCCACTGACGATCAGTGGTCGCAACCTGACGCAGGAATTTCAATTCGTTGAGCGCGCGGCCCGTTCCCTCGGCAACGGCGCTGAGCGGATCCTCGGCCACGTGCACCGGCAGGCCCGTCTCCTCGCTGAGGAGCTTGTCGAGACCGCGGAGCAATGCACCGCCGCCCGCGAGCACAAGACCGCGGTCCACGAGATCGGCGCTGAGTTCCGGCGGGCAACGCTCGAGGGTGACACGCACCGAATCAACGATAGTGGAAATGGGTTCGAGCAAAGCCTCGCGCACTTCCTGCGAGGTGATCGTGAGTGTTTTCGGAAGGCCGGCGACGAGATCTCGCCCTTTCACTTCCATGGTGGTTTCCTTCTCAATCGGATATGCGGAACCGATCTTGATTTTGATTTCCTCGGCCGTGCGCTCGCCGATCATCAAATTGTACGCGCGCTTCATGTACTGGATGATCGCTTCGTCGAGTTCATCGCCGGCAACGCGGACGCTGCGTGAAAATACGATGCCGGAAAGCGAGATCAACGCGACTTCCGTCGTGCCGCCGCCGATGTCGATAATCATGTTGCCGGCGGCATCCTGCACAGGCAGACCGACACCGATCGCGGCGGCCATCGGCTCCTCGATCAAATAAACTTCACGGGCACCCGCGCGTGTGGCGGAATCCTTCACGGCGCGCTTTTCCACTTCCGTGATGCCGGATGGGACCGCGATGACGACGCGGGGGCGAACCATCTTGCGCCGGTTGTGGACTTTCGAAATGAAGTGCCGGAGCATAGCCTCGGTGACTTCGAAATCCGCGATGACACCGTCCTTCAACGGGCGGATTGCGACGATGTTGCCGGGCGTGCGGCCAAGCATGCGCTTGGCTTCGTCGCCCACGGAAAGAACCTTGTTCGTGCCGGACTGCACGGCGACGACGGAGGGTTCGCGGAGCACGATGCCGTGATCACGCACGTAGACCAGAGTATTTGCCGTACCCAGATCGATCCCGATATCATTGGAAAAAAGTCCGAGGAGTTTGTTAAGCATTCAAAAAATTCTTCGTTAAAGGTGAAAATATGTATTGTTGTTCGTCCCAAATCCCGAAAAGGCAAGGTCACCCCGGTAAGTCTCGATGACTATTTCCACAAAATGAGACAACCTGCTTTCTCGAAGGCCCTTAGTATGTAGGAAAAGAGGGATGCTATCGTCAAGGCAAACCACGGCAAATGTGAAAAAACGGCCATTTATGGCCTTCCAGCCGTGATATTTACCAAAAAAAGGGCCAAAATTGGGAAAAAACGGGGTTTTTGAGGAGTCCGGGCCACTGCCCGCCATCCTGACTATCCGGCGTCAAGGTTGGGAAATTTTTCCACGACCGTTTCCCAGTCGGACTCGACATCCTGAAGCTTGATCCACGTTTGGGATGAAATCTCGCCACGCCGGAAGCTTTCCTCGACGGCCTTTTCATCAGGCATTTCGACTTCCTCGTTATCAACCAGAAGCAGATATCGCATAATGCACGTCGACAAATGACGACGAAAATATCGACGATGCGCGAACCAAAAACAATTCGATTTCGCAAGTGAACTGGAAGATACTTCCGTTCGCGTGAAAATTCCCCCAATGCTCCCCTTCCAATGTTGCGCGCTTGTCCTTGCGGCGCTGGTTTCCGGCGCCGGCTGCTCCACGGTTTCGTCGCGCGCGGAGGAACGTCCACAGGCGTTCGAGAACCTCCCGCAGGCAGAGCGCGAGCTTGTTAAACAAAGTAAAATAAATGCTGGCATGAGCAAGGACGCGGTTTACATCGCACTTGGAAAGCCGGACAAAATCATCCCCGGCACTCCCAATGGAAAACCGGGGGAAACGTGGGCCTACTTCGGTGTCCACCAGCAGGTGATTTCGAATTACCATGTGATCCCGCGCCCGGCGGGACGCGGTTTTACAACCGAAACGGTTTACAATCCGGTCTACATCACGCGCCCCTATGTGCGCAGGCAGGTCTTTTTCCAGAATGAAAAAGTAGTTGCATGGAACGAGCCCGTGTCACGATAACGTCTGCATGGCTTATTCGTCATTCTCCGATTTCATCGCCGCGCTGGACAAGGCCGGGGAATTGAAACGCATCGGCGTCCCGGTCGCCACGGAGCTGGAGATCACGGAGATCGCGGACCGTGAAATGAAATCACCCGGCGGCGGGAAGGCGCTGCTTTTCGAAAAGCCAACGATCAACGGCAAAGTCTCCCCGTTCCCGGTGGCAATCAACACCATGGGCTCGTGGAAACGCATGGCGATGAGCATGGGCGCGGCCAGCGTGGATGAGGCCGCCGCCGAACTCGGCGCGCTCATGAAAGCGAAGCCGCCGACCGGCATCCGCGATGCGGTAAAGCTTCTCAGCCAGGCGCTCGAGCTGCGTCACGCGAGACCACGAATGGTGAAGGACGGGGCGTGCAAGGAGGTCATTCACAAGTTCGATGCACCAGCCACGCGCGCGGATGCGTGGCCCGCGGCTCCTGGCGTGAAATCACCCGCGACTGGAAATTCACCTACGCTGCTCGATATTCCGATCCTGAAATGCTGGCCGCTCGACGGCGGGCGTTTCGTCACGCTCCCGTGCGTGGTCACGAAGGACCCGGACACCGGCGAGCGGAACGTGGGGATGTACCGCATCCAGATTTACGACGACCACACCACGGGCATGCACTGGCAGTTGCAGAAAGTCGGTGCAAGGCATGGACGTCGTTATTATGAAACGGGAACGCGGATGCCTGTCTCCATCTTCATCGGCGGCGATCCGATGTTTCCCTTTGCGGCCACCGCACCCCTGCCCGACGGGCTCGATGAATTTCTTCTCGCCGGATATCTGCGCAAAAAATCGATCGATCTCATAAAGTGCGAGACAAACGATCTGGAGGTGCCCGCAAACGCGGACTTCGTGATCGAGGGCTACGTCGATCCCACCGAGCCGTTGCGCGACGAGGGACCGTTCGGCGACCATACCGGCTATTACACGCTGCCGGAGCCGTATCCCGTTTTTCACGTCACGGCAATCACACACCGGAAGGACGCAGTGTATCCCGCGACCATTGTCGGCATTCCGCCGATGGAGGATTTTTACATGGGCGGCGCGAGCGTGAAATTGTTCCTGCCGGTTTTCAAAATGAATTTTCCAGAGATCATCGACATCGCCCTGCCCGCCGAGGGGGTGTTTCACAATCTCGTGTTCGTGAGCATCAAAAAGACCTACCCCATGCAGGCCTACAAAATCATGCACGGACTGTGGGGCATGGGGCAGATGATGTTCACGAAATACATTGTGGTAGTGGATGACGACGTGGATGTGCACAACACGAGCGACGTGCTTTTCCGGCTCTGCGCCAATACCGACCCGCAGCGCGACAGCATTTTCACAAAAGGGCCGGCGGATGTGCTCGACCATGCCACCACGGAGATCGCCAGCGGAAGCAAACTCGGCATCGATGCCACCAAAAAACTCCCCGGCGAAGGGCACAACCGCGAGTGGCCGCCATTGATCCGCATGGATGAGGTGACACGGAAAAAAATCGACGGACTGCTCAACCCATGAACCCGAAGCGGCTTCTCCTCGCGATTATGGCGGTGTTCGCCATCGTCTGGCTCGTGGATTTTCTCGTCCATGGCGTCTGGCTGCAAGGCGATTACAGGGCGATGCCAAATGTGTGGCGCGATCCGGGGGACATGCAGGCGCACATGGGCTGGCTGCTGTTCGCGCAATTGTTGTGGGCAGTTACGTTCGTCCTGCTGTGGGCAAAGGGGTTTGCGGCAAGATCGCACATCACCTGCGGGTTGATCTACGGATTGTTGATGGGCTTTTTCTTCCAGACAAATACGCTGGTGCTTTACGCCGTGCAGCCGCTCCCGGGATTACTGATGGCGAAATGGTTCGCCGCAAACATCGTCGAGGGAATACTGGCAGGTGTCGCGGTTTACCTCGTATACAAGCCAGAGCCGGCTCAGATGAAAGCCTGATCCGCAAACAACGTCATCTGCTCCCCGGGCCGTCTGAAATGTTTCGTGGTCATGCCGGGAAAATTGTTTTTGATGCCGGCCTTTTTGCAGCCTGCCTCGTGCAGCGTGGCGATCTGTTCCGCCCAGACTCCGCTTCCCCGGAAACGGGTTCCGAAGTTCGGATCATTCAATTTGCCACCGCGCATATCGCGGATGCGGCCCAGGATTTTTTCCTTGCTGCCGGGATAATGCTCATCGAGCCATTTCTCAAACAGCGGCGCAACCCCGTAGGGAAGCCGCACAGGCACATACCCGGCGAAGATCGCGCCCGCCTTCGCCGCGGCATCGAGGATCGCGGGCAACTCATGTTCATTCAGCCCGGGAATGATCGGCGCAGTCATCACTCCCACGGGTACACCGGCCTCGCTGAGCGCACGGATCGCCGCAAGCCTGCGTTGCGGAGGAGAAGTGCGGGGCTCCATGTTCTTGCGAAGCTTTTCGTCCAGCGTGGTAATCGAGACGGCAACCGCGACCGCATCGAATTTCGCCAGCGCCGAGAGCAGATCGATATCGCGCGTGACGAGATGGTTCTTGGTGACAATGCCGACCGGGTTGCGAAATTCCAGCAGCACCTCGAGACACCTGCGGGTGAGGCGGAATTTTCTCTCGGCAGGCTGGTAGCAATCGGTCACGCCGCTCATGGAGATCACCTGCGGCTTCCAGCGCGGCGAGGACAATTCCTTGCGCAGCAGTTCCGGCGCGCGCTCCTTCACCATGATTTTCGACTCGAAATCGAGCCCAGCGCTGAAACCGAGATACTCGTGATTCGGCCGCGCGTAACAATAAATGCAGCCGTGCTCGCATCCGCGGTAGGAGTTGATGCTCGCGTTGAAACCGATGTCGGGGCTGTCGTTGCGTGCGATGATGGATTGCGTGCTGTCCTTGAAAAATTGAGTCCGGGGAAGCGGCGCGTCCTCCTCCGCGCAATCCGGATCAGGCTCGCAGGAAAGGCGCTCGAATCGGTTCGCCGGGTTGGCGCTTGCGCCGCGCCCATGAATTGGCTGGTTTGGTGCAGTCATTACAAAATGATAGCACGAAATACCGTTCGTATGAACGGTATTTTTAATCAAATTTTCCACGGGGAGATTTCAGACCTTCCCGGAAACCGAAGACGAAACTACGGCTTGATAAACCGCCCACCTGTGGTCGGGTCTTCCACGACCGAGCCATGCGGAATGCCGCGAGTATCGATTACGTTGTAAGGCCGGTAAGGGCTCTCGACCAAACCGCGGCCAAGACTCCGCCCGTAGGGAAGTTGCTCGCCTTCATAGTAGCCGCGATCATCCGCGCGACCGATGAGATGTCCGATGAGAGCTCCCGTGCCTGCGCCAAGTGCGGCACCGGCAAGCACGTTCCCCGGCCTTCCACGTCCAAGTGCGGCTCCCAAAAGTGCTCCGCCTGCAGCACCGGCCACCGCTCCTTTTGCAGTGGGACCGCTTTCGCAGGAAGTGAGCGCCATTACCGGGGCGAGCACTAGTGACGTTAAAACAATGCGGGTGTGTTTCATGGTTTTCTCTTTCTACTATATCGTTGCCTATGGGTTGACGGATGCTTTTTATCCTCTATTCAAAAAATTGACCAGCCATGCACGGGCGACCACTCCGATCTTCCTGGCCTTCCCGAGCGAGTATCTTTGTTCCAGCACACGAAAGCCGTCACGCTCCATTTTATCGAGCAGTTTTTTGTAAACGGAGTGCATGATTTCGGCAGCCACCATGCCGCGGGCATCCTCCGGGGGCAGTTCCGCGACCGCGCTTGCGTAAAATTCCCGCGCGCGTTTCGCTTCAAATTCCATGAGTTCGTGGAACGCTGCGTTTTGTTTCCGTGCTGCGAGGTCTTCCACGGAATAATGAAAACGTTCCAGGTCCTCCAGCGGAAGATAAATGCGCTCCCCGTTTAACCAGTCTTCACCCACGTCACGGATGATGTTGGTCAATTGCAACGCGAGCCCGAGGCTGACGGCGTATTTTTTGCAAAGGGGATTGGTGTAACCGAAAATCTCGATGCTAACGAGGCCTACGGCGCTGGCAACACGGTAGCAATAGAGCCGCAGTTCCTCGAACGTCCGGTAGCGTGCGCCGCCAAGATCCATTTCCACTCCCGCGATGATCTCTCGGAAATACTCAACCGGTATCCGGTATTTCGCGATCAAATTCCGCACCTCACGGGCAAGCCGCGGCTCACCGTCGAATGGCGTTTCCAGGCTCCTCCGCCATTCATCAAGTTGCAACCTCCTTTGTTCGACCGGGACCGACGGTTCATCCGCGATGTCATCGACAATGCGGCAGAACGCATAGAACACGGTCATGTCGCTACGGCGGTCACGTGGCAGCACGATAAGGGCGAGCGCGAGGTTCGACTTGCTCGCTTTCGTGATTTCCTCTGCGTTCTCCCCTGGGGTCACACCGTCGCGCCTCCGTCCTTTACGGCGGTCTGGGAGTCCCGGCATACCACTCCATCTGCGAGTTCGATGGTCCTGTCGGCAAACCTCGCCAGTTCCCGCTCCCTGGCAGTGAAAATCGCCGTCGTTCCAAACTCTGTAGCAGCCCGGCGTATGACCTCGAGGAAGCCGGCGAGTTCTTCACCTGACATCTCCGCATCCAAATCCTCGATGATCAGGATTTCTGGCTGATTCACCAGCGCCCGGGCAAGCGATACGCGGTGCTGTTGCGCGATCGTGAGTCCGTCGACCGCCGATTCGGCAAAATTCCCCATGCCCGCGAACATCAGTATTCCTTCCGTCCGGCGCTGGGCTTCATCAGGGCCGGCGTCCGACAGTTTGAAAAGGGGCATCGCGACATTTTCAGCCACCGAGAAGGATGGAAGCAAAAACGGCTGCGCGAAGAGAAAACCGAAATGCCGCGTGCGGAGTTCCGCGCGAAAATCCTCCGCCAGCGTCGAAACTTCCTCGCCGCGCAAAAATACCCCGCCCTTTTCCGGCGCGTCGAGCAGCCCGAGCAGACGCAGGAGAAGCCCGGCTCCGCTCCGCGCATCGCCGCACAGCAGATTCAGCGTCTTCGCGTGGATCGAGAGCGAGACACCGCGGATGCCCGATGCAACTTCGCCGCCGGGAGCCGTGGAGCAGCACACGCCGCGCATTTCCAGGATGATGTTTCCGTTTTCAGCCACTAGTATTTGATCCAGTTGTCGGCATGAACACGCCCGGCCTCGGAGCGCTTGTAAAGGCATACCCATGTCGCAAGCATCCAGCCGCCAACGAACGCCGCCAGCAATGGATAGGTCACCCGCCACACCAGCGTGAAGACCGTGATCACCGAGCCTTTTTCAAAATCCCCGCCGGCGGTCTGCTCGGGAAGGTTTGCGAAGCCTGCGTTAATGACTCCGTTGAGCACATTCAACGCGTAAAAATGGATGAACGCGACGACCAAAAACCAGAACACCGCCCACCCGTCCTTGCGGAGGAAATGAAGATAGTCGCCAAACGCCTTGCGCAGCGTTTCGCTATGAAAGGTGAGGATGATCTGCATGCCGGAAAACAGGAGCAGGAATCCCACGAGCAACGGGCGGGCGACATGGTCGTTGTAATAAAACAAAACCGACTTCTCCGGCACATAATGCGTGAAAGGCGGCACCACCGTGATGATCTGCGGCAGGCTGATGAACAGTGTGCTCAGCAGCATCACGATGCCTGACCATTTCATCACGAAGCTGAACCGGCGGATCGCAAAATCCAGCAGGTTCCGGCGCGTGAAATTCAATCCCCTCACCCACGCATAGACCATGAGGATGAGATAAATCTGCACACAGACGCCGAACATGAGTTCAAAGAGAAACGAAAGCCAGACCACGATGTAGGAACACTCGATCAACCGCAGACCAGGCATTTTGCCATCCAGCACCAGTAGCAGAGGCCCGTACAAAAGCGGCATCACCAGCGCGGCGACCGCGCACAGCAGAATCCCAAAATAGATGACCCACCCCAAACCGTCGAACCGGCGGCGCAACGCACGGAACAACACACCGTGATGCCCGTCCCAATTCACCAGGAACAGCAATGCCGCGATCGACGAGAATGGAAACGTGGTGATCAGCACATTGAATATCCCCGCCACGCCTTCAAGCGCGGGAAGCCTGCTGTTTTTCAAAATCGTCCGGACCGCATCGTCCGGCAAAAACCACGGCCGCCACGCGATGAAGACAGGCCGCGCCCCTTCCTGCAGATAGTAGTGGCTGAACAACTCCACGCTGAGCTGGAACACCGCGTAACATAGCCCAAACAGCGTGAGCATCGCCCACAACGCGGGATAACGCGCCATGCACCGGAGCCCGTCCCGCAGGCTCGCCCGTACCGGACTTGCGAACATCACCAGCAGGTAGCCGAGAACCGCGCCACCGAGCAATATCCATGGCCTGTATGTTTCGGGAAAAGGCATGTTCAGGATTTGCGGCTTGCTTTAAAGTTCCTTGAAATTCTCCAGGTGCAGCACGTTGTCCGGCGTCAGGAATGCGGGGCCGCCCATCACGGCGGCGCCGATGAAAATCTGTGCGGATTTCAACGTCATTTCCGCCGCCCGCAGAATCTCCTCCTGGCTGTTTCCCAGCACGATCATCCCGTGATTCTGGATCAATATGAGTCTCGGCATCACCTTGTAACGATCGCGCCAGAGGGCGAGTTTGCGCTTAACTTCCTTTGCAAGCGGCAGGCCGGGATCGGCGTACGGCACGAGCAACGAAGAGACGCCGCGCGAAATCACCTCGTGGGCAATCGTGCGGCGCTCGGCAAACTGGCGGGCACGGGGCGAACCAATGATCTGGTTGATCTCCACCGGTTGCACATGCACGGCGTACTTCGTGTCGTCGAGGCTGAAAAGGTAGGCAAAAAGAATGGCATCCAGCGCGGGCCGCAATGTCGTGGCGCCAGCCAGCGCCTCCTCGAGCGTTTCGTCCGTCACGGCGTCCAGCGACATCAGTTCGGACGTTTTCGCGAGATCCATCGCCACCATGTCGCCTGAAGTAAGCGCCGTGAGATATGCGCCGCGCCGCGACACCATAAGGTTCGCACCGGATCTCACTGCACAGGCCCCCTCGTCCCACAGCACCATTCGCGAAGGATGCCTGCCGATGGTGTGCGAAAGCTCGATCAGTTCAGATAAATCCATGTCAGACATTGCACCTCCCGTGGCCGCGCTCCCCGAGCGTGACCATATTATTTGATCAGACCCCAATGGGAATTGAAAGGCCAATAAACAAGCAGGCCGCGTCCCATGATGTTGCGCTGCGGCACCACGCCCCAGTCGCGGCTGTCTGAGCTGTGATAGCTGTTGTCACCCAGTGCGAAATAGGATTTCGCCGGCACGTGGAATTTGGACTCGGGATCGGTGAGGTAATTCAATGGCTGGTAATAAGGAGGCCCCGGGTAAGCAGCGCCGTTTGAGTAGCCAAAGTAGCCGTTTTCAGATTTCATCACCCGCTCATAGCCGAACCCCTGTGCCCGTGCGCCGTTCTGATAAAGAACCGGCGGGTCGATGCGGAGATCGTCATTCGGCAATCCACCGACGCGTTTGATGTAGAACTGCGACGGCCCCTCCGGGTTGCTCCGATTTTCATTTGTGCGGATGTTTTTTGTATTGAAGACAAATACATCACTCCGCGCTGGCGAGCGGAAATTGTAGCTGATCTTGTCCACGAAAACATGATCCCCCGTATTTACATATCCACGAGCAATGACATCGCCCTTATGGAATTCCATCCCGGCATCGAGATGAAAATAATGAACCAATGTATCGGCCGGAGCATGAACGATGTAGCTTCGCCCCCCGCAATCAATACGCGAATAGGTGAAAATGAAAAATCGCTTGAACTCCTGCGCAACCACAATCCTATCCCCCATTTTGTCTGGAACCCGAATGGGTTTCACGATGCCATCTTCCTCGCAAACAACATCGATATAGGTCCTGCCAAACAGCAGGCCGGCAGCAATCCGTTTCAGGATATTCGGTGGCGGCGACTTTGTGGGAAACCCTATGATGCCGTTCAACGTAGGCTGCATCGAGCCGGTGGGAATGGTGAACGGTTGCAGGAAATAGGTGCGCACTCCCAGCGCCACGATGATTGCCACCAGGAACACCTCGCAGTTTTCACGCCAGCCCGCGTCGGAGGGCGTTGGGGAATATTTCCCGGCGAGCTGGTCAAGAAGCCTCGCTTCCTCCTGGACGGCTTTTTCGTCCTTTCGGGCCACCGCCTCGCGCAGCTTCTGCATCTGCCGCTCGAAATCGGCGACCGTTGCCTCGGTCCAGATATCCTTCTTGTAGTCGAGCAGTTTGCGGGCGCTTTTCAAAAGATCCCGGGCTTCGCTGACGTAACGAGGTGTGAAAAATCCAAACATTGCGGTGATGAAATGGGAAACCGGCGCGAATCGGAAGCTAAAAATGCTTCATTAAAATAGTGAGCGATGGAATCCTCCATTTTTGGGCGGCGTTATTTCAATGGGTTTCATCATTCAGCATTGCAACTTGCCGCCAACATCCGTCTATTTATTCCGCACAAGCCCCGATGAAGAAAAGAATTCGTATGATCATGCGTGATTTACTGCTGGCTGTTGGCGGCTTCGTGATTCTTCTGTTCATCTTTCAGCACAAGCTGATCTGGTTCCCCCGTCATTACGGCCCGGACTACAAACTTACGCTCCCTAAAACGGCGGTAGAGTTGCATTATACGACCTCGGAGGGAAAACAATGCTCCTTTTACATTCCTCCATCGGGCGTGACTGCCCCCGGGCGCGTATGGGTGCTTTTCTGCGGGAACGGTTCAAAAGCGCTGGACTGGGTGGACCTTGTCGCGCGCGCACCGGACAAGCGTGACGGATTTCTCCTGATTGACTATCCCGGCTACGGTCTTTGTGAAGGAAGCGCGACGCCTGCGGGAATACGTGAGTCCTCAGGAAAGGCTTTCTCGGAACTCGCCGCCCACCTGCAAGCAACACCCGCCGGGTTGGATGGAAAACTGAACGTGCTCGCGCATTCCATCGGTTGCGCCGCCGCACTGGAATTTGCGGTGTTGCATCCCGTGCGGAAGGTGATCCTCGTCGCGCCGTTCACCAGCCTGCGCGACATGGCAAGACGTACAGTGGGCTGGCCTCTCTGCTGGCTATTGCGGCACAATTTCGACAATCGCGCCCGCCTCGCCGAGCTTTCCGCGCGGCCCACGCCCCCACGGGTCACGATCTTCCACGGCAGCGAAGACGCCCTGATTCCAAAGCAAATGGGACGGTCGCTGGCGGAGACGTTTCCAAACACAGCCACTTTCCACGAAATTCCGGATGCCGACCATAATTCCATCGTCTACGATGCCGAGCGTCAGATTTTTTCGGCGATGAATGACTGACACGAGTGACTCATTTCTTATTCCTTGAAGCGATGACCTGCAGGCGGGCGGCATCGGTTTTTTCCCAGATCAGCGCTTTCAACAGCATGTCCGGGTGGGCGTAGCGGCTATCCAGTTCAACAGCCTTTTTAAACGCGGCATCCGCCTCCTCTTTTCTGCCAAGCGCATCGAGGGAAAGCGCGACGCACGCGAAGTGCTCGCCTGATTTTCGTTTGCTATTCAGGATCGCGCGTTCAAATGCGTCCACGGATTCCCTGTATCTCCCCTTGCTGTACAGCGCGCCCCCAAGGCCGGAGAGACTGTCGGTTGACTGGGGGTTTTTCGCCACGGAATCGGTCCAAAGCGAAAGACTGTCATGCCAGACTTTTTCGCGCTGGAAAGTCATGCCCGCGAGCATGCAGGCGATTACAAGAAAGACCGCAAGGCCCGCCTTTTGCACGAGGCCTCGACGCCACGGAATCGCCGCGACCATAATCGCAACGCCCACCATCGGAAAATAGAGAAACCGGTCTGCCATCGGCCTGTAGATCGGCACGAGGTTGGAAACGGGCAGCAAGGCCAGCCAGAACACGGCGGCCCCAAGCGCAAAAACACGGTTCTTCATCGCCATGAAGATTTGCGCCGCGACCGTCAGGAACACCAGCGGCAGGCATATGGCCAGGTCAAAATTACGCAGGGAGTAGGGCGTGTAATCCGCGCAGAGCCATGCCGGCCACGCGATGTTCCTGAAATAGCAGGCCGTAATGCGCGGCTGGATCGCGATCGCGCCCGCAAGGTCGCCCCCCGGATAGCCCGGCTTCTGGGTGAAAATAATCGACTGCGCGGGAGGAAGCGCAAACCGGGCGACCAGAAAGCATGCCACCACGAACGCCGAACCGGCGCAAAGTGTGATCCAGCCCCTGCGTGGCTCGTCGCGCCGGAACAACAACCAATAGCAAACAAGAGCCGGAGGACCGGCGACGCCGTTTTCCTTCGAGCCGACGGCGAGAAGAAGGCCTGCCACGCACGCCAGGCCAAGCAGCACATTTCTTCGCGACAGGACAGGCCGAAATGCCGTGGCAAGATTCAGCGAAGCCAACACGAAAAGAGCAGCGAGCAGGTCCTTGCGATAGCTGACCTCCGCGACCGCCTCGGAATTGAGCGGATGCACCGCGAAAAGCAGTGCCGCAGCAAACGGAGCGAAGACGGAGACATCCCCCGCAAGCTTTCTGCAAAGCCGGAATATCAGGAGCGTGACGACAGCATGCAGGATGCCATTAACAAGATGGTGTCCAGCGGGATTCGCACCCCACACCGCCCAGTCGATCATGGAGATTGCCACATAGACTGGCCGGTTGTTGTCCATCACATCCATGTGCATGATACGAAGTGTCAGCACATCGCCGAGATTGCGGAGGTGGTGGATGTAGTCGTTCGCGTACACGGTCATCCGGCCGTCGTACACAAATTCGGCGTCGAGCATCGGCAGGTAGAGGGCGACGGCGATCGCGGCAAGGATGACCGCGGCAAGAAAGTCAATCCGCACCGGCGCCGGGAGGCCCGGAATCGTGATATTCGGGGCCTCTGCGTCGTTGCGGTTCAATTCGACTTGAGCACTTCGATGAAGGCTTCCTGCGGGATGTTCACCCGCCCGATTGCCTTCATCCGTTTCTTGCCTTCCTTCTGCTTTTCCAAGAGCTTGCGTTTGCGGCTGATGTCGCCGCCGTAGCATTTCGCCGTCACGTTCTTGCGCATGGCGCTCACGCTTTCACGCGCAATGATCTTGCCGCCAATCGCCGCCTGGATCGCGACCTGGTAGAGCTGTGTTGGAATCACTTCCTTCAGCTTCGCGGCAAGCTGCCGGCCGCGGAACTCCGCCTTGTCGCGATGCACAATCGACGAGAATGCATCCACCGGCTCCCCGTTCACGAGGATGTCGAGCTTCACGAGCTTGTCGGCGCGATGCCCCGCGTGCTCGTAATCCATGGAGCCGTAGCCGCGCGTGATCGATTTGATCTTGTCATTGAAATCGACCAGGATTTCGTTCAGCGGCAGGATGCAGGTGAGCATCACGCGCTTGGTGTCGAGCGACTCGGTGTGATCGAGGATGCCACGCTTTTCCATGATAAGCTGCATGAGCGGCGAGATATACTCGTTCGGCACCATGATGAAGCATTTCACGATCGGCTCGCGGATTTCCTCGATGACGCTCGGGTCGGGCAGGAATTCGGGATTGTCGACGTGCAGCACCTCGCCATTTGTTTTTTCCACCTCGTAAATGACCGAGGGGTACGTGGCAATGATGTCCATGTCGTACTCGCGCCGCAGCCGCTCCTGGATGATCTCCATGTGGAGCAGGCCAAGGAATCCGCAACGGAAACCGAAACCGAGCGCGACGGAGCTTTCCGCCTGGTAAACAAAGGATGAATCGTTGAGTTGCAGCTTGCCCATGGCCGTCTTCAAATGCTCGAAATCGGCGGTGTTGATCGGGTAAATACCGCTGAAAACCATCGGCTGCACCACCTGAAAACCGGGGAGCGCCTCGGTTGCGGGAAACTTTGTGCCCGTGAGCGTGTCGCCGATCTTGATCTCGGAGGACGTCTTGATGTTTGCAATCACGTAGCCGGTATCGCCGGGGTGGAGCTTGTCCCGGGCAACCATGCGCGGGGTGAATACGCCGACCTCCTTCACGTCGTAGGGGCGGTTGTTGCTCATCATCTTCACGCCGTCGCCAGCCTGGAGCGTGCCGCTCATCATTCTCACGTACGTCACGACGCCGCGGTAGGAATCGAAAGTGGAATCAAAAACGAGAGCGCGCACCTTGTCATCATCCCATTTTTTGGGCGCGGGAATGCGCGCGATGACAGCCTCCAGGATTTCCTCGATGCCGATGCCCGCCTTTGCGCTGGCGAGGATCGCCTCGTCGCCCGGGATCGCCAGGATTTCCTCGAGTTGCTTTTTTACCGTCGGGATGTCCGAGTTCGGAAGGTCGATCTTGTTGATCACCGGGATGATCGTCAGCCCCTGCTTGTTTGCGAGGTGGACGTTCGCGACCGTCTGGGCTTCGACGCCCTGCGCCGCATCCACGATCACCAGCGCTCCCTCGCATGCCGCGAGCGACCGGGATACCTCGTATGCAAAATCGACATGGCCCGGGGTGTCGAGCAGGTTGAGTTTGTAATTATGCCCGTCCTTCGCCTTGTAGCGCATTGCCACGGGATGCATCTTGATCGTGATGCCGCGCTCGCGCTCCAGGTCCATGGCGTCCAGAAGCTGGGCCTGCGAATCCCGCATCGCAATAGTACCGGTGAATTCCAGCAAGCGGTCGGAAAGCGTGGTCTTCCCGTGATCGATGTGGGCAATGATGCAAAAGTTGCGGGTATGTTGGATGGACGGCATTGAGAGCCGGAAACTATGCGTAAGGAATGGGGAGCGGTCAAATACTTCCATCCGGTTAAAAAAGCCGGCCTCCGCATTCACGGATTGACCAAAATAAAATCCTCTCCAAAGTAGCACCCATTATGGGCATTCAAGAAACAGGGGAACACGACGAACTACTCACAACAAACCGCAAGGCGCTGACGATCAATCTCGACCAGGAGAAATACGGCACATTTGCCGAAATCGGGGCGGGGCAGGAGGTCGTGCGGAACTTTTTCCAGGCGGGCGGAGCAGCCGGCACTGTAGCGAAGAGCATCTCGGCCTATGACATGAAATTCAGCGACGCCATCTATGGCAAGAGCCCGCGCTATGTCTCGCGGGAGCGGCTCGACCTGATGCTGGATCATGAATATGTACTGCTGAAGGAACGCCTTTTCGAAGCGCGCGGCGCGAACACCACGTTCTTTGTGTACGCAAACACCGTGGCGGCCCGCAATTACAAGGGAACGAACGAATGCCATGGGTGGATGGGCATCCGCTACCAGTTCACCCCGCAGTCGGAACCGAACGACATCGTGATCCACGTGCGCATGTGGGACAAGGAGAACATCCTCCAGCAGCAGGCGCTCGGCGTGATCGGAGTGAACCTGATTTACGGCGCATTTTATTTCAAGGACGACCCGAAGCAGTTCATGAAATCGCTCTTCGACCAGCTCGGCACGGAGCGCATCGAAGTGGACATGATCAAATTCTCCGGCCCGAATTTCAAGGATGTAAACAACCGCCTCATGAGTCTCGAACTCGTGCGCCTCGGCCTGACGAACGCCGTGATGTTCAGCGCCGCCGGCGACGTCGTGCAGCCTTCCGAGGTGCTGCACAACAAGGCGATCATTGTTGAGCGCGGCAGCTTCCGCCCGGTGACGCTGGTGAACATGGACATGCTCCGCTGCGCTTGTGCGCAGTTCGCGCAGGAGCCCGACGTAAAGGGCAAGGATGTCATCGTATTGATGGAAATTACGATGCACAACCTGCTCGCCTCAGGCCAGCTCGACCACGAGGATTTCCTGGCGCGCGTGGACACGCTTGCCGCCCTCGGCAACGATGTGCTGATTTCCAACTACTCGGAATACTACCGGCTCAGCGCCTATTTCCGGCGGTATACGAAGGAAATGATCGGCCTCGCGATGGGTGTGAACAACCTCGTCGAACTCTTCAACGAAAAATACTACGAAAACCTCGCCGGCGGCATTCTGGAATCATTCGGCCGGCTCTTCCGGAATTCCGTGAAACTCTACATCTATCCGATGCGGCAGACAGTCTTCGCGCGCTATGTCGCGGGGACCGATGCGCCCGACCCAACACCTGCGCAACTGGCGAAAAGCAGCTTTGCGTCGAACGTTCTCATCACCGCGAGGAACGTGCAGGTCACACCTCGCCTGCAAAACCTGTACATGCACCTGCTGGAAAACCACTACATAGACTGCCTGGTCGGCTACGACGAGGAGGTCGGCAGCGTTTTCTCGCGCGACGAGCTGAAGAAGATCAAGTCGCAGGGCTCCGACTGGGAGAAATACGTCCCAAAACAGGTTGCGGAAATCATCAAGCAACGGAATCTCTTCGGTTACAACAGCACTCCGCTATAATAATTCGAACGGGATTGCCGGCTTGGAATGGCCTGCCATGTAATATTCGCGCCTGGTGGGAAAAAGTTGGGATTGCAGAAAACTTCGATTCAGAGTCAAATCGCTTTCCCCAAATGAGCATCCTTTTGCACGCCATCAATTCCGCCGTCACAACCTTTCAGTCGCTTGCGGAGCTTGAGAAACCCTTGGGACGCGCGGCACAGATCGTGGAAAAGTGCCTGCGAAGCAACCATAAGCTCCTGGTCTGTGGCAACGGTGGAAGCGCGGCCGACGGCGCGGATTTCTCCACCGAATTTGCGTGCCGCTTCGTCGCCGATCGCAGGCCTTATCCCGCTATAAACCTGGCAACCAACGGAAGCCTCCTGACCGCAATCGGCAACGATTACAATTTCGACGAAGTATTCGCCCGCCAGATCCGTGGCCTGGCAAACACGGGCGACGTGGTCGTCGCGATTTCCACGAGCGGAAACTCGAAAAACATCATCCGCGCGCTGGAGGAGGCAAAAAGCAGGAAAATCGAGAGCATCGCGCTTCTCGGCAGGGATGGCGGCAGCGCGAGGGGGCTCGCACAGGTGGAACTGATCGTCCCGCACCATACCACCGCCCGAATCCAGGAGGCTCACAAGTTTCTATTTCACGTCCTCTGCGAAATGATCGACGGCAACCTGGAGCGCGAGTAAGCAAGTGACGCCACAGGTTTACGAACGCATTTTTGCCGTATTCGCCTTCGTGACAGGCGCAGTCATCGGCTCGTTCCTGAACGTCTGCATCTACCGGATGCCGCTCGGGCTTTCCGTGAACAAGCCGAAACGCTCATTCTGTCCCTCATGCAAATACCAGATCCCATGGTACCGGAACCTGCCGCTAATTTCATGGATGGCATTGCGCGGAAAATGCGCGAATTGCGGGAGCCGCATTTCGTTCCGCTATTTCGGAGTGGAACTGCTCACCGCCGTGCTGTTCCTCGCCGTGTGGTTGAAATGCTGGAACTCCGGCCATGTGGTCCTAGCGCTCCCCTACTGGATATTAACGAGCCTCCTGATCGTCGCCACTTTCATCGATTTCGAGTACTTCATTATCCCGGATGAAATCACCTGGGGCGGTGTGGGTGCCGGAATCACGCTCAGCTTGTTCATTCCCTCAATGATGAACGTGAAGGTATTCTGGCACGGCCCGATCTGGGCGGTCATCGGGGCGACGGCGGGCTACTACACGCTTTACGCCGTGGTAGAACTCGGAAAACTCGCCTTCGGTAAAAAGAAAATCGCCCTTCCCATCGCCGAGCCATTCACATGGAGTCGTATCGGCGAGGACGCGGAATTGAAAGTGGGCGAGGATTCAGTGCTCTGGAGCGATACATTTGGCTTCCGTGAATCCGACCAGCTCGTCCTCAAATGCACACGCGCAGACGTGGATGGAAAACATTACACGAATACCACACTCCATTTTTACCACGACCGGTTGCTGGTGAGCGGGGTGGAACACAAACTCGAAAGCCTCGGGCCGGTTTCAGGCCACGTATTCGAACTCGTCATTCCCCGCGAGGCGATGGGCTTTGGCGACGTGAAATTCATCGCGGCGATCGGCGCGTTTCTCGGCTGGAAATCCGTTTACTTCACCATCGCAAGTGCGTCGATGATCGGAGCGATCGTCGGCTCGGTAATCCTGATTCTCAACAAACGCCATTGGTCCTCAAAAATCCCTTTCGGCCCCTACCTCGCGCTGGGCGCGTTCGTCTGGATGTTTGCCGGGCCGGATATTATCCAATGGTATTTGAACCATTTCTTGTACACTCCTGAATATTGAAACCCGAAGTCCCCTATGCCCAAACAAGCTGTCTTCTTCCTTATAGATACACAGGGTGCAAACTGTGTGAGTTGTTATACAGGGAATGCCCGTCTCGCCACGCCCAACCTCGATAAACTGGCGGAAAAAGGAGTGCGTTTTGAACGCGCTTACACTTGCTCGCCCGTGTGCGGCCCGGCGCGATCCGCCATTTTTACCGGGCTGTATCCGCATTCGAACGGCGTGCTCGGCAACAACCAGTCCCCGCATCTCGACATACCCACAATTGGCCAGCGCCTGAAGGACACTGGTGTCTCCACCGGCTACATCGGAAAGTGGCACCTCGACGGCACCGATTATTTCGGCGATGGCCGCTGCCCTGCGGGCTGGGATCCGAAGTATTGGTTTGATGGAAGGAACTACCTCGACTCGCTGCCCGACCAGGCCGCAAGGGATCTTTCGCGGACGATGCTTGGCCCGAAAGAAGTCGCCATGCACGGCATCACGGCGGAGTTCACCCACGCTCACCGCACCGCCGACCGCGCACGCGATTTCATCGAGAAGCACAAGGACAGGGATTTCTTCCTCGTAGTCTCCATCGACGAACCGCACCACCCCGCCATCTGCCCCGAGCCATTCGTGAGCAGCTTCGATGATTTCCTCCTGCCCGTGCCGAATGCAGTTGATTCCCTGGAAGACAAGCCTCGCGTACAGCGCGAATGGGCGAATCGCTTCGGCACAAGGGTCGGAAACTCGCTTGTACAGAAGGATGGGCAGGCCATGCTCTCGGCTCCCTGGTATTTCGCCTGCAACAGCTACAGCGACCACGAGGTGGGGCGCGTGATCGACGCGATCGGCACGCACACGCCGGACGCGCTGGTCGTGTACACTGCGGATCACGGCGACATGTTCGGGGCCCACGGCCTGTTCAGCAAGGGCCCCGCGATGTACAACGAAATAACGCGCATCCCGCTGCTCGTCCGCTGGCCCGGCCAGGCGCCGGTCGGCTCGGTTTCCATGCCGCCGGTATCCCACATTGACCTCGTTCCCACGTTCCTGGATTTCTTTGGCGTTTCCATCCCTCCGTTGGTACAGGGCAAAAGCCTGCTCAATCAGTTCCGCAAGCCGGACACGGAGACCAACAGGGAAATCTTCATCGAGTTCAACCGCTTTGAAGTCGACCATGAAAATTGGGGTTCCTTCGCTCCGATCCGCTGCATTTTCAACGGGCGTCACAAGCTCTCCATCGCGCTCCTCGACACCGACGAGCTGTACGACCTCGAAAACGATCCCCTCGAAATGCGCAACCTGATCCACGACCCCGCCCACACAAAGATCCGCGATGAACTGCACCGCCAGCTCATGGACTGGATGGGAACCACGCGTGATCCCCTGCGCGGGCCGCACTGGTCACGACGCAACTGGATGGATTCCGGGGCATCGTCATTTGGCGGTCCCACCCGCCCGCGTCCCTTCGACGAGGCGTACTATCCCAGGACATTGATGTACAAGTCGGGGCATGAGGCCCGGCAGCCCGTTTACGAAAACCAGTGAAGCCCTACTGTTGCGACTGGCTCTGCGTCGCTTCTTCCGGCTCCCTCCATTCGCAGTAAACCTTGAGCATCGCTCCGGCAATCTCGATGAGTCGGAGCTGGATCTTGTCGAGGTATTGGTGCAAGCCGGTATTGAAAATATCGTTGATCGTCACATAGCTCAGATCAGAGCGCAGTTGGCCGGCCAGCCGCTCGGCCTCGTTGGAGTAATGCGCGATGTCACATCCCGACAGCGCGTGGAGCGCGTGCACAAGGCTGTCCACTGCAAAGTGGATGGAACGCGGAAAACTGTCATGTAAAATGATGAATTCCGCGACACTGGCCGGCGTCACGCGGCCGGTATGAATCTTCCTATACGCCTCGAATGCGCTGCACGATTTCAACACGGCGATCCATTGCAGCGTATCCACATCGCCGCCGACTTCCTCACCGCGAGGCAGCAGGATGTGATACTTGAGATCGAGGATGCGCGACGCCGAGTCCGCGCGCTCCAGGTATTTGCCAACCTGAAGAAAGTTCCAACCCTCGCCGTGCGTGAGCGTGGCATCCGTGGTGCCGTTGAACTGGTGCGAGCAATCCACCACATGGCGGTAAAAATCAATCGCGCTCGCCGCAAAAATCTGGCGCGCTGACACCGAGTTCAACCACAGATAGAGGCTGTTAATACGCTCCCACATCTCGCTGGAAATGTATTCGCGCACCGTACGGGCATTCTCTCGCGCGCGGGCGACAGCGGACACGATGGAATTCGGATTCTCCTTTGCGAAGGTCACAAATTCACACACACCATCCCCCGTTACCGACGCGTAGTTCTCATTAAAAAGCTTCTGGTCTTCCAGCGTCGCCAGGATCGGCAGCCAGTCCCGCTTCTCATCATAGTCGCAGTGATCCATGTCGAGCGTGAGCTGGAGGTTCACATCCAGGATGCGGGAATTATTCTCAGCACGCTCGATATAGCGGCCAAGCCAGTAAAGCGAATCTGCAACGCGGCTTAGCATAAAAAGTGACAGGTGAAAGTGGAAAATGACATGGTCTTATTCCTTAAGTCGCGTAATCGTACGGGTCAGTATTGCGAGGATTTCACTACATAGTAATATTCGCTTGGGAACATCCACTCGTGGGAGCCATCGGGCCATGCGCTCATAACGACCCCGCACTTCTCGTACACTACCTCGTGCATAACCCAGGAATAGACCGAACTCTTTTTTGGAACCGCGTCCGAAACCTTCCTCAATGTTTGCACACACAGAATCGGCAGCGGCGATTTGCTGGCTTACGAGTCGTGCACAAACTGGATGCCGGGCGAGCGTTGTCATATCATCAGCCACAAATTCAAACAAAAGACGCGCCTTTTGATATGCTTTGAAATCGTCCAGCTTGTCCATTTGCGTTCGTTTGCAGAACCAACCATGTCACTTGTCATTCGCCACTTGTCACTATTCTTCATCCTTCGTCGTCCAGCACCCATGTTTCCTTGCTTCCTCCGCCTTGGGAGGAATTAACCACGAGCGATCCTTTGCGGAGCGCGACGCGCGTAAGGCCGCCGGGAATGATCGTGATTTTTTCCCCGTATAAAATGTAGGGGCGCAGGTCCACGTGCCGGCCCTCGATCGCACCATCGCAGAACGAGGGCGCGCGTGACAGATTCACAACCGGTTGCCCAACGTAATTCCGCGGATTCTTGATGATCGCCTGGCGGAATTTTTCATGTTCAGCCTCGGTCGCGTGGGGACCGATCAACATGCCGTAACCACCACTTTCATTCGCCGACTTGATCACCAGCTCGGAAATGTGGTCGAGCATGTATTTGCGGTCCTCGTCGAACATCGAGAGATAAGTCGGCACGTTCGGCAGAATCGGTTCCTCACCCAGGTAGAACTTGATCATCCTCGGCACGAAATAATACGTCACCTTGTCATCCGCCACTCCGGTGCCGATCGCATTGGCCAGGTTCACGTTGCCCTTGCGATATGCGTTCACAAGGCCGGGAACGCCGAGCATCGAATCCTTGCGGAACACCAGCGGGTCGAGGAAATCATCGTCGAGGCGGCGGTAGATCACGTCCACGCGCTTCAGCCCCTTCGTGGTTTTCATGTAAACCACGTCATCCTGCACCACGAGATCCTGGCCGACCACGATCTCTACACCCATCGAACGAGCGAGGAACGAGTGCTCGAAGTATGCGGAATTATAAATGCCGGGCGTGAGCAGGACGACCGTGGGATCGGGCTTGCCGTCCGGCGCGACGTAACGGAGAAGATTGAGTAATTCCTGCCCGTACGACTCCACCGGCCTCACCCTGTGCCGCCCGAAAAGCTTCGGGAACACGCGCTTCATCACCTGCCGGTTTTCAAGCACATAGGAAACGCCGGAAGGGCATCGTCCGTTATCCTCGAGTACGAGATAGTTCCCGTCGTTGTCGCGGATGAGGTCGGAGCCGCAAATATGGATGTAGATGTCCTTGGGCACATCGAATCCCATGAATTCGGGCCGGAAATGCGATGCGCTCGTGATCACCTCCTCAGGGATTATCTTTTCCTTGAGAATGCGCTGGTCGTGGTAAATGTCGTGCAGGAACATGTTCAGCGCCGTGATGCGTTGCACGAGTCCACGCTCCACATGATCCCACTCCTGCCGCGGGATGATGCGGGGAATCAGGTCAAACGGAAAAATGCGCTCCGTCCCTTGGTTGTCGCTATAGACGGTAAACGTAACCCCCTGGTTCAGGAAAGTGCTGGCAGCCAGCGAACGCTTGCGCTCAAATTCCTCGGGGCCCATCTCCTGGAAGCGCTCCAGGACTTTTTGGTAGTGGGGTCTGGGAACTCCCGGCGCGCTGAACATCTCGTCGTAGAATCCCCCCGTATCGTAATCAGAAAAGAAAACTCCCATTTCTTTATATGCCCGTCTCCGCCCCCGTTTAGTGTGTTAATTGCTACATTCCAACCAGCTCCGGCTCGAAGTCATATTCTGTACTCACAGAATTGAATTTTGGATAGATGAATTTTGCCGCCGGCACGTTCGACTTGGTCACGCCATGCGCCTTCTCGAGGCCCGCGTCGCGCAGCAGTTCCAAGGACCGGTGCAACACCGTGGTGCCGAGCCCGCGATTGCGATATTCGCTCAGGATACAGGGGCCTGAGAGCAGATGATTCTCCGCTTCCTTTGTCAGCTCGAGGGCGGATGCGCCAATGATGCGGGAACCGTGGGAAATCACCACGCAGGGCACTTCTTTTTCCGTAAAAACCCGGTCAATCTGCGCCTCAAAATGCTCGCGCAGGCTCTTCACCGTGTCGCTCCAGTTCATATCCAGCGAAAATGCGCTGGAGATTACACTGCGGACGCTCGTTTCATCGTCCTGCGTCGCAACTCGAATGTGATAATGCGAATCCATTTCGCTCTTTCCTGCGGGCAATTTGGTCAAATCCCATGTAAAACGCATCCAACGAACCAACTTCATAGGCTCGCAATTTATCGTCAATCGCTTGGAAAGCAATCACGAACAAAATGAAAATATCAGGTCGCGAAAATCCCCGGCAATCCGGTTGAAAAACTGTCTTAATCCATGCCCGAAATGCGCAGGCATTCCAGAAAATTGCCGTAGAATTCCTTGTGGCGCGTCACTGCGCGGCGGAGCACGGTCTTCAGGTTTACGAGATCCGAAAGGCTGTAGGTGAGGTCCACGCTGTAGATGAAAGCCTGCATCTCGTCGTTCGTCACCATGTTCGCCCCGACCAGCACTATGAACTGTTGCCGGCGCTGCTCGGAAGGCACATTGACGACTTCCTTCAGAATCTGGTTCGTTTCCAGATCCCAGCCGTTGAAGTTTTCGTAAACCACCACCACATCGTAATTGTGCGTGCGAAGTTTAAGCGCCACATCCTCGGGGAAAAGTCCGGTATGGATCTTGTAATTCAATCCGCTGAGCTGGGCGACGGTTGCCTCCTGTATCTCAGGATCGTCGATGCATACAAGGGCCGTTTGGTCCCCTTGTTCGAAAACGTCGTATCTTGTTTGAGCTTCCATAATGTCAGGTTCCGTAGACGCGTGGCGCGGTTGACTTCGGGGCGACTTCCGGCACGTCGAGACGCAGGCCGGACACCTTGTCCTCCAGCAGGCCGCGCTGCTTCTTGATGCCATCGATTGTCTGGGTGAGTTTCCCCTTGCGGGTGCCGTAAAGGAGGGCCGTTTCCTCGGAGATCAGGTCGGCCTCGTATGCACGCATGATGGATTGGTCAAACGTCGTCCAGCCGAAGGAATAATTGGAATCGATGATGTCGTAGAAGCTCCTGTTTTCATTTTCACCGAGCGCGATCGCTTCGCGCACGCGCAGATTCGACCCCATCACCTCGGTCAGAAGCACGCGCCCGTTGCCCGCCTGCTTCGGAGCCAGGCGCTGGCTCACCACATAGCGAATCGTATCGGCGAGGCGCTGGCGGATCTGAGCTTCCTCCGCGTTGTCGAACATGCCGAGGATGCGGTTCACCGACTGGCCGGCATCGATGGTGTGCAGTGTGCTCAAGACAAGGTGCCCCGTCTCCGCGGCAGTAAGTGCGATTTCCACCGTGCGGCGGTCGCGCATTTCACCCACCAGAATGACCTTCGGTGCCTGGCGCAAAGCGGCGCGCAGTCCGTTTGGAAAATCGTCGTAGTCCTGCCCGAGTTCGCGCTGGCTGAAAGTGGCCTTCTTGTGCGGATGAACAAATTCAATCGGGTCCTCGAGCGTCACAATGTGCACGGCCTTGTTTTCGTTGACCTCGTTCAGGATCGCCGCGAGCGTGGTCGTCTTGCCGCTTCCGGTCGCACCCGTCACGAGGATCAACCCATTCTTTTCAAGCGCCAGCTTGTGAAAAATGGGCGCGAGACCGAGGGCGGCAAGCGTGGGAATCTCCGACTGCGATTTTCGCATGACGATGCCGAAGTTGCCTTTCTGCCGGAAGATATTCACACGGAAGCGTGCCCGTTCATTCACCGCGTAGCTGCAATCGCATGAACCCATCGTGAGGTACTCACGCAATAGCCGGCGGTTGTTGCCGATAATGTTCAGCGCTACGACCTCGACATGGTGCGGCGTGAGCACCTGCAGGTCGGGATGCATGTTGACCTCCTTCAGTTCGCCGAAGGCTTCCACCTGGAGTGGACGCCCCACGGAAAACAGGATGTCCGAGATGCCATTGTACGCCTCCAGCATTGAGCTGAGGATGAGGTCGAGTTCGGGTTTGCGCATGGATTTGGTTTCTGGTGAGAGATATCGGCGCCTTAATCTTCAAAATCCTCGGGCGGACTCGGCAGCAATGCACGGAATTTTTTCTTGTCCGTGGCCTTTTCGTAGGCCTCCTCCGGCGCGATGGTTGCCGCGCGCAGGTGCTCCATGATTGCGTCGTCCAGGGGCTGGTTTCCTTTTTTCTTGCCCACCTGCATCATGCCGGGAATCTGGTGCGTCTTTGCTTCGCGGATCAGATTTGCGATCGGGCTGTCGCATACGAGGATTTCCAGTGCGGCGCAGCGGCCGGGTTTGTCGATGCGTTTGAAAAGATTCTGCGCGACCACGCCTTTGAGCGATTCCGCCAGTGATGCACGAATCTGGTTCTGCTGGGTCGTCGGGAATACATCGATCACGCGGTCGATCGTCTTGGGCGCATTTGAAGTATGCAATGTGCCGAAAACAAGGTGACCGGTGGCCGCCGCGGTAAGCGCCAGTTCAATGGTCTCGAGATCGCGCATTTCACCCACGAGAACAATGTCGGGATCTTCACGCAGGGCACCGCGCAACGCGGATGCGAATGATTTTGTATGCACACCGACTTCGCGGTGATTCACCAGACATTGCTGGCTTCGATGCACAAATTCAATAGGATCCTCCACGGTAATGATATGGTCGCGCCGGTGAAGGTTCGCGAAGTCAACCATGGCGGCAAGCGTAGTCGATTTGCCCGAACCCGTCGGCCCCGTCACGAGGACCAGTCCCTTTTTCAGCATGGCAAAACGCTTTAGCACGGGTGGCAGGCCGAGTTGCTCCAGGGTAAGCACCTTGCTCGGAATCAAGCGGAATACCGCGGCAATACCGTTTTTCTGGTTCAAAAAATTAGCGCGATACCGGGCGAATCCGGGATATTCGTAGCCAAAATCGACGTCGCCTGTCTCTTCGAACACCTTGATCTTCTGTTCCGGGGCGATTTCATACACGAGCGCCTTCAGGTCATCATTCTCCAAGGGCGGCGAGTCGACACGCACAAGTTCGCCATGGATGCGGAGCATCGGCTGGTTGCCTGTCGAAAGGTGAAGATCGGAGGCATCCTGCTCCTTCATGAACTTGAAATAAGTGTCGATTCTGGCCATATCGCATTTATGTGATAGCTAGAGTAGTGCCAAATTTCGCATTAAAATAGGAGTTCCTTGCCCTTATCCCATTTTCCCCTGTCACACTTTTGATTGTGAGAAGCCACTCTGTAAACACCACCGCCGAAATGCAAAGCCCCCACCGGTTCCTTTCCTCTCAAAGCTTCCTCTTCGTCGCGATCATCGTCACGGCAATAAATCTCCTCTCGATGCCCGGCACCCAGGGTGGTGGGGATGCCATGTATGTCCGCTACGAAGCAATCACCCTTATCAACCATGGAACAATCGCCATCCCCCCGCAGGTCGGCTCGACCGGCGACCAAGGGCAGTTTTTTTACTATAATGCGTCAAAGAAGAGATGGTACTCAAAATATGGAATTTTGAACACACTCATGTTCCTCCCTGCTCTCTATGCGGAAAAGCTGCTTACCGGGGAATTGCATGCCAACTCCGGCACCCGGGTGCTCACCTTGAATTGCATGAATCTCGTACTCGCCCTTGCCATGACAGCATACCTTTTCAAGTTCACGGGCTTTTATGCAAAGTCACTCCTCATTCGCATCGCATGGATTCTCTCGGTGTTCTATTGCACGTTCTGGTGGAATTATCTCCGTTACCCTTCCTTTGAGGCCTACCAGCCGTTTTTACTGATCGGGTCAACCTACCACCTCATCCGTGCGCTTGATGCATCCGCAGGCGGGAATGAGCCATCGGCGGGAAAGGAAATTGCATCCGACCTGTTTCTTTCGGGACTCTTGCTTGGCCTTCTTTTTTTGAGCAAAGCGCTCTATGTGATCGTGGCCGCATTGTTTCCGGCGTTGATTGTGATCCTTGAGTGGAACAGACTGCACCGGTTTTCGAAACGCCTCGGCATCCATATCCTTTGGCTTTGCGCCCCCCTGTTTGTCTGTTTCTGCGTGCTGCTCGGTGCAAACTACTACAAGTTCGGCTCCCCCTTGAACACCGGATATACCCAATGGCAGAGGGAACACCATTTATTTTCAGGCGACATTTTTGAGGGTCTCGCGGGGTTCTTGTTTGACCCGCAATTCAGTATCTTCCTCACATTCCCCGTCCTCATTGCCGCCCTCTTCGGATTGCCGGAGTTTTTCAGGAAACATCGCCCCCATGCCATCGTTATCTATTCCCTGGCAACCCTGCTTATTCTCGCCAACGCAAAATTCCTCAACTGGCGCGGGCAATGGGCTTACGGGCCGCGCTACATGCTTCCAGCGCTGGGCATGATGAGCCTGCCTTTTCTGTTTGTCATCGAACGCCTTGTCACAGGCATCAGGAAACCCGCGCAAATCCCGGCTTCCCTGGCTGTCGTCGCAATGCTCGGTTTCTCCGTGAAGCTTCAATTAAATACAAACGCGGTACCGTTTTATGCGCTTCATGCGATCCACGACATGGCAATCGATCCCCTGCACGATGCGGAACTCGAACATTACTTCGCCGTTACACCGATGGGTATGATCAACGGGGACCTGTTGGAATACAAGCGCAACCACCCGACATGGCTCACTCTCAAGGCCGCGCAAGATTCTGGGAAAGATCGCGAGGCGCTCAAGCGACTCAGCATGTATTTCAGGGATTACACGGTGTCCAATTACTACTTTTTCCCGGATCGCGTGCGCGCAGCCGGCACCCCATGATGAACTGGTGATCAGCGTTCGCTCTTGAGCGTATCCAGCGTGGACCGCACCTGAAGCAGCAACTTCTGCTGTGTGTATGGTTTTGGAATGAATCCGCGCAGGCCTTTTGCAAGCATCCCGCGCAGTTTCTCCTGCTCCGTGAAACCGCTGCTCAATACGACGCAGACGCGCGGATTGATGAGGCGCAGTTCATCAAATACCTCCGCACCGTCCATGATCGGCATGGTGAAATCCATGATGATCAGCGAAATCTTGTCCTTCAGCCGCTTGTAGATGTTCAGGCATTCGAAGCCGTCGCGGGCCGTGATCACGCGGTAGCCGTCATCCGTCAGCACACGCTGGGCGAGCAAGGTAACGAAAGCCTCGTCATCGACAATCATCACGAGTTCTTTTGATCCGCCGGGATTCGAGACCTTGACGTCGCCAAAATCAGCCGGAGTCGGCTCTTCCTGTTTCGCAGGCGTTGCCTTCAACGGTTCAAAGCCGAATGAATGCGCCGGCTTCGCAGGCTGTGTTTCGAAAACCTTCTCGGACGGCGCGCCCTTTTCATATTCGCCAACACGCTCAAGCATCACCCTGGAGACCTGGGCTGCGCGCTCGACACCGTTGCGAAGAATATCGAAATATTTCTGCGTATCGGCGTTTGGCTCGCACGCATTCTCAAGAAACTGGCTCGACTCGGTGATAACCTGCAAGAGGTTGTTCAACTCATTCGCCGTCGATTTAACCCAGCGTATTTCCTCAGCATCGAGCATTTTTCACTTGGATTCAGGATGGAGTGTCATTGGTGTCATCCACGCATGCCCACCATACGCAACCCAGAAATGTGACGAAAATAAATGTGAAGGTCCCAAAAGTTAACATATCCCGTTTGCGTAATGAACGAAAGTTTCCCCAAGGTCAACGCCAATTCATCAAGCCGGCTCATTTCCAATCCCCACGCCGAAAAAATCATTCATCACTTCACGGTACACGTCGCGTTTCATGGCAGGCAGCCAGCGCAAATCGAACTGCGCGGGCTCTATCCATCGGCAAGATTTGAATTCCTGTTCGGCTGTTTCCAAGTTTATGGCGTTCTCTGCCGAGAGTAGTTGTAGCAGGAAATATTCCTGTTCCTGCCCATGGAAACCTTTTTTTGTTTTTCCTTCACCGATCAGGTACCGGTACTTCCCCTTTTTGGAGATGACCTTGTAATCGCCCGGAGAGAGCGAGAGTTCCTCCATCATCTCGCGCTCCAGCGCCTGGATATCCGTTTCGCCGGGATCGACGCCGCCTTGCGGGAATTGCCACGCCCCGGGTATGTCACTCCGCTCACATATGAGAATATGCCCATCTGAATTTTGCAAAATTGCGGCAACGTTGGGACGATAACGAATCATTGGATAACAACCTTTTGATGGATATTTTGCATGCCGGACGTTCGACAGGAACGTTCGCTAACGATAGCAAGCATCGGGACGGTTGCGAATAATTTTCTGCTCGTTACCGCCCGTCCACGATGATTTAATGATTATCCCATGAAGACATTTTTCCTCCCGTTCATTCTCCTTGCTACGATTGCCTCCGCGGCATCTGCGCAAAATGCGTCCCCCTCCCCGACACCCGACACTTCCGGCCGGGTTCCCCTCTGGATCTGCGTCACTCCCGGCGGCACCTATGAGGTTGCACTGCGGGCGATCTGCTCGGTCAGCAGTTGCGAATACGTGGTGGACAACGTTGCGCGCGTCAACGAAGTCAACATCGACACCACGGGGAACATGGCGGTGCGCTTTTACTACATCGAACCGGTGACACCGAGTTCGCCGATCGGGCTCGGCCAGTCGACGATCAACAAGGCGCAGGACCTGCTGAATGAAGCCGCATCGCGCGTCAGCCCCGATGAGCCGTGGAAAAAGGTCATGAAGAACTACCCGACAACGACCCATTCGCACACAATCGAATACCGGGTCGACAGCAAGGATGCCCTCGACAAAATCTTCGCCAGCGCGGAACAGGCATTCCGCACTTTCAAGGCTACCTCCTACGTGGTCCCCGGCTCCGGCACCACCGTGGCCCCGCAGCAGTGATTGCCCCGGTCACTTCAAAAGCGGCGTCACAAAATCGTCGATCAATTTTTTAGGCACGTCCGGCAGACTGCCTTTCGGCACCTGTTGAAGAATATCCTGTACCGTGTCAACGGCTGTCCCGGCCGCGGCGGCCATGAGACGCGGCGTAAGGTCCTCCTTTGGATTATCGAGCGGGCCCGTGAGATGAACGTTCGTCCACAGATATCCTTCGCTGGAGATTGTGAAGACCTTTGTTTGCGAGCCCGGAAGCCATTGGAGGCATCCCGGCGTAACCCCAACCATGAACGTGCCGTCGATGCTGGAATTCGCGATTGTGAAACTCCCTTCCGTACGGATCAACCCTTCGGATTCAGCGATGAACTTCGTGACCGTGAGCTTTCCATTCGCCTCGGTGAAATTCCCGGAAACGTTGCTGAGATTGATTTTGCGGAATCGCTGGGTGCGCGTGAATGTCGCGATCTGGTTCAGGATCGGCAAAGCTTCAAGTTCACCCTGCGAGAGGCTGAGCGAACCCTCCAGTTGCGGTGCGGTCTGCAGCGGCATCGGCGCGCGGATTTTCACGTCCCCGGCGATATTACCCTTCAGCTTCGCCCGCCAATCCTCCCGCAAAAAAGGCGTGACAGGGATGCCGCTTAGCTTCGCCCGCACATCGACCCCGCTGTCAAAATTCACCTCGCCGCTTAGCGCAATGCTTCCTTCGGAGCCATACCGCAACTGGCCGTCCGTGATGAACAGCGAGGGACGCTGGTAACGCAAACGAACCTGGTTGATCGTCACATCCGGGGTGCCTTTCTGCGAGACTTTTCCCCCGTCGCAAAGGATGTTCCAAGCATCACCGTCGGGCATAAGCGTGAGCATCGCCCCGTTCACGTCCCCCTCCTGCGGCGTCCGCTCACCCCATTTCAGATTCGCTTCATGGATGAGCACTTTCCGCAAATCCACCCGTTTTGGCAGCCAGTCGAAACGCGATTCCACCGGCACCGCGTTATTTTCCGGAGCCACCTCCACCCGGTCATCCACGGCAGGAGCCCCGGCGGCTGTGTGCCCCAGCGAAATCTGCACGCGCTGGATATCTATTCCGTCGATCAGCCAGACGTGGTCCCATAGGCCGCGCAGGTTGATTTCGGCGCGGATCTGGTCGGCGTCCATGTTGGAAAAGAACGCCTTGTCCGTGCCCCGCGCCTTGAATGCATCGGAATAGATCGCCGTGCCCGCGAAGTGAAAAGGCATGTACTCCCCGCTTGCCTTGAACTGTTTCGATGTGAGATCCCCGATCAATCGGCGGAAAGGGGTGCTCTCCAGGTACGCATTGATCCACATGCGTAGGAACAGGAATCCCCCGACCAGAGCGACGAATAGCACAGGCAGCGACCAAAGTGCGATGCGTGCGGGCAATGAAAGGGACTTTTTTCGGGAGGAAATCATATTTCGGGGTGCGGGCGGACTACGTTTTAAACGGCTTTCGGAAAAAAGGAAACACCACTCCGTAAAAATCGCGCGCCATTCTTTATTATATTCAATTTCAAAAAATTTGATAAAAGCTATCCAACTGTGCTCGAACTTCAGCAAATCTCCCTCCAGGTCGGCAAGGAACCCGACGAACAGACACTCCTGAATGAAATCTCCGCGGAATTTCCGCAGGGGCACTTTGCCGCGATTCTGGGCCCCTCGGGTTGCGGCAAAAGCACGCTCCTCAAAGTCATCGCGGGACTCTCCGAGCAGACCCTTGGAAGCGTGCACTGGGAGGGCCGGAACCTGGCGGAAGGCGAGGATCTGGAACCCCACGAAATCGGCTACGTGCCGCAGTTCAGCATCGCTTACGAATATCTCAGCGTTTGGGAAAATGTGGAGGCAGCCTTGCGCCTCCGCGTGGGAGGCTTGGGCGACGCGGAGCGTCAGGAACGCGCCGAGCACATCCTGAAGGAAGTCGGCCTCGACGAAATCGCCGACCGCCAGGTGCGCGTTCTCTCCGGCGGGCAAAAGCGGCGGCTCGCGCTCGCGCTGGAAATCGTCAGCTCCCCCGCCCTCCTTCTCGCGGATGAGGTCACCAGCGGCCTTGATCCAAAGGCCGAGGATGAAATCGTGCGGTTGATGAAAAAGATTTCGCTCGAGGACAACCGCATCGTCCTCTCGGTCACCCACAGCCTGCGCCACATCAAACTCTACGACAGCGTGATCGTCCTGTACCAGGGCCACCTCGCCTACCACGGCCCCAGCGAATACCTGTACCACTATTTCAACGTGGATAATCCCGAGGATCTTTTCCCGTGCCTGACGAAACGGACGGCTGCCGACTGGCACCGCTCCTGGCAGAAACACGGGCACGCGTACGTAATCAAAAAAAGAAGCGTAGCAAGCAACGAGAAGGAACCGGCAAAGGAACGGCTCTCCCTGTTTTTTGAAAAGAACGAGGAACCCCCTGCAGCGAACGACGACGCCCCGAAGGAAACGGACGATTACCAAACCCCCGGGGCATTCACCCAGTTTCTGGTACTCCTGGCCCGGCGCTGGCGCATTTTCCTGCGCGATCGCAGCCAGTTAATCCTGCAACTCGCGCTCATGTTCGGGTTTCCATTTCTGGTCGTCATTTTTGCGTGGGACGGCCTGCCGCAGGTGAAGAACCTGAGCATGGAGACAAAGACGAACGTCGTCCAGGAGTTGATCGACACGAACAAGTTCCTCCTGCAATCCTTCAAGGTGGGCAGCCTCGTCTCCGGCCTCGTAATGTTCCAGGTGGTGCTGCTCACACTCATGGGCTCGAACAACTCCGCTCGGGAGATCGCGGGCGAGCGGTTGATTTTCGAAAAGGAGAAATTCGCGGGCGTGCGTTGCTCCAGTTACGTCGCCAGCAAGGCGTGTTTTCTCGCCGTGCTGGTTGCGGCGCAATCGGTCTGGATGGCGGTTTTCGTGAACGTCATCTGCCGTTTTCCGGGCGATCTCGTCACGCAGATCGCCCTCCTGATGATGGTAAACGGCGCAATGACGGCCGTCTGCCTCGGCATTTCCGCGATGATGAAATCCCCCGAGCAGGCCTCGCTGGTTTCGGTGTACCTCGTAGGTTTCCAGCTTCCTCTCTCGGGCGCCGTGCTGGCGCTCCCCAAGACGATTGATTGGATCACCCGGCCTTTTATCGCGTCTTACTGGAGCTGGTCAGGGTTTATCCAGACCATGAGCGACACGCGGTTTTACGATGTTCTCACAAAAGTAACACAGACCCCGATCTCCGGCATCCAGCTTTGCATCTGGGTATTGACGACCCACATCATTATCGGTTTGCTGCTGACCTACATGGGCTGCAAGCATAGCCGCTGGGAATAAGCCAAAATACCCTTTGCCAACCGCCCCTCAGGAAATTACCTATATCCGATGCCCCGACGCGCAAGTTCCTCCGCCAATCCCATTTGGATATTAATGGTCATCGTCATCGTGGTTGCCTCCCTCGGCGGTGGATTTTACCTCTATAACACCGTTAGCGATCCTTACCGCACGCTCACCCCGCTCGACACCCAGAGCTACCTTGAAAATTCCAACAGCCTCCGGGGAAACACCTACAAGCTTAGCGCCACCATCGAGAATTCCCTCTCCTGGTCCCCTTCCGTGGGACGCCTGTTTTCCGTCGAGGTGGAAACCAATACCGGCAACTGCGTCCTCCCCCTGCTCATCCCCTCGGAGTTCAATCAAATTAATATCCAAAAGGGACAAAAATTTTACTTTCAGGTGGAAGTGGGCGATAAAGGATTATTAAGAGCCAAAGGAATCAAGAAAGTATGAAACGCCTCGTATTATCGTGCATTTCGTGTTTACCCCTCGTCCTCTCCGCGCAAGTCCCGGACGCCCCGGCTCCGGCAGCGCCCGCCCCAGCCGCACCGGCTGGAGGTTCCTCCGGCGGCGCCACGGGCGGACAATCAGCCAAGAAACCCTCCGGGTCGTTTCTCGGCAAGGACGTCCCCTCCTTCGATCCCGGCAGCGAAATCCTGACATGGGACGGCAAGAACTGGAACATCAACAACAACCGCCTCTTCCAGGCGCGGTTCGAAAAATACCTGAACGCCCCAGAGGAAACCGGCGAACAGGACCGCCAGTATCAACTGATCATCAAGACAATCCTCGACAAGCTTGCGCCCGACACGGTCACCACGAAGAGCGTGGACGACGCGTTCCGCCTCCTGCCGCGTGCATCCGGGTATGACATCGACGCCCGGCTCTGCGATTCCCTCGCCGACGCCATTTACAGCGCATGGCGCGCCCAGAATGCGAGCCAGCGTCTCGAGCAGGCCAACGATGCGCTCGAAAAGGAGCGCAAGCAGAACGAATGGAATGCAAAGATGGCCGCCGGCGCGGCCACGCTGGAAAACGCCCCTCCCGGTGGAAAAAACGGGAATAAGAGCGTTTCGGATCAATGGGCCAAGGAACAGCAACTCAAGCGGGACATGGAGACACAGCCCTATATCACCCGGCTCGCCGAGCTTATGGCGCTCATCAAGCTGAACCAGGCAAAAAAGGAGCTTTCCGCGATCCAGACAAAGATCGAGTTTCAGGCGCTGATCGTCCAGTTTTTCATCCAGCGCCGCTTTCAGCACGTGTTGATGGCCACACGTTTTTACCGCGCTGTGTTCAGCGACGGTGATACGAAGCTCCAGGTCGGCAAGGATGCGAAGGATCTTTTTGCAAAAAGCCTCGGCATGCCCCCCACGGTGGGCACCCTCGATTCACTCGCAAACGAGGCGATCCGCGACGTGCGCGAGGGCGTGCAGGCGTACAACTACCTCCTGGAGAAGAACGAACTGGAAAGCGCCACGAAGCGCCTTGGCGAAGCGTTCGCCGTCGGCGAATACCTTCCCGAGTTGCGCACATTGCCGCGTGAAAAAAAACGCCTTGCACTGGATTTCTCGCAGAAGGGAAACCAGTTGATCTCCGCCATCGAAGTGAAGGATTACACGCTGGCCGAGAAGCTCGTGCATGACCTCGAAAAATCTGCCAAGGATTTCGACAACTCAAAGCCCATGGCAGCAATCGAAACTGCCCGGACCGTAAGCGCCCTTCACCTCGCAAAAGCGAAGAACGCTGCCGTGAGCGGTGACAAGGCAACGCTGGAAGCCGAGTTGAAGGAAGCCACTGAGATCTGGCCGCGCAACCCCGCGCTGGCCGAGGTGTCCGGCCTGATCTTCTCGCAGGCCGATGTGCAGCAGAAGGCACTCGTCGATCTCGACCAGTTGCTCAGCCAGCACAATTACCGGCAGATTTATGACGACAAGGTGCGCTTCATCGCCGCGGCGGCCCTCTACCCCTCCCGTCAGGACTTTCCAGCACAGTGGGATCCGAAGCTTGGAATTCACGTGACTTGAAGTCGCGGC
>JADMIO011403843.1_pt1 | contig 69013 bp, 88 predicted proteins | sample 8958161 | NCBI WGS metagenome assembly JADMIO01 (sample SAMN16585339, study PRJNA669376) | soil metagenome | isolation source: Crop rotation soil | place: USA: Cullars Rotation, Alabama | collected 2011 | reverse complement strand
CGACAACTTGTCCACGTGGAATTCTAAGCTTAGGATCCCAATGTGCTGGAAAGGCTCGGCCGCAAGATGAAGCGCGAGCACCCCTGCGACCCCGACGAGGCGTTCGAGCAGGCCGCAGAGGGCGCCGTCTTCGGCGAGGAAATGACCTCGGTCCGCGAGAACGGCCGCATCACCGTCGTCCCGCTCGACGTGAACTACCCGGTCAACACCTTTTGGGACTTCGGCCTGGGCGCGCGCAACCCGATCTGGCTGCACCAGCGCATCGGCCTGCAGAACCGATGGGTGAAGTACTTCGACGACTTCGGCAAGGGGCTCGGATGGTGGTGGCGCCACATCGAGAAGTGGCGCATGGAGCACGGTGAGTTCGCCTGGGGCACGCACTTCCTGCCGCACGACGCCGACGCCGAGATCCTGGGCGAGAGCGTGACGACCAAGCACCGCATCCTCGAGACGGCGGGCATGCGAAACATCGAAGTCGTCGCGCGCGTGGCGGACAAGCAGACCGCCATCGACCTGATGCGCGTGAAGCTCGTCGCCGACAACTGGTTCGACCGCATCGAGTGCGACGAGGGCCTCAAGGCGATCGACAACTATCAGTTCGAGTGGAACGACAAGATGCAGCGGTACGGCAACGAGCCCATGAAGAACTGGGCGGCGCACGGGTCCGATGCATGGATGCAGTACGCCCAGGCCGACGACGCCGGCCTCATCAGCGGCGCTCACAGCGACAAGGCCGACAAGGCGATGCGCAACTTCGTCAACCGTCAACGGAGGGCGCTATGAGCGTGCTTCAACTGGCCGTGCTGTCGGTCTGCCTCGTGGTCGTCGGTGCCGCTGCTGCCCTGGCGCCGGCCTCGACGGAGAACACGCCGACCTCCGACTACTCCGGCTACTGGCTGTGCAAGGACGGGCGGCCAGCCGGCATGGTCATCACGACCTCGCGCGCGATCACGCTGCGCATGACGTTCCCCGACACCAACCCTTGCGCGGAGCCGGAGCCGGCGGCGCCGAAACCGACTCGCCGGAGCATCTGATGCACGTCTCACCCATCGAAGGCCCGGACGGGTCCGCTGTGTTCAAGGCCGGCGGCGACAACTCCTGGCGCACCGGCACGATGAAGGGCTGGAACTGGAGCCTCGAGTGGGCCAAGAGTGGCCGCAAGTTCCCGCGCGTGCTCGTCATCTGGCCCGAGACGCAGGGCATCGGCACCAAGGCCGGCTTCTGGACGATCGCTCACACCGCCATGGTGGAGTTCCTCGACTTCGACCGCGACGGCATCGCCACCGGCAAGCCGTCGGACCTCCTGTTCGTCGAGGCGCGCTACGGCCTCGAGATCATGGGCAAGGACCCGAACGACAAGCAGGCGCTGTTCGGCCTCGTCGACCTCGTTGTCGCACGCGGCCCGGACATGGCGCTGCAGCCGATCGCGCCGATGCACGTCAAGCAGCGGCTGATGGACAACAACCCGATGTGGGAAATGACCGCGACCAACAAGGCCACGGGCAAGACCATCGACGAGAGCGCAGTCTGACCATGGCACGCCGACCGCCCATCAAGCCGCAGCCTCGCACCGAGGACAAGCGGCCGCCGAAGCCGAACCGCGAGGCGATCCTGAGCGCCCAGGCGATCGTCGACGCCCAGCTCGCCGTGAAGGACAGCGACGGCGCCGGCACCCCTGGCGACGCTGCCCAGCCAGCCGACAGCTACAGCCCCGAGGCGAAGACGCTTGCCGAACGCCACGAGCAGCGCATGGCGTGGTTCTACGACGAGGCGAGCGCCCAGGCAGCGAATCGGCGCCTGATGGCACGCGACGAGGCCGCCTACGACAACGACCAATGGACCCGCGAAGAGGCCGAGACGCTCAAGGAGCGCGGCCAGGAGCCCATCGTCTACAACGAGATCGCGCCGACGATCGACTGGCTCATCGGCACCGAGCGCCGCAGCCGCGTCGACTTCTACGTGACGGCCGAAGACGACGGCGACGAGGCCACCGACGACGCGATCAACAAGACCAAGCTGCTCAAGTACCTCGACGACTGCAACCTCGCCCCGTTCGAGCGCAGCTACGCGGCAGAAGAGCAGTTCAAGGGCGGGCTCGGCATCCTCGAGATCGGCCTGCGGGGCGACAAGACGGGCATCCCGATCTTCGTCGGCGCCGAGTCCTGGCGCAACTTCCTGCACGACCGGCGCGCGAAGAAGGACCAAAGCGACGCCCGCTACAACTTCCGCATCAAGGAGATCGACCTCGACGTCGCCTGCGCGCTGTTCCCCGACAAGGAGGAAGCGCTCAAGCGGGCATCGCATGAGGGCTCGTCGACGTCGGCGTTCCGCGGCACGGCCGGGCTGACCGGCACCCTGACCGGGCTGGACAGCTTCGGCGAGTTCGCTGGCGGCGGCGATGGCGAGTACGAGGGCGTGTCGCGCACGGTGGACTTCTTCGATGCCCGCGAGCGCGTGACCATCATCGAATGCTGGAGCCGCGAGCCGATGCGCCGGCCGCTGGGGCAGGGCGGGCTCGGCGATCCGATCGAATTCCGCGTCCGCGTCAGCCTCATGGTCGAAGAAGAGACGCTGCTGGAGACGTGGAGCCCGTACAAGCACGACCGCTTCCCGTTCGTCCTGTACTGGGCGTACCGCAACAAGAACACCGGCCTGCCCTATGGCCCGATCCGGCGCCTGCTCGGCCCGCAGAAGGGTCTGAACCGCCGCATGGCGCGCAGCCAGTTCGAGGCGTCCTTCAACCAAATGGAGATCGAGAAGGGCGCCGTCGACAAGGAGACGATGACCATCGAGCAACTCCACACGGAGATGAACGACCCGAACGGCATCATGATCTTCGCCAACGGCGCTCTCTCCGGCCAGAAGGTCCGCCAGCGCCAGAACCCGGGCGCGGCACGCGAGCAGATCCTGCTCGCCGAGGCCGATCGCGCGGCGCTGCGCATGATGAGCGGCGTCAACGAGGAAAACCGCGGCCTGCACTCGCAGGCGACCTCGCGCGTGGCCATGGATGCGAAGGCCGAGCGCGGCAGCATCGCGACCACGGAACTGTTCGACAACCAACTCCTGGCGCGCCAGCAGGAGGGCGAAATCACGCTCTCCCTGGCCGAGCAGTTCGTCAAGCAGCCCATGGTCATCCGCGTCGCCGGCGAAGGCGGGCCGGGCGGCGTCGAGCGCGTCAAGATCAACGAGCCGAGCCACTACGAGCTCGGTCCGGACGGCGAAGAGGTGCCCGTCTACCTCAACGACATCACCAAGCGCCGCGCCCACTTCACCGTGGGTGAACAGGCGTGGAAGCAGAGCTACGCCGAGTCGGCGTTCGCGTCGATGTTCGAAGTCCTGACGCAGCTTGCCGCGCCGGCGCCCCAGGTCGTGGTGAACCTGCTCGACCTCGTGTTCGACATGCACCCGAACCTGCCCAAGAAGAAGGCGCTCATCGAGCGCATGCGGGCGGTGAACGGGCAGACCGACCCGGACGGCAAGATGACGCCGGAGCAGCAGGCCGAGGCGCAGAAGAAGGCCGCCATCGCCGACGCGCAGTTCCGCCTGCAGATGGCGCAACTGGCCGCCACCGTGAAGGAACTCGAGGCCAAGGGCTTGAAGCTCACCGCCGACGCCATCCTCCAGAACGTCACGGCGCTGTACGAGTCCGCGCAGACCGCCCAGGTGCTCGCGCTGGCGCCCGGCATCGCGCCGATCGCCGACAAGGTGGCAGCGTCGGCCGGCTACATCGACAAATCGGGCTCGCCGAACACCATCGGCCCTGTGAGCGCACCGGAAATGCCGACAGATCCGCGCGCCCAGGTCGCGACCGGGCCGCAAGGCCGCATGGCGGCGCTCGTCCCGCAGCTACAGCAGGCCGACGGCGCTGCCGCCGGCATCGAAACCGCGCGCCCTGACGGCGTGCAACCGGGAGCATGAGCATGATTTCCCTACTCCATAACGAGCCCGCGAAGGTGCGGCTCATCAAGCCCGAGGACACCGATCCGCCGAAGCCGGGCGACATGCGCCAGCGCGCGAACCGCGACACCATCGCGCTCGGCTACGCGCCGCGCACCGAGGTTTACACGCATGCCGGCGAGTGGAAGCCGGTCAGCAGCATGGCCGAAGCCTGCCGCCTCGTCGACGAGTCCCGCGCGGGTGACAAGGTGACGATCGGGCTCGTCACGTGCGGCCACTGCAAGCAGATGACCCGCCCTGGCGTGTTCCACACGTGCGGCGCGGAGGCGCTCACGCCGTGGGGCGTGCGTAATGCCACGCCCGCGGAAGAGGCTGCGTTCAACAGCCGCTGCCCAGCATGCGGCGTGTCGGAAGGCCGCCGGCACGACATCGGATGCCCCGCCGGCCCCAAGCTGTCGGCGCTGGAACTCGCGCGCGACGAGGCGCAGATGCTGCGCAACCGCGACCTCGTGGAGGTTCCTAGCCCGGCCGTGATGCACATGCTCCCGCCGGGCTGCTCGATGAAGAACATCGGCGACATGCCGATGGTGTTCGTGCAGCAGGAAGGCGACGCCGCAAAGGTGCGGCACGACGACTTGCGTTCTGGCGACCCGATCAAGCTCCGCGACGACGCGCTCGAGAACGCGCAGCGCGTCGTGCAGACCCTGATGACGCAGAACGAGATCCTCGACCGCCTCAACAAGGGCCTGACCGAGCACATCGACCGGCTCTTGAACGGCGTGAAGCCGCGCGAGCTACCCGCTGGCGTGAAGCCGGCAATCAACCTAGGACGCACCCATGATTGAAGGCACCGCCCCGGCCGACTGGCCGCGATTCCGCTCGCATAAGAACGTGCGGGCCGTGAAGATCATCAGCACTGGCAGCGGCGCCGGGGCGGGGCTCATTCGGGCCGCCCTGGAAAGCGGCCAGTCCGTCGTGCTCGACACGACCCTGAATCCACAGTTCCGCGACGTCGAGTCGGGCGGCTATCTCGTCGCCTACGCCGACGGCTACATGAGCTACAGCCCGGCCAAGGCATTCGAGGACGGCTACTCGCGGCTCGATGACATGGAAACCAACGCGCACGGCCAAGGCCCCGACGTCGGTATCCCGAAAACCGCATCGGCCTACCCGTATCCGCGCTTCGGCGAGTAGCCGGACGAGTTTCCTGCCCCCTGTCTGACGAGTTTCCAACGGCCCTGATCGGACAGTCCGGGCATTTCAACAGGCCGAGAGGCCACAAGGAGAGCGACCATGGCAACCGCCACCAAGAAGGCTTCGGCCAAGAGCAAGGCAGCCCCGGCATCCAAGGCCAAGGCGAGCAAGATCGACGCGCCTCCGGCGCTCAAGGAAGACCCGCTGCACCCCGAAGTGCACCCCGAGCGGCACGCCAAGAGTGGCGCCCAGGAGCTTCCGACGGCCGGCGGCGCGAAGACGGCAGGCACGGATGAGCCCGCCGGCGGCTTCGCGGGCGGCTTGCAGCACAAGGTCGCGCCGAACCCGAGCATCGGCACCACGCACGACGAGAACGAGCAGGCCGATTCGATCGCCAGGGTCGCGGACGACGCCGATCACGTCTACAGCTACGAGCAGGCCCTGTCGCTGCCCGTCGTCGACAAGGGCACGCCCGTGAAGATGCCGAGCGACGCGCAGATCGAGGCCGACCGCAAGGCGCGCTCGAAGAAGGAGAGCGAGGCTGCCAAGCGCCGCAACGAGACGCGTGAGGACGGCACCACGGCCGAGAACGAGGACATCGACTTGCCCAAGCGCACGCCGGTTGTCTCGTTCATGGACAAGGACCGCCGCGTCATGCTCGTCGTGAAGACGAAGGACGGCCTTGGCGCGATGCCCAAAGACCCGAGCCAGCCGGCGCCCAACGCCTGAGCCACGGCCCACTGACCGGCCCCGCTTCGGCGGGGTCGGGTTGACGAACCCAACCACCGAAGACCATGCCACGCAACAACACCCGCCAAAGCACCCCCGAGGACGATCGCGTCCGTGAAGAAACCGCCGCCGCGCTCGCGCGAGGCGATGACCCGTTCGGCGACAACGAGGAAATCGAGAAGCCCTCCATCGAAGACCAAGCGCGCGCAGCGCAGGAGAAGCTCGACAGGGCCAACGGCAAGGCCGAGGGCGATGACGCGGACGACGCCGACGAGGCAGGCGAGGCAGGCGAGGGCGACGATCCGCCCAAGGAAGGCGACGACGCGAAGGACGACAAGCCCGCCGAGGGCGACGACAAGGCCGGCACGGAGCAGACCGAGCAGACCGACGCCACCACGCAGGCCGAAGAGACGACGGCCGCAGCTGACGACTTCGGCGACGACGAGGATGCGCCGCTCGAGCCCCGCGGCTGGACCGGCACGCCGGTGGCAGACCTCAACAAGCGCGACGGCGAGATCCGCGCCGAGCTTGCGGCGAAGTTCAAGGAGTATTCCGACGGCGTGATCGAGGCCGACGAGTACACCAAGGCCATCGAGCCCCTGCAGGCCGAGCAGCGCAAGCTCGACCGCACCCTGGCGCGCGCCGAGGCCGCGCAGGACGCTGTTGCCGAGTACGAGCGCGGCGTCGTCAACTCGGTCGCGAGGCAGGCCGCCAAGGAAGGCGTCATCTACAAGCCGATGCTCAAGGAGAGCGCGTCGGAGGAAGAGAAGGCGGCGAGCGCGAAGGCGACCAAGCAGTACGACGTCGCCATTAACACGCTGCTTTCCGACCCGGACAACGCGCGGCGCAGTTTCCGCAGCATCGCCAAGGAGGCGCACGCGGTCGTGCTGGCGCTGCGCGGCATCAAGCGCGCTGCCGACACGTCGGCGCCCGCCGCCAAGACGGCACCGACCGGCAAGCCGCCAGCGCGCGACCCCGCGAAGCCGCCCGTGACGCTGCGCCAGGTGCCGGCTGCTGCCACGACCGCCGCCGGCGGGAGCACGGTGGCCGAGCAGGGCAAGGCGCTCAAGGGCGCCGCCTACGAGGCGTGGTTCTCGAAGCTGTCGGCCAAGCAGAAGTCCGAACTGCTGGACGAGTGATGGAAGCCTACCAAGAACGGGTCGTCGACGAAGCTGGCGAGCTACAGGGCAGGCTGAACAGCCTCGTGCAGTTCATCGGCACTCGCAAGTGCCGTGAGTTGGGCAAGCAGGAAGCCGACCTACTCGTCGAGCAGGCGCGGTACATGCAGGGCTACCTGCTCGTCCTGCAGCAGCGAATCGCCTACTTCACCTGATGTCGACGACCCCCTCGCGCGCCGCGCTGAAACAGGGGCTTCTCGTCGACGTCGAGGTCGGCGGGAGCCTGACGCTTCACCCAGGACCCGCGACGCGCACGATCGTCGTTCGCCTCATCGAAAAGACCGGCCGGCGCGCCAAGTTGCGCGTGCAATCGCACGACGCGGTGCAGGTTTCGACGCAAGAAGACGAAAAACTCGCGTCGGCCGGTTGACACGCCGAAAAACTGTAGGACATTCCTCTCGTCCGCGGGTGAAACACCCCGCAACCCGGTACGCCGGGCCGCTCGACGCGCAGTAGTGCGTCTCCTATCCGGAGAGCACTACCGTGGCACGCACAACCATCCTCCCGACCGACCCCTCGAAGCGCAAGGCCTGGGCGGCGTCCGTCGCCGAAGACTCCATCAAGGAGCAGTACTTCTCTCGCCTCGAAGGCGAGGAAGGCTCGTACAGCGCCGTCGTGCGCAAGACCGAGCTCGAAAAGGGCGCCGGCGATGAGGTCGTGACCTCGCTGGTGGCCAAGCTCCGCGGCGCCCCGATCACCGAGGGCAAGAAGATGGCAGGCGCCGAGTTCCGCCTGCAGAGCACGGCGCACACCATGCGCATCAACGAGTTCCGCCATGGCGTGAACGTCGGTGCCCGCATCGAGCAGACCCGGGTCGGCTTCAACCTCAAGAAGCAAGGCCGCGAGCGCCTGAAGGACTACATCAAGGAACTCTACGAAGAGTTGATCGTGGTCGCCGCGAGCGGCGCGCGCGGCGTCGGCGACGAGATCCAGCACCTTCCGACGGACTGGACCGGCTACCCGAACGCCTACCGGGCGCCGGATGCCGCGCACTACTTCGTCGGCACCGACAACACCCACGCCAAGGCGACGCTCGTCGCCGGCGACAAGCTCACCCTGGCGACGATCAACGCGCTGCGCACCAAGAGCAAGAAGATGCTCGGCGGCCAGCCGAACAAGCCGGTGAAGATGTCGCCGATCAAGCGCGGCGGCCGCAACCTGTTCGTCCTGGCCACCATGCCCGAGGGCATGCAGGACATCCGCAGCGACAGCGGCTCGCAAGGCTGGTTCGAGGCGCAGAAGGCGCTCACCGCCGCGATCGGCAAGGAGTCGGAAATCTTCAAGGGCGGCGCCGGCATGTTCAACGGCGTGCTTGTCGACGAAATGGAGGTCGGCGTCCGCTTCAACGACTACGGCGCCGGCGGGACCCTCAACGCGGCTCGCTCGCTGTACCTGGGCGCGAACGCCATCAGCGTCGCGCACGGCACCAAGGGGATGGCCGACGGCATGACCGTCGAACTCTCCGAGGACAGCGACGACCGCGGCCACGACGCGATCCTGAACTTCGAAATCATCTTCGGAGCCGACAAGACGCAGTTCAACGGCATGGACTACGGAATGATCACCGTGGACCACGCGTACACCGCGGCCGCCTGACGCCACCGATCCCCCGCAGAGCACCGAACCCCGGACTTCCCGGCAAACCAACGGAGCCTCACCATGGCAGCAGTCAAAGGCCAGTCGCGCCAGATCCTCGCCGGTTATCCGGTCCTCAACGCGCTCGATGCCGTTTCCGGCGTCCGCATCGTCTCCGACTACCTCGTCCCGACGGGTGGCCTGGCGGCGGGCGACATCATCGAAATGTGCGGCCTCGCCGAAGGGCTGATCGTCAACGACGTCACGCTCATCTGCGAAGACCTCGACTCGAACGGCTCGCCGACCGTCACGATCGACGTCGGCGTCCTGTCGGGCGTGTACGGCGATGCCGTCTCGAGCCGGACGATGGGCAACGAGTTCATCGCGGCCTCGACCGTCGGCCAAGCGGGCGGCGCAGCGCACTCGACGAAGGCTGCCGGCCCGATGATCGCGCCGTCGCTCGACATCACGCCCATCGGCATCAAGACGGCGGCCGCGATCGCGACTGCGGTCGTCGGCGCGCGCATCCGCCTGATCGTCGAAGCATCGCCGGCGCCGGTCAGCGTCTGACGCCGTGGGATCGCGGGGGCCGAAGCCGGGCTTCAAGCGCGCGCGGGCAGAGGCGAAAGCCGCTGCCGCCGTCGCCCTGGCCAACGCTGCCCGCGAGGTCTTCCGGCCGACCGGGCAGCTGCTGCTCACCGGCCCGCGCCTGACGGTCGCCCAGCAGAGCAATCCCGCGCTGCTCGGCGGCGAGCAACTCAAGGCGCTGGCGCACCGCCTCGGCATGGCGCGAAGCTCCATGGCCGCGATGAGCGACACCAAGATCCGCGAGCAACTCCGCTTCCTCACGCAGCGCCGCTACGAAGAAGCGGCGTAGGGCACCATGGCCTCGACCGTACTCGTCAAGGACGTGCTCTGGCGAGTGTCGGTCCTGTTGCAAGAGACGACGCCGCAGTTCGTCCACTGGCCCGAGCAGGAACTCGTGCCGCTGATCGACGACGCCCAGGCCGCGATCGCGAAGTACGTCCCCTCGGCGGGCTCACGCCTCGACACCATCCGCCTGCAGACCGGCACGCGCCAGTCCATCGAGACGATCCCCGCGGCCGAGTGCAAGCCGGGCGACGGCAGCACGCCGGCGGTTCCGGTGCTCGGGACCATGGTGCTCGACCTCATCCGCAACATGGGCACGAATGGCACGACGCCAGGGCGCGCCATCCGCGTGACCGACCGCGAGAAGCTGGACGAGTCGGTGCCCGACTGGCACACGCGCACCGGCGCGGCGGTCCTGTCGTTCATGTTCGACCCGCGCGCCCCGAAGTACTTCTACGTGGCGCCGGCGCTCTCCGCGCGCACCTGGGTGGAGATCCTGTACTCCGCGCAGCCGGTGAAGCTGCCGCCCGGCGGCGCGCCAGGCTCCGAGGTCTACAAGTTCGACGGCGCGAGCACCACGACCCTGAGCCTCGGCGACGAGAACCTCGACGACATCGTGAACTACGTGGTCGCCCGGGCGCACATGAAGGACGCCGAGTGGGCGGATAGCTCGAAGGCGGCGCAGTTCGCCAGCGCCTTCCTGGGCTCGCTCAACGCTCGCGTGCTGGCGCTGACCGGCAACAACCCGAACCTGACGGTGCTGCCTTTCTCGACCGAACCGCTCGGGAGGGCCAAGACGTGACGTTCGACGACTTCCTGCCGCACGTCATCCCCTACGTGCCCGGCTGCCCCGAGCTCGTCGCGCTCGAGCACATCAAGCGCGCCGCGCGCGAGTTCTGTGAGCGCACCGAACTCTGGCAAGTGGACACGCAGCCGCTGCTCACGTCGCCCGGCCTCGCGACCTACCCGCTCGACCTCGACGACGAGCAGGAGCGCGTCAAGCTGCGCCGCGTGTGGGTCGATGGGCACGAGTACAGGGTCGTCGACTCCATGCTCGGCCACGCGCTCACGCGCCGCGGCTACGGCACCTTCGCCTACCTCGAGGGGCCGCTCGACCTCATGCTGTTCCCGGTGCCGACGGCCGATGCGCTGGAGATCACGACGCAGATGGTCGTCAAGCCCTCGCTCGCGGCCGAGGACTGGCCGGACGACTTCGCCGAGTACGTGCACGACATCAGCCACGGCGCGATCGCGACCCTGGCGCGGCTGCCCAAGTCGACCTGGGCCGACCGGCAACTGGCGATCGACGAGCGCGCGCAGTTCGAAGACCGAATCCAGACCGTCGGATTCAAGGTGAGCCAGTCCTTCACCGGCCGCCCACCGTCGCGCAAGTCCCGTTTTCTATAGGCGGTCGGTTGCTTTCCGGCCTTCTTCCCCTGCAATTCGGAATGCTCGATTGAGCGAAGGAGATCCACGTGGCGGCATTCACCAAATCCAACGCTTACGCCTACGACCGTGACCGCGGCAAGCACGATTGGTCGACGCACGTCTTCAAGTACGCGCTGGTCAACGCCGCCGCGTCGGCGACGCCTGCCGTCCTGGCCGACCTCACGCAGATCAGCACCGGAAACGGCTGGTCGGGTCCGCGCACCCTGTCGGTGACGCTCTCGCAAGTCGGTGGCGGCACCAAGATCGTCATTGCGGACGACACGTGGTCGGCGAGCGGCGGCTCCGTCGGTCCGTTCCGCACGGCGTATATCTACAACGACTCGGTGGCGGGCAAGCCGATCGTGGGCGGCTACGACTACGGCAGCTCGCAGACGCTGGCCGACGGCGAGCCCTTCCTGTTCGACTTCGACGGGTCGCTCGGGTTCGCTACCGGCACCTGACCGGCGATGAAGGGGTTCCGTTCGCGATTCAAGAGCCTGGCAGCCGACCCGGCCGCCTTCGCTTTTGTCGCGAACGCTGCGACCCTGACCATTGGCGGCGCGATCGCTCCGGCCTCGAGCGAGCGAGTGCAGATCAGCGCGGCCGCCACGAGTTGGCTCACCGCGAGCAATGTGCTCCGGTCGGCATGGGTGAGCCCCGGCGGCGACTGGATCGATGGCGCGGACGTGTTCAACGGCTCGACGCCCACGATCACGCAGTTCCTCGCTGCGACCGGCGCGCACACGTTCGACATCAGCGGGATCGATGGCGATCTGTACCTCACCGGCCCGGTGAACATGGGCAGCATCCTGATCGATGGCGTCGCGGCGACGGCCTTTTGGGTCGATCCGTCGCAGGGCACGCCGCCGAATCTGGCGATGCCGAGCCTGTACGGAGATCCGGTCTTCGTCCTGAACCCAACGAGGGGGACGACTCTCAGCGTGACGACTTCATCGCCGAATCAGACGATTCGCATAGAGAAGGTCGCGGGCCCGCTCATCCCGACGCTGCCTATGGTCAGCACGAGAGCCGATCCCGACATTGCCTCATTCCAGCCGACGAGTCAGGCGCAGATCGAGTCGGATCTTGGCCCGGGCGCCTTCGCGGTCCCCTACGCCTATGACGCATCGTTCTCGACGTTCAACGGCATGCCGTACATCCGGTTCGCCGTGACGCCAGCGAACGAGCGCGGCATTTCATGGTTCTTGGACTTCACGCCCAGTGCAGAGGTCTACGCGCGGTACTGCCTCTTCATCGAGGACGATGTTTCGGACGGCATGGACAACTTGGCGCTGGGCTGCAAGCTGCCCGGTATCTCGGCGCGCGGCGGGAACGTGCCTCCCTGGGGCAGCGGCAACACCACTGACCCGGCCGTCTCTTGGCGGATGGAGCATGGTGTTATCGACGCGGCCAATCTCGATGTCTACTCGATCGTCGACTACACCTATTCGGCCGAGGGCCCATCGGTCATCGGCGACCTGCGCTCGATGTTTCGCGCGGGTCGGTGGTATGTGGTCGAACAGTACGCCAAGGCCAACACCTTTAGCGGCTCGACAGCCAATTCGGACGGCGTTTCCAAAATCTGGATCAACGGCAACCTGATTTCTCACCTGACGAACCGCAAGTGGTTCGGTGATGGCGAGACGACGAGGCTGTTCGATTTCTTCCACGCCAATTTCTATCACGGCGGGACGCTGCATCCGCCCACGCAGAACGTCCACTACCGGCTCGGCGAGATTGCCATCAGCACGGCCTACATAGGGCCGCCTGTCGAGTTGCAGGACTACGACCCCGATGCCCCGGAGTTTCCGGCCTGGGTGCCCGCTCCCGGCACCATCGCCACGGTCGGCCTCAACGACATCCTGAGCGACACGACGGTCAACCCGGAGCTGAACGCGGCGGTCAACCCGAACTACCCGAGCCCCGGCCCGTGGCACGGTGTCTCCGGCATTGGCCCCGCCACGGTCTACAGCGGCGCCGTGTTTGCCCCGCTCCTGGGCGACATGGGCTCGCTGCTGATGACCTTCTCGGGTCACTTCGCCTACAACGACAACTCGGTCTATCGCTACGACGTGGCGACGCGACTGTTCTCTGCTCTGACCCGGCCATACGGATCGTTGCAAGTCCCCTTCCGCAACGGCGTCACGTCGTTCACCCAACTTCTCGGCGGCGATCCAGACGCTTGGTATTCGGACGTGTCGACCGGCGAGTATTACGCCAGCGGGGCACGCGCATCGACGCTGCAGGATCAACCGTCGGCCTTCCAGTCGTACAACGGCAACGTCTATCTGCCGCCTGGCGTGGGCGGCGCGGGCGCGAAGGGCGCCCTGTTCACGCCGGTCAGGTACGCACTGACGCCGAACGGCAGCGTGGGCGGCTGTCAACCGCACATCCTCGATCTCGCGGCGGCAGAGGCAGATCCTGCGGTCGGATGGTCGCGCTTCGGGTCGATGCCATCCACGCCCAACGCAGGGCAGAACAACGCTTGCCTCGCTCAATCTCGCGACAAGGTTTATCTGCTGCCTGGGGCATCCGGCTCGACGACGTTTTTGCGCGCCTTCAACCTGACAGCACGCACGATCACTGATTACTCGGTCGTCGGTGGGGGCGGGTACATCGGCCACGCCCTTGTGTCGAATCTCTGCTACAGCGAGCAGCGGGACCTCCTGTTCGTGATCGGTTGGGTGACGCCGATCGGCGCGGGCTTCGGCTTCGGCATTCAGGTTCTAGACGTCTCTGGCGGCACCGTGTCGGTTTCGATTCCGTCGACGCCCATGACGGGCACGGAGCCCATCGCGTATGGCGGCGGCGGCTGGGTGGAGGCGCATCAAGCGTTCTACTACTACACCGGGGTCGGTGGCTCGAAGGACGTCTACAAGATCACGCCGCCGGTCGGTGATCCAAGAGCGAATGCCTGGAACTGCGAGCTCATCCCCCTGACCGGCGACACGCCCTTTGTCGAAGACGGCGGCGTGGGTGCCGAGATCGTGCATGGCTCGCGCTTCCTCTATGCGCCAGCCGCGGACAGCCATATGTGGTGGGCGGGCAACTCCCACGCCATGCAGGCGTTTCGTCTTCCCTCCTAAGAGTCAAGCATGACGACCGTAACTGACGACTTCGCTGGTACAGGTGCCCTCGGTGCCTCGTGGTCGCTTGGCGTCGGTGGCGCGGCCGCTGGAACCTTTTCCAGAAATGGCGGATTCCTGACGCCCGACGCCACCGGTTCCAATGCGAACTACTTCCGCAACGACTTCAGCTCGGCAAGCCACCAGCGCGCGAAGCTGACGATCTCGACGATCCCGGTATTTGGGAGCGGATACCTATCAATCGGGCCGGTCATCCACTATGAAGACTCAGGCGGGACTTGCTACTACGCCGGGTATATAGACAACGTCATCTTCGTTAACAAGGTTGGCGGCGCGCAGCAGATCAGCGCCGCCGTCTCCATGTCCAGCGGAGACACCCTCGAGCTTCGCTCGACGGTCACCGGCGGGTCGGTCTTCTTGGAGGTTCTGAAGAACGGCATCCCTGTCGGATCGGCAACGGATGGATCGCGTCTCACCGGAACCCGCATAGGTTTCAACTCCTACAGCGCGGATTCCGCGACGCGAGCGGACGACTTCGAGGGCGGCGACTACGTGCCCAGCGGTGGCGCGAGCACCCTCATGTCCAAGCTCACCCAACTTTCCAACTAGGAGCGCTCCATGCTTCTCGACATCATCAAGAAGGGCTCCGTCGATCGGGCGGTGTACCTCAAGATCATCGACAGCACCGATGGCACGCCGGAGACGGGCGTCGTCTACAACACGTCGGGCATCGACCTTTGGTATCGCCGCGAGGGCGCCGCGAAGGTGAGCATCACCGAGGCGACGCTCGCGGCGCTCACGACTGCGCACGCCGATGGCGGGTTCCTGCACGTCGGCGACGGCATCTACCGGCTCGACCTCCCCGACGCGGCCTGGGCGACCGGCGCGAATCAGGTCTACATCGGCGGCACCGTGACCGGGATGATCGTCATTGGCGGCGTGGTCAAGCTCGTTGACTACGACCCCGAGGACACCGTTCGCATGGGCCTCACGGCGCTGCCGAACGCCGCCGCCGCCGCCAACGGCGGCCTGCCGACGGTCGACGCGACGAACAGCGTGAAGATCCGAGGCCCGCTCAAGAAGGGCCAGGCGCTCACCGCCTTTCCGTTCATCCTGTTCGACTCGACGACGGGCGCCCCCAAACCCGGCGTCACCGTCGGCGGCATCACGGTCACGCGCCAGATCGACGGCGGTTCGGCCAGTGCCGGTACCTTGGGCTCTGTCACCGAGCAAGGCGATGGCGTCTACCTCGTCGATTGGGGAACAGGCGACACCAACGGCAACGCGATCGTGTTCCGCGCGTCGGCGACGGGCACTCTCAAGACGGTTGAGCGGCTGTTCCCCGAGAGCTAAATGTCCGCTGTCGCCCCGCTGCTCACTCGGACGAATCGCCGTTTCGGCGCTTCGTTCGTAGCGCCCAACCCCGCGCCTCCGCAGGCGCGGCGATGGAGCACGAGCCTCTCGTGGTCGCAGGTTCGACAGCTCGCGCCTGGGACCGCCGCGCCTGTCGCCACGCCCGGCATCACACTGTCCGCGAACCCGACCTCGTACACGACCAACTTCGCTGGCGCGATCGTGCTGCGCGGGCTCGACGCGGCGCCGACCTCCTACGCGACGACGTTCAACGCTGCAGCTGTCAAGCGCGGGCGCACGCTCAAGGCGGCGGTGACGACGTTCTCGTTTACCGGCAACGCCGCGACCCTTGTCGCCGGCAATGTTCTCCGCTTGTCGGCTGCGCCGACGTCCTTCGCGACGACGTTCAATCCGTCCTCGCTCGTCTTCGGCAACGTCACTGTGCTGGGCGCGAACCCGACATCGTTCGCCACGACCGTCAATGCGGCCTCCATCAAGCGCGGCCGGACGCTGCGCGCGGCGCCGACGACCTTCTCGTTCTCCGTCAACGACGCCTCGCTCGCGAGGGGCCCGCTGTCGCCGAACCCGGATGTGTTCGTGGTGCCGCCCGGCAGGCGTCTCGGAAAGGTGAGGGTCAAGTAATGGGATTCCTGGGACGCCCCACCAAGGCACCGAGCGAAGAGATCGACTACGACATCGATTTCTCGGCTTGGCTGGATGCGCGCGCCGAGACGATCGCGAGTTTCACGACCGACTGCGACTCGGGGATCGTCGTCGACCGCGCCCTGCAGGTCGGCGGGATCGTCCGCGTCTTCATCAAGGGCGGGCAGAACGGCCGCGCCTATCGGGTCATCGCCGAGATCACGACGGCCGGCGGGCTGGTGAAGCGCGGCGAGATTCAGGTGCGCGTGCGCGGCACCGGCGAACTCATCGGAATCACGATCGACGGCGGCGACGGCAGCGACCTCGGCGACGGACTCGACGTCGACGGCGGCACGGAGTAAGGAACCATGGCAAACGACAAGATCCGCGTCAAGACGAACACGCACACGTTCTGGAGCAACGCGAACCCGAAGCTGGAGGATCGCGAGCTACTCGTTTCGATCTTCCCGAACAATGTGCGCAAGCTCTACCAGGGCGATGGCGCCACGCGCTACAACGGCCTCACGCCGATCGCGGGCGGCAATGGTGTTGCGTCGTTCGCCGAACTCAGCGACGCCGATACGGTCGACCTCGCGGAGGTGAACCCGCTGCTCGCCGAAGCCTTGGAAAGCAAGCTGCCGAACGAAGCCGGCGCCGTGGGCCTGACGAACCTTGCCCCGGTCCCGACGAAGACGTACATGGGCCGTTCCTCGAGCGGCACCGGCGGCGTGGAAACCGTCTCGGCCGCGACCCTGGCTGCCGACCTCGCGCCCTCGCTCGGGCCGGAGACGCTCGCCCACTCGACGACGATCCGGCTCGACAACCCGCTCGGCATCGACTACGGCAGGCATGTGCTTGCAGGAGCGGAGACTTACACGGTCGCGTCTGCGCCAGCGCCGACCCTGAACGGCGCAGCACTCGTCGAGGTTCAACTTGGCGCCGGGGCGATCTTCTCCTTCGGCGCCGGCATCTCTGTGCAGGGCGACGAGGTGACGGTCGAGGACGGCCGCATCTACGAGATCGCCTTCCTCAAGCGCCCATCGGGCGTCCTGGCTGTCGTCACCAAGACCGCATTCGTTTCCGACACCACGAAGCCGGTCATCGGGACGCCGCACGCCGAGCAGAGCGCGCGCAACGTCATCGTGCTCCCGATCACCGAGCTCAACAGCCCGGCGCTCAACGGCACCACCGCCGATGTGACGCTGACCAACGCCGGCGGGCGCATCGTCGCAGGCGTCGCCGTGGTCGGGAACAACCTGAACGTCACGCTGTCGTCCCCCTTGAACTGGAACGACACCACGGTCACGGTTGCGATCGGTGCCGGCATGGTGCGCGACTTCACCGGCAACCTCTCGGACGCGAAGTCGGCGACGACCGTCGTCAACAACCTGACCATGCCGGTGCCCGGCCAGCCGACGAGCCTGACGAGTGGCTCGCCGACGTCGACGTCCGTTCCGATCTCGTTCGTGGCGCCTGTCGTCGATGCGACCCACGGCACGCCCGTGACCTATCAGCCCCAGGTCCGCACGAGCGCCGGCCCTGGCGCGTGGTCGAACTACGGCAGCGCCGTGACGCATCCGACGGTCAGCGCGAACCCGGGCGGCCTCACGCCGAGCACGAGCTACGACTTCCAAGTCATCGCGCACAACGGCACCGGCGACGGCGCGCCCTCGGCGACCCTGAGCGGCGTCTCGACGCCTGCGGCCTCTGCGGGCGCTCTGAGCGTCGCGATTCTCACGCCAGGGGATCAGAACCTGACGGCCGCCGGGAATACCGACTGGCGGTTCTACAACACCGCTGCGGACGGGTCGGCGGACGACTTCAAGCTGGCGGGCGGATTCCTCGCCGCAGGGCTCTCGTTCAGCAACGCCTCGCGCGCGGGTGGCGGGTCGTTCAACTACAACCTGAATTGGACCGACGGGACCAATTACGTCGGGTCGGTCACGCGCGATGCCGCGATGTCCATGCTCGTCACGAGCCCAGGGACCGAGGGCTACGCCGAGTTCACGCCGCCGGCCGACACGACGACGCGCAAGTGGCGCATCGGGATAGGCGTCTATGTCGGCGGCGCGACGCCGACGAACCCCGTGCAGGTTTCTTTCCACCTGTCCGACGGCAGCGCGGCGGATCAATCGGTGTTCGCGGCCATCGACAGCGGCGGTTACGCGTATGCGGTGACGATCATCGAGGCGACGTTCCGGGCCGCGAGCTCGGGGCAGACCCTGCGCGTGCGCGTGCGCAACCTCAACGGCCTCGTCAGCGACTTCGATGTCCGCATCGCGGCCGTCATGTTGGGGACCTGACCCGTGATTGCGCTCGTCATCCGCATCCTCGCTCGCCCGACCGCCACGTCGGCAGGCGGTCCGGGGGGCCTTCCGGCCGGGGCGATCACGTTCAACGGGGTCCCGCTGACTTTCAACGGGCTCCCGCCCACCTTCGGATAGCACCATGAAGTACCAAATCGGCGGCGTTGACGTTGCGGATGCAGCTGGCGACAAGGCACTGGCCTACGCGCTCGGGCTCGAAGGCGACGACGCGGGAAGCCTTGCGCCGAAGCTCTTCCCCATCGCCATCCCCGGCATCTACAAGCAGTACAACCTGCCCTCGGGCAGCACCACGCTCACGAAGGCGCTCATGCGCGCTGGCGCGGTGCTCACGAGCAAGAGCTCGGCTTCGACGGCGCTGCTGCTGCCGACGATTGCGACGCTGGGGTTCACTCGTCCGAGCGACGGCTCCGCGAACCTGTATTTCGACATCCAGCGCGGCGGCGACGGCGCCCTCGTCGTCAACCCGGCCGCCGGCGTGACGATCATCTGGAACGACCTCGACCCGCAGTTCCTCTCGAAGTGGCACCCGAAGATCCGCCTGTCGCTCGTGGATGTGCTGGGCGATAGCACCAACGTGTGGGCCGCCGGCTGATGGCTGCGCCGTACATCAACCTGTCGCTCGTCGCCCTCAACACGGGGACCTTCGACATCACCGCCGCGACCGGCGGTGCGAACGGCTTCACCGGCGCCGATTGGAGTCACTTCAAGGGCTACGGCAGCGACAAGCTGGACGGCGGCCTGGGGCTGCAAGAGCACGTCCTCGGCTCGGTCACGGACTTCGGCCTCGACTGGGGCGGGCACGTCATCACCTTCACCGACCGCGAGAACCCGGAGAACTTCGGCGAGATCATGGCCGGGAGTCAGAGCGACTCGAAGGGCCGTGTGTGGCCGGCGGGAGTGTCAGGACCCGGCCACTGCGTATTCATCAACCCGCCTGCCGATCAAATGGCGCGCACCGTCATCTGGCAGATGCTCAAGACGAGCGACACGCTGAAACTCACGGCGACGCTCTCGGACGGCAGCTACGGGCCAGTGACGATCGATCTACCCGGCGGCGGGCCGAACAGCTTCACCGACGGCAACTGCTCCATCAAGTGCGACTACCGCGCGGTGGCGCCGAACAGCACGCTCGAGCTTCGGATCTGGAAACCCGCCGTCACCGGCAGCTACGTGACCCTTTCCACGCGCTATCGGTACTCGCTCGTCCCGACCAAACCACCGCGCCCTCGCGTTGCATCCCATGGGTAAGCACATCCTCCTTGCGCTGCTGGCGCTCGCCGCCTCGAGCGCGTCGGCACAGTTCCGACCGACCATCCCGGCCTCCGGCGTGACGTTCAGTCCGCCCGAGGTCGTGATGCCGCCGAACAAGCAGTACGTGGATCTGACCACGATCCCGCGGCCGCGCTACGGCACCGCCGAGGCGCGCATCTTCGTCTCGTGCGGCCCGCTCGTCGGCAGCAATCCGGCTGCGGAGTGCGCCAACTCGCGCTACCCGCTGCACAAGTCGGGAGAGCCCGCCGGCGCCTTCCGGGTGAACTGCCGGATGTCGCACTGGAGCTTCGACGACCCCATCGTGTGGCCGCGCCAGGCGGCGATGACGCACCTCCATCAGTTCTTCGGCAACACGACGACCGACGCGCAGACCGACCCGTCGAAGATGGACGAGTTCGGCAAGAGCACGTGCATGGGCGGCATCATCAACCGCACTGGCTATTGGGTGCCGGTCTTCATCAAAGTCTGCCCTTCCGACGAGGTTGGCTGCAACCACGCGGAGCACGGCAAGGTGTTCCCCGCCTTCGAGAACATCGTCTACTACAAGAACGAGACGGCCCTGCACGCGATGGGCACCGGGACGTGGCTCCCGAAGGGCTTCCGCATGATCATGGGAGACGCCAACAACGTCGACCCCGCGCGCATCGCCGGCTTCTATGACTGCTTCGGCCCGAACACCGAGAACCCCGGCACGGGCGTCGGCCTTCGCTACTACCGCCTCCCGAGCGCGCAGGAGAACATCGACAGTCGGATCGACACCGGCAACCCGCAGCCGGCGTGCAAGACGATCCGCATGACGATCCACTTCCCGCAGCCGCTTTGTTCGATCGCCGACGAGAGCATCCTGTACCTGCCGACCCCGAACGGCGGCACGCACAGCGGCCACATCGCGCAGGGCGTCTACGGCTCGGGCTGCACCGACCCCGCGTTCCCGCATCTGCGGCCTGACATTTCCTACAACGTGGACACGGTTGTCGAGAACAACGCCGACTACGACTACCTCATGCTGAGCAGCGACCCGCCGCCGCAGCGCGGGGTCACGCAGTCGGGCTCGACGACGACCACCGTGAAGCTCGCGGCGAGCGAGCGGACCCTGACCGACGTCTACAAGTACGGATGGCTGACCATCAACGGCCAGCGCAAGCGGATCTCGGCGTACAACGGCACCACGAAAGTGGTGACGCTCGAGTCGGCGCTCACCGGCGCGCCGACGACCGGCACCGCGTACATCGTGCGCCAGCCGGCGGGCCTCTCGATGCATGGCGACTGGGCGAACGGCTGGGATCAGAACCCCAATTTCATGGGCTGGGGTCGATCGATCACCGATCAGATCATCCGGGGCTGCTGGTACAACATCCCGCGCTACGGCAACCCGGCGAGCGGGGGCTACAGCCTCATCCTCGACTGCGGCGTCGCCAACGTCGGCGACCCGGGCAGCGATGCCACCGCCGAGCCGCGCGTCGGCGCGACGTACTACTTCCTCTACTGATGCGCGCGGCACTCGCGATCGCGGCGGCGCTTGTCGCCACCCTTGCGCAAGCGGTGGAGGCCCCCGAGGCGCCCATCTGCCGCGCGCCGCCGCCGCCTGGGATTGGCCTCGGCCCGGACGGGCGCGGGGTGATTCACGTGATGGAGGCCGGCGTCTACGACTTCAACGGGGTCGCAGTCGGCCAGGTCGTCGGTCCGCGCGAAATGAAAGCCGGCTCCTACGCCGCGATCGCGCCGCACTTCGGGCTGCTGCGGTGGACCCGCAACGGCGTCACCGAGCCCGTGCCGGTCAAGTACCTCTACCCGACCTCGTTTTTCAGCGCCAGGTGAGAAGTCATGCGCGAATCTGACGTCTACGAAGCGCTGGCGAGGATGTCCAGCCACCCCGTCACCTATGGGGTGCTGGCCGGCGTCGCGCGCTTCGCGATCGGCGACAAGACCGCCGGCTGGAAGGCGTTCATCACCAACATCGTCGTGTCGATGTTCGTCGCGCTCGGGACGATGCTTTACCTGCTCGAAGAGCCCTACACCGATGGGAAAAAGGCCTTCTACACGATTGTGGCGTCGTTCCTCGCACGCGACTTGCTCGTAGCCCTGTTGAGCATCGGGGCGCAATTCAGCAAGGACCCCATGGGGTTCTTTGCGCGGCTCCGCGAAGCCTTCAAAGGAGGCTCGAAATCATGAGTTCGCAAGGTGCACCGTTTCTTCTCATCATCGGCTTGGCGCTCATCGCGGTGGGCGTCATCCAGCTTGGCATCGCCCGCGACCGGCGGCTCTGGCAGAGCTACGCCGTCGAGAGTTTCCGCTACTGCACGGCGATCGGGTTCCTGATGCTGGGCGCCCGCTACCTCTGGATCTTCTTGTTCGGCGACGAGCCGGGCGTGAGCTTTTGGGGGCAGGCGTCGACCATCACCATCGCCATCGGCCAGCTCGGCATGCAGATGAACAATCTGGCGCGCGGGAGCATCCACGTGCCCAAGTTCCTGCGACGAACGATCGAATGAGGCCGGTCGCCGGTTGCTTTCCGGCGGAAAGGGCTGACGATTTCTGGCCAGGAGTCGAGCATGCACCCGCTCACACGCCAGAAGATCGCCAACAACTTCGAGGTCGCCCGAAAGTCGATCAGCACCTATGTCGTCGCCGCGGTGACGGCGGGCGGCGCGTGGTGGCTCGGCAAGGACGCCGCTGAGCAGGTTGCGTGGCTCAACGCGCACGCGCAGCTGGCTCCGCTCATCCCCTACGCGCCGTGGATCAGCGGCGCCGTGTGGGTCGTCTTCCGGCTGTGGCCGCAGTGGTTCCCGCGTCCGGCCGACGCGAAGGACCCGGTGGCGCTGCAGTTCGACGAGTGGGCGCGGCAGCTTGAGGCGATGGGCTTCATCAAGCAGGCTCCCCCGCCACCCGCCCCCGACATCCCGATCGACCCGACGCTCGCTGCCCTCAAGGACGCGGGCATCGACCCGCCGACGCTGGCCGTGGCACTCGCCTCGCTCCGCGCCTCCCGCAAGTCACCTTGAAAGGAATCGCCATGACGCGATCGCTACGCCCCCTCTTCGCCATGCTCATCGGCCTCGCCATCGCCATGCTCTTGCTCGGCTGCGGCTCCCTGGGCCAGGAGAAACCCCGAAGCCCCGAGGACACCCTTCGCTACGGGCAGGCGACCCTGACTGCCGTCTACGACACGCTCAAGCAGAACAACGACGCCAAGACGATCTCGCTGGCGACGGCTTCGCGCGTCAAGCTGGAGGCCGATCGCGCCAAGCGGGTGCTCGACACGGCGGAACCGGCCGTGCTGATGGGCCTCGGCGACACGCCGACCGTGCAGGAGAAACTCACGCTCGCGCTGTCGATCCTGCAGCCGCTGCTCATTGAAATGCAGGCCGCGCTGCCGAAGAAGACGAGCGAGGTCAGCGCAGTACCGATCGCAGCGGCGGCCGGGGCGGTCGTGACGCTCGAGGCGATCAACGCGCTCATCAGCGGGATCATGGCGCTGCTGGCGCTCATCGACCGCAACGGCGTCGTCAGCCGGATCATCGCGCAGCGCATCGCCGAGGGCCGCAAGGACTGGACGGACGCCGAGCGCGCCCAGGTCACGGAGGCGCTCGACGAGGCCGAGGCCGCAGCGCAGGCGAGCATCGACGCGCGCCGCGTGGCCGAGGGTGGCGCATCGTGAGCCGGTCGCATGGCGGCCTCGGCCGCTACCTGCTCAACCGGATCAAGGTCGGCCTGCGCTTCCGCGAGCCCGGCGCGCCGGTGTTCGAGGTCTACCGGGGTGGCGTCGGGCCGGGCGGCGGCGATTGGTACTGGCGCGAGCGCGTCAACGGCCGCCCCGTCGCCGGCGGCATGGAGGACTTCGTTTCGAAGTCGAACGCCAAGCGCGCCGCCTACGCGCGCGCCGCCTCGACGACGCGCGGCACGGTCGAAGTGCTCGACATATACGACTGAGAGCGATCGTCGGTTGATTTCGGGGCTTTGAGCGGTACGGTGGCTCGCCATGATGAGCGCCAATGCCGCGGCCAAAGCCGCCGCCCAATTCCGCACCGAACACCCACACGCCTCCATTGAGGAGGCGTTCATCGCCGGCGCGTTGCACGAACGCCGCAGCCCGACGGAGAACTCGTGGTTCGCTGCCAAGCAACGCTGCACGAATCCATCAAGCGACTCGTACCCGCGCTATGGCGGGCGCGGCATTCGCATGTGCGAGGCTTGGGTGAACGACTTCGCGGCCTTCTTCGCCGACATGGGAGAACGGCCGCCGGGAACGACGCTGGATCGAATCGAGGTCAACGGCGACTACGAGCCCTCGAATTGCCGCTGGGCCACTGTCAAGCAGCAGCAACGCAATACGCGGCGCAACCGATTCATTGAGATCGACGGCGAGAGGAAAGCGGTCGTTCAATGGTCCGAGGATGTCGGCACGCACCCACACGTGATCGTCAAACGACTTGATCGCGGTTGGAGTCCGCGAGACGCGGTATTCGCGCCGCATGGGGCCAGAAGGAAGGCCCTGGAAGCGGACCGCGCGTGAATCCCATCAACTTGCTCGGCTTCGCCGGCGCCGCCCTGGCGCCGAACGTCCGCCTCCTGAACGAGCGCGTCGGCGTCAACGTCGTCGACGCGGAGCCGGGCAACGGCGAACTGCTGCCGCTGCACGACCGCCTCACGGTCGCCACGGTGCCGACAGGCAGCCAGCAGCAGACGATCTACCGCATGGGCCGCGACGTGCCCAACGACGCGCTGTACTGGCTCTCGTGGTCGACGATCGTCAACGTCATCCGCAGTTTCGAGGGCGCCGACACCACGGAGCGAACCTACTTCACCGGCTCGGGCACGCCGAAGTGGACGAGCAACGCGATCGGCCTGGGCAGCGCCCCGTACCCCCAGGCCACGCGCGAGCTTGCCGTGCCGGCGCCGATCAGCGCCCCGGCCGTCGTGCTCACCACCGACGGCACCGACGGCGACGAGGGCGATCGCTTCTATGTCACGACGTTCGTCAATGACCTCGGCTGGGAGTCGGCACCCTCGCCGGTCAGCAGCGCCGTGACGCTCAAGCCGGGCGGGGCGGTCGTCGACCTCTCGTCGCTCGAGGCGGCGCCGGCGGGCGCCTACGGCATCACCTTGCGCCGGATCTACCGCACGCAGCCGGAGGCCCCCGACGGCGCGGCGACGTTCTTCTTCCTCGGCGAGGTCGCCATCGGCACCACGACCTTCACCGACAACGGCCAGGTGTTGGGCGACCCGCTCGCGACGATTGGCTGGATTCCGATGCCGGCGAACGCGAAGGGGCTCATCGGCCTGTGGAACGGCATGGCCGCGGCGATCAGCGGCAAGACGGTGATCTTCACCGAGCCCTACGCGCCGTACACGACCCCGGTCAAGTACGACAAGGACGTCTTCGACACGCCGGTCGCGCTCGCCAAGTGGGAGCAGAACCTGCTCGTGCTCACCACCGGCCGCAGTCTCCTGATGAACGGCAGCGACCCGGCCGGCATGAACGAGCAGGGCGCCTACGCGGGCCAGCCTTGCGTGTCGGCGCGCGGCGTCGTCGAGTTCCCGCACGGCGTCGTGTGGCCGTCGAACGAGGGCGCCGCGTACAGCGGCCAAGCCGAGGTCATCACGCTCGGGATCTTCAAGCCCGAGCAGTGGAAGGCGCTCCACCCGGACACGATCATCGCCGGCCGCTACGGGCGCCTCTACGTCGCCAGCTACAACGACGGCAGCGGTCGCAAGGGCCTCATGCTCGACCCGCTGCGCCCCCAGGACGGCGTGTGGCTCCTCTCGACGGGCTTCGATGCCTGCTGGTACGACGAGCTCGCCGACGCGCTGTACGTGCTCGAGGGCGGCAACGTCCGCAAGTTCGACGCCGCGACGGCGCGCTTGACCGCGACTTTCAAGTCGAAGGTGTACCGCCAGGTTGCGCCGCGCAACTTCGGGTGGGCGAAGGTCGTCGCCGACGTCTACCCGCTGACGCTCAAGGTGTGGGCCGATGCGGTCGACCCGGTGACGCACGAGCGCACGATGCCGCTGCGGATCACCAAGACCGTGCTCGACGCGCGGCCGTTCAAGCTCCCCGGCGGCTTCCTCTCCGAGGACTGGCAGGTTGAAGTCTCGGCCGGCGCCGGCGTGCAGGCGGTGCATCTGGCCACGGACAAGAACGATCTTCGGGGCGGGTGATGCCGCCGTCGATCGCCGCCCCGAAGCGCACCCAGGGGCCGAGGGACATCCCCGCGCTGCCGCAGGACAAGAAGACGATCCAGCCGGCGGTGCGACAGCCGCTCGACGCGATGCGGACGGCCGTGCAGACCCTGATGGGGTTCACCGGAGATCCGCTCGACAAGGCGCTCACGCGGCGCGAGTTGCGCGACATCGGCCTCGCCGGCGGATTCGGCGGGGGCGGCGGCAGCGGGCTCGGTGGCGTCGGGCCTGCAGGACCGCCGGGCCCCTCGGGGGCGGTCACGCCCGACTTCACGCCGCCGCCGTCCGTCACCGGGCTCGCGGCCTCCGCGGGCCTCTCGAACATCATCGTCACCTGGGACGCGCCGGTCTACACGCAGGGGCACGGCCACCGCTCGACGAATCTCTACGTCGTCAAGCGGGCTGCCGATGACCCGTCGCTGCCGACCTTCGCCGAGGCGGTGCTGTACGAGGAAGAGACGGGCGCGCTGACCATTTCGGCGCTGCCGTCCGACCTGTCGATCCGCTGGCACATTTGGGCGAAGTACGAGACGAACGATGGCGTCGAGTCGGCGAGCCCGGCCGGCGGCATCAACGGCGTCTCGGCGCAGACCGGCAAGATCGGCAACAACGACCTCGGGCCGCTCATTGTCACGGCCGACAAGATCAGCGCCGGCGCCTACGCCGGTATGAACCTTGTGCCGAACGGCGGCGCGGAAGACGGCCTCGCCGCGTGGACCGTCTACGAGGCGGCCGCCGGGGGCGGCTCGTTCACCGTCGACACGACCGACAAGGCCGGCGGCGCGCAGTCGTTCAAGCTCACCAAGGGCGCGGGCGCTCCGGGCCTCGGCGTGATGTCGCGCGCGTTCCCGGTCATCCCTGGCGAAACCTACAGCGTCAAGGTGAGGATCAAGACCGACGCCCCCGGGACCGTGATCCTGCGGATCGTCGAGAAGAACACCGGCCTGTCGGCGGACGGCTTCATCGTCACGCGCACCAGCTTCACCGACCTCGCTGGCACTTCGGGCACGACCTCATGGGCCACGCACGAGTTCTCGTACACGGTGCCAGGCGGCATCTATTACGCGGCGTTCGCGGCGTACCTGTGGGTCGGCGGGACCGCGACCACGCTGAACTTCGACGACGTGTCGGTCGGGCGTCAGATCACGGCGTCCGCTCTGGCCGCGGGGTCCATCGCGGCCGGGAGCGCGGCCATTGCCGACGCCGCGATCACGCGGGCGATGCTCGGCTTGGCCATCATCGACGACGCGCGGATCGCGAACGTCTCCGCAGCGAAGCTCACCGTCGGCGACGGCACGATCGGCGGCAACCTCAAGAGCGCGAACTACATCGCCAACGTGGCGGGCTGGCTGCTGCGGCCTGATGGCGCGGCTGAGTTCGGCTTCGCGCACATCCGCGGCCTGCTTCTCGCAAGCCAGGTCGCGGCGAACTTCGTCACCGCCACGATGATCCAGGCCGGCGCGGTGACGGCCATCAAGATCAACGTCACCGACCTCTCGGCGATCAGCGCCAACATGGGCACGATCACGGCTGGCTCGGTGCACGGCGGGTTCTTCCACGGCGGCGGGTTCACGAACGCCTACTCGTGGCCAGTTTCGGGGCAGACCGGATTCCACCTGAGCAGCTCGGGCCTGCTGCTCGGCAACGCCAACGACGGCAAGTTCTTTCAGGTCAACGCGAACGGTGATGTCTACGCGCCCGGCCTGTCGATCGTCGGCGGCGCGGCGACCTTCGGCGGCGCCCTGAGCGGCGCAAGCGGCTCCTTCGACGGCACGCTGTCGGCGGCCGCGCTGACCATCGCCGGCGCGCAGTTGACCATTCCGCGCTCCGCGTCGGCGAGCGGCGATGTCAGCGCGCCCGTGTCGGGGCGGACGACCCTGCTGACGCTCTCGTCGATCGATGTCGGCACGACAGGACAGGTCACGGTGCTCGTGACGCTCGATGCCATCTTCTTCGCGAGCGGCGGCGGCGAGGGCGGCGGCGACTCCGTGTCCGCGCCGACGTTCTCGATTCTGCGCAACGGGTCGGTCATCGGCTCGTTCTCGCCGCCGGCCGGCCTCAACATGCCCTCGCGCATGGGGGTTGCCCACTCCCTGCTTGACCAGCCGGGCACCGCCGCGGTCTACACCCTCACCATCGACGGCGGTTTCCCGGGCGGGGTCGCGCACCGGACCCTGACGGCCATCGGGAGCCGGCGATGAAGGTCGCGCTCTACGAGAAGGCCACCGGCCGCTTCGTGCAGCTGGGCATCGGCGATTCGATCGACGAATGGCGCGAGGTCTGCACGCCGGCCTACGACGCGCTCGAGGTCGGCGACAGCGTGCTCGTGAGCAACACCCACTACCTGTTCCTGGGCACCAACCGCGTGCGCAAGTACCCGGAGCCGCCGTCGCCGACCGCCGTTTTCGACTATTCGACTGGAAAGTGGCGAGAGCCCTGATTTCCGGTTGCTTTGGCCGAGTCGGCTGATACGGTGCTTTCGCCATGCAGATCGCCCGCGACCCCTCCGACCGCATCCGGCTCCTGGCGAGTGGATGGGACGTGGCGCCGATGGTGAGGGCGCTCGCCGCCTCCCCCGAGTTGTGGGACCGAGACACCGCGCGCACCGCGCCCGAGGCGTCGCCGCATCACGGCCTTTCCGACATTTGGTGCCGCTTCGCCGCCGACACGCGCGACGCTGGCGGGCCGCACGTTTCCACCTGGCGCATGGAGCCGGATACCCGGCTGCCGATCCGGGCGATGGCGAACCGGGTCATGGATCTCGTCGGCGCGACGCAGCTCGGCGGCGTGCTCATCACGCGCATTCCGCCCGGCAAGTCGGCCAAGCCGCACACCGACCAGGGCTGGCACGCGCGCCACTACGAGAAGGTGGCGGTGCAGATCGCCGCCGCGCCCGGGCAGGAGTTCCACTTCGAGGGCCAGTCGCTCGTGACCAAGCCGGGCGACGTGTTTTTCTTCGACAACGCGTACACCCATTGGGTGACGAACGAGAGCCCGGTGGACCGCATCACGGCGATCTTCTGCGTGCGGGGGCAACCATGATCGCCTCGCCTGAGAACCTAGCCAGCCTCGGCGTCGATGTCGAGCACCACTTCGGCGGCGGCGCCTACATCAAGGCGACCAAGATCCCGGCCGGTACGCTCCTGGGCCAGCACAAGCACGACGACCACGACCATCTTTCGGTGCTCGTCTCCGGCCGCGCTCGGGTCTACGAGGATGGCGTGCCGCGCGAGGTCGACGGCTACCGGACGCTGCTGCTCAAGGCCGGCGTGCAGCACGACGTCGAGGCCGTCACCGATTGCATCTGGCTCTGTGTGTGGGCGACCGACGACACCGATCCGTCGACGGTCGACAGCACCATCTTGAAGGGGTAGCGAAATGCCGTGGGGCTTTGTGGCAGGAGCCGCCATCAGCGCGGTAGGCGGGATGATCGCGTCGGACAACGCAGCCGACGCAGCCGACAACGCGACGGCCGCGCAATCGGCGTCGGCCGCTGACGCGCGCGCGCTCGGGCGCGAGCAACTCGATTGGGACAAGCAGAAGTACAACGAGCAGAAGCCGACCCGTGACGCGGCGTCGGCCGCCGCGCTCCGGCTCATGGAGCAGCAGTCGAAGCAGGCCGAGACGCAGACCGCGATCGCCGCCGACTACGACAACTACAACAAGACCACCTATCGCCCCGTCGAGCAGGGCATCGTCGCCGACGCCATGGGCTACGACACGCCGGAGCGCCGCGCCGCCGCGGCTGCCGAGGCGCGCGCGGGCGTCGAGAGCGGCTACTCGACCTCCATCGCGGGCCTGAACCGCTCGCTCGGTCGCGCCGGCGTCGCGCCGGGCTCCGGCCGCTCGGCGGCGCTGATGCAGGACGCGACCCTGATGAAGGCCGGCGCGCTCGCTGGCGCCACGACCGGCGCGACGCGCAACGTCGAGACGATCGGCCACGCCCGAATGATGGACGCCGCCAGCCTCGGCCGCGGCCTGCCGAGTGCTCAGGCGACGGCGGCATCGACGGCCATCCAGGCTGGCAATTCCTCGGTGAACTCGGGCCGCGCGGCGATCGACGACGCCGCGGCGGGAATCCCGATGGTCAACCAGGGCTACATGGGCGCGATCGGCGCGGCCGGCACCGCCGGGAACCTCTACGGCCAGGTCGCTGGCGCCTGGGACCGCCGCGCGGCCGCGAACGATGCATTGATGGCGCAGTTCGGCGGTGCGGCCGGCAAGGCGCTCGGCTCGTACTTCGGAGGCTGACCCATGCGAGGCATGCTGTCGTTGATGTCGGGGCTCGCGCAGGGCTACAACCAGGGCACCGAGCAGAACTACGACCGCGCTCGGCAAGCGCGCATGGATCAGATCGCGCTCGACGAGTCGGCGCGCCGGCAAACCACGTTCGAGCAGGAGCAGCGGCAGCGTGAGGCGCTTGCGCAGGCCGGCGCGCCCGTCGCGGCAGTCCCGGCCGCGCCCTATGACAACGGCGGCGTGACCGCTGACGACGAGGGCAACCCGCTCCCCCCGCAGGCGCCGATGGTTTCGGTCGCCGGCCAGCGCGTCGCGGCCGACGCCGCCGGTCCGATGGTCGCTGCCGCGAACACGCCCGAGGCGGTGACGAAGCGCCAGATCGGCGCGCTGCGCATGAGCGATCCGGCCAAGGCAGCGAGCCTCGAGGCGAACTCGATGCGCGCCGAAGCCGACAAGATCGAGCTCGCGACAAAGCGGTGGGACGCCGACGTGCAGAAGGCGCGCGCCGGCGGGCTGCAGGCCATCGTCGACTTCACGAACTCGTCGCATGCCGATGGCGAAGGCGGCGGACGGCAGAGCCGGGCCGTTCTCAGCCCCGACGGCAAGACGTTCTCTATCGAGTGGGTCATGCCCGACGGCTCGACGCAGACGGCGGTTCCTCCGCTCCCGAACAACGACGAGGGCCTCGACCGGCTCGCCGCCGGACTGACGCGCGGAGTGCCGCTGGACAAGCGCATCGCTCACTACGATCAGGTCGCGGACCGCAAGGAACGGGCGGCCGATCGCGAGGCCGACAACAAGCGCCAGGACGCGCGCGACGCCGCCATGCGTGCCGACCGGGAGGCCGACAACAAGCGCGCTGACCGGCTCGCCGACTCGACGATCAGCTATCACAACCGCATGGCCGGGGCGTCGGAAACGCGCGCGGACGGCGCGGGCAAGGGCAGTGGTAAGTCGATCGCCGACCGCATGCCCGAGGCCGAGAAGATCGCCTACAACGCCGCGATCAAGCGCACCGAGAAGCTCGAAGAGGCGATCACCAAGGCGAAGACCGACGGCACCTGGGACCCCGCGAAGAACGAGGGCCACAAGAGCCTCCAGACCGATTTCGACGCGGCGCGCATGCGCGCCTCGGTGCTCGAGAAGCGCTTCTCCGGCACCGTGACGCAGGGTTCCGACCCCTACGACGTGCGCGGCAAGCCGGACGAGCCGGCGAAGCCGAGCATGCAGCGGACGGCAGAGACGCCGAGCCCGAGCGCGCAGCCGCGCAGCGTGACCGTGGGCGGCCCGAAGACGGCGACGCCCGCGAACGGCTCGCCGCTCGACATCCCCGAGCCGCCGGCCGAGTTCAAGAACGTCCCGGGTCCGGGCGGCTTCGGCGGCAAACAGGTGCCGAACCCGGAGTTCATCGCCTGGCAGAAAACCTACGGCGCCGCCTACGCCGAGAAGAAGCGCCAGGAGGAAGCCGCGCGAGCCGCCGCCAACGCGGCCGCCCGCTCGGCGCCGTACCGCGGCGAACGCGCCCCCTACGCCCGCATGGGGGCCTGACCCCGTGCCGTCGATCGCAGACGTCAGGAAGGACTTCCCCGAGCTCGCTGGCCGCAGCGACGAGGAAGTGCTCGACGCCGTGCACGCGGCGTTCTACAGCGACATCCCCAAGGAGAAGCTCGCCAAGTCCTTCGGCGTGAAGGCATCGCCCGCGCCGGCCGGCAAGCTCGAGCGCTCGGTGCTCAAGGACACGGGCGTGTCCCTCATGCGCGGCGGCGTCGGGCTCGTGCAGGGCGCCGTCGGCATCGCCGACCTCGCCAGCGGCGGCCGCGCCGGCAAGGCGCTCGAGGATGTCGGCGTCGACCTCAAGGGCGCCGACGAGTATTGGGCCGACAAGTACTCGCCCGCGCAGAAGGCCGCGAACAAGGCCGTCGAGGACGCCAGCGTTGGCGAGCCGGGCGACGACCAGGGAATCATGGCCAAGGTCGGCCGCGTCGGCATGGCGGCGCTGCGGAACCCCTCGGTGATCGGTCACAGCGTCGTGCAGTCGCTGCCCTCCATGGCGGCCGGCGGCATGGTCGGCCGCGGCGTGCTCGCGGTGGCGCCGCGCATGGGCGCGCTCGCGACCGGCGTCGGCGAGGGCGTCGTGACGATGGGCCAGCAGGCCGAGCAGATCCGCTCCGACCCGTCGAACGTGAGCCGGACCCTCACGCCGACGCAGACCGCCCTTGCAGCTGGATCGGGAGCCCTGACCGGCGCGATCGGCGGTTTCTCGAACCGGCTGGCCAAGTCGATGGGCTTCGAGACGGCCGAGAACCTGATGACCGGCATCCGGGCCGACGCGACCGCCCAGCGCGGCGTCGTCAAGCGCGTGCTCGGCGGCGCCGTCACCGAGGGCTTCCTCGAAGAACTGCCGCAGTCGGTGCAGGAACAGGTCGCGCAGAACATGGCGCTCGGCAAGCCGCTCGACGATGGCGTCGATCAGGCGGCGGTGCTCGGCGCCCTGTCCGGCGCGGCGATGGGCGTCGGCGCCCAGGCGTTCCACGCGAAACCACATCAAAAAGCACCCTTGAAGACCGCCGGCGACGTCGCCCGCGAGGATCTTCAGCCCGGCGGCGGGCCGCTCGCGACCGCCGTCAACGCCGGCGTCGAGTCGGTCGCGCGCCAGCTTGACGCCTCTGCGCCGCCGCCCGACAGCGAGGCGCCCGTGTCGCCGCGCGCCGCGAACGCCAACATCATCAGCGCCATCCGTCGGCTGCCGCCCGAGCAGCAGGACGAAGCGCTCGCGATGCACACGCTCGGCAACCGCATGGACATCGCGCCGGGCGTGCGCCGCCACGCGCAGAACCAGCTTGACCTCCTGCTGGGCACCACGCACGCCGAGGAAGAGGCGGGCGCGCCGCTGGCGCCGGCCGGACCCGAAGGCTCGACGAAGCCCGCCCCCGCCGTCGCGGCGCCGGCAGAGGTCGCGCCGCCGACGCCGGGCGACACGCGCGACGCCGAACTCGCCGCCGAGGAAGCGCGCCTGCGCGAGGAAGAAGCGCGCGCGCAGCGCGCCGCCACCAAGCCCAAGAAGGCGACCGGCAAGCCGCAGGCGGGCGACATCCTCGCGACGCACGGCGGTCCGTTCACGACCATGCGCGCCGCGATGCGCGCCCAGGCCGCGAACCCCGGCAGCGAAATGGTGAACGTCGAGGGCGGCATCGTCATTCGACCGAAGGCCGACGATGGACTGGAAAAACCTGCCCCCGCTGGAGGAGATCGTGGAGCAGAAGCTGCTCCCGCCGGAACTGACGCCGGAGGCGATCGAGCTCGTGCAGATGGCCCAGCTGTTCGGGACGAGCCGGGCGATGTCGGAAGCGCTGTACCAAGCGCTGGAGCGGCTGAACATGCTCCTGAGCCTCGACTTGGCCAAGGCGATCCGGCACTGATTGACGCGGCCGCGCACGAGGCTGCGACCTCGCCGAAGAACGACCTTCCCGAGCCGACCGAAGCGCAGAAAGAGGCCGGAAACTACAAGAAGGGGCACATCACCCTCTCCGGGCTCGACATCAGCGTCGAGAACCCGCAGGGCAGCGAGCGAAAGGGCAAGCGCCCGGACGGCTCCGAGTGGTCGCACACGATGAGCCACCACTACGGCTACATCAAGCGCACCACCGGCGCCGACGACGAACAGGTCGACGTCTACGTCGGGCCGAAGCACGACGCTTCCCACGCCTACGTCGTCGATCAACTGCGCCAGGAAGACGGCTCGTTCGACGAGCACAAGGTCATGCTTGGCTTCGGCAGCAAGGGTGCCGCGATCGGCGCGTACCGCAAGAACTTCGACAAGGACTGGAAGGTCGGCCCCGTCACGGCGATGCCGATGGACGACTTCAAAGCGTGGCTCGCGCACGGCAATTTGAAGCGGCCGCTCGCCGTGCAGGAGAAGACTGGGGAGTCGCGTCGCTTGCCTCCAGCGCCGGCACCGAAGCCTGCCGAAACTCCCGCGGCCAAGCCCACTGTAGGCCAACTCTCGCCCGAAGCAACCGCCGCGCTGCGTGCCAAGGATGACGCCGAGAACGCCGCCGCCGACGAGCACTACGCCGATCAGGAGGCCGAGCGCGCCAAGCAGAACCGGCCGGCGGCGCATGAGCAAGAGGGCGACGACTTCGGCGCGCGCTGGACCCGCTCGACGACAAACGAGCGTCACGGCATGCTCGCCGCTGCTGGGTGGCTCGGCGGACCGAATCAGGACCGCATCGCCGGCCTGCCCTGGGACAAGATCAAGCCGTCGCAGCAGGCGCGCATCGCGGCGGGCAAGCAGGCCGAGGAAGCCGTCGCAGCGGCGGCGGCGCCGGCACCGAAGGAAGGTGCCCGCGAGCGTCGCGCGCGCCTCGTCCGCGAAGAGCGTGAAGGGCGCGGCAAACCTGCGGCAGCGACTGCGCCGCTCACGCTCACGCCGATCGGCCGCAACGCCGACGGAGAGGTCATCCGCGAGGACGCGAACGGCGTGCGCCACGTCAGCCGCAACGGCGTGCGCGTGTCCGAAACCGTCAGCCTGCGCCCGACCGCCAGCGGCATGCGCATGTCGCCGACTCGCCCGGCCAGCGCCGAGTTCGAGCCAGTCGCGCCACTCGAGCGCGCGCCGCAGGCTACCGAGAATGCCACCCCCGAGGCTCGACCGGCGCCGGCCGCGGGCGATGGGCAAGCCGCCGGCGCGGCCCCCGTGGAAGACATTAGCGCCGACACCGGCCCGAATGCGGAATGGTGGGCCGACCTGACGCCCGAGGGCAAGCGCCGCGTGATGAACGCGGCCGGCATCCGCTCGCTGCCGACCCTCGTGCTGTGGCGCAACATCGGCAATGAGAACCGCCGCAAGCTCGTTGCAGCGAAGGGCGCCGAGTTCGTTGGTGACACGTCAGCGGCCGTCAGCACGGGTCAGCAGAGTCAGCCAGCGGTCAGCGCCAACACGATCGTCACCGACGAAGCCGCCGAGAAGGCGCGCGCCGTCCTTCGCTCGAAGCTCGGCATCAACACCGGCAAGCGCGGCCAGGCAGGCGGGCTAGATCCGGACGTGCTGCACGCCGGGATCACCCTGGCGCTCTACCACGTGGAGAAGGGCGCCCGCACGTTCGTGGCCTTCGCCAAGGCGATGGTCGAAGACATGGGCGACGGGATCAAGCCCTACCTCAAGTCGTTCTACATGGCGGTCAAGTACGACCCCCGCGCGACGGTGCTGGCGGCTGACATGAGCCCGGCCGCCGAGGTCGAAACGGCCGACGTCGACGCGATTGCGGCCGATTCTGTCCCTCCTACGGCGGTTGCGGACACCCCCGCCCAGGCGGATACTTCGGAGCGTGGAAGCGATGCACGCCAACTGGATCAGCCAAGCCCGCCAGCACTGGAGGGAGCACCAGCCGCGCCGGTACAAGACGCTGGAGGCGAGCGGCCAGCTCGGACCGGCGCTGACGCAGGCGGCGGAAGCGACGTCGAAGGACATGCAGGCGCTGCGCGAGCAGGGGCTGGATCACGAGCAGGCGTGGGAAATGGTGCGGGAGCGCCATCTGTTCCCGCCGGAGGAAGCGGACGCAAGCGAGCAGCCGCCGGCAAGCGCCGGGTATCTGAACGCGGCGGACGCGAGCCGGACCCTGGGCTCTTTGGGGATGGACGACTAGGCGACGCCCCGAACGGCCCGACCGTTCAGCCCGCGGCGTTCGACCCGCGCGACTTCAAGATCACCGATGACTTCGACCTGGGCGGCGGCGGTCCCAAGGCGAAATTCAACGGCAACGTCGCGGCGATCCGGCTGCTCAAGCAGCTTGAAGAGAGCGGCAAGCCGGCGACCGCCGACGAGCAGGCCGTTCTCGCGCGCTACGTCGGCTGGGGCGGGATCGCGCAGGCATTCGACGAGAAGAATGCCGACTGGACCCGCGAGCACGCTGAACTCAAGGCGCTGCTGACCGACGACGAGTACGCGCTCGCGCGGCAGTCGACGCAGTTCGCGCACTACACGTCGCGGCCGATCATCAACGGGATCTACAGCGCGCTCGAGCGCATGGGCTTCACCGGCGGGCGCGTCATCGAGCCCGGCGTCGGCGTCGGCAACTTCATCGGCCTCATGCCCGACAGGCTGCGCCCCGGCGTGCGCTTCACCGGCGTCGAGCGCGAGGCGATCGCGCACGGCATCGCATCGAGGCTCTACCCGGCGCAGAACATCCAGCGAGCCGACTTCACCGAGTTCGGCAAGGGCAACGACGGCCTGTTCGACGCGGCGATCGGCAACCCGCCGTTCTCGCGCACCGTGCTCAACGACCAATCGGGCCGCAAGCACCTGACCGGCCTGTCGGTGCATAACTACTTCTTCGCGAAGACCGTCGACATGCTCCGGCCGGGCGGCATCCTCGCCCAGGTCGTCACGAGCAGTTTCCTCGACGCGAAGAAGGACACGGCGCGGCGCTACATCGCCGACCGCACGCGCTTCCTCGGCGCGATCCGGCTGCCGAACAACGCGTTCGCGAAGAACGCCGGCACGGAGGTCACGACCGACATCGTGTTCCTGCAGAAGCTGCCGGAGTCGGAATGGGCGAGCCGGGCCAACAAGGACAACCGCGACGGGTGGCTCGACGTCGCGCTCGTGCCGGACAGCCTCGACAAGATGCGCGACCTCCCGGTGAACCAATGGTTCGCCGATCACCCCGACATGATGCTCGGCGACTTCGGCAGCCACGGCACCATGTACGGGCCGCAGCAGCCGGCGCTCATCGCGCGCCCCGGCCAGGACACGCCGGCGCTGCTCGCGGCGGCGATCGCCAAGCTGCCGGCGAACGTCTACACCGCGCCCGCGGCGGCCGGCACCGCCGCGATCGACGGCCGCACCATTGAAGCCCTCAAGGACAAGACGGTGCAGGAGGGCGGGCACTACGTCGAGGGCGACAAGCTCTACCGCCGGATCGAGGACGAGGCGGGCGTCGGCCGCGCCGTCGAGATCACGCCGGAGACGCAATGGACCGAGAAGACGAAGCTCGGCGAGGGCGGCTTCGCGAAGATCGTCGCCCTGTCGCAGATGCGCAAGGTGCTGCGCGGGCTGCTGGCTGCGGAAATGCGCGACGACGCGTTCTTGATGAAGAACCTGCGGACGGAGTTGAATCGCAGCTACGACGCCTACGTCGCGACGCATGGCTTCATCAACGATCGTGGCTCGGCGCGGGTGTTCGAGGACGATCCCGACTTCCCGCTGCTCGCCTCGCTGGAGCATCAGTACACGCCAGGCATCACCGCCGCGGCGGCACGCAAGCTCGGCCTCAAGCCGATCAAGGCAACCGCGAAAAAGGCGCCGATCTTCGAGAAGCGCGTCCTCGAGCAGCGCGTCGCGCCGACGCGCGCCGACAGCCCGGCCGACGCGCTGAACATCAGCATCGCCGAGCGCGGCAAGATCGACGTCGGCTACATCGGCCAGTTGCTTGGCCAGGACGGCGAGCACGCGCTGGAAGCGCTCACGACCGGCGCGAAGCCGCTGCTGTTCAAGGACCCGGCGCTGGGCGAGCACGTGCTCCGCGACGCCTACCTGTCGGGCAACGTCCGCGTGAAGCTGGCGCAGGCGCGCGAGGCGGGCATGTTCCAGAACGTCAAGGCGCTGGAGGCGGTACAGCCCGAGGACGTGGGCGCACACGAAATCTCGGTGCGCGCAGGCGCGCCCTGGGTGCCGGCCAAGGTCTACGAGGACTTTGCCGCCCATCTGCTCGGCGACGGCACCACCGCCGGGCTGACGTTCATCCCCGTCAACGGCTCGTTCGTCGGCGCCATCAAGCCCGGCAACGAAGTCTCGAACATCAACACCTGGGGCACGCCGCGCATGCCCGCGGTGGAACTGCTGTTCCGGGTGCTCAACAACCGCGAAATCAAGGTCATCGACCGCGACTCCGACGGCACCAGCCACGTGAACGTGCCCGAGACGGAGAACGCCAATCAGAAGGCCAGCGAGATCCGCACCGCCTTCCAAGACTGGGTGTTCAAGGATTCGGACCGCTCCGAGCTGCTCGTGCGCTCGTACAACGACACGAACAATAACTACGTGACGCGCGCCTTCGACGGCAGCTATCTCAGCTTCCCCGGCAAGGTGCCGGATGAGGTCATCAAGTTCCGGCGCCACCAGCGCAACGCGATCGCGCGCATCGTGCAGGACCGGACCTCGCTGCTGGATCACGTCGTCGGCGCCGGCAAGACGTTCACGATCGTCTCCGCGGCGATGGAGTTGAAGCGCACCGGCCTTGCCCGCAAGAGCATGGTCATGGTGCCGAACCACTTGGTGAAGCAGTGGGCGGCGGACTTCTATCGCCTCTACCCCGGCGCCAACGTCCTGACCGCCACCAAGAAGGACTTCGAGAAGGCCAATCGGCGCCGCTTCCTGGCCAAGATCGCCACCGGCGAGTGGGATGCGGTCGTCATGGCGCACTCGTCGTTCGGGTTCATCAGGCCCGACCCGGCGTTCGAGGAAGACTTCAACAACGAGCAGATCCTGAACGTCGTCGCCACGATCGAGGCGGTGCAGAACAGCGACACGGACGGGCCGGCGAAGAAGCGCACCGTCAAGCAGCTTGAGGGCCTGCGCGACCGGCTCAAGGAGCGCATCAAGAACCTGCGCGACAAGCCGATGGACGCGCTGCTCGACTTCAAGGAGATCGGCGTCGACCAGCTATTCGTCGACGAGGCGCATCTGTTCAAGAACCTGATGTTCACGACCAAGATGCAGAACGTCAGGGGCCTGGGCGACCCGAGCGGGTCGCAGCGCGCCTACGACCTCTACGTGAAGTCGGCGCAGCTGTACCAGCAGAACGGCCGCGGCCAGGGCGTCGTGTTCGCGACGGGCACTCCGGTGAGCAACTCGCTCGCCGAGATGTACCACATGATGCGCTACCTGATGCCTGGCGTGATGGCCGATCAGTTCCCGTCTTTCGACGCGTGGGCCAACACCTTCGCGGCCGTGGAGCCGGTCTGGATGCAGAAGGTCAGCGGCGACGGCTTCAAGGCGTCGAACCGCATGTCGACGTTCGTGAACACCCCCGAGCTGCTCAAGCTGTTCGATCAGGTGTCCGACACGGTGACGATGGAGGACATCAAGGCCGCGTACCGCGACGAGAACGACGGCAAGGAGTTCCCGCTGCCGAAGCTCAAGGGCGACCGCCGCACGCCGGTATCGCTCAAGAAGTCGGCCGCGCAGGAAGCCTACATGCTCAAGCTCGCCGCGCGCGCCAAGGCGATCGAGGGCCAGCGGACCAACTTCAAGGGCAGCGACAACGCGCTCAAGATCATGGGCGACGGCCGCAAGGCCGCGATGGACATCCGTCTCGTCGACCTCGACGTGACCGAGCGCGAAAGCGGCGGCCGCGTCGACCGGGCGACCGACGAGGTTATCGCCCGCTGGAAGCAGTACGAGCACGTCAAGGGCACGCAACTCGTGTTCTCCGACCTCGGCACGCCGCTCGCGCACGCCAAGGCCGAAATGAAGGAGTGGGAGGCGCTGAACGACCGGGTGCAGAAGGGCGCCGGCGAGGAAGTGCAGACACGCGCCAACCTGGGCGATGCGGCGGCGCTCGAGGCGATCGAGGACGCCGAGCACGCGCAGGCCGAGCTCGACGCGAAGGGCTCCGACTGGCTCGACGCCGTGAAAGCGGCTCTGCGCGGGTTCAGCGTCTACGACGACTTCCGCGCCGCGCTCGTCGAGAAGGGCATGCCGGCCGAGCAAATCGCCTTCATCCACGACTACAACACCGACGACCGCAAGGCCGACCTGTTCCGCAAGGTCAACAACGGCACGATCCGCGTGCTGCTCGGCTCGACCGCCAAGCTCGGCGCCGGCACCAACGTGCAGGAGCGGCTCGTCGCCGAGCACCACCTCGACGTGCCGTGGAAGCCGTCGGACGTCGAGCAGCGGGAAGGCCGGATCATCCGCCAGGGCAACTTGCTTTCGGATGGGCCGCAGGCGCTGCCCGGCTTCGAGGTCGAGATCCTCGCCTACGTGACCCAGGACACGCTGGACATGCGCATGTGGCAGGTTCAGGAGACGAAGCTGAAGATGATTAACCAGCTTCGCGCTCGCAAGATCGGCCGCGAGATCGACAACGCGTTCGAGGACATGGAGCTATCCGCCGGCGAAATGCAGGCCGCGGCGACCGGCAACATGGACCTCCTGAACGAGATCAAGCTCCGCACCGACGTGCGCAAGCTGGAGCAGGCGGCGCGCAGCTACGACGCGCAGCGCAGCGACCTCGAAAACCGGCGCAAGCGCGCGGCGCGCGACGTGGCCGAGATCCCGGCGCAGTTGGAGAAGGCGCGCCGCGGCGCCGCGCTCTCGGACGAGTACGCCGGTATGGTGGCGGCCGAGCGCGCCAAGTTCTCCATGACCATCGACGGGACGGTCTACACCGACGCCACCGCCGCGGCCGACGTGCTGCGGGCGATGATCGACGCCACCGAGAAGGACGAGGCCGGCAAGGAAAAGCCGAAGCCGATCAGCGTCAACATCGACGGCAAGCAATACACGGCGCGGGCCGCCGTGGGCGAGGCGTTCGCGGCCGTCCGTGGCGACAACGCCGAGACGACCGCGCCCTACCTCACGATCGACGGCACGGTCTACAACCGCACCAGCGCCGCCGCCAAGGTCCTGATGCCGCGCGTCGCCGACGCGCTGGCCGAGCAGAAGGAAGTCGAGCTCGGCCAACTCGGTCCGTTCAGGGTCACGGGCGAGGGCGCGAAGAACAGCCTCGGCTCGTGGCTGGAATTGACCATCGAGGCCCCGGGCGGGATCGAGCGGAGCGCGCAAATCGTGTTGAAGTCGGCCGGCGAGGATGGCGTTCGCCGCGTCACTGAGCAGGCCGTCAGCGCAGCAGTGAATCTCGCCAGGGCGGGCAAGTCCGAGGCCGACTATCTGGCCCATGCGCTCGAGCGCGCGCAGAAGACGGCTGCCGACATCGAGAAGACCCCGCCGATGGGCAACTGGCCGCACCAGCCGAAGCTCGACGCCGCGCGCGCCTCGCACAAGGAGATCCTTGACCGGCTGCGCGCCGTGCCGACGGCGGCGCCGGCGGTTGCCGCAGCAGACGACGAGGCCGCCTTCGCACGCCCGGGCGACACGATCTTTCCGCCGCTGACCGGCGACATCCCCCAGGAAAGGGCGCTGGCGCAGCACCAGCGCGACATCGCCATCCACGCGGCGCGCATGTCGACATCGTGGGCCGGCGCCCCGGCGGTGATCGTGCTCCGCAACATGGACGATCCCGCCGTCCCGGCGGCGGTGCGGGCGCTCGACAAGCAGCAGCTCGCCGGCGGCGCCGAGCAGCTAGCCGGCGGCTTCTTCCACCAGGGCAAGGTCTACCTGCTGTCGGACAACCTCATCGACAAGGAGGTCGCCGGCCGTGTCCTGCTGCACGAGGTTCTCGGCCACTACGGGCTGCAGGGCGCCTACGGCCGCGAACTCGGGACGATTCTGGACCGAATCGCCATCCTGAACCCGGGTAAGGTGCGCCAAGCCGCCCGGGCGCACGGGCTCGACTTCGACAAGCGGAGCGAGCGCCGCCAGGCGGCCGAGGAGTACCTCGCCGTGATGGCTGAGACGAACCCGCAACTCGGGTGGGTCCGTCGCGCGATCGCGGCCATCCGCTCGTGGATGCGCGAGCACATGCCCGGCTACAAGTCGATGCACCTGTCGGACGACGAGATCATCCGCAATTACCTCGAACCCGCGCGCCGGTTCGTGACGTCGACGAACGCGCCCATGATCGGGCCGCGGGTGGTGCCGGCGTTCTCGCGTATGGAGGACGAGACGCCGATGTTCAGCCGCTCGCTCTCGGGCGTGCTCAACGATGTGGGCGATGTCCGGCTGCCGGCCGGCTACATCGTCTCCGACCTCTTCAACGCCAGCGGCAAGCTGTCGTGGTGGCACAAGACGATCGGCACGCAGTTCAACCTCGCCCAGCGGTCGCCGGCCTTCAAGCGCGTCTACGACTCCGTGCAGCGGTTCCTGAACGACACCAGCCGGTTCGCGGGCGAGCAGGCCGACCTCGCGCCGCACATCCTGCCCAAGCTCGACAAGTGGCGCGACATCGGCAAATCGCCCCTGAGCGCCGAGGACACCAAGGCGATCGCGGCGCCGATCTTCGAGGGCACGCTGTCGTGGGTGCGCGACGAGACGGGCAAGGCGGTGCCGCTGTCCGAGCGCGAGGCGGCCGCCGAGAAACTGTCGATCGACGAGAAGGCGCGCATCCTGTTCAAGGCCGGCAAGGTGAGCGAGGCCGAGTTGAAGCGCTGGCAGGCGACGCCGCTCGACATCTACGACGGCGCCGTCACCAACCGCTACCAGCGCGAGTACCTCCGCGGCGGGGTCGTGTGGAGCGACGACGAGCTTCGGTCGATCTTCAAGGCCACGCCGAAGCAGATTGCGCTCTACCGCGAGTTCCGGGCAGCGACCGACCGCAGCATCAGCGACCTCGCGCTGTCCGAAGTGCTGCGCCTGGGCGGCAAGGACGTGCCGGCCGGGCTGCGCGCGCAGATCCTGGCCACGCACGACCACGACGCCGCCGCGATGCGCGTCCGCGACTACCTGTGGGACCTGGCCGGCACGCAGCCGGCGCGCGCTCGAGTCCTGAACGATGCGGCCGACAAGATCGTGCGCGTCGCCGATCAAGCCAACGACCTCCAGGCGCGCGGCTATGCGCCGCTGTCGCGCTTCGGGCAGTACTCGCTCGACGTGGTGACGCCCGACGGCGATCGCGCCTACTTCGGCCTGTTCGAGACGAGCCGCGAGCGGGCGCGCATGTCGCGCCAGATGCGCGCGAACTACCCGGACGCGACCATCACTGAGGGCACCGTGTCGCAGGAGGCGCACAAGATTTTCGCGGGGGTGAGCCCGGAGACGATCGAGCTATTCGGCGAGCTGCTCGGCCTCGACGCCACCGGCGACGACGCCAAGGACCGCGCGTTCCAGCAGGCCATCAAGCTCACGACGTCGACGCGCTCGTCGATGCGCCGGCTGCTGCACCGCAAGGGCATCGCGGGCTTCTCCGAGGACGCCGGCCGGGTCCTGGCCGGGTTCGTCGTCTCGAACGCCCGCCGCTCGTCGAGCAACCTGCACATGGGCGAGGTCGACGCCGCCGTGACCGACATCGGCAAGACGAACGGCCAGCTGCAAGATGCCGCCGTCCGGCTGACCGAGTACATCAAGAACCCGAACGAGGAAGCGGCGACGATCCGCGGCCTGCTCTTCACGCAGTACCTGGGCGGGTCGATCGCGAGCGCGATGGTCAACGCCACCCAGCCCTTCACCGTCACGCTGCCCTGGCTGTCGCAGTTCGGTGGCATCACCGTCGCCGGCCGCCAGATGGCGAAGGCGTCGCGCGACGCCGCCGCGTTCGCCAAGACGCAGACCATGGACGACAAGGCGCTCGAGCGGGCGCTGAAAGACTCGCCGTCGGTCCACCCGCAGGAGATCCATCAACTGATGGGGCAGGCGTCCGGCCGGGGGCACCTCGTCAGCGGCGACGGCACGCGCGCCGGCGACGCGGCCGCGAAAGTCCGCAACGCGTTCTCGAAGATCACCCTGGCGTGGGGCAAGGTGTTCAGCGTCGCCGAGCAATTCAACCGCCGCACGACGTTCATCGCCGCCTACCGGACGGCGCAGGAGCGCGGCCTGGGCGATCCGGTTGCCTTCGCCGAGCGCGCCATCGCCGAGACGCAGTTCACGTACAACAAGGGCAACAAGCCGCAATGGGCGCGCGGCGCGCTCGGCGCGACGTTGATGACTTTCAAGCAATACAGCGTCAATTACCTCGAACTGCTCGGCCGCATGTGGCAGAGCGGCCCGGAGGGCAAGAGGGCGGCGCTGTACGCCCTGGCCATCCTGTTCCTCGTGGCCGGCGCCGACGGGCTGCCGTTCGCGGACGATGCCGACGACGTGATTGACGGCTTCATGCAGCACCTTGGCTACAACTTCTCGACGAAGCGTGCCAAGCGCGAATTCTTCGCGGGCATCCTCGGCGACGACTTCGGCCGCTTCGTCAACAAGGGCATCAGCGGGCTTCCCGGCGTGCCGCTCGACGTCTCCGGTCGCATGGGGCTCGGCAACCTGCTCCCAGCGACCGGACTGGCCACCAAGAAGGCCGATCACACGTCTGACGTGGCGGAACTGCTCGGCCCGGTCGGCGACTTCGGCAAGCGCGCCGGCCAGGCGGTCGGCAAGGTGCTCGACGCCGACCTCGCCGGCGCGGCCACGGTCATCCAGGCGCAGGCCGTCCGCAACATCGTGCAGGGCATCGACATGCTCAAGCGCGGCGAGTACCGCGATCAGAAGGGCCGGAAGGTCGTCGACACGACCGTCGCCGAGGCGTTCCTCAAGATGGCCGGCTTCCAGCCGAACGCCGTCGCCCGGATTCAGGAGGCGTCGGGCGAGGTCATGCAGATGGTCGGCCTGACCAAGCTCGTGCAGTCCGAGCTCGCGGACCGCATGGCCAAGGCTATGCTCGACGGCGACAGCGACGCGATGGCCGAGGTCAGGGCCTTGCGCGACCGCTGGAACGAGAACAATGGCGACATGCGCGTGACGATCAACATGCCGGGCGTGCTCAAGCGCCTGCGCGCCATGCGGGAGAGCAAGGCCGAGCGCCTTGAGCAGACCGCGCCGAAGGCCATGCGCGAGCGCGTGCGCCGCGAACTGGCGCAGGCCAACCAATGATTGCCGGCATCACCATCGCGGCCGGGCTCGTGGCGATCGCCGCCGCCATCGGGCCGGTGGGCTGGATCGGCCTCGCCGTGCTGGCCGCTTGGCTCTGGCGGACGGGCTAGAGCGGCTTCTCGGCGATCCAGTCGACCGCGCCGGCCATCCGCCCTTCCCATTCGATCGCGCCGCCGCGCGGGTCGGGATGCTTCATCCAGCGCCGGAGCTTGAGCGCGAAGGAGTGCAGCGCCGCAGGGATGCGCCCGAGCGGCGCCAGGCGCTGCGTGAGGCGGCTGCCCATCAGCAGCATCGCGTAGAACCCGCTGTAGCCGACCCCCGGCCACACGTTGCGCACCTTGAACCCGGCGCGCCGAAGCGCCCGGTAAGCGCCGAGCGGCGTCATGTGGAAATAGCTGTCGTCGTGCCAGGGCTCGAGGAACGAGCCGTTGCCCATGTAGACGCCCCCCGGCTTGAGGACCCGGAAGACCTCGCTCATCATCAGCGCCGGGTCGGCGATGTGCTCGGTCACCGCGGCCGAATAGACGGCATCGAACGCGGCGGTGCGGAACGGCAGAAAGTGGGCGTCGGCGAGGTAGTCGGGACCACCGTGCGCCTGCAGATCGGCGCCGACGCGCGTCTTGGCGATGTCGATGCCGACGTAGGCCACACCGCGCTCGCGCAGCCAAGCGCGCATCTGGCCGCCGCCGCAGCCGATTTCGAGGACGCGGCCCTTGGTCCCCTCAAGAACCAGCCGGTGGGCGCCGTCAAGATGGTAGGGCCCGTCTTCGGCCTCGCTCCGGGGCGGGTAGCTCAGGGCGGCATAGAAGTCGTCTCCGACGATCGAATCGGCGGCGCGGAAGTCGTAGCGCACCTGGGCGGCGCTGGCGGGACTCATCAGGACAGGGGTGCCGCCGTCGGAGCCGAACGTCGTCAGGCACCCGGGGCACTTCTCCGGGCCGAACATGAGGGCCGCGCACACCGGGCAGCGGAGGATGCTGGCGACATTCAATTCGTCGGGCCGGACGCCGACGCGAGCGGCGAGGGAATTGCGGATGTCGCTGGCAGTGTCCATGAGGGCGATCCTAGCGGGTGCGGAGGATCTTGCCCTTGGTCGTTGCGGGCCAGAATTGGGCCGCTAGCCGGCCGGAGGCCGCGACATTAGGGCGCGGATGGCGGGCCCGGCGCTCGGGCCTTCCTCGTGTTCGTCGGCCAGCTTGGCGGCTTGTTCCAATGCCTCGCGGCGCCCGCGCTCGTAGTCGGACTCCGGCCGCGCCTTGTGTGAGTTCTCGCACCCCAGCACGGTCCATATGCTCGGATAGACGACCTTGCAGGTCGGGCACTCGTAGATCATCGCTGCCTCCCAGCCGCCCAATCGTAGTGGGCGCAAATCCGGTGGACGTTTCGGTGGACGGCGATTGTCCACCGGGGGCGCCAACAGGCCGGTTTGTCTGACAGCCTACCGGGGAAATAGCAGGAGAGCGCCTGTCTGACACCTGCTTTCACACAGCAGGGTGCAGGCGTTCAAAATCAACGAGTTAGCTGCGTCCGGTGGACGCCCCCGGTGGACGGACGGGCGGTTAGCTCAGGGGTAGAGCGCCTCCTTCACACGGAGGAAGTCGGGGGTTCGAAACCCTCACCGCCCACCAAACGCCCGTTGCATCGCCTTGCGCTTCTGCTTGTCGGCGAGGAACGCGTAGTGCTTCTCCGTCACGGCGATGCTCGTGTGGCCGAGGATCTGGCTGACGACGTGCATCGGCGCGCCGGTCTGCAGCAGCAGGGTCCCGCAGGAGCGCCGCAAGTCGCGGAACTGGACGTGCGGCATGCCCGCCGCCTCGCGCGCGCGCCGGAAGCCCGTCTTGACCCCCTCGAAGTCGATCGGCAGCGGGAGCTTGGCCAGCCAGGGCCGCGCCGCGGCGACGATCGGCACTTCCCGGTAGCGCAGCGTCTTGGTGTTGCCGGCCAGGACGCGCAGCGTGTCGTGGCCGATGTCCTCGCGCTTGGCCTTGAGGATCTCGCCGCGCCGGCAGCCGGTGAAGAGGCAGCACCATATCGCCACCCGCACGTTCTCGCTGGCGTGGTCGGCGATCGCCCGGACTTCGTGCAGCGACAGCGTGACCTTGCGGGCCCGGTGCTCGTCGACCACCGACGTGACGAGCGAGGCATAGTCCATCGAAACGCGGTGCGGGTGTTCCTCGTCTTCCCAGGCGTCGTGCAGCGCCTTGCGCAGCGCGCCCAGGCTGCGATTGATGGTCCCGGGGGCGTAGACCGGCGCCAGGTCCTTCTTGATGGCCTTGACCACGGCGCGCGTGTCGGAGGCTCGCTTGCCCTCGGCCCACTTCGCGATCCGCAGCGCATGGAACTTCGACGTGTCCGAGCGCAGCGTCGGCGCGTGGACGTCGTGGTAGTACGCCAGGAGGTCGGTGAGCAGCGGATTCCCGGGGATGCTCGGTGTGCGCGCCACTGGCGCAGCCGCGTGGAGAGCGCGGACTAGCTCGGCCTCGAGCAGCTTGGCGTCGCTCTCACGTGCACCTTTCGGGCAGCGTCGGTGAAGCCGACGGCGAGGGGGGATGCACGCTTCGGCGTGCCATCTGCCTTCGGCGTCCTGCCAGGTGGACATACGGCCTTCTCCCGCGTCCACGCCTCAACCTCGGCGAGGTCGAACCGGCGGCGGCGCCCGACCATCCTACTCGGGCAGCCGTCGTCGACCATGCGGGCAATCGTGCGCTCGCTGACGCGGTAGTGGGCGGCGAGTTCGGCGGGCGTCAGCATTGGCCGCCCTCTCGGCGCTTCCATGCACGACACGCGGGCGATTTAGCCAAGATGTCAGATCCCTCGCCATGGGTCCAACGTTCCTGCGCGGCAAGGCATTTGATGAACCGCTTCGAGCCGGAGTTGCTCGACATGGAGTGCTTGTGCTGGCACGTGCCGCACGTCTCGCCCGCGGGGCCGGTGCCCGGGGGCGCGGCGTAGCCGTTCTTCACGGTCGGCTTGCGCGAGCTAGCGACGCCAAGGGCCTGCAGGCGCCGGCGCTCCTGCAACTGGCGAGACAGGTGCCCGGCGTCGAACAGCGGCTCGCCGTGGATGTTGACGTAGCCCATCAGCGCAGCCGCCATCCCTCGTTGACGCCGCGGGAGTACGCCGCCGCGAGTTCGCTACGCAGCTGCTCCGCGGTGAGCACGTAGGCGTCGCCGCGCACGTGCAGCGCCAGCCCGCCCTCAAGCTCTTTGACGGAAAAGAACTTGGGCTCGCGCACGATCAGTTCCGCCATGGCGCGAGCGCCATCCTGCATTGCGGCCTTGAGCGGCGCGCCTTCGCCGTGGCGCCGGAGGTCGTTGGCGATCACGACGTCGTAGTGGCAATCGAGGCCAGGCAGCTTGCCGACGATCGGGTCGCGGTGCCCGTGGATTATCTCGTTCATCGTCTCTTCACCTTCGACCGGCACCACCGGCAAGACGCCGGGCGACACTGCTTCGCCCGGTGGAGCAGCAACAGGCGGCGCAGTGCCGTTGGCGGCTCGGCGGTCATCGCGGCCTTCTCCACGCGAATGGGACGGACTCGGGCGGCACGATCCAGACGTGCCGCATGTTGGCCACGTTGACGACCTCGAAGTCGGTGGGGTAGACCTCGACGGCCCACATCGTGCCGTAGCCAGCTTCGCGCTTGAGCGCCTGAATCTCCTCCCAGGCGATGCCGTCCTTCCAGCGCCCCGTCGACGCGTCGACGATCGGCCGATGGATAGAGAGTCGGCAGACCGCGGGCGCGGGCGCGTCGTACACCTGAACTATGAAGTCGCGCGATCGGAACACCTTGAGGATGTTGGGCGGCAGAACCGCGTGAGCAGGCCAGTCCTTGCGCTCAACCTCGCGCAACGTGGCTGGCCATGCGGCGTTCGCTCGGATGAGCGCCCGCCGCTGCTCGCGCGTAGTGGCGAAGGCCACGAGGCTCTACGACCCGCTGCCCAGGTACACCCGGCTCGTGCGGATGTTCCCGCGCACGCGCGCCAAGACCTCGGCCGACGCCTCGGCGAACACCCGGTCGGCCCGGACGAGTTCGTAGGCGAAGGCGAGCTTCCCGCTGCTCGGCGGCTTCACCTTGAGGCGCGCGTCGACGCGGTAAGCGGGTTCCTCGACGCCCTCGAACACGGGCACGCCGATGCAGAACATTTCCACCAGCTTGAGCGACGCGGCGGTCGTCTCGTCGGGCATGTCCTCGTAGACGAGTTTCGTGGTGCCGTCCATCAGGCGCACCGCGCTCTTGGCGACCAGCTCGGCGCGGTACTTGAAGTCCGTCGCCAGTTGGTGCATCTGGAGGCTCGTCGGGTAGCCTTCCTTCGCGGTGATGTCGAGCTCGTTCTCCTGAATGAACGTCGCGAAATCGAGTTGCGATTGCCAGTGCCCGCTCTTGGCGACCCACGTGTCCCATTCGACGGACTTGCGCGGCGTCAGCACCGCCTTGTGCGCGCGCCAGCCGGGCGCGCCCCTGGCGTGGTCGTCGAACACGGCGGTGAAGCGCAGGATGGAGTTACGCGGCGCGTAGTCGATCCAGACCGCCGACGATTCGGCGTTGTGGTCGGCGACGTAGGCCAGGAAGCTCTCGACGTCGAAGAACTCGGCGGTGAAATTGGTGCGGCGCGGCGCGGGACGGAGCCCCTCGTCGTCGAACTCGCGGACGTCCCAGCCGGTGGGGACGGCGACGCGCACGACCAAATCGTCCTTGCTGGCGACGTCGCACGCGACGCCCTGGATGACGAAAGGCTTGCGCGACTCGCGCGCGGCCGTCTGGACGATGTTCTCGGGCTTGTCGGCCGGCGCTGGCGGATTGCCCGCCCGCTGGAAGGTATCGGTTCCCATGGTGTTGTGCTTTCGGAGTGGAGGGAGGGGTCAGCCGACGTCGACGATCTTGCGTTCGGGCACCGTCGCGTCGCGCAGTTCGAGGCTGCGCTGCGCCGGGTTCTGCAGCGAGAGGTTTCCTTCGACGGTCGGCCAGAAGGTGTCGACCTCGTGCACCTGGGGCTGTTTGTCCGTCACCTTGGCGACGACGTTGATGACGCCACCGTTCGCCTTGAAGTCGAAGGTGATCGTCAGCTTGCCGGTGGACTTCTGCTGCTCGGCGACGCTCTTCACGACGTCGCGCAGCAGATCCGTGCACTCGACGCTGAACGCGCCGCCGTGGCACAGGCCGATCAGCTGCTCGATGCTGGCGGCCTTCACGAGGCCGCTCCTTCGGTGGCCTCAAGCGGGACCTGTTCGACGTCGAACTTCCCCCGGATGTTGGCGTTGAAGTAGCGGCCCGCGGACTCCGCGGAGTCGAGCCCGGCGGCGACCTCGGGCGGGACATCGCGGAAGTGATGCATCGCGGTCCCGTTGCGGAAGTGCACCGCGAGGGTTCGCGACGCTGGGTCGTAGCCGGTCGCGGCGATCATCGACGATTCAACCGGCTTGAGTGCTTGCACCATGGGTGGGTCCTTCGTGGTTGGCGGCGGCGCCGCGGATGAACAGAAGCGGGTCGTACAGGTCGCGTCGGAGCTTCTGTCGGTGATAGAGCGCGCGTTGCTGTGCGGCGCGATCGGCCTTGGGCTTCGGCGCGTCCTTCGTGACGCCGCGCCGGTACTCGGCGACGGGGGTGTGCTTGCGCACGTCCCAGGACGCGACCCCGACGAGCCCGACCGCATGGGCGTGGCGCACGAACGGGTAGATCGTTCCTCGGCACAGGCCGGTTTCCTCGGCGAGTTCCTCGACGGTGTGCGCAGTCTCGAGCGCGCGCCACAGCGACGCGAACGTCGCCAGTTCGGGCCGGGTGTGGCCGAGGCGCGCCGTGCTGACGCGCGAGGGCTTGCCGGTCTTGGTGAGCGGCGGCGGCACGCTCGGCTCGGTGCCGACGCCGTACACCCGCATCGGCGGGCCTTGCAGCCCGCGCCGGCGCCAGGACACGACGCGCAGGACGCCCAGGTCGAGCAGCATGCGCAGGTTGTTCTGCGCGGCGCACTTGCTCATGCCGTGGCGGCGCTGGACCGTCGGCGCCGACGCCGGGTGCGTTTTCAGGCCGCCCACGAGGTCGGCCAGGAAGGTGAGGCCGCGGCAGTAGGGGCCGCTCTTCAACTTCGTCACGCTGCGATCGCCGTCTTGCGCACGCTCAGGGCGCTGTCGCACGTGGCGCGCAGGCCGGGCACGTTGAAGCCCCGCTTCTCGGACGCCGCCTTGCGGTTCCCCGCGGCCTCGTCGTAGGGAATCAGGTGCATCAGCGACATATCGCCGGCCTTGATGCGCTCGGCGATGTGCAGGATGAGGTTCTCGTGGCTCGCCAGTTCGGCCTTCCAGACCTCGCGCACGCCCTTGGCCTTCGCTGCCGGCGCGGCGAAGATCGGCGCCGCGAGTTCGAGGGTGGCCTGCTGCGTGACTTGGCGCGCCGTGTCGATCGTCACGCTGGCTTGCGTGGCGAGCGCGCTGGCCTCGTCCGCCTTGCCGGCGTCGGCGGCCGCCTGGGCGGCTGCGAGCGTCGCCTGCGCGGCCGCTTTCGCCTTGCGCTCTTCCTCGGCGACCTCAGCGGCGCGGCGCTCGCGCTCGGCCCGCTCTTGCGCCTCGCGCTCGCGCGCCAGCCGCTGCTGCTCGCGGTGATACGCGAGGATCTTGCTGGACAGCCGCTCGCGCACGCCGCTCACGTGCTCGCGCAGTTCGTTGTAGCCGCCGTTGATGGCGCGCCCCAGGTCGACGAAAGGCGCGTTCAGCGCCTTGCGCTCGCTCTCGATGGCGCCGCTGTCGGCGCAGAGGGCCGAGATCCGGCCGTTCAGCGTCTCGGCCTCGGCCAGCATGTCGGGCGAGTCGATCGTGAGGACTTCGGCGATCTCGAGGTCCGGCGCGATCGCGTCGAGCAGCGTCTGCACGCGCAGCCCGTTCTCGACGAGCGCCCGGGTTTCGGGCCGCAGTTCGATGACGCTGCCGAGCCCGGCCAGCGAATTGCGGATGGCGACCGACTTCTGCGTGAGGGTCGGCGACAGAACGAGGTCAGACATTGCCTTTGCTCCATGCGATGAGGTTGAGAAGCGACTGGAAGACGGGCCAGTCGTTGGGGTCGTTCCATTCGAGGAACGTGTAGCGCCCGTCGGGATGCAGCTGCACCGTGGCGCGGCGGTCGAGGCAGTGCGCGAGCCCGTCTTCCTCGACGACGATTTGCCGGTAGGCCGCAAGCTGGAGCCCCCACACCCGATGCGCCTGCGCCGACGTCTTCACGTCGAGCCCGAACGTCGCGCCGGGGTAGACCCGCCCGAACGTGCCGCGCCGGTCCTCGGTGCCCGCGAAGCGATGCAGCTTCGAGTAGCCCATGCGCTCGACGCGCTGCCAGTTCGGCTCATAGGCGGCCAGGAACTTCTTCCAGGCGGTGAGGTAGCCGACGAACTCCATCGGCATGCGGGCCTCGTCGAGGTCGCCGTGGTCGTAGGCGACCGTCATGTCGTGGACGAACGTGCCGCGTTCCTTGGCCGCCTCAAGAACCTCGAACGGCACGCCCGCGAACGAGTGCAGCCGGTCGAGGCATTGCGTCACCGATGGAACGACAGCGCCGTTCCAGCGGTACGTGTGGGTTGGGGCGTCGAAGGTGAGATTCATGGCGAGTCGATCCACGCTTGCGCCCGCTCTGCGAAGTGGTTCCGGTCGACGCCGACGATTTCGCAAACCGCCTCGCACACGATCCGGGCACCGACGACGCTGACCTTGGCCGGGGCATGCTTGTGCTGCGCGTGCGACCTAACGACCGCGCAGGCGTTGGCGAATCCGCGCTCATCCGCGTGGCGACGCCGAAGCTCGGCCGCCATGCGGTCGCTAAAGGCCCGCAGTTCGTCCGTCGGGATCAGCCCGACGTTGACGTCGACAAGCCCAACGACCGGAACGAGCGATGCGCGGGTCTTCTTCACGCCAGCGCGGCCTTGAGCTTCTGATAGTCCGCCGACGACAGCCCTTGCAGCGTCATCGGGTCCTGCAGCGCCGTGACGTGGTGTTCGTCGAGGACGGTGAGGATGTCGAGCTTCTTGGCCTTGACCTTGGCAAGGATCAACTGGCGCTCGCCGCCGCTGGCCATGCCGCTGGCGGCGGGTTCGATGGTTGCGGCAGCACGCTCGACGTTCTCGGCCAGCACCGCGGCGGGCTCGGCGCCCGTGAGGCCAGCGACCGCCGTCGCAGCGTCAGCCAGCGTCGGGCCGGACGGCGCCTCGCTCTTGCGTGGCACAACCGGCGCCTTGCGCTCGCCATCGGCCGACTCAAACGCCTGCTCGGGCGTCGTGTCGCCTTCCTTGATGGCGGTGAGCAGCCCGCCAAGCGTGAACAGCTTGTCGACGCCGATGTCCTCGGCGCCGCTGACGCCAAGCTTCGCGAAGATTTGCTCCTTGCTGACGCCGTAGGCTTGGAACTGCTGGAACGCCTTGGCGCGCCGGTTCGGGAGCGTCTCGATGGTGCCGAGCGCGGTCAGGCGGGCCGCGTCGTACATTTCGCTCCAGAAGGCTTTGGGGATGCCTTTCAGGATGGCGTTGCGCAGGGCGATGGAGCACGCCGCGTTGGCGGTCACGCCGATCATGTCGGCCTTGAAGCGGTTGCCGCGCTTGTCGGTGATGCGCCGCTGGACCTCGTAGGTGATGGCGACGTTCTGCTCCAGATCGTGGAACACGCCTTGCGCAGTCACGAAGTCACCCTCGTCGCTGACGACGCGCGCACCGGCGCGGCTGTTGCCCCAGGCCGAGGCGACGACCTCTGCGAAGCGGGCCGACGGCCCCTCGATCGTCTTGCCGTCGCGCGGCAGGCTGTAGATGCACTCGCCGGCGATCGCCTCCGAGAGCGTGACCATTTCCTGCACGCGCTTGCGGAAGGCTACGACCGAGCGCGGGTAGCGATGCGCGGTCGCAATCTGTTGGTCGATTTCGCTCGCGTTGAGCAGGGCGACCGTGCCGCTGGATGCGGCCATCACGCCATCGTCGTCAATGTCCATGTGCGTTCAGCCTTTCAGTGAAGTGGTGAACCAGCCCTTCGCGCGCGGCAGGAGCGCGCGCTGCAAGCGAAGTTCGGTGATGGACGGGTCGTCCGGGTTGGCGAGCGGGTTGCGCTCTTCGTAGACGCCGCTCGCGCGGTCGCGCTTGATGGCGTGCTCCGGGCTCCAGCGGGAGCCGATGACAGGGCCGCGCCGCTCGGGCGCGATAAGGGGTCGGACGGCGTGCAGAGCGCTCACGTGCGCCTCCGCTTGAGCATCGCGTCGGCCAGCGCGTAGGCGTGGTCGGCCAGGGAGTCGCTGTCGACGTCGGTGCGGTCGAGCGTCGAGTAGCCCTTTTCGTAGGCGTCCCAGGCGATCGGCAGCGCCCGGATGGCGAAGTAGTCGCGCAGCGTCATGCCGGTCATGAGAACGTGATGGCCCGGCGGGACAACTTGACCATCGGGCGAAGTCGCGTTCCCGCCGCTCTCGTTCCTCCATGCGGAGGGGAAAGCGGGCGTCGTATACGCGCTCACAGCGCCGGCCCCTGCGGAATCACCCACACCAGCACCGCGATCGCGAGGCCGATAACAGCCCACATCGCGACGCCGAGCAGCGTGGTAGTGATGACGCCGCGCGCCGGGTCGAGGTCGTCGTCGCCGCCGCTCACAGGAATCCCGACGTCGGAACGTCGGCCCACTGGCACGGTGAGTAGGGGCGCTCGTCGTCGATGGGGTCGGCCGGCTTCACGTCGGCGAAGCGCCTGCCTTCGTTCGTGCGGCGCTCGTCGACCTGGGGCCAGCGGACTTGCTCTTTGCGACGACCGCTGCGGTCAGCGGCCAGCCCGTGGGCCTTGAGGATGGTCTGGAAGACCGGATGCAGGTTGCTCAAGAACGCTCCTAACAGTGGAGGGAGCGGGCATCCTAGAACAAATCCGATCTACATGCAACGCAAATTTGTTGCATTGTTCGCGTAGTGGTTTCCCCGTCCCTGACCCGGGGGTTTCGGGCACTGCTGCGCAGGGACTTCCGCCGGAGAGAAGGGGCCCGCCTCTAAACTTGGCGCTTCATCAACACGCGTTTCTTTTTCCCACGTGAATGAGCACCTTTCTTCGTCTAGCGGCCGTGTCAGTGGGGACCGGCCGGACAGTTCTTTCGGCCATAGCCGGCGTGTGCGTCGCGCAGCTGGATGGCGTGATGACGACGGACCACTACGTCGCGACGCTTACCAAGATCCTTGAGGTCGTGCGGGAGCACGATTGCACCGCGTTCGTCTGCGACTACACCAAGGCCGCGGTCGCGATGGATCAGAAAGACTTCGTGACGGCACGCAAGCGACTCGGAGAGGCCGCCCTGGGCTTGCGCATCCCAGGCGCCGTGGTGGCACCCGAGCCGTGTATCCAGATGGTCAAGCAACACGTCTGGAACGTCGCCCGCTTCCACGGGATCGAGCGCGCGGCGTTTACCTGCTCTGCTTCTGCTTTGGCCTGGGCGCAGAAGCGGGCGCGGGAGGTTCGGGCTCTTCGTCTCCTGAGTCAGGCTCAGGGATTTGCCCCGTCAATGCCAGGCGGGCTATAGCGTAAGCCTTGCGCCTCTCGTCGGGATCTTTGATCTCGTCGTAGAGGCGCGCCAGCTCGGCGGCTTTGGGAGAGACGCCAGCGATCGGCGCGCGCATCCCCGGCACGAGTAGCTCCCACGGCTGCCGACCGATCGCCTCGGCAAGCTCCTGCAGCGTCTCCACGCTCGCGCCGTTCAGGCCCTTCGTCACGCGCTGAACCTTCATCGGCTCGAGCTTCTTAGAGATAGCCCACCCCCGGGTCGAGGGATGCCGGCCCGGCTGATCCGAGGCGATCAAGGCCTTGATGTTCTCGGCGAGCACTTGCCGGGCGTGACTTTTCATCGAGTCTAGATTCTCGACGGGCTTGCCGTAGCAAAAATGTTGTTTCCGCCGGATCGGATTTGTTATACGATGCCGCTCCATGACGCTCTCTCAACTCCGAAAGAAGCTGGCGAAGGGCTCCGCGATCGCATACGCGGACGCGGCGGGCCTGTCGCCAATGACAGTCCGCCGCATCACCGCCGGCACTAACACGCCAAACATGAAGACCTTCGATCGGCTCTGCAAGGCAGTGGCCGGGCGCCGGTCGCCTCCCAAGAAAGCGGCTGCCTAGCCGACCCCCTCGATTCGTCTTTGGTACTCGCGAATCGCCATTCGACGGACGTTGAGCAACATGGCCGACACCGCTGACGACGCCCATTGGGAGACTTCCTTCTCCCGGTCGACGGGGTTGCCCGCGCACTTGGGCAAGGCCACGGCCGACCTCAAGTGCAAGGTGCCGGATGTCGTCAAAGACGACTTCGCCCGCTTGGCGCATTCGCTCGGCCTGTCCGAGTCGGAGTTGCTCAGGTCGCTCGTCATGGTTCGCCTCGTCGGGCTTGAAGAGGCGTCAAGGATGCATGCCGCCCAACTTCGGATGGCGGCAGGAATTGGCCCGGAATCGGCCTCGGGTCCCGAGACGTGAACCGTGATCGCCTCGTCCGTGAGATCGCTCCCCAGGCGCCGCCGTGCTTCTCGTCGCGCGACCAATGGCTCGAGTACCTGTCGGCGGCGGCCGTCTATCAGCGCCCCGACCACGTGTCCGGCCCGCTCGTCTTCGAGGCCGGCGAGCCGGTGCGCTTCGATCCGACGTTCGCCTACTGCGACGACTGCGGCGACGACTACCGCGCCGCCATGCGCTCGCAGCGCCGGTGCCGCCCGACGTTCGTGCGCGAGCAATTCAGCGTCCTGGCGTTGCAGGCATGAAGACAACGCTCGGCAAGGCGCACAAGGCGGCGGTCGAGCTATCGCAGTGTCGCGGCAAGAAGTCACTCGACTTCGAGCGCGCCAAGACCGTCGCGCGCCGCTCCAACCGCAACGGCGACAAGGACTACCAGCCGTACCGCTGCAAGGAATGCGGCCGGTTCCACGTCGGCAACACGAAGGGCGCGAACTACCGGCTCGCGCTCCAGCAGAAGCGCCTCAAGGCGAAGGAGATCCTCGATGAACGTGAAGCAAGGTGACATCGCACGTCTTGTCGAATCGGAGTTCGACGCGAACAGGAACCGGCTTGTCTCGGTGCTGCGGCGATGCACGTGCCTCGGCGCACCGCTCCACTTGCCGTATTGGGAGTGCGAGGCCCTGCAGCCGATGGCTTGCTGGAACCTGGACGGTCCCGTCACCATCGATCCGGCCGGCACGGTTCGCTGCGTCGCCGACGCGGACCTCCGCCCCCTCCACGACGGCGACGGCGAGGACGAAATGCTCCGCATCGCCGGCAAGCCCGAGCAGACCTACGTGGAGTCGCGCACCGTCGCGCTGACGCGATGAATCAGGCCGACCTCTTCGGCGCCTCGACGCGCGTTCGCAAGGCTCCCCCGACGCCACGCCGCGGCTTGAGCGGCCGCTTCCTCAAGGAAGCCGGCCAGCAGCGCGCCCTCGACGGCGCCGGCTCGGACTGGAGCCAAACCATCATCGCGCTCCTGCGCGACTGGCTGCTCCCTCGCCAGGGCCAGCGGATCGTCTTCGAGGACTTCCGCGCCCAGGTCCCGCTCGACTCGCACCCGCAGTCGCCCAAGGCATGGGGCGCGCTCCCGGCGATGGCCTGCCGCGCCAAGCTCATCGAAGCCACCGGCGAGTACGCCAGGGCGAAGAGCCCGCGCACGCACGCGCATCCGGTCGCGCTCTGGCGGGTCCTATGAAGGGAGTCGACATGGATCGAGTGCATCAGCGCACCGTGCCCGCGCACGGCGCGGCGCTGCCCACAACCGGCGCCCGCAGCGTCTTCGACATGGCCAAGGAGACGAAGCAGCGAAAGCCGCGCGCCGCGCCCCCGCCGCTCGATGCCGACAAGGTGAAGATCGAGAAGGGCGTCCCCATCCCCGAGGCGCGTGTGAAGCGCGGCGGCCACTACGACGCGCTGCTCTCTCGCCTGACGGTCAATTCGAGCGCAGCCCTGCCGATCGCGCACGAGAAGTCGCTCCGCTCGGCGGCCGGCGGTTGGCAAAAGAAGCACGCGGGCACGAAGTTCGTTGTGCGCGTGGTCAGCCAAACCGACGTCCGGGTCTGGAGGACGGCGTGACCACCATCCTCATCGACGGCAAGGTCGTCCGCCCAGCCGCGTCGCTGCCACCGAAGCGCATCGCGCACGCCAGCCCGTCGCTGCCCGAGGTCGTCGAGCGATTCGATGACGAGGCGTGGCAGATGTGGGACGAGGCCGTCGACAGCCAGGACGGCGTGACGCTGCGGGAGCCGTCGCCGCTATGAGCCTCACGATCGTTCCGATCGACTTCGACGAGGCTTGCGCCTACGTCGCTCGGCACCACCGCCACCACGAGCCGCCGCAGGGGCACAAGTTCTCGATCGCGGTGGCGGCGCGGCACGACGTCGGCGACCCGCGCCCGGGTGGCGCCGGCTACGGAATGCACACCGACATCGTGCACGGCGTTGCCATCGTTGGTCGGCCGGTCGGGCGACGTCAGCAAGACGGCTGGACGCTCGAAGTCACCCGCTGCGCCACCGACGGCACTCGGAACGCCTGCAGCGCCCTCTACCGAGCCGCATGGCGCGCCGCCAAGGCGATGGGCTACCGCAGGCTCATCACGTACACGCTGGCCACCGAGACGGGCGCCAGCTTGCGCGGCGCCGGGTTCGCAAACCTGGGCGAGCGCCGGAGCGGCAACTGGAATGTGACCTCGCGCCCTCGCGTGGACACCGCCGAGTTGCTCCGAGGTCAGAAGCAGCTTTGGGAGATCGCTGCGTGAGCACGGTCCTCATGGGCCAGTGCTGGCCCCTCCAGATGCCGCCGAGCCCCAAGGCCGTGCTCATGTCGCTCGCCGATCAGGCGAACGACTACGGGCTCTGCTACCCCTCCGTCGGGACCATCTGCAAGCGCACATGCCTCGGTGAGCGCACCGTTCAGGCGGCCATCAAGTGGTTGGTCGGCAGCGGCATCCTGACCGTCAACCGCGAGCCTGGGCGCGCGACGAACTATCAGATCAACCCAGCCGGCTTCGGCGCCAATCCGGACTTGTTCACAGCCCCCGCACGTGGCGCACCCCCGCATCAGCGGCACCCCCGCAGTAACGGCACCACCCCCCCGCAGCAGGCGCACCCCACCCCCGCAGCAGTTGCGGGGGACCCCCGCAAATCCGGCACCCATAACCTAAAGAAGAAAGAGAACCAAGGGAAGAAGGCGAAGTTCGACGCTACCGCGATCGACCTTCCGCCCTGGTTGCCGAAGGAGCTTTGGCTTCGCTGGGTCAAAGACCGCAAGCAGCGAGGCAAGCCGATCACCGAGGACGCAGCCGAGTTGCAGTTGAAGCAGCTTGAGCGCCACCGTGACGAGGGCAACACGCCGAAGGCTGTCATCGAGCATTCCATCGCCGGTGGGTTTCAGGGGCTCTATGCGCCGAAGAAGCGGCCCGGAGATCCGGTCGAGGCTGAATCGTCGGAGTGGTTCGAGACGCGCAAAGGCTGCGAGACGAAGGCGCGCGAGATCGGCCTGCCGAAGTGGGACGAGACGGAGCCGTTCAGCGTCTATCGCGATCGGGTCCGCGCGAAGGCCGAGCAGGGCGCGCCGGCATGAAGCAACGCCTGACCACCATCGAAGCCTTCGGCGCTGTCGTGAAAGTGCTCCACGACGCCAAGACGGCAATGACGGCGATCGATGTCACCAAAGCCACGCTCGTCGCGGAGCCGAGCGTGCGTCGCTACGTGGCGATGCTGCACGAGCTTGGACTGATCCGCCCGGCATTTAGGTTCTTGCGCGCCGGCTACCGCAACAAGCCCGTCGTCGCGAAGCGCGGCGTGCCGTGGGAGTGGGCGCGATGAACTTGTTCCTCATCGCCGTGGGCTACGCGTGCTTCGTGGTGTGTGCCGCGATCGCTGCGCCGTTTCGCCGGAGACGTGCCCGATGACCACCGAAATCGTCATCGTCAGGCAGCCGCCGCCGAAGGAGGCATTCAGCGCAGCGGACATCGAGACGTTCCGCCGCGTGCTGTTCGCCCTGGCCGACGGCCTGAACGAGCAGCACAAGAAGCGCTGGCGTCGGTTCTGGAACTGGCTGTGGAAGGCCGAGGCCGGGGAAATGATCTCGTGGTTCCAGAACCGCCAGCGCAGCGGGCCGTTCCATCGCCGGCACATGCTGATCGAGCAACGGGCGTTCGATGCGCAAGAGCGGATGGAGGAATTCGAGGACTTCCGCACCTACATGAAAACGGCCGCGGGGTTCGTTACCTGGGCGCCGGGCGGACCCGGCATGCCGGCGATCGTGCCGCTGCCGAAGAGCATCCGCTACACGGCGCTCGACGAAGACGCGATGCAGGAGTTCCACGCGGCTTTCGTGCGCGCGCTGCGCTCCGATCGAGTGACCCGGTTCCTGTGGCCGCACCTGAAGACGCCGGGCGCCAGGAGCGCGATGGTCGAGTCCGTATTGACGGAGTTCCACGAGTGAACGTCGACGACGCCCGCAAACTGGCCAAGAAGGCGAAGCGCGACGCGCTCGCCGACGGCATGGCGTTCCAGCTGCGAGCTCGGGGGCTCGCCGAGGGCATGGTGCGCGAGCACGAGTTCGCCAAGGCCATCGGACGCCTCTGGAGGTTTGACTTCGCTTGGGTCGACAGGAAGGTCGCGCTCGAGGTCGAGGGCGGCACGTGGATCAACGGCGCGCACTCGCGCGGCAAGCACTTCGAGGGCGACTGCGAGAAGTACGCCATCGCCGCGATTCACGGCTGGCGCGTCATCCGCGCGACCACCGATCAAGTCCGCTCCGGCGTCGCCGGGGCGTGGATGCAGCGAATCCTCACCGAGGCATGACCATGGACATCGACCCCCGCGATCTCGTCGTATGGCTCGTCGCAAGCCAGCGCGAAATGGTCGCCGGCATGCAGCAGGCGATGGCGTCACAGCAGAAGGCGCACGAGGCCCGCGAGCAGAGCTTGCTTGCGGAGATCCAGCGGCTGACGCCGATCCCGCCCGCGCCCAGGCCGCGCCGCACCAGGGCGAAGGTGCAGGCGCACGACAGCGAGGGCGGTACGCCCGACTGACCGTGAGCAAGATCACCGAGAGTGCCCGCGGCGAGGAATGCCAGGTTCGCATCGTGGGCGTGTGCACCTTCGACACGACCAAGACGATTTGGTCGCATGCGCGATGGAACGCGGCCGGGCGAGGGAAGGGCATCAAGGCCCCCGACATCGCCGGCGCCTACGCCTGCACCGCCTGCGACGCCGCCTACGACGGGCAGCGGCCCGTGCTCGGCATGAAGCGCGGCGACATCGACGCCGATTGGTGCATGGGGCACTTCCGGTCGCTGTTGATCCTGCGCGAGAAGGGGCTGATCCCATGAGGATTCCCGGCATCAGCGGCGCGACCGCGAAAGAGGCGCTCCGAGCGCACGCGCGCTATCCCGACGTCGACGTGTTCCTCGCGCTGTCGTTCATGGACTCGGACCGGCGCGCTGCTGGCCTGGGCGCGCTCGGCAAGCGCCCCGTGCGCTGGCCGCGACCCGTGTATCGGACGAAGGTGGCCGACTACGGCGGCACCGTCACGTGGGTGCTCGGCGTCAACTATCCCGAGCGCCGGGAGATCCCGCTCCAGCCGCTGCCGCGCTTCCCGATGAAGACCGCGCCGCGGGCGATGACCGTCACCGTCATTCGCCACCCGCCGCGCACCGCCGAGGTCTGCGTCCGCTGGGACGCCCGCGACTTGCAGACCGAGCAGGGCCGGCACGTGTGCGCGCGGCTGCTGCGCGAAGCCCGTCGACAACTGCGCGAGAAAGGCGAGGCGCGCTGATGCCCTGGAACACGGTTGCAGCGACGGCCGCAGTGATCGCGGCCGCGACAGGCGTCACGACCGCGAACCTCGGCAGGCCGGCGCGCCTGCGGCCGATCAACTGCGTCAACTGCGGCGCGCCGCACGAGCCAGGGCGCTGCAGCTACTGCCTGACGCCAAACGGGCCGGGCACAGGAAGCGGCGCCTACGCCAGCGCCGACGTGACGATGAGCGAGCAATGGCTTGTCGAGGTCGGCATCAAATGATGCCGCTCCCCTTCGACGACACCGGAGAGAACTGGCGCAAGCTCACCGCGCCGCAGTTCGAGGCGTGCAGGCACGCGCGCGAGGTCAACCGCTGCCTGAGCGAAGGCTACGAGTGGACCCGCGACTACATCGAGGGCGTCGCGAAGGCCAGGGACCGCGCAGCTGCATCACGGCTCTGGCGCGACGTGAAAGCGAACTGGCAGGCCGACAAGGCAGCAGCGCAGGAGCAGCTTGCGCTGTTGGTGGAGTGACGATGCGCCAGGTCGCCGTTCTCTACGCTCGCGCCGATTCGGTCTACAAGGACATGCCGGGCTGCGAGGTGTATGACATCGAGCGCGACGCGCGCACCTGGCCGGGGGGGGCGCCAGTGGTGGCGCATCCGCCGTGCCGGCTGTGGGCGAAGTTGCGCCAGTTCGCAAAGGCTGCCGATCCGGTCGCGGAGAAGCAACTAGCTGTCGACGCGATCGCTCGCGTTCGCGCCTTCGGCGGCGTACTCGAGCACCCGGCCGAATCGACTCTGTGGGCGCATTGCGGCCTGCCCACACCGGGCCGCGCACCGGATGGCTTCGGCGGCTGGACGGCAGAGATCCGTCAGTGCGATTGGGGGCACAAGGCCGAAAAGCTGACGTGGCTCTACATCGTCGGCGTCCATCCGGACTTCTTGCCGCCACTGCCCAGCCGCAAGGAACCCGTCGGGGTCATCAAGCCGCAGCGCGGCGTGCCACGCGACGCCAGGAAGATCGTCACGAAGCGAGAGCGTGAGGCCACCCCCATCGAACTCGCCGCGTGGCTCATCGAGCTCGCGCGGCGCACACAGACCATCAGGAGAGCAGCATGAACACCGTGAGCACACACAGCGAGGGTTCCAGAGTAGCGAGCCATCCAGCCTCCGAGCCGGCCCCGACTGATGAGTTCACCGCACAGTGGATGGCTGTGAACAAGGGCTTGGTCGGGCAGGCCGCGATGGACAAGTTCTACGACGACTGGCGCGCCGCTCTCGCCTCCCAGCCATCAGGAGCGCCGCCCGAAAAGAGCTATGACCGCCCAGATGAAAAAAGGAAACACCATGACCGAAGAATCGCCTCCTGCGGAGCAGGGATGACGCTCGCTGAACGGATTGCCGAACTAGTCGCGGCGCACGGGTCACTGCGAGAGGTCGGTCGCGTCATCGACATCGATCCCGGTTACCTATCTCGATTGGCCCGTGGCGAGAAGGTCGCGCCAACGAAGGAATGCCTCACGCGCATGGGTCTGCGGCGCGTCGTCACTTACGAAAGGCTGAAGCCATGACCGAAGAATCGCCGGGAGCAAAGCCAGCAGAGCCTTTCAGCGCGCTCGCAGACAGTTGGGAGCGCATGGCCCCGCAGTTGAGCCAGCCCGCCCAACAGGCATGGGAAATCGCCGCTCGCGACCTTCGTAGCGCCATTCGTGAATTCGAGCGGCGGGCCGAGAGTGCAGTATCCGAGCCGCCCAAGCCTATCGGGCATCTGCATTCAAACGGCGACTTCTGCCAAGAGCGCAACCACGCCGGCCCGCACGCATGGCCGCTGCCGCTGTATGCCGCCGCACCCAAGCCGGCCATCAAAGACCTGTCGGGCGAGATCGACTTCGCCGATGGTTGGGACGCACCCAAGCCGGGGCAAGCCGAGGCGCTGACTGCGCGGCTACTCAAGTTGCTAGAGGCGCAGCCAGTCAGGGACCAAGAGAACGCATCTTGGGACGATCAGAACATGCTCGACTTCGCCCGCGACGCTCTCTCCACCGCGCCCGCCGCAGACACCGCCCGGCGGCCCGGCTGGATTCGATGCCCGGATTGCGACGGGAGCGGCGAGCACGTCCACAACGACCACAACGGCGATCCGCAGTGGGACTACGCCGTCCCGTGCGCAGCATGCAACCCGGCCGAGGGGAGCGCCCGATGATCCGCTACCGCAAGCCCAACCCGGCCGAGCTACCGCCCGGCACGACGATCGACACCGAGACAGGCGAGCCCATGCGCCTGCTCACCAAGCTGTCCGACGTCATCCTGTCGCCGGACGACCCGCGGCTGCGCAAAGTCACCATCAACGGCCTCCCGACCGTGATGAACGATGGCGTCGTGACGGTCCCGCGCAGTCTCGTGGACGAGGCGCTGCTGCACCACCGAGCGAACCTCGGCGACACCATCATGACGCCCGGCGGTGGCTCGATCACCCTGACGAACAAGGCCGAGGCGTTGGCCTACCATCGCAATCCGGCCAAGTTCCTCGACGCCAACTCCGATCGCATCGTGCCGCCTCCCAAGATCCTGCCCGAGCCCAAGGTGCAGCTACGTCGCGCGCGCGCCATCAAGGCGATCGAGAAGGCCCTCCCTGGCAAGCTCGACGACCGCAAGGGCATCGTCGTGCCCAAGCGCGGCCGCACCCCCGACAAGGACCGCACCGCGAAATCGAAGGCCGCGCTGCTCGAGGCCGGCGGTGAGCGCTTCACCGGGAACCTGCGCCCCGACGCCGCGAAGGCGCTGGCCGAGCTACAGCGCAGGCTCGGCCTCAACAAGACCGAGACGGTGGAGCACGCCTTGTGTGCGACCCTCGCGGCGACGCCCCGGCGGCGCGCCGGTTGACTTGCTCGTGTGTGCGGTTACGCTAACGCCATGACGCCAACAGCCCTCTATCGACACTTCGACGCGGCCGGCGAGCTGCTCTACGTGGGTATCTCGCTGAGCGCCATCACGCGGCTGGCCGAGCATCAAGGGGCGTCTCCGTGGTTCCGGTCCATTGCCAGAGTGACGATCGAATGGTTGCCGAGTCGAGAGGATGCCTTCGTGGCCGAGGCGCGAGCCATCAGGAGCGAACGTCCTAAGTTCAACGTGACACACGTGCGCCAACCGAAGCCCGGGCGCCCGGCGGCCCTTGCGAGAGCGAAGGTCAGGCTTCTCGCGAATGGCGGGCGCCGGGTGCACGTCAATCTGCGGAAAGAGCCGCGCGAGGCGCTCGACTTCCTGTGTGCGGCTGACAAGGTGACGGCGACAGAGGCAATCACGCGCGCGCTCATCGGGGTTGCCGCGGAGCCATGAAGCCCACAGCCAAGCGGAGGCGGGCATGACGAAGACCAAACGCGCCCGCAAGAAGGCCGAGAAGCGCCGCGCTGCCGCGTGGTGCAGGGTCGGCCAGCTTGCCATCCTCGGCCGCACGGACGAGGCCACCGCCCTCGCCACGACGCTCGACGCCTTCCAGGGGTCGAGCAACGTCAGAGGGATCGGGTGCAAGCAATGAAGCCCCGCGCCTACCTCGTCCACGCTCAGTACCCCTTCGCCGACATGAAGGGACCGATTGACGGCGGCCTCCCGCGCACGCCCTTGTGGGACGCCGAGCAGATCGCGGCCATGATGAACCGCACCAAGGGCTTCGACGGCGACCCGATCGACGCTGACACGGTGCTGGCGCTGCTCGAGGACACCGAACACCCGTAGGGCGATTGGCGAAGCACGTCCGGCAACCATCGGCGCCGGCGCCCGGAGGCCCCCACGAGGGGCCTTCGTTATTTCGTGAGTGCTCACGCGTGGTGCGCTCACAGCACCGCTAGACACCCTCCCGACACCCGAAAGCACATGCCCGCGCGAGCCAATCGCGCCAAACCGGAGTTTCCAAGCACCGCTCCGGTTGCTTTTCGCAGAAAGCCGTGGACCCTTTCGCGGCCATGGCAGACAAGCCCCTTTCGGACAAGCACGCTCGGTTCGTTTCCGAGTACCGCGTGCACCGAAACGCCACCGCTGCCTACACCGCTGTGTACGGCTCGACGGGCAACTCCGCGGCAGTCATGGGTCGCAGGCTGCTCAGAAAGTCTCACATCGCTGCCGAACTGCAGCGCTTGGACACCAAACAGGCACAAGACCTAGGAATCGAGTCCGATCGGCTCATCCTCGAAGCCTGGAACATCGCGACCGCCGATCCGCGCGAGCTCGTCGAGTTCGTCGTCGGCTGCTGCCGCCACTGCTACGGCGAGGGCAACCGCTACCAGCGCACCCTGGCCGAGCGCGCCGTGGCCTACGAGAAGTGGGCGACCGATCGCCTCAACAAGAAGCGCGGCACGCCGCCTGAGTTCGACGACCTCGGCGGCGTCGGCTACGACCCTCGCAAGCCGCCGCTGGACACCTGTCCCGAGTGCGTGGGCGACGGCCAGGGTCGGCCCGTGCTCAAAGACACGCGCCGCTTCTCGGCCGCAGCCGTCAGTCTCTATGCCGGCGTCAAGGCGACGCAGCACGGCATCGAAGTGAAGATGCACAGCAAGCTCGACGCGCTCGAGAAGCTGTTCCGCCACTTCAACCTCTACAGCGAAGAGAACAAGGACAAGAGCCCGCTGGCCGAAGCCCTGGCGAGGTTCGTCGGCGACCTTCACAGCACCGGCGCGGGCCGCGCCCAGGTCGTCGAGCACAACCGCATCAGGCGGGTCAAGTGAGCGCAGTCCTCGAACGCCCGAAGCCGGCGCCGAAGGCCAAGCGCCGCGACCTCGAGCCCCATGCGTTCGACGTCATCCTCGGCAAGGAGTGGCGCTCGCTCGAATGGCGCCTCAACAACCTCTACTGGATCATCAGCGAGCAGGGCAAGCGCATCCCGTTCCGCATGAACGAGGAACAGACCGACCTCATCCGCAACCTGCACACGCGCAACCTCGTCCTGAAAGCCCGCCAGCTCGGCTTCTCGACGCTCGTACAGGTGCTCCAGGCCGACCAAGGGCTGTTCAACGCCAACCACACCGGCGTGACGATCGCCGACACCCTGCCGAACGCCGGCAAGCTGTTCGCCAAGGTCGAACTGGCCGTCGACCGCATCCCCGCAGCGCTCACAGAGGCGTTGCCGATCAAGATGCGGACCGCGAAGACCTCCATCGAGTGGGAGCACGGCAGCAGCGTCTACGTGTCGACTGCGCCTCGCGGCGGCACCGTGCAGCTGCTGCACGTGTCCGAACTGGGCCGGATCTCGCGCAAGGCGCCGCTCAAGGCCGAGGAAATCGTCTCCGGCGGCTTCGAGGCCGTGCCCCAGGACGGCATCATCATCGTGGAGAGCACTGCCGAGGGATCGGCGGGCGAGTTCTACGACCTTGCCGCGCCAGCGATCAAGCGCGCGAAGGAAGGCACGCCCGACACCAAGCTCGACTGGCGCCTGCACTTCTACCCGTGGTGGAAGAAGGCCGCCTACCGCATGTCCGACGAGGACACGAAGCTCGTCGTCATCAGCGACCGCATGCGGATCTACTTCGACAAGAAGCAGCAGGAGTGCGGCACCAAGTTCGACGCCAACCAGCGCGCGTGGTACGTCAAGAAGCAGGAGACGCTCGGCCGCAAGATGAAGCGCGAGCACCCCTGCGACCCCGACGAGGCGTTCGAGCAGGCCGCAGAGGGCGCCGTCTTCGGCGAGGAAATGACCTCGGTCCGCGAGAACGGCCGCATCACCGTCGTCCCGCTCGACGTGAACTACCCGGTCAACACCTTTTGGGACTTCGGCCTGGGCGCGCGCAACCCGATCTGGCTGCACCAGCGCATCGGCCTGCAGAACCGATGGGTGAAGTACTTCGACGACTTCGGCAAGGGGCTCGGATGGTGGTGGCGCCACATCGAGAAGTGGCGCATGGAGCACGGTGAGTTCGCCTGGGGCACGCACTTCCTGCCGCACGACGCCGACGCCGAGATCCTGGGCGAGAGCGTGACGACCAAGCACCGCATCCTCGAGACGGCGGGCATGCGAAACATCGAAGTCGTCGCGCGCGTGGCGGACAAGCAGACCGCCATCGACCTGATGCGCGTGAAGCTCGTCGCCGACAACTGGTTCGACCGCATCGAGTGCGACGAGGGCCTCAAGGCGATCGACAACTATCAGTTCGAGTGGAACGACAAGATGCAGCGGTACGGCAACGAGCCCATGAAGAACTGGGCGGCGCACGGGTCCGATGCATGGATGCAGTACGCCCAGGCCGACGACGCCGGCCTCATCAGCGGCGCTCACAGCGACAAGGCCGACAAGGCGATGCGCAACTTCGTCAACCGTCAACGGAGGGCGCTATGAGCGTGCTTCAACTGGCCGTGCTGTCGGTCTGCCTCGTGGTCGTCGGTGCCGCTGCTGCCCTGGCGCCGGCCTCGACGGAGAACACGCCGACCTCCGACTACTCCGGCTACTGGCTGTGCAAGGACGGGCGGCCAGCCGGCATGGTCATCACGACCTCGCGCGCGATCACGCTGCGCATGACGTTCCCCGACACCAACCCTTGCGCGGAGCCGGAGCCGGCGGCGCCGAAACCGACTCGCCGGAGCATCTGATGCACGTCTCACCCATCGAAGGCCCGGACGGGTCCGCTGTGTTCAAGGCCGGCGGCGACAACTCCTGGCGCACCGGCACGATGAAGGGCTGGAACTGGAGCCTCGAGTGGGCCAAGAGTGGCCGCAAGTTCCCGCGCGTGCTCGTCATCTGGCCCGAGACGCAGGGCATCGGCACCAAGGCCGGCTTCTGGACGATCGCTCACACCGCCATGGTGGAGTTCCTCGACTTCGACCGCGACGGCATCGCCACCGGCAAGCCGTCGGACCTCCTGTTCGTCGAGGCGCGCTACGGCCTCGAGATCATGGGCAAGGACCCGAACGACAAGCAGGCGCTGTTCGGCCTCGTCGACCTCGTTGTCGCACGCGGCCCGGACATGGCGCTGCAGCCGATCGCGCCGATGCACGTCAAGCAGCGGCTGATGGACAACAACCCGATGTGGGAAATGACCGCGACCAACAAGGCCACGGGCAAGACCATCGACGAGAGCGCAGTCTGACCATGGCACGCCGACCGCCCATCAAGCCGCAGCCTCGCACCGAGGACAAGCGGCCGCCGAAGCCGAACCGCGAGGCGATCCTGAGCGCCCAGGCGATCGTCGACGCCCAGCTCGCCGTGAAGGACAGCGACGGCGCCGGCACCCCTGGCGACGCTGCCCAGCCAGCCGACAGCTACAGCCCCGAGGCGAAGACGCTTGCCGAACGCCACGAGCAGCGCATGGCGTGGTTCTACGACGAGGCGAGCGCCCAGGCAGCGAATCGGCGCCTGATGGCACGCGACGAGGCCGCCTACGACAACGACCAATGGACCCGCGAAGAGGCCGAGACGCTCAAGGAGCGCGGCCAGGAGCCCATCGTCTACAACGAGATCGCGCCGACGATCGACTGGCTCATCGGCACCGAGCGCCGCAGCCGCGTCGACTTCTACGTGACGGCCGAAGACGACGGCGACGAGGCCACCGACGACGCGATCAACAAGACCAAGCTGCTCAAGTACCTCGACGACTCTTTCCAGCACAGTGGGATCCGAAGCTTGGAATTCACGTGACTTGAAGTCGCGGC
>JADMIO012757364.1_pt1 | contig 69018 bp, 61 predicted proteins | sample 8958161 | NCBI WGS metagenome assembly JADMIO01 (sample SAMN16585339, study PRJNA669376) | soil metagenome | isolation source: Crop rotation soil | place: USA: Cullars Rotation, Alabama | collected 2011 | reverse complement strand
GGCCGCGACTTCAAGTCACGTGAATTCCAAGCTTCGGATCCCACTGTGCTGGAAAGCCCGGCGGGCTTCACCGGCACGCCATTTCCGAAGGACGAACCCGCGGCACCGAATCCGCCTGACGGGGCTGTGATCGATTACGTGCTGGCCGCTCCGACCGCCTCGCCCGTTGTCCTCGTCATCCGTGATGCGTCGGGGAACGAGGTGCGACGGTACTCGAGCCAGGACGCTCGTCCGGCCGTCAACCTGGCGCGGCTCGCGTACGCGCCAGAATGGGAGCCGGCGCCCGTGACGCTCTCGGCCGCTCCCGGCCTCCATCGTTTCGTCTGGCCGCTCCGCTACGCCGCCGCGGCCGGCCTCGGGCACGGTCCATTCGACGACGGCGTATGGGCGCGGCCGGGACGCTACACGGTGGAGCTCGTCGTGGATGGGAAGACGTTCACGCACCCGCTCGAGGTGCGACCCGATCCACGCGTGTCGCTGCCGGCCCTGGCGTATGAGGAGGAGTTCACCTTCGCTCGCCAGGCGGAGGCGGCGCGGGCACGGGTCGCGTCGGCGTACGACGCCGCGTCTCAGTTGCAGCTGTCGGTGACCCGCCGCCGGCTCGAGGCGCACGGCGACGAGCGCTCCGCGCTGCAAGAGTTCGAGCACACGCTTTCGGCAGTCAGCGGCGTCCCGATCTCGGCCAACCCGGCCGACGCATGGTGGCGGCCCGCACGGGCACTCACGACGCTCCGGTACCTGACGGAGACGCTCAGGACGCTGTCACAGGCGATCGACAGCGCGGACGGAGGCCCCTCACCGGACGCACGGGAGGGTCTCGAGAAGATCGCACCGCTCATCGCGCCGGTACTTGCGGAATGGGAGCGCGTCAGCGGTCCCGGGGTGAAGGCGCTGAACGACCGGCTGCGGAAGGCCGGTGCGTCACCCGTGGAGTGATCGTTCTGATGAGCTTCTTCCCGACCGAAGAGTCACCAAGTTATCGCGAACGGCGCGTATAATCCGCCAACCCCGGGAGGTGCTGATGGACGTGCGGCTGCGGACGCTGGTCGTCTGGGCGTGTTTCGGTTTCGTGCTGCTCGCGCCCGCCCGCGCCGGTGCACAAAGCGCCGTCCCGGGTCCGTGTGTCGACGGCGAGCTGCGGAGCGGTGCCAGGATACGCATCTGCGTGCCCCTCGTAGGCTGGAACGGCGGCCTCGTGCTCTACGCACACGGCTTCGTGTCGCCGGCGCTGCCGCTCGGCTTCTACCAGACCGCGCTGCCCGACAACACCCCGCTCGACCAGGTGCTGCAGGCGCAGGGATTTGCGTTCGCCACGACCAGCTATCGCCGGAACGGTTTGAACATCCTCGAGGGCATCCAGGACATCCGGGATCTCCTGGCAAAGTTCAAGAAGTCATATCCAGGCGTGCTGCGGACCTATGTCGTGGGCCTGTCGGAGGGCGGCCTCGTGGCCACGCTCCTGGCCGAACGGTCGCCAGAGCTCTTTTCCAGCGCGCTCGCGCTGTGCTCGCCTATCGGCAGCTTCCGAAAGCAGGTGGACTACGTCGGCGACTTCCGGGTGCTCTTCGACTATTACTTCCCCGGGCTCATTCCGGGCTCGCCGGTGAACATCCCTCTCGCGGTGATGCAGTCGTGGGACTCCCAATACGTCCCGACGATCGCCGCGGCCCTCGCGACGCACGCGGACAGGACGGCTGAGCTCCTGCGCGTGGCCAAGGCCCCGTACGACCCCGCGACAGAGGCCACTGCGGTCAACACCGCGCTCGACCTGCTGCGCTACAACGTGTTCGCGACCAACGATGCAGCGGCACGGCTGGGTGGCAATCCGTATGGCAACGCCACCCGGTGGTACTTCGGATCCTCGAACGACCTGCGCCTGAATCTCCTGGTGCGACGGTTCACCGCCGCGAACGCCGCCGTTCGCGCGATGCGGCTGTACGAGACCAGCGGGCAGCTTCCGATCCCTCTCGTCACGCTGCACACGCTGACCGACGACATCGTGCCTGCGTGGCACGAGCTGCTCTACCTCGCGAAGGCAGATCCATTCGCGCACGGCGCCTTCCTGCCGTTGCCCGTGAAGCGATATGGCCACTGCACCTTCACGAATGACGAGGTGCTCGGCGCGTTCGGCTTGATGGTCAGTCAACCTTAGTCTTCGCCGGGGTACGGGATGACGGGGAGACCATCCCCGGCGCCACAACGATTGTGCCGCGATCACTCGCTGCGAGGTCGGGATTGGTCTCGTTCCCTCCCAACCCCGGCCGAATCAGGCTGTGAGGCTGATCACCCCGCCCTTCGCGGTCTGGATGTCGAGGACGACGCCGCGGGGGGGTGGCGTCGTGCGCACCTTCGCGCGGTTTGCGATCTCGGGCGGCCCCGGATCGTGCATCCGGTAGAAGACACTGGGGTGATCACCGGACGCCTCTCGCACGCTGCCGCCACTGAGGCGAAGCGGGCGCTGCACGCGCACGCGCGCGAGTCCGCCGAGCGACGAGCGCACCGTGAGCGATGTCACCTCGCGATTGGCCCAGGCGACGTCGAACTCGAACCCGCCACGAGCCCGGAGGCCTGTGACGCGCCCCGCCGCCCACGCGGATGGCAGCGCCGGCAGCACGTGGATTTCGCCTGCGTGGCTCTGGAGGAGCATCTCGGCGATGCCGGCGGCCGCGCCGAAGTTGCCGTCGATCTGGAATGGCGGGTGTGCATCGAACAGGTTCGGATAGACGCCGCCACCGCCCATGTAATTGACGCGGCTGGTGTCCACGAGCTTCAGCAGATTGCCGAGCATGCGGTACGCGTGATCGCCGTCGAGCAGCCGCGCCCACTGGTTGATCTTCCACGCGAGGCTCCATCCCGTTCCCCCGTCGCCACGCTGTTCGTGTGACCGCCGCACCGCCGCGAAGAGCTCGGGCTGCCGCCACGTGATGTGCCGGGCCGGGTGCAGCCCGAACAGGTGCGAGAAGTGTCTATGTTCGGGCTCGGGATCCTTGAACTCCTCGATCCACTCGAGCAGCTGCCCTTCCGTCCCGATCCGGTACGGCAGGAGCCGCCGGCGGGCGCGTTCGAGTTCCGCGGTAAAGGGCCCGTCGATCTTCAGCACGTCGGCCGCATCCATGACATTCGCGAAGAGGTCGCGGATGAGCGCCATGTCCATCGTGGACGCCATGGACACGGCCGCCTGCTGCCCGTCAGCCGTGAGGAACTTGTGCTCGGGCGATGTTGAGGGCGAGGTCACGAGGTGCCCGGCGCCGTCCTCGATCAGCCAGTCGAGGCAGAACTCCGCCGCGCTTTTCATGACCGGGTAGGCACGGGCGCGCAGGTACTCGACGTCCCCGCCGAACAGGAAGTGCTCGTACAGATGCTGTGACAGCCACGCACCCGCCATGGGCCAGAACGCCCAGACGGGATCGCCCTCGCCGAAGTTGCCAACCGGCCCGGTCTGCCGCCACAGGTCGCTGTTGTGGTGCGCCGTCCAGCCGCGCGCGCCGTAGTTCACCGTCGCCGTCTTCCGGCCGTTCACGGCGAGCTGCTCGACGAACGCGAGCAGCGGCTCGTGCAGCTCCGCGAGATTGGTCGTCTCGGCCGGCCAGTAGTTCATCTCGGTGTTGATGTTGATCGTGAGGTTCGCGCTCCACGGCGGACGCGTCTCGTCGTTCCAGATGCCCTGGAGGTTCATCGGCTGCGAGCCGGCACGGCTGGCCGCAATCGTGAGATACCGCCCGTAGTGGAACAGCAGGGTGACGAGTCCTGGATCCGCGGCACCGAACTTTTCCACGCGCTCGCTGGTCGGGAGCTCGGGAGGCGCCTTTGCGGAGCCGAGGTCGAGCGTGACGCGGTTGAAGAGCGCCTGGTGATCGGTGACGTGCTCGGCGCGCAGGACGCTCCACGATCGCGCTCGCGCGGCCGCCAGGTCTGCGCGCGCGGCGGTTGCCGGATCCACGCCGGTCGTCGCCGGCGAGCGATCGTAGCCGGCGAAGCTGGTGCCGAGCGCCACGACGATCGCGGCCGACCTCGCACCCTCGACACGGATGCCGTCATGCGTGACGCGTGCGATCCCGCCCTCCTCCAGCTGCACCGCGGCCTGCGCCTCGAATCGCATCCCGGCATCGTCTCTGTACTGGACCGGATCGTCGGCGGAGTGATAGTTCGGGTCGCTGTGTGCCGGCGCATATCCGCGCATGACGAGCACATCGCCATCTGCCGCTGTGGCATACCGCAGCTGGCTCTGGAAGCGTGCGGTGAATCGCACGAGGCCGGGCGACTTGTCGGCGACGATGTGGATGACAAGGACGCGGGCGGGGTGGCTGACGAACGACAGCCGAGCGTGATGGACGCTCGCGATGCGGTACTCGGTCGTAATAAGGGCCTGCGAGAGATCGAGACTGCGAGCGTAGTCGGACGCGGCGTCACCGTGGTCGTACGTGAGGATCAGGTCGCCGAGCGGCATGTAGGCCTCGGTGAACACGCCTTGCAGTTTCTTCGCGAGCCGATCCGCATCGACGTACCGTCGTTCGGCCACCGCGCGGCGTACCTCCGGCAGCGCGTCCTTCGCGCCTGGGTTGTTCCACTCACGCGGACCGCCCGACCAGAGCGTGTCGTGATTCAGCTGGAACCGGTCCGTGCCGATGCCGCCGAACACCATCGCTCCGATGTGCCCGTTGCCGATGGGCAACGCTTCGACCCACTTCGACGCCGGTCGCGTATACCGGAGCAGTGGGGCATCAACCGCGAGCGGTGGACTCGCGGGCCCTTGGGACAATGGCGAGGCGGCGAGCTCGAGCTGCGACGCGGCGGCCGAGACGAGAATGGATTGGAGGAACTCGCGACGGTGCATGCGCGCGATTTTACCTGCTCGGCACGTTCGACCATCGCGCGCGGATTCCTACGGGCGACAGCCTGGCGGAGTGCAGGTCTCGTCGCGTTCAGAGGTAGTGCTTCGGGCCTGCAGCGTGCGATCCGCAGCCCGAAGCCTGCCCTACTTGGCGCCCTTCTCCTTGAGCCACTTTCGCGCGTTGCGGTGGATCGTGCGGTGCTGCCGCTTCTGTTCCTGCTGCGCCAGCACGTCCTGCTTCCGCGCCAGGTGCTCGAGCTCACGCTGGAGCTTGTGAAAGTTCTCCAGCCGTTCTGCAGAGAGCCGTCCGTCTGCCACAGCGTTCTTCACGGCACACCGCGGCTCGGTGTCGTGGCGGCAATCCTGGAAGAAGCACTCCCGTGCGAGCGTGGCGATGTCGTCGAAGGTCTCCTGCAGCCCCTCGTCGGCGGACCAGAGCTGCAGCTCGCGCATGCCCGGAGTGTCGATGAGGAGCGCGCCGCCGGGCAGCCGCACCAGTTCACGGTGGGACGTCGTGTGCCGTCCGCGCTGGTCGCTCTCGCGCACTTCGGCCGTCCGCTGCCGTTCTTCTCCCAGGAGCCGATTGATCAGCGTGGACTTGCCGACACCTGACGACCCGACGAGCGCGATGGTCTGCCCCGGCTGCAGGTACGGGCCGAGCGCCTCCAGCCCTCGATCGAACTTCACCGACACGAGGTGCACCGGGACGCCGGTCCCGACGGGCCCGAGCTCCCCCAGTACGGCGTCGGCGGCGGCGTCGGCGATGAGGTCCGCCTTGTTCAGCAGAATGACCGGGTTGGCGCCGCTCTCCCATGCGGTCGCGAGGTAGCGCTCCAGCCGGCGCGGATTGAAGTCGTGATCCAGGCCGGTCATGAGAAACACGGTGTCCACATTGGCCGCCACGAGCTGCTCGGTGGTCTCGGCGCCGGCCACCTTCCGCGAGAACAGGCTCTTGCGCGGCAGCACCGCGTGGATCGTCCCGCGGTCCCCCGTCTCGCTTCGGCGGACGACCACCCAGTCGCCCACGGCCGGCAGGTCGCGGCGGCCCTTCGCGTCGTGGCGCAGCCGCCCGCTGACCTCCGCTAGCATCTCGCCATCCTCCCGGTACACCCGGAAGGTGGCCCCGTACGCGACGCCCACCCGCGCAGGCACGAAGCCCTGCTCGGCGTACGGTGCGAAAGCCTCGGCCTCGCGAGCGGTCCAGCCAAGGGCGGACAAAGACATGCCGGCGTCAGACGGCGGACCGCAGCCTGCAGGCAGCGTCGGGCCTCAGGCCTGACATGGCCTGGAGGCCCTCGCCTGAAGCGTGCGGCCTGGCGCGAGGCCACTCATTTGCCTTCGCCGGGCGCGACCTGGTTGAGCGGCACATCCCAGTGTGCCTCCAGGATCTCGAAGCGGCGCTGTTCCTCTTTCGCGTAGGTCGCCTGATCGGGATACAGCTGTTTGATGAGCTCCGCCTCGGACGCACCCCCAGGCGCGTCGTCCCGCGCGACGAGCTCGACCGCAAACGTCCAGTCGGCGCGTCCGTCACCGTGGTAACGCGGCACGTACGTCTTCACCGACACGAAGTGGCCCGCCTTCTCCTGCGCCTTGAGCAGCGGCAGGTGATTCCTAGCGAACAGCCGGACGAATTCGTCCTGATACCCCCACTTGACCTTGTAGAAGTACCAGGTCGTCGTCGTTCCTTTCGCCGCGGTTTGCGCGGCCGGCGCCTGAGCCTCAGGCGCGGCGAGAGCGAGCGAGACCACGAACACCGAGACGAGCACGGCACGCAGCATCCAGTCCTCCGTGCATCCTCGGGCGACCGGCGTCAGCCGTGCGCTCGAGGCAGGCAGGGCTGCCGCCCCGCCAACAGGGTGAGAGGCGTCGATTATACGGGCAGCCTGCGAAAGCCCCCCGTTCGAACGCATATAAATTGTAGTTATGAAGTTTGCATAATCAGAAGCGCCTGTTGTAGAGTGGCCGGACCGTGCGCATCGCCTATCAGGGAGAACCCGGCGCGTACAGCGAGGCCGCCGCGCTCCGTTACTCGGACCACGCCGACGTGCTGCCCTGCGAGTCATTCGACGAGGTCTTCGAGGCGGTCGAGTCCGGGCGGGCCACGCACGGCATCCTCCCGGTCGAGAACTCGATTGGCGGCAGCATCCATCGCAACTACGATCTGCTGATCGAGCACGACCTTCCCATCGTCGGCGAGGTCGAGCTGCCCATCCAGCATCACTTGCTGGCGCTTCCGGGTACGCAGATCGCCCAGGTCTCGCGGATCTACTCGCATCCCCAGGCGCTGGCGCAGTGCGAGAAGTTCCTGCGCGAGCTGCCGGGCGTGCGCGTGAATGCGACGTACGACACCGCGGGCAGCGCCAAGCTGATCAAGGAGCAGCAGCTCCGGGACGCCGGCGCGATTGCGTCGGAGCGCGCGGCGGCCGTGTTCGGGCTCGACGTGCTTCGGTCCGACATCCAGGACTACTCGGACAACATCACGCGCTTTCTGCTCATCAGCCGCGTGACCGATCCGGAAGCGCCCGCCGACAAGACGACGATCGTGTTTTCCCTGGACAATCAGCCCGGCGCGCTCTTCAAGGCGCTGAGCGTTTTCGCGCTGCGCGATCTCGACCTGACGAAGGTCGAGTCGCGGCCGATCCGCGGCCGGCCGTGGGAGTACCTGTTCTATCTCGACATCCCCGTGAGCGGGCAGGACCTGCGCTGCGCCAGGGCGCTCGTGCACCTGGCCGAGTTCGCGCGGACGGTGCGGACGCTCGGGTCGTACCCGAGCTGGAAGACCCGCGAGGCTGCCGCGCGCACCGCCGAGGCCCAGGCATGAGTGACACGCAGTTCATCCGCACGAGCGACGTGCTGCTGCGCGGCCCGCACCGGGCCGCCGCCCGCGCGATGCTCCACGCCGTGGGTTTCGACGACGAGGCGCTGAAGAAGCCGATCGTGGGCGTCGCGAACACGTGGATCGAGATCGGTCCGTGCAACTACCACCTGCGGGAGCTCGCCGCGGCCGTCAAGGACGGCATTCGCGCGGCGGGCGCGACGCCGATGGAATTCAACACGGTCTCCATCAGTGACGGGATCACGATGGGCACCGACGGCATGCGCGCGTCGCTCATCAGCCGCGAGGTCATCGCAGACTCCATCGAGCTCGTGGCACGGGGCAACAGCTTCGACGCCGTGATCGCGCTCTGCGGGTGCGACAAGACGATCCCGGGCACCGCGATGGCGATCGCGCGACTGAACCTGCCCGGCCTGGTCCTCTACGGCGGCTCGATTGCGCCGGGACGCTTCCAGGGACACGACGTCACGATCCAGGACGTGTTCGAGGCGGTCGGTGCGCACGCGTCGGGACGGATGACCGACGCGGAGCTCGCCGATCTCGAGGCCCACGCGTGTCCGGGCGCCGGTGCCTGCGGCGGACAGTTCACGGCGAACACGATGGCCACGGTGCTCGAGTTCCTTGGCATCGCGCCGATGGGCAGCGGCGACGTGCCCGCGACGGATCCGAAAAAGGCGGACGTCGGCCGCGCGGCCGGCGCGCTCGTCGTCGAGCTCCTGAAGCGCAATCTCCGGCCGCGAGACATCCTGACGAAGGACGCGTTCGACAACGCGATGGCCTCTGTCGTCTGCACCGGCGGATCGACCAACGCGGTGCTTCACCTGCCGGCGATCGCGCGCGAGGTCGGCCTCTCGCTGCCCATCGACGAATTCGATCGCATCAGTCGCAAAACACCGCTCCTCGCGGACCTCAAACCCGGTGGCCGGTTCGTCGCGAACGACCTGCACGCAGCCGGCGGGATCCGCCTGGTGGCAAAACGCCTGTCGGACGCGGGCCTGCTCAAGAAGGACGCGATCACGGTGACGGGCCGTGCGATCGGGGCCGAGGCGGCAGAGGCGACCGAGACCCCTGGCCAGGAAGTGCTGCGGCCACTCGGCAGCCCGCTCAAAGAGACCGGCGGGCTCGTGATCCTTCGGGGGAACCTTGCGCCTGAAGGCTGCGTGGTCAAGGTCGCGGGACACAATCGTCTCCACCATCGCGGGCCGGCGCGCGTCTTCGACAGCGAGAAGGCGGCGCTCGCGGCCGTCCTCGCCAGCCAGATCCGGCCGGACGATGTGGTGGTGATTCGGTATGAAGGACCGGCGGGCAGCCCCGGCATGCCGGAGATGCTGGCGGTGACCGGCGCGCTCGTGGGACAGGGACTCGGCGATTCGGTTGCGCTCATGACGGATGGGCGGTTCTCCGGCGCGACGCACGGGTTCATGGCAGGTCACGTCGCTCCCGAAGCGGCGCGCGGCGGACCCATCGCGGCGCTGCGCGAAGGCGACATCGTCGTCTTCGATGTGAACACGCGGCGGCTGGACGTGGAACTGTCGGACGCCGAAATCGAGACGCGACTGGCTGGATGGCAGCCGCCGGCACCGCGGTATGGTTCGGGCGTGTTCGCGAAGTATTCGAAGCTGGTGTCTTCGGCCGCACTCGGCGCGGTCACGGGGTGAATTCAAGGGCGCCAGCCATCGGCCCTCAGGCAAACGGCTGAAGGCTGAAGCCTGAGGGCGGAAGCGCGAACGAAGAAGTGAGTGAGCATATGAAAAAAACTGGCGGCCAGATCCTGTGGGAATGCCTCGTCAAGCAGGGCGTGCACACCGTTTTTGGGTATCCGGGCGGCGCGATCCTGCCGGCGTACGACGCGATGACGCAGTACCCGATCCGGCACATTCTCGTGCGCCACGAGCAGGGGGCCACGCACATGGCCGACGGCTTCGCGCGCGCGACCGGTGAGGTCGGTGTCGCCATCGCCACATCCGGCCCGGGCGCGACGAACATGGTGACCGGCATCGCGACGGCCATGCTCGACTCTTCGCCGATCGTGTGCATCACCGGCCAGGTCGGCAGCAAGCTGATTGGCACTGACGCCTTCCAGGAAACCGATATCACTGGCGTCACCCTGCCGGTCACCAAGCACAACTACCTGGTGACCCGCGCGGAGGACGTCGCGCCGACCGTGCGTGAAGCGTTCCTCGTGGCCAGCTCCGGGCGGCCCGGACCGGTGCTGATCGACATCACCAAGGACGCGCAGCAGTCGTCGGCGGAGTTCGACTGGGACGGCGCGGCGCCGACGCTGCGCGGGTATCGGCCGGACTATCGCCCCGCCCAGGTCGATCTCTCGAAGGCCGCCGCGCTGATCAAGTCCGCGGAGCGCCCGATCATCCTGGCGGGTCGCGGGATCATCATGTCGGACGCCGGCGAGCTCGTGCGGCAGTTCGCGGAACGGACCAACACGCCGATCGCCATGACCTTGCTCGGTCTCGGCGGCATCCCCGCCGACCACCCGCTGAACCTCGGCATGATGGGCATGCACGGCGAGGCCTGGGTCAATACCGCGATCCAGGAAGCCGACCTGCTCCTCGCCTTCGGCATGCGGTTCGACGACCGCGTGACCGGCAACCTGAAGACGTACGCCCCGACGGCAAAGAAGATCCACGTCGAGATTGATCCGGCCGAGATCAACAAGAACGTGAAGGTCGATGTCGCGCTCGTCGGTGATCTGCGCGAGGTGCTGACCGAGCTGCTGCCGCTCGTGCCTCCTGTCGATCATGAAGCGTGGGTGTCACGCATCGGATCGCTGAAGGGCGACTCCGCGGTGCGAGACATCCAGAACCTGCCCGACAGCGGTCATCTCTACGCGGCGCACGTGATCAACGACCTGTGGCGCGAGACGAAGGGCGAAGCGGTCGTCGTGACCGATGTCGGCCAGCACCAAATGTGGGAGGCGCAGTACTACAAGCACAACACCCCGCGATCCCTCATCACCTCCGGCGGGCTGGGCACGATGGGCTTCGCGCTGCCCGCGGCCGTCGGCGCGAAGGTCGCGCGCCCGGATGCGGAGGTCTGGGTGGTCGTCGGCGACGGCGGCTTCCAGATGACGATGTGCGAGCTCGCGACGATCGTGCAGGAGAACATCGACGTCAAGATCGCGATCATCAACAACGGGTATCTCGGCATGGTGCGCCAGTGGCAGGAGTTCTTCTACGAGAAGCGCTACGCCGCCACGCCGCTCGTGAACCCGGACTTCGCCAAGCTGGCGCAGGCGTTCGGCATCAAGTCGATGTCCGTGTCGTCGCGTGCGGACGTCGTGCCCGCGGTCGCCGACGCGCGCGCGCACAAGGGTCCGGTGCTGATCGACTTCCAGGTCGAGCAGGAAGACTCGGTGTACCCGATGGTGCCGGCCGGCGCCGACCTGCACGCGATGATCAGGCGGCCTTCACCGATCGTCGAGACGGCGGCCGACTGAGGACCCAAGGGCCTGAGCGCTAAGGGCTCGAGGCCCTCGGGCCCTTGGGCCCTTGGGCTCAACAAGGATCAGAGAGATGCTCCACACTCTTGCCGTTTATGTCGAAGACAAGCCCGGCGTTCTGAACCGGGTGGCATCGCTTTTCCGGCGCCGCGCGTTCAACATCGATTCCTTGACCGTCGGACACACCGAGCAGCCCGGCGTGTCGCGCATGACCATCGTGTGCGATGTCGACGAGGCCAGCATCCGGCGCGTCGAGGCGAACGTCTACAAGCTGGTCAACGTACTGCGCGTCGATGACCTCACGACGCAGCCCGCCGTCGAGCGCGAGCTTGCGATGATCAAGGTCTCCGCCACGCCTGAGACCCGCGCGCAGGTGCTCCAGCTCGCCGACGTCTTCCGTGCCCGCGTCGTCGATGTCTCCGCCGAGTCGCTGATCGTCGAGACGACGGGCACGGGCGAGAAGATCGACCGGCTGCTCGACGTGCTGCGGCCGTATGGAGTGCTCGAAATGGTCCGCACCGGTCTGGTCGCAATGGCGCGCGGCAAACGGCCCGCCGCGACCGTCGAAGACCGATTCGCGGGTGTCGAGGTTGAAGACGCAGGGGTGTCGTACTCGGTCTGAGCACCGGATCGGTGAGTGGTCCGGCGCGCACCGGCCACCATGGACCGCGACCGGCAGCGACGCCCCGTGCATCCCGCACCACCAGCAACGACAGGAGAGAAATGGCCACGATCTATTACGACAAGGACGCAGACCTCTCGCTGATCCAGGCGAAGAAGGTCGCGGTCATCGGGTATGGCTCGCAGGGGCATGCGCACGCGCTGAACCTGAAAGACAGCGGCGTGGACGTCGCGATTGGTCTCGCCGACGGCAGCAAGTCTGCGGCGAAAGCCGCGGCAGCCGGCCTCGCGGTAAAGAACGTCGCCGACGCGTCGAAGTGGGCGGACGTCATCATGATCCTGACGCCCGATACGACTCAGCCGAAGATTTACCGCGAGTCGATTGAGCCTCACCTCGCCCCGGGCAAGACACTGATGTTCGCCCACGGCTTCAACATCCGCTTCGGCACGATCAAGCCGCCGGCCGGCGTGGACGTGTCAATGGTCGCGCCGAAGTCGCCCGGTCACCGGGTCCGCGAGCTCTACGTCGAAGGCGGTGGCACGCCCGCACTCCTCGCCATCGAGCAGAACGCGACCGGGAAGGCCAAAGAGCTCGGCCTTTCGTACGCAAAGGGCATCGGCACCACCCGCGCAGGAGTGCTGGAAACGACCTTCAAGGAAGAGACGGAGACCGACCTGTTCGGCGAGCAGGCGGTACTGTGCGGAGGCGTCAGCGCGCTCATCAAGGCTGGGTTCCAGACGCTCATCGACGCCGGGTACCAGCCCGAAATCGCGTATTTCGAATGCCTCCACGAGCTCAAGCTGATCGTGGATCTGATCTACCGCGGCGGGCTCAATTACATGCGGTATTCGATCAGCGACACGGCGGAGCACGGCGACTACACGGGCGGCGCTCGCGTGATCACGGACGCGACCCGTGCGGAGATGAAGAAGATGCTCGCCGAGATCCAGGACGGCACCTATGCCCGCAACTGGATCGCCGAGAACGAAAAGGGTCGGCCCTGGTTCAACGCCACGCGCGCGCGCGAGCAGTCACAGGTGCTCGAGGACGTCGGCGCAAAGCTTCGCGCGATGATGCCCTTCCTCAACCCGGTCACCATCAGGCCTGACGGTCAGGGCGTCTAGACCGGACCCCCGAGTCTCAACCTCACGGGGCAGGACTTGCGTCCTGCCTCCGTCCCTTTTCGCTCTCCATTCTCCACGTGTGCGCAGAGCAGCGATGACGCTCTGCTCCACGTTCCTGTCGGCTGGCTGACGACATCTCTTAATAATTTAGTTGTTGACAACCTCCTGCGTGAGGGGTAGGGTTGAACAACTCCTAAATAATTAGGAGCAACGAGACACCCGACGCGTATGCCACGCCGTAAATCACCCGCGCTCACCGACGCAGAGCTCCGCATCATGAACGTGCTGTGGGAGCGCGGGCACGCCACCGTGGGCGAGGTGGTTGGCGGGATCAAAGGGCCGAAGAAGCCGGCGTACAACTCGGTGCTCACCATTCTGCGGATCCTGGAGCGGAAATCGTACGTGACGCACCAGAAGGAAGGGCGGGCCTTCTCGTGGGTGCCCGCCATCGGTCGCAGCGACGCGCGACGCGGGGCGCTCTCGCACGTACTCAGCCGTTTTTTCGACGGCTCACCCGAGTTGCTCGTGTTGAACCTGATTGGACGCGACGAACCGCAACCGGAGGACGTCGAGCGCGTGCGTGAGCTCATTCGCAGGAGCCGGGAGAGAGCACGATGACCGAACTCGTCGAGTGGCTGTGGCAGGGGCTCGTGCTCGTCTTCGTCGGGGCGGTCGCACTCCGCGTCTCCCGCAGGCTCGACGCGGCAAGCCGCTACGCGATCTGGTGGGGCGTGCTGCTTGCGGTGCTGGCTCTTCCGTTCATCCCGGCCATCGCCACTGAGCGCGTCATCCATGCGACGAATTCGATGTCCGCGGCCGTCGCCCGGCCAGGTAGCACTCCTCTCGCGATGCCGCCCCCGCCTGACTGGCTCGTCGCAGTCGTCGTCGGCGCGTGGCTCGGCTCGGTGGTCCTCGGCCTGTGCCGGCTCGCTTACGGCATGGCCTCGGCCTGGCGTCTGCGCAGGCTGAGCCTCGAAGTCGCCGGGACCCTCCAGCGCCGCCTGCCGATGTGGATGGCGACCCGAGGAAGCCGTCGGGCCATCTCACTGCGCCATTCGGCAGGGATCCGATCGGCGTGTGTGGCCGGAGGGCCGCGGCCAGCGATCGTCCTGCCATCCGACTGGCTCGATACGCTCAATCTCGACGCGCTCGACCAGGTGGTGATCCACGAACAGGCCCATCTGGATCGCTTCGACGACGTGGCGCGCGTGATCGAGGCGGTCATCGAGTGTTTTGCAGGATGGCACCCGGCCGTACGGTTCGCCCTCGCACGACTGGACATCGAGCGCGAAGCCGCCTGCGACGATCGGGTCGTGTTGCGCACGGGCGAAGCGGCACGGTACGCAAGCTGCCTGGCGGATGCCGCCGCCACTGTCCATGGTGGAGCGCTCGAGCCGCAACTGCTGCCTCGCGTGTTCGGGCGCGTCTCTGCGCTCCAGGTGCGCGTTGCGCGCGTGCTGGATGGGAGCCGGTCCCGGCGCGCTCGCCTGCGGCCGGCAGTCGTGACGTCAGGTGTCGTACTCCTCAGCGTGTCGGTATTGGCGGCGGGACAGCTGGACCCGATTCTCGTGTTCGAGCAGCGCCAGGTTGCCGCGCGCTTCTCGCCCTCGGCTCTCACCCGGCCCGAAGCGCCTCTATTGGGAGCGCTGCCGTCGGTTATGGGCGAACCGACAGCGGTGACGAGCCGCATCCCGCCGCGCCCGTCACGTCGAGTCGCGCGTCCACACACAGGAACGGCGCCCCTCGCGCTCGCCTCCGAACAGGCGCCAGAAGCCGATGCTGCGCCAATTGCCACCCCGACGGGGAGCCAGTCTTCGATGACCGTGCTCACCTCGCGCACACTCGACGTCACGTTTCACCCCCCCGCTGCACTACCGCCGCGTGGTCCCGTCGACACGGACCATGCATCGCCGTGGACGTGGTCCACGGCCGCGCAAGGCGGGGTCGCTCTCGCAAATGCAGCCGGACGCGGCGGAGTCGCGGTAGGTACTAGCTCCAAGAAAGCCGGAGCGGCGATCGGCGGATTCTTCGCCCGGGCAGGCCGGGCGGTCGGCAAAAACTTCTAGATTCCGTCACCGCTTGAGACTCGCCCCGTAAGCACGAAACTTGCGGTTCAGCTGCGGCGATGTCTGGCGCGAGGTGCGCGATGCGTGTGTTCCTGGTCAATCCGAGTCATCTGTCATTTGGCGTCGCCGTCATCACCCCACGGTGGCTATACGTGCTGGCCGCAGCAACACCGGAGCGCTGGGGCGATCCCATCGTTTGCGACGAGACGCTCGAGCCATTTGATCTTGACCGCATTCGTCCAGGCGACGCGGTCGGCATCGGCATCCACACCGGTAACGCCCTGCGCGGGTACGAGGTGGGACGTGCCGCACGCGAGCGTGGGGCACATGTCGTGTTCGGCGGCATCCACGCCACGCTGTACCCGAACGAGGCCCACGAGCTCGGTGGAGCGCACGCGGTCGTCCGCGGTGACGGCGACGCGGTCTGGGCCACGGTGCTCGACGCCTGCGCGAACGGGACGCCGCAGCAGGTGTATGAAGCAGGCAGAATCGACGCACAGTCGTTCAAGCCGGCCCGTTGGGACCTGCTGCCCGAGGGGCGCTACATGTGGGGATCGGTGCAGACGGTGCGCGGCTGCCCGAAACACTGTTCCTTCTGCTCCGTCTGGCGCACCGACGGCCAGGAGCCCCGGATGCGTGCGGCCGACGTGGTGCTCGAGGAAGTCGTGGCACTCAGGCGACGGGGCTTCCGGTTCATCGCGCTCGCCGACGACAACTTCTACCCCGTTTCGCTGGGCGACCTGGCGCAGGCGCGCCGCCGGGCCGATCCGAGTCGCCTCCACACGCTCGAAGCGCTTCGAGCGGAGCGCTTCGAACTAATGGCGCGGCTCGCGCAGTTGCCGGACGACCTGGTGTTCTACACGCAGATCACCATGGAGGCGGCCGAGGATCCCGCGTTTCTCGACGCGATGCGCGCAGCCCGGATCCGTGGCGCGCTCGTCGGCGTGGAATCCGTCACGCCCGACGGGCTCAAGGATGTGTACAAGGGCTTCAACCTCGCGGGCGATGCACTCGTCGAACGGCTGCAGACCTTCTCGCGGCACGGCATCCACGTGCTCGGCTCGTTCATCTTCGGGCTGCCGAGCGATCGCCCTGAGACGTTCGATGCCACGGCCGACGTCGCGGAGCGCGCCGGTGTGACGTTTGCCCAGTTCGTGATGCTCACGCCGTTTCCAGGCACGGTGGATTTCGAGCGTTGGGAGCGGGATGCCGCGGAGGCCAACGTTTCGATCGGCGGCGTGCCAGTGAGCCGTCATTGGCTCATCCCGCAGGAGATCCGTCCCAAGGTGTACTCGCCGCACCCGGTCATGACCGCCGATGAGATCCGCCAACGGACGCAGGCGACGTGGGACCGCTTCTACGCCCTTCCCCGCGTGTGGGCGCGATCCCGCGCTGTTCGCTCGCTCCGAGCCCGGCTCGCCTTCGTGCTCATCTCGAAGCTGTACCGGCAGATGTACGCGAACACGGGCATCGCCACGGATTCGGCGCGCACGGCTCGATCCGTGCGCTGGGCGCGGCTGCTCGCGCGGCCGTGCCGAAGGCTCTTCGCCGGCCGACCGATGCCTGGACTTCAGGTGCCGGCATGACGCCCCCACGTCCATCCATCCTGCGCGGCGGGGTGGCGGTGGCGATGGTGATGGTCGCCGCTCGGATCGTGACACCCGCGGCGAGCGAACCGGACCAGGTGGCCGCGCTCGCGACTCACGACGGCGTCGTCAAACAGCATCGCTACCGCATGTCGGGGCGGATCCGACCCTTCCTCATCTGGATGGGGCGCGACGACGTGGCTGGCACGTGTGGTGTGGCGAGACGATGGACTCGATGGTCCTGCCTACGACCTGCTGATCGGGACCGATCCCGCGCGGGCGCCTCGCAGGCTCAACCGCTGGGGCTTCGTGGCCGAGCGCGGACGGGCCGGTGCCGGAGACGTCCTCGCACTGATGTCGGGCACGATCGTCGGATCGTTCGCCGAAGCCAACGCCGACGCGACCACCGGATCGGCCGGGGCACGGATCCAGATATTGCACGGGCGGCTCGGCTCCGGGGTGACGGAAGGGCGGGTAAGCCAGCTGTCGTTCCCTCAGGCTCCAACGGTCCACGACCTCGACGATGTGCTCGCGCGCCTGCCCTACGAGGGCACGGCAGCGAAACGGACGTCAGGTGCCGCGCGATCCGATGCGCGACCGGGTCTCCTCACCGCGATCGCCGACCTGCTCGCTGAGCTGGTGCCCGCGGCACAGGTCTCGCCGGCATCGCTCGAAGCCGCATCCAAGCACGCGATCCCGTACACGTTCGGCCGCGACGGGTACGAGTTGCGCGTGCGCTCCGCGCACCTCACGAAGCACCCCGGGCCGAACAATGTGCTGGTGCGTGCGCTCGACACTGAGCTCGAGATCCTCACGGCGGCTACCGGCGCGCGCACTCGCTTCGAGCTCACAAGTGGAGTCGATGGAGCGCTCGCACGTGTGCCGCTGCTCGTGCGGTGGCAGCCACGGTGGTGGCTGGAGGTCGGGCTGCACCTTCAGGACTAGACAGACTAGACCCACGTGTCTCGAGGTGAACTCCGTCGGAATCTCTCGACTGAGTCGCCAGGTTGAGCGAACACGTTCTGAACCCGACCGAGAAACTGAACTCAAGCCTCAGAACTGAGAACTCAGAACTACTGAACTCCAGTGAACGTCGGGGCTAGAGACGCGTCACCGACGCGCCTGGCTGCCGCGAGCCAAATCTCATCAGCGCGCGTCGTAGTACCCTTCTCGAATGTCTCCGAGTCGACGCGCCTTCCTTGCGGCAGCGGGCGCGGCTGCTGCGCACAGCTTCCTTGTTCCGTCCCGTGCGTTCGCAGCACCCGAGTGGCTGGACGCGTACCGCGATCCCGCATCGCGACTGGTCGGCGCCGCATTGTCGGACGCCGCAGCCTGGCGGCGCCTCTCGGTGCTCACGGATACGTTCGGCTCTCGCTTGAGCGGATCGCGATCGCTCGAGGATGCCATCCAGTGGGCCATTCGCGAGATGCAGCGTGACGGGCTCGAGCACGTGCGCGCGGAACCCGTGATGGTCCCCCGATGGGTCCGCGGACGCGAGCGGCTCGACATCACCTCTCCATACCCGACCGGCCTCGTGATGCTCGGACTGGGCAACAGCGTCGGCACGCCACCGGGAGGCATAGAGGCGGAGCTCCTCGTCGTCTCCGGGTTCGACGAGCTCGAGCGCCGCGCCGGTGAAGCAGCCGGACGCATCGTGCTCTTCAACGTGCCCTACGTGGATTACAGCACCACGGTCGTCTACCGGACGAACGGTCCTTCTCGCGCTGCACGCGCCGGAGCCGTCGCGGCCCTGGTCCGTTCGGTGGGACTCGATGGCCTTCGGACGCCCCACACCGGCATGCTGACCTACCAGGGCGATACACCGCAGATTCCCGGGGCCGCAATACCCACCGAAGACGCCTCCAGGCTCGAGCGCATGGTCGCACGCGGACCCGTCCGCCTTCGCCTGACGATGGAGGCGGCCATGCACGAGGACGTGGAATCAGCGAACGTCGTCGCAGAGATCGTTGGTCGGGAGCGGCCGGGCGAGTGCGTGGTCGTCGGCGGCCACTTCGATTCGTGGGACGTGGGGACAGGGGCGGTCGACGATGGCGGTGGGTGCGTGGTGACGTGGGAGGCGGTCCGCCTGATGAAGGCGCTCGAGCTCCGGCCCCGTCGGACAGTCCGCGTTGTGCTGTTCACGAACGAAGAGAACGGGCTGCGCGGCGGCAGCGCGTATCGCGACCGCCATGCCGCCGAGCTCCCCGGTCACGTGCTCATGATCGAATCTGATGGGGGCGTGTTCCGACCGCGAGGGTTCGGGTTCACCGGTCCGATCCGCGCTCGAGAGACCGTCACCACGGTCGCTTCGCTGCTGGCCGGGATCCAGGCGGATCGCATCGGGCCCGCTGGTGGCGGTGCGGATATCGGGCCTGCCGTGCAAGCGGGACAAATACCCGCCATGTCGCTCGACGTCGACACATCACAGTACTTCAAGTATCACCACACCGAGGCCGACACGGTAGACAAGCTCGATCCCGTCGACATGGCGCGGTGCGTGGCCGCTGTCGCCGTCATGTCCTACGTCGTCGCCGACATGCCGCAGCGGCTTGGTGATGAGGTGAGCACGGCCTGAACCGCCGCGCAAGAGCTCGCGGCTCATCTCGGTGCGTGGCACCCGCCTTGCGATTGGCTCTACGACCGCGCACACCGCGCGGCGAGGAGACCAGCGCATGAGCCTGTCCACATACGATCGCGAGCAGTACCGTGAGGGCCAGATCGCCCGAGGCATCGAACAGCAGACCGCGAAAATCCCGTCCGACGTGTTCCTGTGGGCAGCCATCGGGGCCATTGGTGTCTCGGCGACACTGCAGCTCACTGGAAACCGGCAGGTCAGCAACTTCGTGGGCCAGTGGGCACCGACGTTCCTGATCCTCGGCCTCTACAACAAGATGGTCAAGCAGCTCGGCTCGGACCGTACCGAGAACGCGATGTGATGAGGCACGCAACGATGCGGGGCAGGAAACGGTCCTGCCCCGCGCCGAACGATCACGCGGGCGTGATGTTGTGATTCACCCGGAACAGGTTGCCCGGATCGTACTTGGCCTTTGCCGCGGCCAGGCGTTCCAGGTTCGCGCGGTACGTTCCTCGTACGCGCTCTGGTCCTTCGTCGCCCATCAGGAAGTTCACGTACCCGCCACCGGCTGAGTGAGGGTGCAGGGCGAGCCAGTAGTCCCGGGCCCATGAGCTCACGGTCGCGTCGCTCGCCGGACTGGCGTCAGCTCCCACAATTACCTGCGAGAACCGGGTGCCGCGGTGTCCCCAGGCGGTCGCGTCAGGCGCCACGCGAGCCGGTGCTCCGTCGATCGGATACAGATGCATCGTCGACTGCACTGTCGGTACCTGTCGGCCATACTTCTCGTGTAGCGCAACTGCCTCCTCGTCGACCGCCTCGAAGAAGTCGCCTTTCCAATAGGACCGGGTGCCCTTCGGGTAGAGCACGTCGAACATCGAGTTGATCGCCGGCATCGGGAGCGGGCCCACGAAGTCGACAATGGGCGTGCGGTGGCGGCGGAACGGCTCGAGCGCTTTCGTCGTACGCGACGGATCGGTAATCGAGCACCACACGATCGCGCAGGCTCTCGAGAGGTGCAGGGCCTCGGGGAACGGCGGCCCAGGCGGCACGATCAACTCAGCGAAGAAGCCGTACACGTCTTCCGGAAGATCGGCGCAATGGTCGACGAAGAATCGCATCATCGCCGGCATGTCTTCCCATGCCCACAACATCGGCCCTCCGATCACCGTGGAGACCGGATGGGCCTGGAAGGTGAAGGTGGTAACGACGCCAAAATTGCCGCCACCCCCGCGCAGTGCCCAGAACAGCTCGGGCTCGTGCGAGGAATCCGCGGTCACGCGCCGGCCGTCCGCCAGCACCACGTCGGCCGCGAGCAGGTTGTCGATGGTCAGCCCGTACTTCCGAGCGAGGTAGCCGTGCCCCCCGCCGAGCGTCAGGCCGCCGACACCAGTGGACGAGATCACACCGCAAGGCACGCTCAGTCCGTGTGGCGCGGTTGCGCGGTCGACATCGGCCCATGTGGCGCCGCCGCCCACACGGACAATGCCAGTCGAGGGCTCGACCGTCACCTCGCGGAGCGCCGCGAGGTCGGCAACGACGCCCGCGTCGCACGTTCCAAACCCAGGGCCGCTGTGCCCGCCGCCGCGGATGGCCAGCGGCATCCCATGGTCCCGCGCGATGCTGATCGCGACCTGGACGTCGTTCTCGTCTGCGCACTCGACGATGAGCGCGGGATGTCGATCGATCATGCCGTTGTGCACGGCACGGGCGGAGTCGTAGTCGGGATCGCCGGGCTGGACGAGGTGTCCCCGGACCTGGGCACGGATCAACTGGGTCACGTTCGCATTCATTCGTGGTGCTCCTTCCCCAACACGATACGAACGCCGCCGTTAGTCAGCCGTTAGTGGGAGCGTTAGAGGTCAGCCGGTCCCTGGTGGCCAGCGCCCGGGCGAGGAACGAGGGAGCCTCCTGTGCGGTCGCGATGTCGATCGCGCGCTGCACGGCGAGCTCGGCATCGGCCGGCCGGCCCAGCAGCGCACAGGTCTCGGCCCGGCGCCGGTGCAGGTCCGCATCGAACCATGTGTCGCCCTGCCGGGCGGCACAGGCGATGGCACGATCCAGCAGCGACAGCGCGGTGGGCGCATCGCCGGCCCGCTCGTGCGCGTCGGCCGCAAGGGCCAGGTAGTAAGGGTGGCGGCTGCCGGCCCCGGTCGCCAGGAACTCGTCGATGCGGGCGAGGATGGTTGTGGCGTTTTGGAGGGTGGACGTTGGTATCGAATCCTTCCACGCGAGCAGGATCGCCGCCCATGCCGCGTAGTACGAGACCCTGGACCGGGTGGCGGTCTCGAGGGCCGCGGACGCATCGTGAGCGCAGGCCTCGACGTCCCCCTCGAACTGGTACAGCGTCGAGCGATAGGCGTACGCGAGCGCCTGGCTGAACGGATGGTTGTGACGGCTCGCAAGGGCGAGCGCCTCTGATGCGCGGTCAAGTGCCGCTCGCGCGTCGCCGAGCGCCCACAGGCCGTGTGAGGTCCATGCGCGCTGCAGAACGCCGAAGTCCGCGCCAGTGAGCCGCACGTGCACCGGGTGCTGCGCCGGGTCGTACCATGACGCGGTGTCACGGTATACCGCCTCGCCCATCCCGAAGCGGCCCGTCATGATGCAGTGGCCGGCGGCCGCGGTCGCCGCCATGACCCGCAGCGTCGGCGAGCCCGAGCGGTCGGCTGTCTCGCGCATCTCGGCGATGTGCTCGCCCACGCGGTCGAACTGGGCGCGGACCTCTCCGAAGAAGCCCGCGCTGACGAGGGCGATGGCGCGCTGCTCAAGGGTACCAACCTGCTCACTGAGCACCATCACGCGCGCGTGCACGGGCTCGAGCCGCGGAGACGCCCAGCCCTCGAGCACCCGGATTGCGGCAGCCAGCATCAGCCGAGCCTCGAGCTCCAGCCGGGCACGCTGCTCGTTGTCCGGCATGTTTGCGAGCACGTCGAGCAGGCGTTCGAGCAGGGCCCGGCTCTCCTCGTACGCGAACAGGCGTTGAGCGACCCGGGCGGCCTGCTCGTAGTACTGGACCGCACGCGCCGGCTGGCCACCGCGGTCGTAGTGCGCCGCGAGCTGCGACGCGATCGCATCAGGTGTGCCTGTGGAACGGCTTTCGAGTGCCGCCGCGAGCCGGAGGTGCCATCGTCGCCGCTCCGCCGGACCGAGCATCCCGTACGCGACGTCGCGGACGCGGTCATGCGTGAGGTCGAAAGAGTTCCCGTCCGGGGTGGCCTCCCGGATGATCTTGCGGCGCCACAACTCGTCGAACGCACGGGTCGCGCGCTCCTCGTCGAGCCCGCTTGCGGCGACCAGCAGTTCGGGATCGAAGGCTCGACCCGCGGCGGCGGCAAGGCCCGCGAGCTCTCGCGCGTCGGGGGAGAGCTGATGCAGCCGGCCCATGATCACCGCCTGAACCCTGGCGGGGATTGACGTCAGCTGACCCGTCGAAGGGGCGGGTCCTCCAGCACGCATGGTCTCTACGATGAACAACGGGTTCCCGCGTGTTTCGACGTACAGGCGGAGCGCGGCCGCCGTGTCCACCTCGGTCTCCCTCACCGTCGCCGCGAGCCGTCCTGTCTCGGCGGCATCGAGCGACGACAGCGCGATCTCGCGGAGCTGGTTCGTGGCGCGAGTGGCGGTTTGGAACCTCGTCAGCGGATGTTCGGCGCCGGTCTCGTCATCGCGGGCCGTGCCGACGACCAGAAGCCGGGACGGGCTGTCGTTGCGGAGCAGGTAGTGCAGCCATTCGAGGGTGTCGGGATCGGACCACTGCAGGTCGTCGAGCACGAGGAGGAGCGTTGGTGCCGCCGCGTTCACCGCACGCGCGAGCGCGTCGAAAAATCGCTGCCGATGCCAATAGTCGGAGAGGGGCGCTGGCTCGCCGATGGGCGACTGGTCGTGCAGGTCGGGGACGAGCCGGCTGCACTCCGCCCGGGTGGCCGCGTCGAGTCCGTCCAGTGACGGCCGCACCGCCGCAGATCGCAGCCACTCCGCCACGGGGGCAAGCGCGAGCCGTCCCTCGGCTTCGTATGCGCGCGCACGGGCAGCGGCAATGCCCTGCGCATCGGCCCACGTAAGCATCTCCTCCGCGAGCCGGGACTTCCCCACCCCCGCCTCTCCCGAGATCAACACGCATAGGCGGGTCCCCTTCTGCACGTCGTCCCAGGCGCGGCGCAGTTCGCGCCATTCCCGCTCGCGACCGACGAGCGGCAGCGGGGACTGTGCGACGGTGTCAGCGAGGCGGCCGCGCCGGGGACTGGAGAGTCGTTTTGCGGCCGCCTGCAAATCGGCCGACGGATTCGTGTCGAAGTCGTCGCGGAGCGCGCGGACGCAGTGCTCATAGACACGCAGCGCGGCTGGACGATCGCCCGCGAGCGCGTGGAGCCGCATCAACCGCAGGCAGCTACGCTCGTTCGCCTCGTCGAGTGCGACCATCCGTACCGCCGCCGCAATCGCCTGAGGGAGGTCGTGTCGCTCCTCGTGGAGGCGCACGATGAGATCGAGCGCCTCGGTGGCTTGCCGCGCCAGGCGCGCACGCCGATCCTCCGCCCACGCGTCCGTACAGTCGGGAATCAGTGGACCGCCGTAGAGGGCGGTAGCAGCCTCGAGGGCGCTCGCGGCCGCGACTCGATCGCCTCGCCGCCATGCGTCCTGCGCGCGCGTGAAGTGATGCTCGAACTCCAGCACGTCCAGCTGCGGGGGTACCCGCCATCCGAGGACGGCGTCGTTCGCCTCCAGAGTGTCGGCAAAGCCAGGCCATGCGCGTCGGAGCTGGTGCAGCAGCTGACGGAGGTTGTTGCGGGCCTGCGATTCCGAGAGGTCGGGCCATAGAGTCGACGCGACGCGACCGCGCTCATGGGAGCCGTGGTGCAGCGCCGTCCACGCCAGCAGCGACTGGATGCGGGCAGCCGAAATCGGGACGAGTGTTTCGTCCGGCGCGCTCAGAGTGAACCGACCGAGCAGCTGCAGCCGCGCGGGCATGGAAGGATCGTCGTGAGGGGACAGATTTCGAGAATACGCATTCGCCGGCGCGAGCGCAATGAAGGTCGGGGTGATCCGAACCTCCTCAGGCGTGCGGACTGATGGATTGGCCGTACGGCTCATCCATGGACGGTCCCGCGGCACTCACCGAAACCGATGCGCCGATAGCCGGGCCGCTCGCACCACCCGCGAAACACCACTTCATCGCCGTCCTCGAGGAAGCGCCGGACGTCGTCCCCGAGCTGGATCGGCTCGGTGCCGCGCCAGGTCAGTTCCAGGAGGCAGCCGCGCGACTCGCGCGTCGGCCCAGACACCGTACCGCTGCCGAGAAGATCCCCTGGCCGAAGGTTGCAGCCGTTGCTCGCGTGGTGCGTCACGAGCTGCGACAACGTCCAATACAGGTGTCGCAGCGAGGAGCGGCTGACGACCACTGGCGGCGCGCCTGCGGTGCGCATGGCAGCGGACGCGAGACTGACCTCGAGACGCACGTCGATCCCGCCATGCTCGCGATCGCCACCCGACAGGAGGTACGGCAGTGGCTCCGGATCTCCTTCCGGCCGGCCGCTCGCGGCCACACGGAAAGGTTCGAGCGCATCCATGGTCACCACCCATGGCGAGATGCTCGTCGCGAAACTCTTGGCGAGAAACGGGCCCAGTGGCTGGTACTCCCACTGCTGCAGGTCGCGCGCCGACCAGTCGTTCAGAAGGCAGAGACCGAACAGGTGCGATTCGGCTCTGTCGATCGGGATCGGCGCGCCCTGCGCGTTGCCCGGTCCTATCCACGCGCCGACTTCGAGCTCGTAATCGAGACGACGCGACGGCTGATACACCGGTTCCATGGCAGCGTCCGGCTTCACTTGGCCTCTCGGTCGCACGATCGGCGTCCCGCTCACCACGATCGACGATGCGCGCCCGTGATAGCCGATGGGCACGTACTTGTAGTTCGGCAGCAGCGGCTCGTCGGGCCGTAGCATGCTCCCGACGTTGGTGGCGTGGAAGATGGATGCGTAGAAGTCGGTGTAATCCCCAACCGCGGCCGGCAGGTGCATCGTGACGGCGACCTGCGGCTGCAGCCAGCGTTCGACGTCCTGACGGTCCGTACTATCGTCGCGCAGCCAGCGGCTCACCTGGTGGCGGAGGGCTCGCCGTCGTTCGGGGCCGAGCGCCATCAACTGGTTGAGGGTCGGTTGGACACAGGCCGATCCCACATCCGCGAGTTCGTCGCGAAGTCTTCGACTGGTCACCGCCGCAGGCAGGTCCAGCACACGATCGCCGATCGCGACACCGAGTCGCGGCGGCGCGCCCGGCGCTTCGCTGAACGCGCCGAGCGGCAGGTTCTGAATCGGAAAATCGCTCTCGGGGTCGTTGGCGGACGCGACGAAGCTTCGAAGCGCGGGATCGTGTGTCTCGTCGAGAGCCATCACGCGTCGAGCCACGAACGGTAGTAATCCGAGTCTTCGATCTCGAGCGCCTGTCGGCTCACGTGCAGCGGCCGGAACGTATCCAGCATCACGGCCAGCTCGTCGGTCCGTTGTGCCCCAATCGACGCTTCCGTCCGCCCCGGGTGCGGTCCGTGCGGGACGCCGTCGGGGTGCAGGGTGATCGACCCGTACTCGATGCCCTTGCGGCTCATGAACTCCGAGCTGGCGTAGTAGATCACCTCGTCTGACATGACGTTCGAGTGGTTGTACGGCGCGGGGACGGCGCTCGGGTCGAAGTCGTACGGCCGGGGGCAAAACGAGCAGACGACGAAGTGATCGCCTTCAAACGTCTGGTGCACGGGCGGAGGCAGGTGGAACCGGCCGACGCGCGGCTCGAAATCGTGGATGTTGATGGCCCACGGATAATAGTAGCCGTCCCACCCGACGACGTCGAAGGGATGCCACTCGACAACGAGTTCGTGCAGCCGATTTTCCTTCTTTACCACCAGACGGAACTCGCCCTTCTCGACGCGCGGGCGAAGGTTGGTAGGCCGGCGGATGTCGCGCTCCGAGTACGGGCTCGTCTCCATCAACTGCCCGTGCTCGTTGCGGTACCGCCTCGGCGTCCGCACGTATCCCGTGCTCTCGATGACCAGGCAGCGGACCGGCGTCGCGGTGAAGGTGTACCGGTGCAGGATCCCGCGCGGGATCACCAGGTAATCGCCCTGCGAGAACGCGATGTCTCCGAGCTGCGTCTCGAGCACCCCCGCTCCGTCGGCGACATACACGATCTCGTCGCCCTGGGCGTTGCGATAGAAGAAATCGTCGCCGCGCGTGGGCTGCGCGAAGAGCATCGCCACGTCGGGGTTGAACAGCACCGGGACACGATCGAGCACGAGGCTCCCGCCCGCCGTGAGCTGGTGCGTGCGGAAGTGGCGGTGGCGAAACTGCCGCTCCGGGTCGGACTCCCACTGCAGATCGCGCATACGCCGTGTCTGCTTGACGTGCGTCGGCTGGTGCGCGTGATACAGGAGGGACGCAGGGCCGACGAATCCCTTGTTGCCGATCAGCTCCTCGGCATAGAGACCCCCCTGTGGCGAGCGGAACACGATGTGGCGCTTGCGCGGGATGTCCCCGAGCTGGTGGTAGATAGGCATCGGCTGATCCTTGCCGCCTGCAGGCTGCAGATTATGAGCGTCAGGCCCACAGGGACCGCACGCTGCAGCCTACAGCATGCAGCCTGTGGTGATTTAGAGATTACCCCTCAGCGCCTGCTCCCGTTCGATGGCCTCGAAGAGCGCCTTGAAATTGCCCTTGCCGAAACCGCGACTGCCCTTCCGCTGGATGATCTCGAAGAACAGCGTGGGCCGATCCTCGACCGGCCTGGTGAACAGCTGGAGCAAGTACCCGTCCTGGTCGCGATCGACGAGGATGCCGAGCGACCGCACCATCTCGGCCGTCTCATCAATCGCGCCGACGCGTGACGGCAACAGGTCGTAATAGCTCGGAGGGACACGCAGGAACTCCACGCCCTGGTCGCGCAGCGTCGTGACGGTGCGCGCGATGTCGGTCGTCTGCAACGCGATGTGCTGCACACCGGGTCCCCCGTAGAACTCCAGGTACTCGTCGATCTGACTCTTTCGCTTCCCGACGGCGGGCTCGTTGATGGGGAACTTGATCGCGTACGAGTCGTCGCTCATCACAATGCTCATGAGCGCGCTGTAATCGGTCGAGATGTCCTTGTCGTCGAAGCTGATGTAGCGCTTGAACCCGAGCACCTTCGAGTACCACTCCGCCCAGTGCTCCATCTCTCCGAGCTCGACGTTGCCGACGATGTGGTCGATGCGGACGATGCCGGCGTCGGGTCCCTGGACGTCACGTGGTTCGTATCCAGGCAGAAACACGCCGTCGTAGCCCTGGCGCGCGATGAACGAGTGGATCGTGTCGCCGTAGGTGCGAATGGCCGAACGCCGTACGGTTCCTTTCCCGTCGGACACATCATGCGGCTCGAGCGCCGGCTCGGCGCCACGCTTCACCGCCTCCTCGAACGCACGGTCCGCATCGTCTACCTGGAACGCGATGTCGCGGACGCCGTCGCCGTGACGCCGGACGTGATCCGCCTCTGGGGTGTCCGGCTGGAGCGGGGTCGTGAAGACGAACCGGGCGCGCCCCTGCTGGAGGACGTATGAGGTCGAATCGCGGCGGCCGGTTTCGAGGCCGGCGTAGGCCGTCTGGGAGAATCCGAATGCGTTTCGGTAGAAGAATGCCGCCTGCTTGGCATTCCCCACCCAGAATTCGACGTGGTGGATGTGCCTCAACTTCAGCGGGTTGTCCATGTCAGGATCATAACGATCGACGCATGATCATGACAAGTTTGGCGCATGGATCGAGGACTGTTCCGCGCTTCGGCGCGCTCGCGTGCTATCGTCGTCTCGGTCACCGAGAGGAGACATGAGCAAACCGCCGGACCTGGTGCAAGGCACCCTCAACCTTCTCGTCCTGCGGATTCTCGATCTCGAGCCGATGCACGGCTGGGCGCTCGGGCAGCGTCTCCGGCAGATGTCAGGCGACGTGCTCCAGGTCAGCGAAGGCTCGCTTTATCCCGCGCTGCACAAACTCGAGCATGAAGGGCTGATCTCGTCCGAATGGCGGGCCACGGAGCATAACCGCCGCGCAAAGTTCTACGCGCTGACCGCGCGAGGTCGGAAGGCCCTGCGTCGCGAAGCCGACGACTGGGAGCGGCTGGCCGGCGCCATCACGCAGATTGTCCGGGGCGAGGCATAGCCAGAACATCGGAGACGCCATTCCCGGCAACGTGCCCGCACCCGAGTGACCTGAGGCACCCAGGGAGCTCATGGGCATCAGTGAGGGACGGGGCGAAGCGAGGGCCCGGCGATCAGCCGCCCGCTCATCTAACCGAGCTGGCGGAGATTCAGCACAAGAGAGGCGACAACGCTGGCCGCTGTGGCGGCCAGGCAGACGAGCGCGATGAGGAGCTGATCGACGCCCTCGCTCTTGCGCGGATTCATGAGGGATGCGGCGACGAAGCCGCCGACGAACCCACCCGCATGCGCCCAGTTGTCGGTGCCGCCGCGACCGCCGATGGCGCCCGCGATGACGGGAAGCAGGAAGAGGATCACCGCGTACTGCCACGCGGAGGAGCTCACAACCGAGCTGCCCGTGCGACGGCCGTAGGCCACGAGCGCGCCGAGCAGGCCGAAGATCGGCGCCGACGCGCCTGCCGTGATCCAGGCGCCACCGAGCACCGGCAGCCCCGGCAACACGAGGAACATGATCGATGTCAGCGCGAACCCGACGATCCCCGCGACGGTGTAGATGATGACGGTCCGGCCCGGTCCGAACAGCTCGGCGGTCTCCGGCGCCAGCTGCCTGACCCAGAGCAGATTGAAAAAAATGTGCAGCAGATCGACGTGCAGCCAGCCAGCGCTGAGCACCGTCCACCAGTGCCCGAGACCGAAGACCGGGCCCGCGCCGCTCGCGCCGAACAGGATCAGTTTGTTGGTCGCAGGCCCGAGCATCACGCCGGGTGTCATCGCGACCTCACTGCCGGAGGCCGCCAGCGTGGCGAGATACAGCCCGATCGTCCCGACCATGATCAGGTACACGAAACCAAGGTCCTGCCCGAGGCTGCGGATGAGTGGCGAGAACCCCCAGAGGCTCGGGTTGCGGCGGCCGCAGTTGTAGCAGGTCTCGTCGGTGACGCCGACCAGGTACCCGCACCCGGGGCACACGACGGAGCCCGTGCGCTGTCTCGCGAACATCGCACGATCATACTCTCGGCGACCGTGGACGAGGCAGGCGCGGCGACGTTGGAGGCGTGAAGGAGTGGGCCTCAGTCGAGAACTGACACTGCGGCACCCGCCGCCGCACGTGGCCACGGCCGAGGGAAGGCCAGCACGTTGGATCGCTCGCCACGGCAGGCGAGCTTGTTTGCGTACAGCTTCCGATCCGCTTCGGCCATCAGGTGCTCGAGCGACGTCCAGTGCTGCGGATCGAAGTGGGCGAGGCCTACGCTGAACGACAACCGGTACCCGCGGCCGTTTACCAGGTTGGAGTCCTCGAGCCGACCGCGCAGCCGTTCCAGGATCACCGGTTCGCTCGACGCATCGGTGTCGATGGCGATGGCGACGAACTCGTCTCCGCCCAGCCGGGCCAGGATGTCCGCGCTCCTGAACGAGGTGCGCAGGATGTCGGCCGTCTGGACGAGCGCGACATCGCCTTCCGCGTGGCCGAAGGTGTCGTTGATCGACTTGAGGCCGTCGAGATCCATGCACGCGAGCGTCAACCCGCGGAACGCGCGCTGTGCGAGCCGAAGCTGCTGCTCGCCGAGCGCCATGAACCCGCGCCGGTTGTAGAGGCCCGTCAGTTCGTCGGTCAGGCTGAGCGCCTTCAGCATCGCCTGCTTGCGGAGCCGCTCGATGGCGTAGCGGATCGCCCGCTCGAGCCCCCGCGGCGTCAGCTCGCTCTTGACGAGGCAATCCTGCACGCCTTCCCGGACACACGCCTCCGCTTCGAGCGCATCGTCGTGCTCGAGCAGCACGATGACGGGAACGTCCCCGACCTCCTCGATGAGCGCCGGGAGCGCCCCGAACGTGTCGCCATCGGGGAGCGAGAGGTCCAGCAGGACGACCCCGTACCGGCCTCGGGCGAGCGCCTGTCGGATGCCGTCCAGGGTTCCGACCACGTCGGTGCGGAACCCGCAGGGGCCGGCAGTCCTGTCGAGCAGATCGCGGGTCGAGGCCGCGTGCCGCTCGTCGTCTTCGGCGAGGAGCACGCGGACGACCTCGTCAGCATCACTCCAAGGGAGCAGTGGGAGCGCCGTCATACGAGCTGGGGAACCTCCGCCGGTGACGGTGAGCAAGCCGCGTGCGCAGCGCTCCCCGGGGGGTTCCGCTGTGAGGGTGTGCAATCTCGCGCAACGCGGTCGGCACCCGCTGCGGAGCCGCCGACAGGGGCGTCGGCGGATTGACGCACGACGGCGTCAGTCTTCCTTGCGGGGGCGCTGGTTCGCCTGCAGCACGCGCTTTCGCAGGCGGATCCGCTTCGGGGTGACTTCGACGAGCTCGTCGTCGTTGATGAACTCGATCGCCTGCTCGAGCCCGAGCTGCCGCGGCGGGATGAGGCGGATTGCCTCGTCGGCCGTCGACGCGCGCATGTTGGTCTGCTTCTTTTCCTTCGTGACGTTCACGTCGAGGTCGTTGGTCCGCGAGTTCTCGCCGACGATCATCCCTTCGTAAACCTCGACCTGCGGCTCGATGAAGATGATCCCTCGCTCCTGCAGGTTCGCGATCGCATACGCCGTCGCCAGCCCGGTGCGATCCGCGACGAGCGCGCCGGTGGCACGGGCGGGAATCGGGCCGTGCCACGGCTCCCAGCCCACGAACAGGTGGTTCATGATGCCGGTGCCGCGAGTATCAGTGAGGAACTGGGAGCGGAACCCGATCAGCCCCCGCGCCGGGATGCGGAACTCCAGCCGCACGCGCCCGCTGCCGTGGTTCACCATCTTCGTCATGATTCCGCGCCGCGCGCCCGACTGCGCGATCACCATGCCCTGGAACTCCTCCGCCACGTCGATTATCAGTTCCTCGACCGGCTCCGACCGGACGCCGTCCATCTCGCGCGTCACGACCTCGGGGCGTGAGACCTGCAGCTCGAAGCCCTCGCGCCGCATCATCTCGATCAGGATGGAGAGCTGCAGCTCGCCGCGACCGATCACCTTGACCTGCTCGGGGCTGTCGGTGTCCTCGACCCGCAGCGACACGTTGCCGAGGAGCTCCCGGTCCAGTCGGTCGCGCAGGTTCCGCGACGTCACGTACTGGCCGTCACGACCGGCAAGGGGCGACGTGTTCACGCCGAAGATCATCGACACCGTGGGTTCGTCCACGTTGATTGCTGGCATCGCGTGCCGGTGCTCGGGATCGACGACCGTCTCGCCAATCGTGATGTCCTCGATGCCGGCCACGCACACGATGTCGCCGGCCGACGCCGATTCGATGTCCACGCGCTTCAGTCCTTCGAAGGAAAAGAGCTTCGTCACCTTCGTGTCCTGCTGCCGGCCGTCGAGCTTCATGACCACGATGGGGTCGCCGACGCGGATGCGACCGTGGAAGATCCGGCCGATGGCGATCCGCCCCAGGTAGTCGCTCGAGTCGAGGTTCGCCACGAGCAGCTGCAATCCGCCGTCGACATCCCCGCGCGGCGCCGGCACGTGGGTCACGATCGCCTCGAACAGGGGCCGCAGGTCCCGTCCCGCCTCCTTCGGATCGAGGCTGGCCGTGCCTTCCCGGGCGTTCGTGTAGAGGACGGGGAAGTCGATCTGATCCTCGGTGGCATCGAGATCGATGAAGAGGTCGAAGATTTCGTTCAGGACTTCCGACGGCCGCGCATCGGACCGGTCGATCTTGTTGATGACGACAATCGGCGCCAGCCGCCGCTCCAGCGCCTTGCGGAGCACGAAACGTGTCTGCGGCAGCGGCCCTTCCGACGCGTCCACGAGCAGGACCACGCCGTCCACCATGGAGAGCGTGCGCTCGACCTCTCCACCGAAATCGGCGTGACCCGGCGTGTCCACGATGTTGATCAGGAGATCGTCGTAGTGAACGGCGGTGTTCTTCGCGAGGATGGTGATGCCACGCTCGCGCTCGAGATCGGTGTTGTCCATGGCGCGCTCGGCCACACGCTCGTTCGCGCGGAACGTGCCGCTCTGGTGCAGGAGCGCGTCGACGAGTGTGGTTTTCCCGTGATCGACGTGCGCGATGATGGCGACGTTGCGGCGAAGCGCGTTGGCGACAGGGGCGGGCTTCTGGAGGGCGGACATCCGATCGATTATAGGCGCTGGGAGCCGTCCTGAGACGGGAAGGCCGCTGCGGGCTCGAGGGGAAGCACTCAGAAAGCGCCTGCAGCCTGCGATCTGGCGGCTGCAGCCTATAATCACTTCATGCCGTTGTACGAGTACGACTGCCGCGGGTGCCAGGCGCACTTCGAAGTGCTGATTCGCGGGGGCGAGACGCCCCAGTGCCCGTCCTGCCAGAGCATTGACCTGGAGCGGGCACTGTCCACCTTTGCCGTCAGTGCCGCGGGCGGATCGGCGCCGGTCCAAGGCGCGTGCGGACGCTGCGGCGACCCGCGCGGGCCCGGGGCCTGTTCCATGAATTGAGCAGCACGCTCAACCCAAGAGTGCGGAACGCGGAACGCGGAAGGCGGCACTAACGGCGAACGCGGAATGCGGATCGCGGAAGCAAGGCGGAACCGCGGTACTCGAGTTCGACCTTTACTTCCGCACTCCACACTCCACGTTCAACCTTAGTTCCGCACTCCTCGCTCCGCATTCCGCATTCCGAAGGGCGCCCTCAGCCTCTGGCAACTGCGACCGGCACGATTTCCGCGCTCGGCTGCAGCGCGGAGCTAGGCCGCGTGCGCGGCAGGTGCTGGCTCATCTCCCGCCTGGCCCGCTCGGGGTCACGTGCGCGGACCGCGTGGTAGATGTTCCGGTGCGTGGTGGCCACCTCGCGCAGTTGATCCCGCGAGCGGATCGCGCGGCGCCGCCCTTCGAAGTGAAGCGTCGAGACCATCTCGACCAGGGCCGCCAGAATCGGGTTGCCCGACGCGGCGGCCAGCGCCCGGTGGAAGTGCAAGTCGTGGGTCATGAACGTGGCGGGATCGTCGACGGCCGCGAACATTCCGGTGACTTCCTCTGCCATCTTCGCCATCTGCTCGCTCGTGGCCCGCTCGGCGGCAAGCCCGGCCGCTCCGAGCTCGAGCACCCGTCGCGCTTCGAAGATCTGCTCGGGGCCAAAGCCGTGGAGTACTGCAAGCAGCCGTAGCGGCTTGGCGTCCAGGCTGGCCGTTTCGGTGATGTAGGTCCCGGAACCGTGCCGGGTCTGGACGACCCCCATCGCAGACATCGTGCGAAGCCCGGCCCGCACACTCGGCCGGCTCACACCCACCCGCTCAGCCAGCTGGCGTTCAGCCGGGAGGCGATCTCCGGGCCGGAGCTGTCCGCGCTCTATCTGCCCGCGCACGAAGTTCACAACCAGCTCGGCCGCCGCCATCTCGGGCATCCGGTAGTCGTGCTCGCTGTCGCGCATGTCTCACACTCTGCCTTCCGGGCCAACGCGGCCCTTGCCCGCCGCGCACGCATTCGGCCCGCTCGGGCGCGATAACGACTCAGCGGATGTGCAGATTATGCACGATTTACTGATCACTTTGCAAGAATTAGCCGGTGCAGATTGCTCAATGATCGAAAGAGATGCATGAAATGCAACGTTGTCGGTCGAGCGATCATCGCGCTCCCACCCGCTCGGTGGACGTTTCCGAATCTCCAGACGCAAGAGACGCGGTCATTCGGGCCCCGAGGATGAGTCGAATCACCTCGTCGTAGCTGGCGAGCCCCGCCTCGACCCCGTTGGCCTTGAGATACTCGTCGTAGACGCGCCAGCTCACCGCGTGCACCGCCGGCTGCGCGTGCGCCAGGCGAGACTGAATCGCGGCCACGTCGCGGCGCGGTCCCGCTCCGAGCCGTCCGAGCACGTGCGCCCGGTCTCCCGCTGGCAACGCCCGCGAGGCGTGGAACAGCAGTGCCAGCCAGCCGCTGTACCGTGCATCCCGCGGCCCCGCCGAGCACGCCAGGAACCCGACGAAGCTGGCTTCGCTCTCATCGGCGTGGCCCGCGAGGTGCGCCCACTCGTGTGCGAGCACGAACGGGCGCTCGATCGGCAGCACCTCGGGGTTCACCAGAACCTCGAGGCCTAGCGGGTTGATCATGCCGTCCACCGCGGCCCACGGGAACGTGCGAGCAATCAGACCGCCCTTCGGCCGGCCCGTCACGACGGTCCAGCCCGTTCCCGTGGCCCGGACCGCCCCATTGAATGCGGGCGCGAGTCTCGACCGGACACTCGCCCACTCGAGTGCCGCACGATCGCCTTCGTCGTAGAGCCCGTTCACCTTCTCGACGGCACGTGTGGCGAACGCATGCAGCCGCGCGGCCGTAATCCTCGCCTCGACGACGGCGAAGCGTTCACGGGCTGGGGAACGCTGGTAGTTGCAGCCCCACGCCGCAAGGAAGGCGAGGTACACGATCGCGGCGAGCCGCAGGCCAGCTGCCAGGCGTCCAGCGATCCACGCGAGGGCGCCCGTACGCCTGCGCCATGTGGCGACCAGCCGCGCCGCGGTTGCGATGGCGAGCATCACCGCGAGCACATCCAGCCACGCGAACGGCACCAGGTTGGTGAGTGAGGTGAGGACCGGCTGGATCCTTGGATACGCGCCGTTGGTATATATCCGCTCGACGAAGGCCGGCGGCCACCGCGTGACCGCTGCAGCGGCAGCAAGAACCGGCAGCCCCACGAGCGACAGCCTGCGCCATCCGCGCCGGCGCCGCTCAGGGGACCGCGGGCCCATCGGCGTCGAGCACCTCGCGCACCTTGCGGGCGAGCACGTCCGGCGTGAAGGGTTTCTGCAGGAAACCGGCACCGCGCGCCACCCCCTGCGCGAGTACCTGGTCGTCGGTGTACCCGGACATGAACAGCACGCGCAGATCGGGCTGCCGCGCCACGAGCGCCTCGGCGAGTTCGCGCCCGTTCATCTGCGGCATGACCACGTCGGTGATGAGGAGCCGCAGACGCCCGCGATGCTCGTCGAAGCGGTCGAAGGCGTGCGACGGATCCGGGGCAGCGACCACGGTGTAGCCGCAGCGCACCAGGAAATCGCGAATCAGATCCCGCACGCCCGGCTCGTCTTCAACCAGGAGGACCGTCTCCGTTCCGCGCGGCATGGTCGAGAACGCGCCGCGTGTCGCGCCGCGCGTGACGGTGCCGGCGGCGGCCGGCAGCACCACACGGAACGTGGATCCCCGTCCGGGCGCGCTCTGCACCGTGATGCGTCCGCCGCTCTGCGCCACGATCCCGTAGGCGGTGGAGAGCCCGAGGCCGGTGCCCTTCCCGGCCTCCTTCGTGGTGAAGAACGGTTCGAAGAGATGTGAGAGCACGTCCTCCGACATGCCGACGCCCGTATCGCGCACTTCGAGCGCGACGTATTCGCCGGGAACGAGCCCCGGGTAGCCTTCGCCTTCTGGCGCCTGGAGCGACAGCCTGCGCGTCGCCACCTCGAGCACTCCCCCGTCAGGCATGGCATCGCGCGCATTCACGACCAGGTTCATGATGACCTGCTCGAGGTGTCCACGGTCTGCGGTGACCAGGGCCCCGCCGGGTGCGACCTTCGTCGAGAATGCGACGTCCTCGCCGATCAGCCGCTCGAGGAGCCTCTTCAGGTCAGCCACGATCGCGTTCAGATCGATGACGGCGGGCCGCAGGACCTGCTTGCGGCTGAATGTCAGGAGTTGCTGCGTCAGGCGCGCTGCGCGAACGGCGGTCTCTCGGATCTGCTCGGCGCTGGCCCTGAGCGGGTCCTCCGGGCTCAGTCGCTCGAGCAGCAGTTCGCTGTGGCCCGTCACGGCCATCAGCAGGTTGTTGAAGTCGTGCGCGATACCGCCCGCAAGGCGCCCGACCGCCTCCATCTTCTGCGCCTGGCGGAGCTGGTCCTCGAGCCGTCGCCTCTCTGTCAGGTCGCGTGCGATGGCCTCGATGCTGGCCACGACGCCATCTCGGAGGATCGGGCGCCAGCTCACTTCCGTCGCGATGCGCCGCCCGTCCTTGCCGCGAATCGTGACCTGCACGAGGCTGCGTTCGCCGCCCCGGGTCAGCAGTCCGCCAAGCCTCGCCACGAGGCCGGCGTCTTCGGGCGCCACCACGTCGGCAAGCGTCAACGTCAGCGCCTCCTCGCGGGCGTAGCCAGTGATCGTTTCACAGGCCCGGTTGATCGACGTGAAGCGCCCGTCGAGATCGAGCGTGAACAGCATGTCGCTCGCGTTCTCGAACAGCTCCCGGTAGCGCTGCTCGCTCGCGCGCAGCGCTTCCTCGGCGCGCCGGCGTTCTCGTCGCTCGTGCGCTTCGCGCAGCTCCCGCTCGACCGCGGGCACGAGCCGCCCCAGCTGCGCCTTGCTGACGTAGTCGTGCGCGCCCGCGTGCATCAGCTCAATCGCGCGCTCTTCGCCTATCTGGCTCGAAACGATCAGGAAAGGCAGGTCGAGTCCCGACGCCTGTGCCACCCGGAGCGCCTCGAGCGCGTCGATCCGGTCGAGGTCGTAGTCGGAGATGACCAGATCGAATCGATCGCGTTCGAGCGCATCCCGCATGTCGCCGGCGGTGGCGACTCGCGTCGACTCCACGCTGTAGCCGGCACCTTCGAGTCGGGCGCGGATTGCCGCGACGTCGGCCTCGACATCCTCGACCGCGAGCAGCCGCAGTGTGCGGGCGGTCATTCGCCCTGGCCGAGCGGCAGGAAGACCGCCACCTGCGTGCCGGACCCGAGCGCCGAGTCCACGTGCAGCGCACCTTTGTGGCCGCGCACGATCCCCAGCGCTGCGGGCAGCCCGAGTCCACGACCGGTCAGGCGGGTCGAGTAGAACGGCTCGAAGACGCGGGCCAGCACAGCGGGCGCCATGCCCGTCCCGCTGTCGATGACGTCGACGCGGGCGCAGGATCCTGGCGGCAGGTCCCAGCGAATGGGTCCCCGCGCGAGGTCCTCGGGCGTGACGACCGCCTTCGAGGTCTTCACGGCGACCACTCCAGGGCGCGTCGTGGTCGCTTCGACGGCGTTGGTCACGAGGCCGAGCACGAGCTGCGCGATCTGTGACTCGTCCCCCAGAATCTCGATGGGTTCGCTCGTCGTTTCCACACGGAGCTCCATGTTCACGGGCAGCTCGCGGACGAGCGCCTCGCAGGCCGTGCGGACCGCGTCATTCACGTCCATCGATCGCAGAGCGAACCCGCCACGGCCCGAGTACGCCAGCATCTGCCGAGCGAGCCGCGCGGCCCGATTCGAGGCCACCTCGATCTCGGCGAGGAACGTTCGGGCCGGGTGATCCACGTCGAGGTCGGCGGCCGCGAGGCTTGCGTTGCCCAGGATGACGACGAGCAGGTTGTTCAACTGGTGCGCCACCCCTCCGGCCAGCACCGACAGGCCCTCGAGCCGTTGCGCCTCCAGCATCTGCCTCTCGGCATCGTCCGCACGCTTGCGCACGATCGCGTAGTCGAGCGCCCGGACGAGGGCGCGGCCGTCGATCTCGCCTTTGACGAGATAGTCCTGGGCTCCTTCCTCGACTGCCTGGAGCGCGAGCCGCTCGTCCCCGATGCCGGTCATCACGACGATTGGCATCACCGGCGCATGCGTCCGGACGCGCCGATACGTTTCGAGCCTGTCGCTGTCGGGAAGGGAGAGGTCGAGCAGCACCACGTCGATTGGGTCCTGCGAGAGGCGATCGAGCCCGGCCGAGAGCCGTTCCGCGATGACGGCCTCGTAGCGGCCGTGGCCGTCTTCTTCGAGCCAGAGGACCGCCAGGCGGGCGTGTGCGTCGTTGTCTTCGACCACCAGCACGCGGCGGGGAACAGCGGCCGGCACGGGGTTGGTCGTCTCCACCTCAGTCAGCGCAGGCCGCACCGGTTGTCACCGCCGAGGTCGGCTCTCATATGATTCTCTCTGTTCTTGTACACCGTTTTGCGTCCCCTAGGACGAGCTGAGGAGAAGACCAGCGCATGCCCGTACCATCGCGTCACGTCACGCACGCCGTCCTGTTGTCGGGGTTAATCGCGTCGGCCGGGCTGGCCTGTCTCGCCGCGAATGGCCGCGCCGCCGCGGACGACCTTGCCGCCCAGCTGGCCAAGGTGTCGCTGCCGCCCGGCTTTCACATCGAGGTGTACGCCGCCGACGTGCCCAACGCGCGGCAGATGGCGCTCTCCCCCGGCGGGACGCTGTTTGTCGGCACGCGCGAGGACGGCCGTGTCTTCGCGGTGGTCGATCGGAACCACGATCAGAAGGCAGACGAAGTCATCACGATTGCTCGCGGGCTGAAAATGCCGAGCGGGGTCGCCTTCAAGGATGGGGCGCTCTACGTGGGCGAAATCAGCCGGATCACGAGGTACGACGGGATTGAAGGTCGGCTGGCCAGCCCGCCCCCGCCGGCCGTCGTGAACGACAGCTACCCCACCGACCGCCACCATGGGTGGAAGTTCATTGCGTTCGGCCCGGATGGATGGCTGTATGTGCCGGTGGGCGCCCCGTGCAACGTCTGCGAGCGCCCCGACAACCCGAGGTATGCGTCGATCACGCGCATGAAGCCGGACGGATCCGCCGTCGAGATCGTCGCCAAGGGCGTGCGCAATTCCGTCGGCTTCGACTGGAACCCGGCCAATGGGCAGCTCTGGTTCACCGACAACGGACGCGACGAGCTGGGCGACGATGTTCCGCACTGCGAGCTCAATCACGCGACGGCGGCGGGACAGCACTTCGGGTTCCCGTACTGCCACGCGGGAACGGTGGCCGATCCCGAGTTCGGCCGGAAGCGCCCGTGCAGTGAGTTCGTGGCGCCGGCTCAGGGGCTCGGCGCGCACGTCGCTCCGCTCGGCATGCGTTTCTACACCGGCCAGATGTTCCCGGCCTCATATCGCAACCGTGTCTTCATCGCCGAGCACGGGTCATGGAACCGCAGCAAGAAGGTCGGCTACCGGGTCGTGACGGTGACGCTCGACGGCGACCGCGTCGTCGCGCACGAACCCTTCGCGACCGGCTGGCTGCAGGGCGAGGAGGAATGGGGTCGGCCCGTGGACGTGCTCGTCATGCCCGACGGCGCGCTGCTCGTCAGCGACGACCGCGCCGGAGCGATCTACCGGATCACTTACGCGAGCTGATGGGGACGTGCGGCTCAGTGAACGCCTTGCCCGGTCTGCAGCCCGCCGGGCGAGGCGCCCAGCCGTCGGATGGCCGCTTCCCACATGCGCTCGGCGGGCGTATCGAAGACGAGATCGAGTTGCACGGGAAGGCTGAGCCATGCGGATGCGGCCATCTCGGCATCGAGCTGACCGGGTCCCCAGCCGGCATACCCCGCCACGAGCCGCGTGCGGTCGTCGGCCGCTCCGTCGATAATCCGCTGCAGCACGACGGGTGACGTCGACAGATACACGCCGTCCGACACGACGACGGCGCGGTCGTCGCCTTCGGCATCCGAGGTGAGAATCCAGCTGCGCTCCGGCTCCACGGGGCCTCCCACCCACACTTCGAGCTCGTGCTCGGACCCTTCGTCGGGACGATCCGAAGAGGTGACGCGCGCGGTCGTGGTGACAGGTCGGTTGATGACCAGGCCGAACGCCCCGTCCGTGCTGTGCTGGCAGAGGAGCACGACCGTCCGCTCGAAGTTCGGATCGTTCATCTGCGGCATCGAGAGCAGCAGGGCCGGCGCCAGCGAGGGATCTTCGGACATGGATCCATCATACGCCCGCGATGATCGGCCTGAGCGCTGCTGGGCCCGTGCGAGCGTGCGCGGGGTGTCAACGGGACGCGACGTACACGGGGTTCGCGGCGGCTGACGTGCGTCAGCGTGCGGCCGTTGAGGCGCGGAGCCGCTCACGCGCCCACGCGATCGCGTCTGCGACACCGGGCGCCGACAGCGTGGGCCGCTCGTCGTCCGGCGCATCGTCGAGCAGATCGTCGGGAACCTGGCCGGCGCTGTTGCCGATCGCGATCGCGAGATTCCTCCGCAGCGAGGCAACCGGCGCTCGCGTCATGGGTCCGCCCGCAGCAAGCGTTTCGAGAGCCGCATCGCTCGCCCTCCACAGCTGCTCGAGCGAAGGCTGTTCGAGGCCGGGTCGTGGCTGCCACTCGGGCGCGAGCGACACGGCGGGCTCGTGATTCCACGGGCACACTTCCTGGCAGATGTCGCATCCATATACGTGCGCCCCGACCTCGGCACGGAGTGCCGTCGGCAGATCGCCGCGCTTTTCGATCGTGAGATACGACAGGCACAGGCGCGCGTCGAGGACTCCGGGCTCGACGAGCGCTCCCGTGGGACACGCCTGCAGGCACCGCTGGCACGTGCCGCAGTGATCGGCTTCCTGCGTATCGGGCACGAGCGGAAGCGTCGTGACGATCGCGCCGAGGAACACCCACGATCCGAGCTGCCTGTTGATCAGGCACGTGTTCTTGCCAATCCATCCGAGCCCGGCGCGCTGCGCAAACGCGCGTTCCTGGATGGGCCCGGTGTCGACATAGGGACGCGCCTCGAAGGGGTGGCTTGCGTGTGCACGCAGCCACTCGAGAAGCCGGTCCTGGCGCTCCGCGATGATGCGGTGATAGTCCTCGCCCCACGCGTAGCGGGACACGAGCGCGTGGCCAGCCCCGGCTGTGCCATGTGCGTACGGGCGAGCGGTGTTGTAGACGGTGGCGGTCATGATGACCGACCGTGCGCCCCGCACGACTTCCTGGACGTCACGGCGGACGCGTGCGGTCCGCGGAATCCAGGTCATCGTCCCGTAGTACCGCCTCGCGATCCAGGTGGTGAGGAACTCGAGTTCCGGGAGGCGCTCGGCCGGTGCGATCCCGCAGAGATCGAACCCGACGTCCAGCGCCTGCGTCTTGAGTGCGACCGTCAGCTCAGACCACATGACGACTGGCGGGCTGGATCAGCGGCTCTGACCTCGCGCCTCTTTCGTCAGCTGGCGCACGACGTACGGAAGGATTCCGCCGTGCCGATATGAGACGACCTCTTCAGGCGTATCGACGCGAGCCGTCACGGTGAAGCGCTTGACGGCACCGTCGGCCGCAGTCGCGGTCACCGCGATTTCGGCCATGGGCCTGAACCCGTCCGCCACGCCAGTGAGCGTGTAGGTCTCGAGGCCCGTCAGTCCGTGAAGCACGGCCGACTCGCCCGGCTTGAACTGCAGGGGCAACACCCCCATGTTCACGAGGTTGCTCCGGTGGATGCGCTCGAAGCTCTCGGCGATCACCGCCTTCACGCCGAGCAGTTGCGTGCCTTTCGCTGCCCAGTCGCGCGACGAGCCCGAGCCGTACTCCTTCCCCGCGATGACGAGCAGCGGGACACCGGCTTCCTGGTACTTCATGGACGCGTCGTAGATCGACATGAGCTCGGCGCCGGGCGGGTACGTCGTCCAGCCGCCCTCGGTGCCGCCCGCCAAGGCGTTCTTCAGCCGGACGTTCGCGAAGGTCCCGCGCATCATGACTTCGTGGTTGCCGCGGCGCGCGCCGTACGAATTGAAGTCCTTGGGCTCGACGCCGTGCGCCTGCAAGTACCTCCCGGCCGGACTGTCCGCCTTGATCGAGCCGGCCGGCGAGATGTGATCGGTGGTGATACTGTCGCCGAGCAGCGCGAGTACGCGGGCGCCGTGAATGTCGCCGGGAGCCGTCGGCTCCATCGTCAGGCTCTCGAGAAATGGCGGCCTCCGGATGTAGGTCGACTGGGGATCCCATTCGAACCGATCGCCCGTCGGGACGGGCAGATTGCGCCAGCGCTCGTTACCGGTAAAGACGCTCGCATACTGCGTCCGGAACGTCTCCGCGTCGATGGAGGCCAGCATCGCCTCCTGGATCTCGCGTTCCGTCGGCCAGATCTCCCGGAGATACACCGGTTTGCCCCCGGCGTCGGTGCCGAGCGGCTCGACCGTCAGGTCGACATTCAGGCTGCCGGCAATTGCGTACGCCACGACGAGTGGAGGCGACGCGAGATAGTTCGCACGAACGTCCTGCTGGATGCGGCCCTCGAAATTGCGGTTTCCGCTCAGCACCGACGCGACGACGAGGCCGCGCTCGCGGACTTCCGCCGAGACGTCCTCAGGCAGCGGTCCGCTATTGCCGATGCAGGTGGTGCAACCGTAGCCGACGAGATTGAACCCGAGCTGATCGAGGTACTGCTGCAGCCCGGCTTTCCGCAAGTACTCGGTGACGACCTTGGACCCGGGTGCGAGACTCGTTTTCACCCAGGGCTTGCGCGTGAGCCCGCGCTGCGCGGCCTTCTTCGCGAGCAGACCGGCGCCGATCATGACGCTCGGATTCGAGGTGTTCGTGCAGCTCGTGATGGCGGCCACCACGACGCTCCCGTGCTCGAGGCTCACATCGACTGCGTCTGCGACGGCGGTGCCGCCGCCCCCCGACGACGGGATTTTCTTCACGCCTTTCTGGAGCTCCGGCAACGCGGCAGCAAACGACGTCTTCGCCTTCGTGAGCGGTACGCGATCCTGCGGCCGGCGGGGGCCCGCGAGACTCGGCTCCACTGTCGCGAGATCAAGCTCCAGCGTCTCGCTGTACACGGCGTCGGGCGTCGCGTCGGTCCGGAACAGCCCCTGTGCCTTTGCATACGCTTCGACGAGCGCCACCTGCGCCGCGTCCCGCCCCGTCAGCCGCAGGTAGTCGAGCGTCATGTCGTCGATCGGGAAGATCGCGACGGTCGCTCCGTACTCGGGGCACATGTTGCCGAGCGTGACGCGGTCGGCAATCGTCAGGTGCTTCAGCCCCGGCCCGTAGAACTCGACGAATTTACCGACGACGCCCTTCTTGCGCAGGGCTTCGGTGATCGTCAGCACGAGGTCGGTGGCCGTCGCCCCCTCCGGCAGGGTACCGGTCAGCCGGTACCCGAGCACCGGCGGGATGAGCATCGACGAGGGCTGGCCGAGCATCGCGGCTTCCGCCTCGATGCCGCCGACACCCCAGCCGACCACGCCGAGCCCGTTCACCATGGTCGTGTGCGAGTCGGTGCCGAACACGGTGTCCGGGTACGCGAGCACGCGTCCGTCCTGCGTATCGCGGACGACGACGCGCGCGAGGTATTCGATGTTGACCTGGTGGACGATCCCCGTCTCCGGCGGGACCACCCGGAAGTTCCGGAATGCGGTCTGGCCCCAGCGCAGGAAGACGTACCGCTCGCGGTTGCGGTGGTATTCGAGCTCGGTGTTGAGCTGCAGGGCGTTCGACGACCCGAAGTGATCCACCTGCACCGAGTGATCGATGACCAGCTCGACCGGCTGGAGCGGGTTCACCTTCTCGGGGTTGCCCCCGAGCGCGACGATGCCGTCGCGCATCGCGGCGAGATCCACGACGCACGGCACGCCCGTGAAGTCCTGCAGGAGGACGCGCGCGGGCATGAAGGCGATCTCCTTCTGTCCGCCGGCCTGCACGTTCCACGCGGCGAGCGCGCGCACGTCGTCGGTCTTCACGAACCCTCCGTCCTCGCGGCGCAGCAGGTTCTCGAGCAGGATCTTGAGCGAGTACGGCAGCCGCTGAATGCCGGGGAACCCGGCGCGCTCGAGCGCAGGCAAGCTGAAGTACTCGACGGTGTCACCGCCGACCGTGAGCGCGGTCAGCGTCGCGAAGCTGTTCAGTGTGGTCATTGGCGTGGTCGAAACCTGAAGGCTGGCGGGAGCCCGCGAGCGGGATCGCCCTGACCTGAGGATCGTCGCGATCATACGCCGGGGGGACCGGGTCGCGCGAGGGGCAGGCTATGCTCGTTCGCCACATGGATCTCGCCCCGCTCCGCCGTCGGGAGTTCCGGCTGCTCTACGCCGCCCAGGCCATCTCGTTCCTCGGGTCGATGATGACCTACGTCGCGCTGCCCTACCAGATGTACCGGCTCACGCACTCGTCGGTGAGCGTCGGGCTGCTCGGGATCGCGGAGCTCGTGCCGCTGCTCGTCACGGCCTTCCTCGGCGGCGCACTCGCCGACAGCGTCGACCGGCGCCGCATGCTGCTCATCACGGAGGTCATGCTCTCGGCGGGCAGCCTCGCCCTCTCCGTCCTCGCGCTCGGGTACGCGACGCCGGCGGCTTTGTACGTGGTCGCCGCCGTCATGTCGGCGGTCAACGGTCTGCAGCGGCCGTCCATGGACTCCATCGTGCCGCGCCTGGTATCGCGCGGGGAGCTGTCGGCGGCCGCAGCGCTCGGGACCTTTCGCGGGAGCCTCGGCATGATCGCCGGACCCGCCATCGGCGGACTCCTGATCTCGTCGGTCGGGCTCTCGGCAACCTATGCGATCGACGTGTTGTCGTACATGGTCGCCCTGGCGTGCCTCGTCGCGATGGCGCCGGTGCCTGCCCCCGAAGGGCTGGATCGGCCCTCGCTCCGCGCGACGCGCGAGGGACTGCGGTACGCCTCCAGCCGGCAGGAACTCGTGGGCACCTACGTCGTCGACTTCCTCGCGATGGTGTTCGGGATGCCGCTGGCGCTGTTCCCCGCGATCTCGGATCGCTTCGGCGGCTCTTCGGTGGTCGGATGGCTGTACGCCGCGCCGGCGGCAGGCGCGCTCGCCGCGAGCTTCGGCGGGCGGCTGGCGTCTCGCGTCAAGCGGCAGGGCGTCGGGGTCATGGTTGCCGCAATGGCGTGGGGCCTCGCGATCGTCGCCTTCGGCGTGTGCGACTCGCTGTGGCCGGCACTCGCGTGGCTGGCGGTCGCGGGCTGCGCGGATGCCGCGAGCGGGATCTTCCGGATCACGATGTGGCACGGGTCGATCCCCGACGCGCTTCGCGGACGCATGGCCGCGATCGAGATGATCAGCTACATGAGCGGGCCGCTCCTCGGGCACGTCGAGGCCGGCCTCGTGGCCGGCGCCTTCGGCGTCCGAGCATCGGTCATCTCGGGCGGCGTGTTGTGCGTGATCGGGGTGCTGCTCTGCGGAGTGCTGCTGCCGGGGCTGGTGAGCTATCGCGACGCGGGCACCACGGTCGTGGCCCCGTCATGAAGTGGGTCGTGAGCGCGAGAGCCCCGCGTGCTCGCCGAACGCGTGATCGGTCGGGTTTCGATGGGATGCCGCGTCCCGGGGCGGCCTATCTGGCCACGGCGGCCATCGCCGGCGTTTTCGGGAGCGTCTTCTCGAGCGTCCGGATCATCTCCTCGACCTTGCGGGGGATGCGGTTCGCCTTGAGGTACACCCACCCCGTCTCACGGACTAGCGTGTGCCCGCCGATCCGGCAGCATGCGAGCTGCCCTTCGCGCACCTCGCGCTCGACCGCCTGCTGGGAGATCATCGTGATCCCAATCCCGCTCCGGACCATCGCCTTGATGATCTCCACGTTCTCCGTCTCCATGACGATGCGCGGCTGGATCTCGTCCCTGACGAAGAATTGATCGATCACCCGGCGCGTGTTCGAGCCGGGCTCGTACAGGATGAAGGGCTGCCTCACGAGATCCTGCGGCTCGACGCGTCCCTTCTTCGCGAGCGGATGCGAGGGATACGTGACGAGCATCATCTCCTCGCGCATGACCGGAAGCGTCACGAGGTCGGGCTCGCTGATCGGAAGCGTGAGGAGACCGAGATCGGCCGCACCGGACCGCAGCTTCCGCAGGAGGCGGTCCGACGATCCGGTCATGACCTTGACGTCCACCTCGGGATGGAGCCGCCGAAACTCCTTCAGGAGCGACGGGAACACGTAGAGCGACACGGTCATGCCGCCGACGAGGCGCACGGTGCCGGTGAGCTTCTCCTGCGTCTCCGTGATCCCGGCAGTGGTCTCCTTGATATCATCGAAGACGCGGATGGCGAGCTGCAGCACCGCCTCGCCCGCGGGCGTGATCTTGACCTTCCGTTTGATCCGCCAGAACAGCGGCTCGTTCAGCTCGGCCTCGAGCAGCAGGATCTGTCGGCTGACCGCGGACTGCGAGACGTGCAGTCGTCGCCCGGCGCCCGTGAACGAACCGGTGTCGGCGACGGCCTTGAGGATCTCGAGCTGGCGGAGGTCCATGTTCAGCTCCCGACGGTGCTGGTCCCCACGGACGCAGGCTGTTCGACGGCCGTGCCGAAAAACTCCTCGTGCAGGCGGCTGAGGGCGTCGGCGAGATCCGGCTCCGCGATCACGAGCGTCACGTTCCGCCGCGAGGCCGCCTGCGACACCAGCTTGAGCGGGATCAGCCCGAGCGCGCCGATGACGCGGACGAACGTGCCGGGATCCGCGCAGAGGCGATCGCCGATGACGCCGATGAGCGCGAGGTCCCGCTCCACGACGACGTCGGCGAATGCCTGCAGCTCGGACACGATCGCGTCCAGCCGCCGCGTGTCGTCCACGGTGACCGAGACGCTCACTTCGGACGTCGTCACCACGTCCACCGACGTCTGGTGACGTTCGAACACCTCGAAGAGCCGTCGCAGAAACCCGTGTGCCTCCAGCATCCCCGTGGATGTCACGTCGATCACGGTGACCTGGCGCTTGCACGCGAAGGCGGCGACGGGGGTCTCCTGCCGGACCGGGTCCGCCGTGATCCGCGTACCCCGCGTGCCGGCTCTCCGCGAATTGAGGATCCGGACGGGGATGCCGCGGGTCATGGCGGGCTGGATCGTCTTCGGGTGCAGCACCTTGGCGCCGAAGTACGCCAGCTCCGACGCCTCTTCGAACGAGAGCTCCGGCACGAGGCGCGGAGCGCCGTGAACGCGCGGGTCGGCCGTGAGCATCCCGTCCACGTCGGTCCAGATCTGAATCTCGTCCACGCCAAGCGCCGCGCCCAGGATGGAGGCCGAATAGTCGGACCCCCCGCGGCCGAGCGTCGTCGTCACGCCGCTGCGCGTGGCGCCGACGAAACCACCGGTGACTGCGACCCGCCCGGATTCAAGAATGGGCGTGAGCGCGATCACGGTCTGCTCGAACGTGCCCGCCATCTGCGGCACAGCAGCCGTGAAATGCGCGTCTGTGACAATCAGCCTGCGGGGGTCCGCCCACGCGCTCTCGATGCCGTGCGACTGGAGCGCGGCCGTCACGAGTCGGCTGCTCAGGAGTTCACCGACCGCTGCCACCGCGTCGAGCCACCGTGGCGAAAGCTCGCGAAGCACGGCCAGCGCGCGAGCGGCTGCCTGCAGATGCGCGAACTGCTCATCGATCGCCGCGGTGACTTCCAGCCGCGCGTCCTCGCGCGTGACGACGTCGGCGACCTCGTGATGGCGCGTCCGAAGTGCGTCGATCGTCGTGAGCGCACTCCGGGCGTCGCCGCGTCTCGCCTGCTCCGCGAGCACCAGGAGCTGGTCGGTGACGCCGCCGAGCGCCGATACGACGACGATCGTGCCCGGACGCGGATCGCTGTCGCGCTCGGCGCGCACGATGCCGGCAAGGCGCTCGATGGCCGCGCGATCGGCCACCGACGTCCCGCCGAACTTCAGGACGCGCATGTCACCTCCGTGCGGCGGACGAGAGGACGCCTTCGGCGACCATCAGCTCCGCGTTGAGCACGGCGGCGCCAGCAGCGCCCCGCACCGTGTTGTGCCCGAGGGCAACGAACTTGTAGCCGAGCACTGGACAGGGTCGCAGCCGGCCGACCGACACGGTCATCCCGCCGTCACGATCCACGTCGAGACGCGGCTGCGGCCGGTTCGCCTCCGGCAGGTACACGACCGGCTGGAGCGGCGCCGTCGGCAGGCCGTGCCGCTGGGGCGGACCACTGAAGGAGGTCAGTGCCTGGCGGATCTCATCGACCGAGGGTTTCGCGTCGAGCGAGACCGCGATCGACTCGGTGTGCCCGTTGATCACCGGCACGCGGTTGACTTGCGCGCTGACGACGACAGGGTGCGGCTCGACAGCACCGCCGGCCAGGCGCCCGAGAATCTTCTTCGTCTCGGTCTCGATTTTTCCCTCTTCGCCATCGATGTGCGGAATCACGTTGCCCAGCGCGTCGAGCGAGGCCACGCCCGGGTAGCCGGCGCCGGACAGCGCCTGAAGCGTCGTGATCAACACCGACCGCAGGCCGAACACGCGCAACGGCGCGAGGGCGAGTGAGAGGACGACGGTGGAGCAGTTCGGGTTGGTGAGGATCGCGCCGCCCCAGCCGCGGTTGCGGCGCTGCATCTCGATCAGGGCGAGGTGGTCGCCGTTGACTTCCGGGATGAGCAGCGGGACGTCGGGATCCATCCGGTGGTTGCGGGAATTGCTGACGACGACGTGCCCTGCCTTCGCGAACGCCTGCTCGATATCGCCCGCCACCGACGCGTCCATGGCCGAGAACACGAGCTCGGGTGCGTTCCCCGGGGCGGCGTTCTGGACGATGAGATCGGCGATCTCGCGGGGCGGGGGGGTCGGGAGGCGCCACGGCGCGGCATCGGCATACCGCTGCCCGGCCGAACGCTCGCTCGCGCCGAGCCAGCGGAGGCGGAACCACGGGTGATTGGCCAGCTGCAGAACGAACTGCTGGCCCACCATGCCGGTCGCACCGAGCACCCCCACGTCGATCGTGCGTTCCATGACCTCCCGTCCCTTTCTCAAAAAAAAACCCGCCGAGCGGCTGTGCCGTCGGCGGGTGCGTTGGCTCTTCGATGAAGACCGATTCAGCGCTCGAGCACGCGAACACCACCGCCGGCACCACGCTTTCGCATGGTGGTCGTAATGGTCATGGTGGTGGTCGAGCCCCGGAACATGTGGCGACGAGTATCGCAGGGGCCGCGGGCGGCGGTCAAGCCATCACCGATTGTTATGGTTCGGTAATCACCATAAACTTGACGGATCTGCCGGCCGTTCCGCACAATTCAAGGTTCCAGCGATGATCCCTCAACGGCCCGGTACCCCGGCGGCTCCGACCCGCGTGGCCCTCCTCGGCTTCGGCACCGTCGGTCAGGCGGTCGCCCGGATCCTGACCGAGCAGCCGCCGCACGGCGTGCGGCTCACCCACGTATTCAACCGCAACGTCGCGCGCAAGAGGGCACACTGGGTTCGAGGCGACGTCACGTGGACCGAACACGCCGACGACGTCCTCGGTGCCGACGTGGACATCCTCGTGGAGCTCGTGGGCGGTCTCGAACCCGCAGGCACGTGGGTGCGGCAAGCCCTGGCGTCCGGCAAGTCGGTCGTGACGGCGAACAAGCAGCTGATCGCGCACCACGGGGCAGAGCTCCTCGCCCTCGCGGGGAGCGCCGGCGTGGACCTGCGGTTCGAAGGATCGGTCGCCGGCGGCATCCCGATTCTCTCGGCGTTGCGCGACGGATTGACCGGCGACTCGATGTCGCGTGTGTCGGGCATCCTGAACGGCACCTGCAACTTCATCCTCACGAGCATGGAATCGGGCGGCGCGACCTTCGGCGCGGCGCTCGCCGAGGCGCAGAAACTTGGATTCGCGGAAGCGGACCCGACCGACGACGTGGAAGGGTTCGACGCGCGGGCGAAGCTCGCGATTCTCTGCGGCTCGGCCCTGCGTGCCCGCGTCACGCCCTCCGCCATCGCCACGCGCCCGATCACCACGGTCGACGCGGTCGACTTCGTGCACGCGCAGCGGCTCGGGTGCACCATCCGTCAGGTCTCGCAGGCCGAGTGGTCGCCCTCTGCGGAGGACTGTCTCGAAGCGGTCGTACGGCCAGCGCTCGTGCCGTTCGAGTCGCCCCTCGCCCGCGTCGCCGGCAGCCAGAACATCGTCGTGCTCCGGGGACGCTACGGCGGCGAAACCGTGTTCTCGGGGTCCGGCGCCGGCGGCGGCCCGACCGCTGTGGCGGTGGTGTCCGACGTCGCGGCCATTGCGCGCAACGCCGCGTGGCGCGCGGCAACCGCGGGAGCGGCCGCCCCGATCGGGGGGCCGGGCACGACCGCACCCGACACGGGCGACGGGCTCAGGACACCCGCATCGGTGACGGGCGAGTTCGTCACGCCGCATTACCTGCGCTTCATCGTCCGCGACAAGCCCGCGATCCTTTCCGCGATCGCCGGCGCGATGGGCCGGTATGCGATCAACATCGACGCCGTGCTGCAGCTGCCGGCCGACAACAAGGAGGCGCTGCCGTTCGTCGTGACGATCGAGTCGTGTCCGCCGGCGGCGCTGAACGCCGCACTGACCGAAATCGCCGCGCTCGACTTCCACGTGCAGCCACCGATGGATCTCCCGATCCTCGGGAGCGCCGCGTGACGCCGAGCCTCCGCGCCGTCCCCCGTCATACCGGCCCGCGCGTCAGCGTCGCGCAGGCACGCGCGCGGATCGGCGGGTGCGAGATCGCCGTGCCGGCGTCGGCCGCGAACCTCGGTCCCGGCTTCGACGCGATTGCCGTGGCGCTGCAGATGTACCTGCGCGTCCGCGTGTGCGAGGTGTTCGACGGATCGTTGAACGGCCTGGCGTTCGATCTGTGCGGGACGCCACTGACCGGCGAGAACTACATCGAACGCGCGTTCCGGGCAATGGCCGATGCCGAGCAGCTGGAGTTCCCGTCGCTCTCCATCGAGGTTCGGACCGAGATCCCGATGAAAGGCGGTCTCGGGAGCAGCGCTGCAGCCACGGTCGCGGGACTGCGACTGTTCGAACGGCTGGCCGGGCCTCGCGAGGGGCGCGACCTGCTGCGCGCCGCGACCGAGCTGGATGTACACGCCGACAACGTCGCCGCCGCGCTGCTCGGCGGGCTGACGATCTCCTGCGTGGCCGATGATGGCCGGGTGTTCGCGCGCGCCATCCAGTGGCCGGCGCACATCGGGTTCATCGTGGCCAGCCCCGCCGTCCACCTGGCGACGCCGGATGCCCGACGCGTGCTGCCCGAGACCTACACGCGCGAGGACGCCGTCTACAACCTGCAGCGCGCACTCCTGCTCGTCCACGCGATCGAGCACGACGAGCTGCCGGTGCTGCGTGAGGCGCTCAGGGATCGCTGGCACCAGCCGTACCGTGCAGCGCTGGTTCCGGGACTGACGGAGGCTTTGGCCTTGCAGCATCCCTCGCTCGTCGGCGTCTGCCTGAGCGGGTCGGGCCCCTCGATCCTCGCGCTGGCCACCGGGGACTTCGACGAGGTGGCCGGCCTCTTCCGTGACTTGTACACGCAGCTGCAGATCCCCTGCGAGGTGCGCGCCGTGGCCGCGCACCAGCCCGGAGCGCTGTCATGAGCTTCTATTTCACAGGCCTGCGGTGCCGGATGTGCGGCGCCTCGTTCCCTGCCGAGGCGCTCTTCGTCTGCGACCAGTGCCTGGGACCGCTCGAGGTCACCTACGACTACGACGCGATCCGGGCCGTCGTGACGCGCGAAGAGATCTCGGCTCGGCCGAAGAATTTGTGGCGCTACCGCGAGCTCCTGCCAATTGCGGGCGAGCCGCGCACCGGTTTTCACTCTGGGTGCACGCCGCTCATCCGCGCCGACCGACTCGCCGCTCGCCTCGGCATGCGTGAGCTCTACATCAAGGACGACTCGGTCAACCACCCGAGCTTCTCCTACAAGGACCGCGTAGTCTCGGTGGCGGCCACCCGCGCGGTGGAGCTGGGATTCCAGGTCTTCGCCTGCGCGTCCACCGGCAATCTCGCCAACAGCGTCTCCGCCCACGCAGCGCGGCTCGGCCTCGAGTGCTACGTCTTCATCCCTGACAACCTCGAGCCGGCGAAGGTGCTCGGATCCGCAATTTACCGGCCGCACATCGTGTCGGTCGCTGGCAACTACGACGACGTGAACCGCCTGTGCACGCAGATCGCGGATCGTCACGGCTGGGGGTTCGCGAACATCAACCTGCGCACGTACTACGCGGAGGGCGCGAAAACGTACGGGTTCGAAATCGCCGAAGGCCTCGGGTGGCGTTTTCCCCAGCACGTCGTTTGCCCGGTGGCCGGCGGCACGCTGCTGCCCCGGATCGGGCGGGCGTTCGAAGAGCTCTCGACGCTTGGTTGGGTCGAGGGAACCGCGCCACACATGCACGCCGTCCAGGCGTCCGGGTCATCGCCGGTCATCCAGGCGCTCGAGGCTGGCGCGGAGTTCCCGGAGCCGGTCAAGCCAGACACGATCGCCAAATCGATTGCGATCGGCAATCCCGCAGACGGCTATCACGTGCTGCAGACCGTTCGCGGCACCGGCGGGTCCGGTGCGCAGGTCAGCGACGACCAGATCCTCTCGGCGATTCAACTGCTCGCGGAAACCGAGGGCGTGTTCACGGAGCCGGCCGGCGGTGCGACGCTCGCCGGCGCCCTGGCACTCATCGAGCGCGGCGCCATCTCACGAGACGAGTCGGTCGTCGTCTGCATCACCGGGAACGGATATAAGACGTCCGACGTGATGCTCGGTCGCACAGTGCAGGCGGCGCACATCGGCCGGTCATTCGCCGAGTTCGAGCGCTATCTCGAACAATCGCCGGGCACCGTCGCCGTACAGTAAACGACCACGAGCCGGCGGGATTGCAGCGTCAGCTCGCGGCCGTTCTCGATCAGTTCGCCGCCGTTTCTCGAGTGTCAGCTCGCGGCCACTGACGAGCCCCGCTTCGGCGGGCCGTCATGGGCGCCGCTACTTCTCCTCGAGCTTGTCGCCGTGGGGTGGCGTCGACGCCACCGCATCTTCCCCTCGCAGCGGATCGCCCGTGTGGAACCCCGCCGTCTCGCCGGCTTCGGGGTCTTCTGCGCGATCAGCGTCACGAGCGCGATCGAACGCCTCGCGTTCGGGCGTTCGTTTCGGTCCGCCCTGTGGATCGCCGCCGCCGAGGCCGCCCGAGGTCTGCGTGGACGTGATGACCTCGCGCGTGTCTTCGGGCCGGCCGATGCCCGAGCCCGGGGTCCGCAGCACGCCGAACTTGTCCCGCCGCTCGCTCTCGCTCACGACGCGTGCCCTCCCGGTTTCGCGTCTCCGCGTGCCGGTAGATCGTGCTGGTTGCGCTTCTCTTCTTCGAGCGGTCGGTTGGTGATGCCGCTCGACCCGGGCCTGTTCGCGTCCTTGTAGCGATCCTCCGCTTCGCGATCGTCCCGGTTCACGTTGACGTTCGTACGGCTGCCCTCGGCGGGCTCCATGTTCGACGAATGGTCAGGGCTCTTCGGGTCTGCCATGCGACCTCCTGCGAGGATCGGTCGCAAAGGCTGTTCCGGGTGGAGGCCCGTTTGACGAGTGGCTCAAGTACGCGGGTGGGATGCTCTTCAGAAGAATTGGAGCATCAGACTTGCGGCAGCTTCGCCGGTCGTACGGATGGGCTTGGAACGGTCGAGGTCGGCACCGCCGGATCGGAATCGCGCGAGCGCGTCGATACGGAGACCGATGGTTCGCACGAATCCGCGGCGAACGACCAACGGGACCTTCAACCCGCCACCCAGGTGATACGTGTACCCGGTATCCGCGAGCACGTCGTGCTCGTGAAGCTCGCGCAAGTACCCAGCGCCGCCGAGCACGAACGGCACCGCCCTGCCGAGCCGTACTCGCTGCAGGTGGGCGACGGCGCTCACATCGACCAGGAACTCCGACAGCCGCTCCCTGGCCGTGGTGGCCGGCACGCCCTCGACGTCTCCGCTGACCGCGGTTTCGAGCGCTGGCCTGGCGTAGACGAATGCCCCCTCGACGCTGAACATCCGCGTGAGCTGGTAGCCCACGCGCCCTTCGAATTCGCCCGCCGACGAGAGGGCGCTCGACGTCTTGAACAACGTGTAGGGCGCCGGGGGGGTCTGGTTCGCGTTCAGTGTGGCATCGACGGAACCAAAATCCACGCCCGCTGCCCACACAGCGCCGATGTCAACTTCCAATACCGGGGGCCCCGCACCTCCGGCCTGCGCCTCGGCCGATCCCCGCAGCGTGGGGCCGAGCACTGCGAGGAGGATGACGAGCCGCACGATCACTGAGGCTGCACCTCGACGTCGATCGAGGGCGGCGCGCCGCCAGCGGGCACGATCACAATGTCAGGATGCACCGTCGCCTTGAAATCCAGGTCGACGAGCGATGGTGTGTCAAGGAAGCTCTCGACGTCCCCATCGTCGAGCGGCTCCACCCGCACCAGGTGGGGACCGGGCGACAAACCGGCGATCACGAACGATCCGCCGGCCTCCAGCGTGAAGTTCCCGACAAGCGACCCTGTCCGGAGATCGAACGCAACGACGTGCGCACCGTACACACCGGCACCGCGCTTCAGCACCCGTCCCTGAATGCTGCCGGTCGACTGGCGAACACCGGCGTCTGGATAGATGTCGGAGCTGCCCGCGATGTCGTCGGGCGTCAGCGTTCGGCCGACCGTGGTGCCCGCCGCATACGCGATTGGAAACATGACCGAGCCGGCGGCGACCAGCCGCCGCCCGCCGCCGCCCTGCAGCTGGGTTTCTCCAATCGCGGAGTGACCGAGCCCTTGCACGTGCCCGATCTCGTGCAGTGCGATTGACTCGAGATCGAACCGCCCCGGCTCCCCGCCGGGAGCGACGGACCACGCAAACGCGCTGTTGAAGAAGACGTCGGACTCGAGAATCTCCCCGGTGCGCGTGTCGATCATGAAACTCGTGGACGCCAGCACGCGATCGAGATCGGGGCGGGAGAGGAAGCCCAGGGTGGTGGCGCCATCTTCGTCGAGCGGCAGCACGCTCGAGACACCCGCGAATTCGAATCGGATCGACGAGGTGGGAACGGCCTGCCAGGTCGCAAATGCCCGGCCGATCGCGGACTGCAACTGGTCCACGGACACCCCGGGCACCCCCGCGTCGCTGATCACGTAGCGAACCGGGAGGGACCGCCAGGCGAGCGTGACCGTTTCCGCTCCTATGGTCGTCCCGATCTTCAGATACGCGTGGACCGGCGTGCTCACCATCGTCGCAAATGCCAGGACCGCAACGCATCGGATGGTTCGTCGCGCCGTCACTGTGGCCTCCCGTGCTCCAGTCGGGCCCCACCGCGGGCGGCGGCCTGTACGCGTACCAGGGTGCGGACCTGCGTCTCGAACACATCGAGCGGCACGAAACGCGATCCGGTTCCCCGCGAGACGTCCGCATCCGACTGGCCGGCAGGTCCGGGCACCCCCGGCTGCACCGCGCGGGTTCCGCCGGTGACACTGACGCGGTAGAGGCCCTGGCTGAAGCCAACGATGTGCGGAATTGCCGGACCCTCTCCGGCCAGGAACACGATCACCTCGTCGCCTTCCGAAAAGGTCGGCGTCCCAGGCATGAAGGACCGGTACGGGCCCATCTGCCCGCCTGGCACGCGGAACGTCATCCACCGGACTGCGGAGCCCTTCAGGGCGTTTTCCATCTCGAGCGTCACGATCGTTTCGATCCCGCGGCGTCCATCGAGCCACTGGGACATGGTGTCCACGACCCGCCCGTGCACGATGCTTTGCGCGTCGTTGACGAGCTCGCCGAGATCCGCGGCGACGAGTACGGTCGCTGATGCCGGTCGCGCAAGTACGAGTGCCGCGACTGCGACCACAATTGCCGTAGCGCCTGCGAGAGGCGAAACCCGAGTCATGAGCAGTTCTCCACCGTGAACGGACGCATTTTTAACGTCGTGCGACTACGATGTCCCGCCCAGGGAGGCGGCCCGAAGGCGAGCCACCCGCAATACGGCTTCGGCCGCTCGCCCGCTCGCGCCAGGCTCGCCGAGCTTCGCTCGCACCGCCGCGAGCTCACGCCTCGTAGCTTCCGCGTAGGCAGGGTCGAGCAGGTACTTCAGCGTCTCCTGTGCGACGCGCTCGGGGGTGAAATCGTCCTGGATTAGCTCGGGCACGATGGTCCGTCCGGCCACCAGATTGGCCATGCCGAACGTGTTGACGCGGACGAAAGGCCGGCCGAGCCTGTAGGTCAGCGGAGACAGTCGATAAACGATGACCATCGGCCGCTCGTGGAGCGCCGTCTGCACGGTGGCTGTTCCCGAGGCGGTCACCACCGCGTCCGCTGCGTGCAGCACATCGTCTGTCCGGCCTTTGACCAACGCCACGCGGACACCGGCCTGCGCAATTGGAGCGAAGAGGTCGTCGGCAAGACGTGGCGCCCGGGCGACGACGAACTGCACGTCACGCACGCGCGCCGCGACGAGCTTTGCCGACTCGGCGAGGATTGAGGCCGTGCCCAGCAGCTCGTTCCGACGGCTGCCGGGTAACAGGGCCACCGTCGGCGCGGCAGGGACAAGGCCCAGCGACCCGAGGAATTCGGCGCGCGGTGCAGGCACCGGAAGCAGATCGACGAGCGGATGGCCCACGAACTCGGCCGGGATCCCGGCGCGCTCGTAGATCTCCTGTTCGAACGGGAAGATGACGAGCACGCGTGACGCGAACCGCTGCATCGCGCGGATGCGGCCGGGCCTCCACGCCCAGAGCTGCGGGCTCACGTAGTACACGACCGGGATCCCCTCTTGGTGCAGCGCCGAGGCGAGCCGGAAGTTGAAGTCGGGGAAGTCGATCGCCACAAACACGTCAGGACGCCGATCGCGGGCGAGCGCGCCGAGACGGCGGAGCATGCCGTAAGAGCGCGGAAGAACCCTAAGCGCTTCGGTCAGGCCCGTGACGCTGAACCGGTGGTAATCGCCCGCGAGCTCTGCGCCCGCGGCGGCGAGGTGCGCACCGCCAAAGCCAAAAATTTTTACCGCAGGCTCCCGGGCGGCGAGTTCTCGCGCGAGCGCGCCACCATACAGGTCACCAGACGCCTCGCCGCACGAAATCATCACCGTCGTCATCGTCGGCGGCTCAGGGAATCCGGTGACCGGCCGGTGCGCTGGCTGGCCCCGCGTGCGGCGCCCGGTGCAGGTCGGCCGCGGTGACGTCCAGTTCGCGGAGCTTCACGAGCTCGTATCGGTCGAAGCCGAGACCTTTGAGTTGTGACGTAAACCCCGACGCGTTGCCGACGAGCACGATCGACAGCCGATCCGGCCTGAGATAGGTGCGCGCGATACGCTGGATGTCGTCCGGCGTGATGGCCCTGACACGCGCCGAATAGGTCTGCAGCTCCGAGACCGGTAAGCCGTAGAACAGGACGTGCACGACCTGGGCGGCGATGGCTTCCGGAGTCTCGATCGTCAGTGGAAAACTGCCGGCCAGGTAAGCCTGGGCGTCCGCGAGCTCGCGCTCGCCGACCCTCTCCCGCTGAAGTCTCGTGATCTCGTCGAACATGAGCCGGAGCACTTCGCCGGTCGTCTCGGTCCGCGTATTCGTATCCGCCGCGAGGTCCCCGGCCTGCTGCAGCGCCTGCAGCTCCGCCTCCGCGCCGTAGGTCAGGCCGCGCTCCGACCGGAGCACCCGGTGCAGGCGGTTGCTGCCCTCTCCTCCGAGGATCTTGATCGCGAGATCCATCGCGAGATAGTCCGGGTGTGTGCGGGCGATCGTGAGCTGGCCGACGCGGATCTCGGTCTGGACGGCGTCCGGCTTGTCCACGACGACCAGCCGGCGCGCAGGCTCAGGCGCCTCTGTAACGACGGGATCAGACACAATGTGTCGCGCCCAGTCACCGAACACGTGCTCCGCCGCAGCGAACGCGTCTTCCGCCGCCACGTCGCCGACGATGGCGAGGATCGCGTGGTTCGGAGCGAAGTAGCGGTCGTGAAAGGCGTGAAGATCGTCCGGCGTGATGGAGAGCAGCGTGCCCGGCGTGCCTGCTCCAGGCAGCCCATATGGATGCGCCCCGTAGACGAGGCGGTCGAACACCATCGACGCCACGTAATCGGGATCCTCTGCGTTCACGAGCAATGTCGAGAGTGCCTGCTGGCGCTGTCGCTCGACTTCCCCAGGCGTAAAGGCCGGATGGCGCACGATGTCAGAGAGGAGGCCGAGGCCAGCCTCCACGCTGTCGCGCATTGCGACGAGGTTGGCAAAGCTCAGGTCGCTGCCGGCGCCGGTCGTCAACGTCGCGCCAAGGGTGTCCACGGTGTCCGCGATGTCGATGGCGCTGCGGGTCGTCGTGCCCTGGTCCAGGAGGGCTGCCGTCAGCGCTGCGACGCCGGCTTTACCGGCCGGGTCCGATGCGCTGCCCGCACGCACCAACAGTCGAAGGCTCACGAGCGGCTGCTCGTGGTGCATCACCACGACCACCTGGAGCCCGTTGGCCAAGGTCCGGACGTCATACGGCGGGAATGTCACATCGCGCGCCGCCAGGAGGAGGGGCGGCGGCGGAGACTCGGACGGCCACCGCTTCACCTGCGCGCGTCCCGCGGGTGCGCAGAGCACGACCAACGAGACGGCGATCGCCGCAATCCCGGTCGCCTTGGAGCCTGGCATGATTACCGGCGGGCCTGGTCCTGCGGCAGCACGGTCAGGACCAACCGGTTCTTCGGAGTGAAATACGTGTTGGCGACGCGCTGGATGTCCGAAGCCGTGATGCCCATGAAGATGTCGAATTCGCCGTCGGCCGTGGTGATGTCGCGGTGGATCACTGACGCATGTGCGAGCTGCGCCGCCTTCTCCTGTGTCGTTTCGCGCGCCACGATGTAATCGCGGGCGAACTGGTTGCGGGCCCGTTCGAGCTCGTGATCGCTGACCGGCTCGGTGCGAAGCCGGTCGAGCTCGGCGATGAGCGTCTTCTCCACCGCCGCTGCGGCCTGCCCGGGTTGCAGGATGGCGACGGCAAAGAACAGGTTCGGCTGCTCGACGATGTTGCCGCCGCCGAAGGCGGTGACTGCGAGGCCGCTCTCGTAGACGAGACGGCGGAAGATGCGCGCGCTCTGGCCGTCCGACAGGATCTTCGACGCCATGTGGAGCGGGTAGGAATCGGGATGCCCGTCGTACGTGATGTGGTAGGCGATCACCACCACGGGAAGCGGCCACGGCTCCTGCACGGTGACGCGGCGCTCCCGCGTCTGTTCGGGCTCCGGCTGGATGTCACGCGGCACCGAGCGATCGGATGACGGTATGCGCCCGAAGTACTTTTCGACGAGCGCGGCGGCCTGAGACGGATCGAAGTCGCCGACGATGGTCAGGGTGCAGTTCGACGGCACGTAATAAGTGCGGTAGAAGTTTCGGACGTCGTCGATCGTCGCAGCTTCGAGATCTCCCATCGCGCCGATCGGCTGATGCCGGTAGGGATGAACGGTGAACGCGTTCGCATAGATCAACTCGGAGAGTCGTCCGTATGGCTGGTTCTCCACGCGCATCCGACGCTCTTCCTTCACCACCTCACGCTCGCGCTCGAAGGTGCCCTTGTCGATCCGGAGTGTCGCCATGCGATCGGCCTCGAGCCAGAGTGCAAGCGGCAGGTACTGCGCCGGCGTGGTCTGCCAGTACACGGTCGCATCTTCGGTCGTGTAGGCGTTGCTCCGGCCACCCACGCTGGCGATGAACGATGTGTGCGCCTCGGGCTGCACGTTCTGCGATCCCTTGAACATCATGTGCTCGAAGAGGTGCGCAAACCCGGTGCGTCCGGCGCGCTCGTCCTTCGAGCCGACGTGATACCAGAGCTGGACGTGGACGATCGGCGTCGAGTGGTCTTCGGAGAGGATGACAGTGAGGCCGTTCGCGAGCGTCGAGATCCGGTACTGCAGTTTTGGAGGGCGGACGGCCGCGAAGGCGTCGTGCGGCACTCCGGCCGCGACCGTAAGGACGGCTGCGGTCGCCGCCGCGGTCAGCCCGGCCCACGGACGCCGCCGCCCCGCGGCGGATCGAGCCGGGATCATCGGGCGATTATGGCATACGGACCTCGCCCGGCCGGTCAGTCGGAGGTCTGCGCGAGCCGCGATTCGAGCGCTTCGAGCCGCCGCTGGAGGTCCTGCACTTGCTTCTTGAGCTCCGGGAGACGGCGGAATACGGTGGACGACTTCAGCCAGTCGCGGTTGTCGATCGCGGGATAGCCCGAGACGAGCGCGCCGGGCTCGACCGAGTTCGGGATCCCCGTCTGGGCTGTAGCTTTCGCTCGCTCGCCAATCGTGAGGTGTCCGGCAACACCCACCTGCCCGGCGAGCACCACGTGGTCGCCGATCGTGGTGCTGCCCGCGATCCCGACCTGGGCAGCGAGGAGCACGTCGCGTCCGACGCGCACGCCGTGCGCCACCTGTACCAGGTTGTCGATCTTGGTGCCGGCGCCGATGCGTGTTTCACCGACGGCGGGCCGATCGATTGTCGTGTTCGCGCCGATCTCGACGTCGTCTTCGACGATCACGGGGCCGCGCTGCGGGATCTTGTGGTGGTGCCCGTCACCATCCGTCACGAAGCCGTAGCCGTCGCTTCCGATGACCGCGCCATCCTGTACGACCACCCGCCGGCCGAGCCTGCAGCGGTCCCGGATCGACACACGCGCGTGGATGACCGACCCGTCGCCAATCTCGACCCCGGCTCCCAGCACGGCGTGTGCGCCGATGACGACGCGGTTCCCGATCCGGGCTCCATCGCCGACGACGACGTACGGCCCGAGACTCACGTCGGTGCCGAGCGCGACGGCGTCGCCGAGGATCGCGGTTGGGTGCACGCCGGCTGGTGGCGGCGGTTCAGGCGTGAGCACGTCGACGGCCTGCGCGAATGCCCGGTATGGGTGCAGCGACCGCAACATGGCGGCCGGCGCCGCCGGCGCGTCGTCGCCGAGGATGACCGCGGACGCGCGTGTCGTCTTGAGAGCCGCGAGGTAGCGAGGGTTGGAGAAGAACGTCAGGTCGCCGGGGCCCGCAGCCTCGAGCGTGGCCACGCGCGAGATCTCGATGGCGCCGTCGCCCTCGAGGCGGCAGCCGAGGCGATCGGCCAGCTCTCGGAGTGTCACGATGATCGGCCCCGGCACGGCGGGAGCGCCGCGACTATATCACGCGCCCGGCGTGGCGGTCCGGAGGAAGAACCTGGCAAGCCGCTCGAGTTGCAGCCGCGCGGCGATGTCGTGCACGCGCGCTTCGCGTTCGTCGGGTTCGAGCGCGATCGCGGCACGCAGCTCGGAGAGGAGTGGGCTCGGGCGGGCAGTCCACCGCACGGCTTTCAGCCCCTGCCGCGCACCGCGCATCGAGAGATAGTGACCGACCAGGCGGAACCCGAAGTAGTACCCCACTACGTTGGGTCCCGGGAGGACCACCAGGACGGCTGACGCGATGAACAGGAGGAGATCCACGATCGCCCAGAAGCGATGCTTGTCGAAGTCGGCGTGCATGCTGGCGCGGACGATTTCGAGGGCGCGGCTTTCCGTCACGTCCTCAGGATGCACGGCCATGGCCTCGGTCTGGCGGCGCATGTGCCAGAGCAGGCGCTGTTCCGCGATCGCCTCCGCCATGCGGCAGAGTACCTGCGGCGTGCGCGTTCGTAGAAGGAAGGCGGCGCGTCGCCTTCGGCAGGTGGAGGCGGCGGGTGGTGTCGAGCCCGCTCGGCGTCCGCCAGTGCCCCCCGGAAGCTGCGGAGGACGCCACGGAAGAAGCCGCGGGGCTCCTCCTCGACGTCGGCCGCGTCGAGATCCGGCACTTCGCAGTACAGCTCGTACCGGTCGGACGCCACCGGAATGAGGAACACTTCCATGCCCCGGTCGTACGATAGCACAGCCATTTCGGCGTTCCGGAGCGTGCCTCGATCGCGCCGGGGACAGTCCCGGAGTGCGGGACTGTCCCCAAGTGTCGCTGACCGCACCTAGACCACCGTGCGCCGCCCGGAAATGAGGTTCACGAGGAACAGCACCACGGCGATTACGAGCAGCACGTGGATGATGCTGCCGGCGATGTTGAAGGCGAAGCCGAGCAGCCAGAAAACGAGCAGCAGTACGATCAAGGTCCAGAGCATCAGAGTCTCCTCGCGGGTCGCCACTCGCCCGCTGCTCGAGGTGGTGCAACACGCGCGCCAGCTCTCAGCGGCTCTTGGGACGAACGGGCCGTGTCCGGTGAGGAGGATCGAGCGGCAGCGTGGGCGTGCCGGCGGCTTCCCAGGCACCCGCGATGAGCGCGCTGACGGCCGCGATCGATCGCGAGAGCCGCTCCTCCAGCACGCCGTGTAAATCGCCGTACAGCAGTTCGAAGTACCCTTCGTCGTATGCCGTTCGGCCTGCGACGGCGCGAGCGTCGGCCGCGAATACGACCGCGGACCCCTGGTAACTCGAAAGCAGCGTCTCGAACGCGAAGGCACGCGGGTCGGTGACGGGCGCGAGATCCGGCGGACTCACCTGCAGGCGGTCCCGATAGCGTTCGAACAGCTCGCTCTCGAACCGCGCGTGGATTCCCCACTGCCCTGTCTGCTGGCCGTCGTAGTTGAGAACGGCATGAAGTGGCACGTGCGCGTCCGAAACGTAGTGCGCGAGAACGGCCGCGTAGAAGCGTGCGTCCGAGACGGCGTACTCCGAGCTGCCCGTCCGCTGGTCCGCAAAGGCGCGGCGCAGCCGGCCGTACATTTCTGCGATGCGCCACGGCACGAGTCCGTTGCGGCGCACGAACTCGACGCCGTAGCGCTCCACCGCGCGGTCGTACTCACGCGGCAGATCTGCGAACGGGAAGACCCCGTATGCATCCAGGTTGAGGAAATGCCGTGGCGGCTCGTCCTCCCACCCCGCGAGGCGCCACAGGTCCGGATCGATCGAGCGTTCGACGACGAAGGCCCGCGAGTGATCGTAGAACGGTCGTAAGCCCGGCGGCAGCCGGTCGATCGCGCGGTCCATGATGTACCGGTGCCCTTCGGGGCCCCAGGCCTCGACGGCTCGTGGAGCGGCGCACACCGCACCCAGGCAGACCAGCAGAACCGCTCGGCGCATGCGACTATATTAGCGACCGTTGGACAACATCACTCACAGCCTGTTCGGCTGGACACTTGCCCGGAGCGGCGTCGCGCGCGATATCCCCTACGCGACGGCCACCCTCATCATCGCGTCGAACGCACCGGATGCCGACATCGTCACCGCGTTCACCGGTGGCGGACTCGAGTACCTCGCCGCCCATCGCGGACCTACACACGGTCCGCTCGGGTTCGTCGGGCTCGGACTGTTGACGGCGTCGGTCGTCTTTCTGTACGCGCGATACCGGGCGTCACGGACGCGTGTCCCGCTCCTCCGGCCGCTGGCGTATTTCGGTCGGCTGTGCGCGATCGCGGTCGCGGGCGTGACCATCCACGCGCTGATGGATTTACCCACCTCCTATGGGACACGGCTGCTCAGCCCGTTCGTACCGACGTGGTACGCATTCGACTGGATGCCGATCATCGACATCTACTTGCTCGTGGTTCTCGGGGGCGGCCTCCTCGCGGCCCGGGGGCGAGGCGTTGCAACTCGGGCGCGGGTGGCGCAGATCGTGTTGGTGATCACCGCGCTCGATTACGCCGCACGAGCCGTGCTCCACGACAGGGCGCTCGCGCGCGCCGCGTCGCGCACCGCGAGCGGTGTGGCTGCGCCCTGCCTCACGCGCCCCACATTGGCGCGTCATCCCTCGATTCTGCCGGGCGACGTGCCAGCCGACACCTGCGTGCAGGCGGCCGCCCTGCCGACGTTCGTCTCGCCGTTCGAATTCCGCGTCGTGCGCCAGTACCCGCGGGGGTACGAAATCAGCCAGCAGACGCTGCTCGAGGACGGTCCGGTGCCGGCGTTGTGGATCGACACGGAAGACGGCCCCGCCATCGAGCGCGCGGCCGAGACGCGCACGGGCCGCGTGTTCCTGTCGTTTTCGCGATTCCCGGCGGCCGACGTCGAGACACGACACTCAGGGGAAAGGGTCGTGCGGTTCATCGACATGCGGTTCATCGGGACGCCCCTTCGCCTGGAGGCTCGCCCGCAGCCGCGCGTGCCCTCCGCCATCACCATCTGGCTCGACGGTCGCGGCCGCGTGCTCTCGGAACACCTCGGCGGCTGACCGTGCCACGCATCGGCGCGCACATGTCGATCGCCGGTGGACTCCCGCGGGCGGTGGACCGGGCGGTTCTCCACGGCTGTGAATCGCTGCAGATTTTCACGAAGTCGGCCGGGCAGTGGCGCGCGCGCCCGCTGCCTGACACGGAGATTGCCGCCTTTCGGCGTCGGGTGGACGAGACCGGCATCCGTCCGGTCGTCGCCCACGCGAGCTACTTGATCAACCTCGCCGCTCGGGCCGAGACGCTGCGCCGCCAATCGATCGAGTCGCTCATCGAAGAGCTCGATCGGGCCGAGATTCTCGGGCTCGCCGGGCTGGTGCTCCATCCCGGCGCGTGCACGGGCGGGCCCGACGAGGCCGGCCTGGATCTCATCGCCGGGTCGCTGCGCGAGGTGCTGGCCCGGCGACCGCGGCTGCGTGCACGGGTGCTGCTCGAGCACACGGCCGGCCAGGGCACTTCGCTCGGCCGCACGTTCGAGCAGATCGCTCACGTCATCGAGGGCGTGGAGGGATCGGCGCGAGTCGGCGTGTGGCTCGATACCTGTCACCTGCTCGCCGCGGGGTACGACATCGTCACCCCGCATGGCTATCGCGATACCTTTGCGTACTTCGGCAGGCTGATCGGGTTCGAGCGGCTGCACGGCTTCCACTTGAACGACTCGAAGAAGCCGCTCGGCAGCCGCGTGGACCGGCACACGCACATCGGGGACGGCCACATCGGGCACGACGCGTTTGCGCGACTCCTGCGCGACCGGCGCTTTGCGAAGCTCCCGATGATCATCGAGACCGAGAAAGCCGAGCACGGTCCGCGCGAACGCGTGCGGCTCGACGAGCTCGACGTCCGGAACCTCGAGACGCTTCGGACGCTCGCGCGAAGAACGCCGGCGAAAGGCTAGTGGCGCTGCCGGCCGATCTCCTTCTCGATCTCCCCGGAATCCGAAAACACCTCGGCTTCGAACGACCACACACGAGCATCGCGCTGCCACGCGTCGTGCGCGAGACCAGCCTTGCGGCAGGTCTGCGCGAGGAACTCCGTCCGCGACCACCGGTGCTCCGTGGCCACTTGCGGGAGGAGCAGGCCGCGGTGCCAGTCCTGCTCCACCACCAGGCCGTGCCGGCCGACTTCAATCGCAGACACGTCACCGACGCGCGCCAGCGGGGTCAGAACGGAGATTTCGATGTCGAGGCTTCCGAGCTCCGCGGCGGTGATCGACGGGAACCGTGGATCGTCGAACGCCGCCGCCGCGGCGCAGTGCACGATCACTTCACCGAGCGGTTGCGTCGCTTCGGGGATCCCGATGCAGCCGCGAAGCTCCCCCTTCACGTGCACCGTGACGAAGGCGCCGCGCGGAGTTGCAAACACGGCGCGATCCACCGGACCAGGCGCGGGCTGGCCGAGTGCCGCGGCGATGGTATGGCGGGCGAGGGCAAGCAGCGCCGACCGGTCCTCCCGGTCGAACTCACCCGGCTGGCTTGTCGTCGAACGAGCCGAATGCGGCGCTGACATACCCGACTACCTCGCTCGTGTCTCCGGACACATCGCCTGAGTCCCCATAGTGCAGCACGCGACCCGCCGACGCGCCGAGCGCACGTGCCACGCGCATCGCGACGACGATGGGTCCTCCGCCGCACGCGTGATCCGGCGCGCGTTCCAGCTCGTTCATGAGGCCGCCGGCGTCGAACGCTTCGAGTCGATCGAGCACGACACGATCCAACGTCGACGCGGTCGCACGATCCTGGTAATGCGAGAGGTCGCTGCTCGCGATCACCACCACTCGTCGCCCCTCGAGCACACGCGCCAGCGCGCTCGCGAGCTCCTCGACGGTCTGGCGATCCTGCCGCCCCATCAGGATCGGGACCAGGGGGAGCGACGGGCAGACGCGGGCGAGGAACGGCAGCTGCAGTTCCAGCGAATGCTCGCGGGCATGCACCGCATCGTCGACGCGCACCGACCCTGACGCGCCCGCAATCGCCCGGACGAGCTCCGTGTCGACGGCGAGCGGGCCGAAAGGCGAAGCAAACCACCGTGCAGCCGGCACCGCACACCCGGAGAACGCGACGTAGTGCGAGGGACCGACGAGCACGGCGGCCTCGGCGTCGCTGCCCCGCAACGCGGCGTATGTGTGACCCGCCACCGCTCCCGAGTACATCAAGCCTGCGTGTGGGGAGACCGCGCCCGCGACTGCTCCCCGCGGTGGCGGGGCGCTCGACACGTACGCATCGACGAGCGCGCCCAGCTCCGAGGAGGACGAGGGATACCATCGTCCGGCGAAGAGCGCGTGACGGGTGTCGGTAGCCATGCGGGCTCCTCCGCCGGCATCCGGCGACGCCGGGCTGAACCCGCGCAGATGCTACCACCGTGCCGTGTTAGCATCGCCGGATGTCCGACCGGCTCAGCCGTCACGAGGTGGAGCGCATTGCCGCGCTCGCCAGCCTCGCGCTCACTCCCGAAGAGACGGAGACGTTCACTCGCCAGCTTGCCGACATCCTCGCGTATGCCGAGCAGGTCCAGCAGCTCGACACGACGGGAGTGCCTCCCACAGCGCACGTCCTCGGGTGGCCGCCCCTCGACCGACCCGACGAGACACAGCCGTCGAGTGATCGCACCGTCGTGCTCGCCCAGGCACCGGATGCGGCGGAAGACGCCGGGCTGTTCCGGGTCCCTCGGGTTATTGGCTGATGAGCCCTGGCGACTTCAGCCTCGTCGAGCTGCGGGACGCCCTCGCCCGACGGACTCTGTCGGCGACCGACGTCACACGCGCAGCGCTCGATCAGATCCGCAACCGTGATGCGGGGCTCGGCGCGTTCGTCCATGTCGATGCGGACGGCGCGCTCGCGCGCGCGGCGGCCATCGATCGGGAGGGACCGTCGGGGCCGCTTGGCGGCGTTCCGATTGCTCTCAAGGACAACCTCTGCACCACCGACATGCCGACGACGGCGTCGTCGCGGATCCTGCGCGGATACGTGCCGCCGTACGACGCGACGGTCGTGAACCGTTTGCGTGCGGCCGGCGCCGTGATCGTCGGGAAGACGAACTGCGACGAGTTCGCGATGGGGTCCTCCACCGAGAACTCCGCGTACCACGTCTCGCGCAATCCTTGGGACCCCACGCGGACGCCGGGCGGATCGAGCGGCGGATCAGCGGTCGCCGTCGCGGCCGGGTTCGTGCCGGGCGCCCTCGGATCCGATACCGGTGGATCGATTCGGCAGCCGGCCGCGCTCTGCGGCCTCGTAGGATTCAAGCCGACCTATGGCCGCGTCTCGCGCTTCGGCCTCCTGGCCTTTGCGTCCTCGCTCGACCAGATCGGCCCGCTGACCCGGACCGTTGCAGACGCGGCGTTGCTCGCCGAAACGATCGCCGGCGCAGATCCGAACGACGCCACCGCTGCCCCGCTCGAGGTCCCGCGGTTCACGCGCGTCGCCCCGTCGGCCGCCGGGCTCCGCGTCGGCGTTCCGCGCTCCCTCATCGGTGAGGGTGTCGACGGGGAGGTCAGGGCGCTCTTCGATCGATCGCTCGCCGAGCTCGAGCAGTTGGGGGGGACGCTGGTCGACATCGATCTGCCACACGCGTCGTGGGCGATCCCGGTCTATTACCTGGTCGCCACGGCGGAGGCGAGCTCGAATCTCGCGCGGTACGACGGTGTGCGCTACGGACATCGTACATCGTCGCCGGGCACGCTGCAGGCGATGTACAACCGGACGCGCGACGAGGGGTTCGGCCCTGAAGTGAAGCGCCGGATCATGCTCGGTACACGTCCTCAGTGCGGGCTACTACGACGCCTATTACTTGAAGGCGCAGCAGGTGCGGACGCTGATTCGACGGGACTACGAGGCGGCGTTCGGGGTGGTGGACGTGGTGGCGATGCCGACGAGCCCGACGCCGGCATTCCGCCTCGGCGAGAAGGTCGACGATCCCCTGCAGATGTACCTGGCCGACGTCTTCACGGTCAGCGCAAACCTGACCGGGCTGCCGGCCATCAGTGTGCCGTGCGGGTTTACCGAGGCCGGCTTGCCGGTTGGCCTGCAGTTGACGGGCCGCGCGTTCGACGAGATCACCCTGTTCGCGGCGGGCGGGGCGTACGAAGCGGCAACCGGCTGGTGGAAGCGGCGACCGCCTCTTACGCCGGCATCGGCCGTCGCGTGATCGCTCTGATCACGAAGTAGAGCGCGGCACCGACGAGCAGGATCGGCACGAGCGGCACGATGACCGCGAGCACCGCCGCGGCGAGGAGCCCCAGGAGCGCGATCCCGCCAGCGACGGCCATGATTGGCAACACGATCGCGGCACCCACGATCTTGAGCGCCGTCCTGGCCAGCCACAGCGGGAAGAGCACCAGACCGAACAGCAGTCGGAACGGGAGAAGCACGAGAAGGAAGACGGCGCGGATCGCCATGACCCCGATGGCGACGAAGAATCCGGCACCCGCGAGACAGAGCAGCAGGAAGAACCCCATGCGGCGTCGTCGCACCCGGACCGAAACGGGCCGGGTGGAACGTCCTCTAGCCAGGGATTACGTGCCGCTGGGGTGTCGGGTTCCGGCTACGAGTTGGGGACTGGCACCGGCTTCGGGGCGGGCACTTGGTAGTGCACGAGGCCGCGACGGACTTCTTCCATCGCAATCCTCTCGGGTTTGATCGGCGCGTCGGGGCGCCCGCTTTCCCCTTCACCGGTGAGGCGCGGCAGGGCTCCCCGTCGCAACTGCTTGGCCCTGAGCGCGGCGACGTCTACAAACAGGAAACGGTCCTGAATGGGCTCGGCCGGTTCCGCGGGAATCTCAGGTTCGACGGGCTCGGTAACCTCGAAATCTTCTGCCATAAGCCCTTCAGCGTACCTCAAACGGAAGGGAACCCTCAAGACAAAAGGGGCTGGGGGCGCCCGCCCCTCAGCCCCTGATCTCGGCGGAGCCGCGTGGCCGAGCCCTGGCCGGTTAGTTGACCTGAACCTGGATCTGGCGCGGCTTCGCTTCCTCGCGAAGCGGCAGCCGGATGGTGAGCACGCCGTTCTTGTATTCGGCGGCGATGTTTCCGGCATCTACGGTCGGCGGCAGCGTGAACGAGCGGGTGAACGAGCCGTAGCTCCGCTCGATGCGGCGGTACTGCTCTTCCTTGACTTCGTTCTCCATCTTCTTCTGCCCGGTGATTGTCAGCGTGTTGTTCTCGACCTTGAGGTTGATGTCCTCGCGGTTGACGTCTGGCAGCTCCGCCTTGAGCACGAGCTCGTGCTGATCGTTCTCGTAGATGTCGACCGGGGGAATCCACGCCCCGCGCGTCATCAGGTCGTCGCTTTCCAGCACATTGGGATCCTAAGCTTAGAATTCCACGTGGACAAGTTGTCGCG